>Ga0209525_1000062_pt1 | contig 39102 bp, 28 predicted proteins | sample JacPin_JW_Ref_O1_FD_187958 | JGI IMG/M metagenome (GOLD analysis project Ga0209525, IMG submission 187958) | Forest soil microbial communities from Algoma, Ontario, Canada - Jack Pine, Ontario site 1_JW_Ref_O1 (SPAdes) (version 2) | ecosystem: Environmental > Terrestrial > Soil > Boreal... | reverse complement strand
CGTGACGACAAAGATCACCAGGAAAATAAAGAACAGAATCTTGGCAATTCCTGCTGCGGCAAAAGCCACGCCGCCAAATCCCAAAAACCCCGCGATTAACGCGATGACCAGAAAAACCAGAGCGTAGTAAAGCATTGCTCCTCCTGTGTTTCCCACTCTTTGTGGATTCGGGCGTGCAGCATGCCCAATTCTCCCGAGCATACTAGCCGGGTGGACGATATAGACGAATCAGCCAAAAACCCTACTGGCTGGGGTATTAACGGGTAGGGATTTTCGCAAACGACTTAGGGTAACCAACTGAGGGGCAAAGTATTAGAAAGGGGTATTGGAAAGGATCCAACCGTTCAGGCTACCTCTGGAGAACGATGCGAGACACGGCAGACGCTGCCGTCAGCCGTGCCTCGCTCGATGTGACGCGTTTCAGTCGCCCGATTACTTCTTAGCGGGCGAGGTCTTGTCGAGAAGATCGACCAAGCCTTTGCCTGCCGCAGGAGTAGATTCTCCTCCGTCTATGATCTGTTTCGCGGTGATCGATTTTCCGTAGACGGCTTTGTTGGCATCGTCATCGGTTTCCATCGAAGCGCCTTCGAGCGAAACGCCTGCGAACAAGCCCTTGGTACGCGAATAGGTCAACACGTCGACCTTCATTGAATCGGCGTTGTAGCCATTTGCGGCGGCACCCGTGGGACCTGCTGCGGCTGCGGCATTGCCTCCGAGCTTCGTCTTGCCGTTCAGAATCTGCGCGGCGCCTTTTTCATTCATCACTACCAGCACAAAATCGGTGGCAGTGGAACCGAGTTGCACGCCAATGCTTCCCTGATCGAGCTTGTACATCGCGGGAGCGCCCCAGCTACCATCCTTACTCGCTCCGGTGCGGCAAACCATTACGCCGCGGCCGTAGCTGCCGCCAATACCGATCGCGACTTTTTTCACGCTCGGAAAGACGACGATGCAGTCTGCTTTGTCGAGAATACTAACGGGCAGGCCCTTGTCTCCGGAGAGAATGGCTTGCATGGCAGTGGCCGAATTCGCGAGTCGCTCGTCTTCTTTCTTTTGAGCGAAAAGGGGTGATGCGAGTGCCAGACACAACGCGAGAGTTACCAATCTATTGTTCAAGGTCTTGTCCTTTCAAAACGAAAAGTTAATCGCGAGCCGAAGCTCGGAAATGGTGTTTTTTTGGCCGGTTGAGTGGACGTCTTTTCAGACGAGCGTATTGTACACCGACTCCGTCGCGTGGTGTGATTTAAACATCTGCTGGGGGCTCCGCGGGAAGGTATCAGCTCCTCGACAAGCCGCAGGCATGATGTAGACTCAGGCTTTCAAACTCGCTTGTATCTTCCTGGGGTGAGAATGCGGAAACCGATTGTGGTGATGGGCAGCGTTAATCTCGATTTGGTGGCCACTGCAGAGCGCGTGCCGCTGCCGGGAGAAACACTGACGGGGATTGATTTCGGCACGTTTTACGGCGGCAAGGGAGCCAATCAAGCTGTGGCGGCGGCTCGACTCGGGTATCCCGTAAGCATAATCGCCAAAGTGGGCGACGATGATTTCGGGCCGGGGCTCAAGCAGGCACTGCGGAAAGCCGGCGTCGATACGCGGGCGGTGGAAATCGCAAAGGGATCTTCGGGGGTTGCGCTGATCAATATCGGGCGCGACGGACAGAACAACATTGTGGCGGTGCCGGGTGCAAACGGGAAAGTGACCGGCCGCGACGTGAGGAGGAATGCGGCGCTTCTGCGAAAGGCTGGAATGATTCTGGCCCAACTGGAGATTCCGCTTGATGCGATGGAAGCACTGGCAGGATTTGCGCGCAAGAACGGCATTCCGCTGATGCTCGATCCCGCACCGGCTCGCGAACTGCCTGCGGATTTGATGCAGAGTACAACTTGGATTACTCCGAATGAGAGCGAGACGCGAGTGCTATGCGGACTGCCTCACGATGAGCCGGTGACACCCGCTACAGCGGCTCGCTGCGCGGACCTGCTGATGGAGCGAGGACCCAGGAACGTAGTGATCAAGATGGGTGTCCAAGGCGGTTATATTGCGACTGCGGATGGAATTCGGGAGATGGTTCCGGCGTTTCGCGTGGAGGCAGTGGATTCGACGGCGGCGGGCGATGCATTCAATGCTGGATTTGCGGTGAGCTTGCTGTCGGGCAAAGGCCCGCTGGAGGCGGCGCGATTCGCGGCAGCCGTAGCTGCGATCTCCGTTACGAGGAAGGGAGCACAGCCTTCGATGCCCACTCGACGGGAAGTTGACAAGTTCCTTAAGCGAGCTTGAGACCGCTTGGAGGTAATCGCACTAGTTGGGCAGGGCCGCGGGAAAAGGTTGGCGCTGCTGGAGGCAGTACAACACCAGTTCGACACGGCTGGAAATTCCCAGCTTTTCGAAGACTCTGAAGAGGTAATTTCGCACGATTCGGGTAGCTCGATGCTCGGTTTCGCAAGCGCTCTTCTGGGATTGGCATTCTGCCGGGAGACCGGTCCCGCAAAATCAGCGCTTATTTCAATATTGTTTTCCGTGCTCGTAGCTGCACTTCCGCTGATTGACGCTGGCGTAGCAATACTCCGCCGCATGCGTCAGCGAGCGTCGCCTCTATACGGAGACCGCCGCCACTTTTACGACCTTTTACTAGCTCGTGGCTGCACGGCACGCCAGGTGGCTCTCGTTTGCTACGCGATAACGGGCAGCCTTGTGATCGCAGGATGGTTCATCCTGCGGTTGGAAAACCGGGAGGCGCTCATCTCGAGCGTCTTGATCGGCTGCACATTATTCGCGATAGAGGTACGGATGGGCGCCATGCGCTCGCGAAAAACTCCCCAGAAGGATCTGACCAAAGAAGACTTACGATGGCGCGAACTGGCCGATCACGCCTTGCGCGAAAGGGTCTAGACCGGAGTTGAAAGGATCGTGCGCTGCGATCGCCGGCTGCGCTCTTTCGGCGTCGATTGTTTCTGCGCATTGCCGAGTTGCACCAGAAGCTTCCGCAATTTCGCGCGTTCTTCGAGATCCATATCCACCACTTCGAACGCTCGAGCCTGCGTATTCGCGTCCCGCACGATCATCTGCGCCTTCACTGACTTCGCTGAGGCGTTCATCTTCAGGCTAACGATGCTTCCCGGATAGAGGCTCTGCTCGCAAACCGCAATTCCGCCTCCCAGCGTCATCTCCGGAATTTCCAGCTGGCAATTGTCCTTCAGGCTGGTCGTGGTTGCGCTTACCGGATGCTCCAGCCGCAGGCGCGGATAACGCCGCTGGCGGATCGCCGACGACTCGGGATCAGCGTCAAGCGGTTCGATTGAGAATTCAGCGACGCTCAAGCCACTTTTGGGAATAAAGCTGCGCACCCATTCAGGGTCGATCTTTTCCATTGCCTGCGCCGCCACCACACGAAGCTCACTGGGATTCGCCCAGCGGAAAGCCTTGCGCGCTTCCGAAATTTTGCGCAGCAGAACCTCCGCGCCGGTCGTACGAAGGCGGCCGAGCGCTTCAATCGCCTTAAGCCGCAAGTAGTCAGTCCCGCCGCTCGGCAGGTCACCTTCGGCCAAGCGCAGAAGCTTCATATCGGCGCTCTGCTCCCCGGCCATGCCGATCTCATCGATTGCGAGCGGGCGAATCGTCCCATCAAGTAAGTCGAAGATATCGAGTAACAAACGCCCACGTTCGGACGCTCCGCTGGCGGCAATTTGTCGGACCACACGATCGTGGGCTGTTCGTTTCCATTCCTTCATTCGGTCGGGCAGCATTTTTTCAAGCATCTCCCGATCGATCCTTGCGAGCATTCCGACCGTATCAATCGCCTCGTTCGGAGTTCCGCGGAGCAGTTGCTCCCTCAAATGCTCCAACCCCTCGGGTCCGAGCAGGCCCATCATCGAGACCAGAAGTTCGCAGTCTTCTCTAAATCCCGCGCGGCTGAACCGAATCGCTAACTGGTGCGACGATGGCCCAGGCATTCGGCGAAGCAGGTCGGCAAGACCGCTTTGGACGTTTCCTTCTTTGAGCGCCTCGTCGATGAATTCCGGCAGCCGGTTTTCAATCGCGATCTTTGGCCGAAGGTTCTTGCCCATCCCGGGATGTTCCGTCTCGACGTAGTCGATCAACTCCACGGAACGTTGAATCGCAGCGTAAGAACGCTTCTTTGTGGCTTCCTGAGACATGCGCACGAAAGCGGCGCCGACGAGACTCTGCATCTCTGAATCGTGCTCTTCGGGGAGCTGGACCCCGATCTGACGGATGACGTCTATGAGCAACCGTTCGTCCGTGTTCGCATAGAGCGATGCAAGTTCCGCGAGTCCCATCGCCGCTTGACGGCGCGGCTGATTCGCCTTGTTCGTAATGCAACTCGCATAGTTTCGCAGGATTCCAATCGCGGCTTCCGATTCTCCGCGCGTTTGCAGGGCTTCTACATATTCACGCACTTTCGCGGCAGGAACGCACCAGGCGTCGGCGGACTCGAGCACTGCCTTCTTCTTGTCTTCCGCCACCTCAGACCAAAATTGCTGAGCCAGCAGTTCCACATGCGACTGCACTTCGATTCCAGCGCGCGCCATTTTTTCTTCATACACGCCCATGATCTTGCGCAGGCCGTCAAGCTCCGTGTTCATCTCGTCGAGCAACTGACGCACGGAGTTCACTTCAATATCTCCGCGCTCGTAGCTCTCGAGTGCGAACCGAATCGCGATGTGCTCGGCAAGTTTCAAAAGCGTCGGACGGTCTGACGATTCCGTCGGAGCTTGCGCCGCCAACGCCGAAAGAGCCTGGCTGATCGTGAAGCGCGCACGCCGCGGCAGCGTCGAAAGCCGCGATTGAAAAGCGTTTGGATCGAGTTTGTCTTTAGCGCCGTCGCCCGTGCGGGCGATTTGTGCGAGAACCTGCAGGATGCCTTGCAGCTCGTCCTCTTGAAGAGTCATCAACCCGGTTTCGACGGACATCGAACCGGGCCCAGCAGCGCGCGAAGAACGTCCAACTCGAATTCCGGAAGTAGCATTCGCCCAACGGCCAGGACCTCCTGCGTCAGGGTTCGTGCTCGCTCCGGGAGGAACTCTCCAGATGCGTGAATTCGATCCGCCGCTATTTCCAACTCCAGAGCTCGAACCAGATCCACCACCGAAATCTCCGCTGCCCTCGCCGTGTCCCGTGCCTCCGCCGTGAACCGTTGTTGCACCGGCTACACCTCGCGCAGAACCTCCAGTTCTGGCGCGGCCCGAAGAATCCTCTTTGCTCAGCCAGAATCCCCCAGCATTGGGATCAATTGGAGTTGATTCTGCACTGCCGCCAACGATGTTCCATGTGCCCGAACCGCCAGCATTGCCGCCGCTTCCAGTGCCTCGTGTTCCCACCGCCGAGCCGGTCACTGCGACTGCTCCTGGAATTCCGGCTCCCGTTCCAGCTCCCGGACCTGAACCGGTTCCGCTGGATCCGTCCTTGTTCAGCCAAAATCCTCCGGCGTTGGGGTCGAGTGGAGCACCTCCACCGTCACCGGCGCCGATAATATTCCATGTCCCTGTATCGCTGCCGCCACCAACACCTAGTCCGCCTCCCAAACCGCCTGATCCCGAACCATATCCTTGTCCATCGCCATCACCTGCGTTACCTGTACCGCTGCCGTCGCCCCAGCCGCCCGATCCTGAACCAGCCCCTGAACCATCCCCTCCGCCGGGCCCGCCGGAGCCAGCGCCACGACCGCCCGATCCCTTAGTGCCTTCCGCCGCAACAATCAACTGCAACAGCTTTTCAGGGTCATTGAATAGTTCGTTCGCAGCAGCAGAATCCATTCCCAGCGTGCGCGCGGTGATGTGGGCCGCCACCGACGATTTGGCGATCGCAGAATCCGCCGGCACAAAACAAATTTCATTCACATGAATATACGGATCGCCTTCTAGTGCAGCTTTCAGTTGTTCAACGAGTTGGGCGGGCTTTGCTCCGGTTCCCGTGGGAAACCCGCGGACGAATTTTGCGAGACTGGCTTGGGTTACTTTTGGCGAAAAGTGGATGCTTGCGATACCTGCTCCAGAAAGCATCCGCGCAAAGCTTTTTTCCGCCGCAGCGGATTCGAGTGACATGCCGTCGAGCAATAGTTGGTCGCCAGACACTGACAGCAATACGCCTGCTTCGTTATCCGAACCGAGGGCGCTTTGGAGTTCGCTCCAAGCCGTCTCATATTGCTTCTTCGTCCTCGGGTGCCCGAAGTCATACATTCGAGCGAACTTGAGCAAGATATTGAGGCTGCGTACGAAGGCTCGAGCAGCCGTGGCGCGCGTGTTGGCGTTCATAGCGACAGTGTGGGGCTGTGGCCCCGCCTCTGCCTGCAAATATGGGGCTTAGGGATGATGCGGACAATGGTACTGGTGTCCTTTTCAGTACTACCAATTAGTCCTATCTTGGATTGGAACGGAGGTTTACGAACGAGCGGCGCGAGATACGTATTTTCTTAACCAACCTTCCAACTCATTGATCTCGCCCAGGATAGTCATTGCGCCAAGCGCTTTGAGACGGGCACCACGATGCCGCCGCTCCCAGCTCCTTCGCGGCAGAATACCGACGAATGGAACTTTCGCCGCTTTCGCCGCCAGAGCATCGTCGACATTGTCGCCCACATAGAGCGCGGTTGAAGGGTTCCGCCCATCGAGGATTTTTACCAGGCCTTCAGGGTCGGGTTTGGGCTTTGATACCTCTTCGACAGTTACGACTTGCTGGAAGTAATCGCGCACTTTCCATCGGTCAAGCGTGTAGTCGAGCTCTTTGTGTACACGACCGGTGAATAGCGCCAGTGGCGCCAATTTCGCGATTCGCTTCAAACTCGCGCGCGGAAGTACCCATTTCTCGCGGCGTACATTTCCATCGCTTCCGTTCTTGCCCCAGTAGATTTCGACGAATCGTCGTTTCACCCCTTCGTAACTCAGGTCCTTGCCGAGCTGGTTGACCCAGGCGTGTGAGAGTTTCCAATCGTCATTAAATCCGGGGCGATTCTTCCAGCGATGAAGCTCCGAACGAGTTACGCGCTTCGATGTAAGCAGGCGGACCGTCTCAAGTGTGGTGCGCTGAAAGGAGCCGCGCGTATCCACAAGGACGCCATCCACGTCGAAGATAATTACGGAGAGCTTGTGGGTCATATGTGGGTCATAGGGCGGGAATCGAGAGCGCGGCTCAGAGGGAGCCCGCTATGATGGAGATTCTTCTTGTTCCTCGGAAGATTCTCCGGAAGATTCACGGGCATCGGCTTCCTCGGTAGTTGAATCTGATTCGGTCTCCGTTTGAAGCGAATCTGAAGACCATGCTTCTCCGGCTACCGGTGGTGTCACTGTAGCGGTGTGAGTGTCTGCCGGCTCAGGGGCGGCAGATGTTTCTTTATCTATTGAGGCGGCCGCTGATTGCGATGCGGACGCCGCGGAAGCCGCAACTTTTGCTGGCGCGACCTCCGCAGCCGCTTTAAGGGCTTCGAGGCGTTTCTCGAGCGCACCGCCAAGAAGCTCGACGATCACTTTCGCAGCATTGGCATCAGTATCTTTCGTAGGATTATAAGCAGTCACTTCGATCGCTGCCAGATGCTTCTGCGTAACGAAAACTTCGAGAGCCTGGCGCACTTCGTCGAGCGCAAGACCGCCAGCCCCGGGATAGTTCGTCGCTTGAAAGTCGGCAATCACATCCACGTCGAAGTGCAAAATAAATTCGTATCCGTTGGCATGGATGCGCTCCACGGCAGCCTGAGCCGCGGCCGCGGCTCCCATGCGTTGAACGTCAGCCGCATGAAAACAACGAAGCGGCGATTTCCCTAGCAACTGCTCTTCCGCCGGATCCAGCCGAGCAACGCCAAAGAGAGCCAGGTCCGGTTCGCGCACCAGTGGCGGTTCACCCCAGAAACGTACCATCTCCGCAGCCCCGGTTCCGGTCAAGTGAGAAACCACCATGCCATCCACGCAGCCTGACGGAGTTGTTGCCGGCGTGTTCAAATCCGCATCACGGTCCAAGTAGATCATGCTGACATTGCGAAAATAACGTCGCGCGCCGGCCACAGTCGCGAGTGCCACGGAACAATCGCCGCTGAGAATGATAGGAAGGGCAGTAGATTTCACGGCTTGCTCAACTCGTGGCTTGAGAGCTTCTAGCGCGGCAATTACTCGCGGCAGATTGCGTGCACGAGGACTTTCGTCGTCGGGCTTGTAGAGCTGAGGGGGATCGTCGCCCAGATCGGAAACTTCGTAGCCGGCTGTGCGGAGCCGATCGATTAATCCAGCAGAGCGTAATGCCGCAGGAGCGCCTTCGTGTCCCGCTGACATCGCGGCTGCGCTGGTGGGCGCTCCCAGCAAAGCAATCTTATTGGGCTGGCGGACTATCTTTACCGCCACTCATCGGCTCCTAGGATTGTCACACCCTTTTGACGCTTAGTGTGCGCTCTGGCGTGCCGCAAGCTCCGGCGGCAGAGTGAAACGCACATCTTCACGAATCAAATCTAGGTCGCGCTCGTTGGTGAACCCGAATTTCGCAAGACGCTGGCTCACTTGCTCGACAAGAATCTCAGGTGCAGACGCTCCGGCCGTCAAGCCAAGTGATTTTACGCCGGTGACCCAGGATTCTTCGATGTCGTTCGCATCTTCGATCAAACGGGCGGCAACGCCAGCTCGCTTGGCCACTTCCACGAGACGATTTGAGTTCGAGCTGTTCGCTGACCCGACCACCAGAATCAGTTCCACCTCGCGCGTCAACGCTTCCACTGCCTCTTGGCGGTTCTGCGTCGCGTAGCAAATATCGTCGGACGCCGGGCCAACAATCGTCGGAAATCGCTGGCGCAGCCGCGCGACGATCTCTTGCGTGTCGTAGAGCGAGAGCGTTGTTTGCGTGAGGAAAGCAAGGCGCTCGGGATCGGGAACCACGAGTTCGTCCACTTCGGCCACGCTTCCGACAACGACAGTTTGATCGGGAGCTTCGCCAGAGGTGCCCACGATTTCCTGATGGTCGCGATGGCCAATCAGAATCAACGTGCGGCCTTCACGCGCAAACTTCAGCGCCTCCAAATGGACCTTGGTTACCAGCGGGCATGTTGCGTCAATCACGCGCAGCCTTCGTTCTTGCGCTTCGAGGCGAACGCGCGGCGGGACGCCATGCGCGCTGAACACCAGAACCGCGCCCTCGGGAACTTCCTCGATGGATTCGACGAAAATCGCACCCCGCCGCCTCAGCTGATCAACGACGTAGCGATTATGAACGATCTCGTGATGCACATAGACCGGGCGGCCGTAGGCCTCAAGAGCTAGCTCGACGATGTCAACGGCTCGCACCACTCCGGCGCAAAAGCCTCTGGGCCGAACCCTTACCAGCGTTTTCGCCCCGTTGGCGCCTTGAATATTTGTAAGCGTCAATTCACTCTCCGCAGGTTGATAGTTTACCCGAAGCTGGTTCTTCCCGCTACAGCGAGCGAGTGGTTTTGGTGCCGGATTCGGCATCGAAGCTCGGCGGTCAAAATCGGCTTTTAACCGCCGATTAGATAGAGGTCCAAGTCTTTGTTTTGAGTGAGTTAGAGAGACTTTTAATCGCGGAACCGTGGATTAGAATGGGGAGATCAGGGGCGCGATTATTGTGCTGACTGCGAGCCAGGGTGACGGAATTGCTTTCTGCTGATTTCCTCGAGTGCGCTGAAGCCTCGGCGGGCGGAATCCCCGATCACTCGAACTCCAACTTCCGCGAAGTCCAAGCCACGTTCTCCCAGTGAGCCGACCAGATACGCTACGGCCACGAGGACGAGCAAAACCGCGAAACCGAGACCAAAAAGAAGCTCAGCCGCGAGCAGTTCGCGGACGAAATACAGTTGAAATACAAAGAAGATCCCAGTGCCCAGCAGCAGTCCTCTGCGGACTTTCGCTTTTTCAACGATTAGCAGCGCCAACGATTTCGATTGCTCCAGGAACGTTTTCATCAGTCCTCACCGTCTCACACAAGATTAGATGCAACGGAAAGTCCAAATGAAGCTTCGCGTAAGTGACTGAAAGATAAGGAGAATGGGGAAAACCTGTATGCGGCTGAACTGCGCACATGAGAAAACGCTTTCCGCGGAAAGGAGTACTCAGGTACCGAGAGTGCCAAAGAGGAACAGCGAAATTCTAGCTGACACTTTTAGTCGGGCGCAGACGTTTTATTTTTCTTTCGCCTGCGCCTTTGAAAACCGCAGCGGATATTTCGATTGAGCTGATGCGCGAAACGTTCGCATCGGAAAACCGAGCTACGCCAACTCTTATCGGCCGTCGAATGGATAGCGATCCTGCGCGAGAACAGCGTCGGCAACGCGGCGGCGGATCGCGATCGTGTCAATCGGCGCGTGTTTGGCGAAGCGACGCAGAACCGCGAGTTGCGTGGTGAGCGTATCGCCGTCGGCCGAAGCAGCCAGAGCGGTACGCGCATCTTTCTCGATTCGGTCCATCGCGTCATACACAAACGCGCGTGCGGCGTCACCCATCACGCTTGCAGATTCGCCGCGCTTGGTGAGCGCTTTCTGAGCGCGACGCAACGACGACTCCATAGCGTAGATGTCCATCGCAATATTGGCGAGTGAGGCCACGACCTCCTGTTGCTCGGCCAGCCCTTCGCGGAATTTTTGCATTGCCGTGCCCGCTGCAAGCAGGAAAATCTTCTTGGCCTGTGCCAGCGAGCGCTCTTCTTCGGCAAATGCCCCTGTCGGCGCTTCTTCAAAGGAAGGGCCCGCCAGGACTTCTTCCCCCAGTTTCATTGCGGCGGGGATGAGCGGCAGAATGCCTGCCATGGAACGCTTGATCAGCATCTGGATAATGAGCATGCGGTTGATTTCGTTGGTGCCTTCGAAAATGCGGTTCACGCGGCTATCACGATAGGCGCGCGCTACGGGATAATCTTCATGGAAACCGTATCCGCCGAAGATCTGGACTCCTTCGTCCACGCAGTAATCCACCGTTTCGCTTCCCATCACTTTGCTGATGGAACTTTCAATTGCGTACTCTTCGAGTACCTGCATAGCTTGTTGCGTCTTGTTCGAGCCGGGCGCGGGCGAAGATACGGCCGCTTCGATCATGCCCGCCGAGCGGTAAATCATGGACTCGACGGCGTAGATGCGGATGGCCATTTCGCCGAGCTTCGTCTTGATCAGACCGAAATCCTTGAGCGACTTGCCGAATGCGGTGCGTTCCTTGGAATATTTTGACGAGGCTTTCAGCACTTCTTTTGCACCGCCCAGACAGGAGGCGCCGAGTGAGAAGCGCCCGACGTTGAGCGTATTGAATGCGACGATGTGGCCGCGTCCGACTTCGTGAAGGAGATTTTCCTTTGGAACGGGCGAATTCTCGAAAAAGATCGGCGTGGTGGAACTGCCGCGGATTCCCATTTTCTTTTCTTCAGGTCCAGCTGAAAAGCCGGGCGTGCCGCGCTCGACGATGAAGCAGGAGAATTTCTCACCGTCCACCTTGGCGAACACAATGTACACGTCCGCGAATCCGCCGTTCGTAATCCACATTTTTTGACCATTCAAAATCCAGTTCTTGCCATCGGGCGAAAGCACCGCGCGCGTGCGAGCTGCGAGCGAATCTGAGCCCGCCTGCGGTTCGGAGAGACAGTAGCTGGAAAGAAGTTCGCCCGTGGCGATCTTCGGGAGATATTTTTTCTTCTGCTCTTCGGTGCCGAAATAGACGATTGGAATTGTTCCGATACTGGAGTGCCCGCCGTGAGAGACGGCAAAGGACGCGTAGCCAGACAATTTTTCAGCGAGGACGGTAGAGGAGATCTTGTCGAGACCCGCGCCGCCGTATTCTTCAGGAATCGCGCCGCCGAGCAACCCGATTTCTCCGGCTTTCTTCAGCAGTTGCGCCATCAATCCTTCTTTATGCGCTTCGAGCTCCGGCACGTTGGGCAGAACCTCTTTCTGAACGAATTCCTCGGCGGTCTGGCCGATCAGGCGCTGATCGTCAGTAATATCGGCGGGAGTAAAGACGTCCTCGGGAGTCGTGGACGTGATGAGAAACGATCCTCCGCGATTGAGAGCCTGGGAAACCGGTGCCGTGGCCATGATGTGCCTCGCCTCCTGAAAAAGTGGGGGTCAGTAAAAAGTGATTGTCTCTCTCATTTGAGCCGGAAGCAATAGGCTGCACGGATGCCGGAAGGCCTCAGGTCAACTCCGGCCAGAGGACTGGCCAGGATGGGACCTGAGCTACGGGTTGAGGCCAAGGGCGTTCCGCCAACCCGCAACTCTAGCGGCCTTGCTCGCTGAAGCCGTGCGCTGACGTAAATCTCTAAGCGGCGACCAAGGCCAGGACTCGGCAGGGGCTGCCTGAGCCTCGGACGATTTTGAGCGGGGGCGTGATTAGGATCGCGCCTTTTGGCGGTAGCTGATCCAGATTCATCAGGCTTGCGAGGCCGAATTTGTTGCTGCCGTGCATTATGGTGTGGCACGGAAACGGCGGATTGAATTTGAAGGCCTGGCCTGCATCGGTGCCGACTCCTTCCGAACCCCAGCCAATTACGTCGCGCTCTTTTGCGAGAAACGGAACCAGATCGGGATGCGGGCCGGGGACGTGTGAGCCGTCTTCCTTGATGTTGAGAAATGATGCGGCGTCTTTGCGCTTCGACCAGTCAGTGCGCATCAGAACCCACGAGCCTGCTTCGATGCGGCCGTATGTAGTCTCCCAGACTTCCACGTGCTGAGGCGTGAGCAGGAAATCGGGATCGTTGGCAACTTCGCGCGAAACGTCGATCACATTGGCCGGCGCGAAGAATTTAGCCACGGGAATATTGTCTGTAGCGTTATTCGGATAATCCTTGCCTGTGACCCAGTGGATCGGGGCGTCGAAATGGGTGCCGGTGTGTTCGCCGCAGGAGAAATTATTCCAGTACCAGGCGGGGCCGCGGCTGTCGTATTTAGAAATTTCTTCGAGGCGGAAAGGCCAGGTCTTGCCGAACTCAGGCGGTAGGTGAATTGTAGCGGTCGCGGCATCGAGGGGCTGGCTGAGGTCCACGACGCGAATCGTCCCGGAACTCAGTGCCTTCAAGAATCCGTTCAGGACATTCTCGCTCATGAATCCTCCCGGGGGCCGACGAAATCTGACCGGACATCAAAGCCGCCCACGCATTATCCGCTTTTTCTTGTTGTCTGGGCGGTGATAAGACTACGAAGGCGAGGAAGAAGTATTTTGAGGCGAGCGACGAAGTCTTCACCACGATTTCAGTTTTGAGGCCGCGGTGGCTCGCCGGAAGACTGATACCTTCCGGCGAGAGAGCTACCGACGATCAAGGTGATGGGTCGAGGCGAGGATGTCACGGAATCGTGACAGCCACATCGGACGAGAAAGCGCTCTCGTCACCACTGGAATCCAAAGCCGTAACACAATAGTAGTAGGTCTGGCCGGATTGAACAGTATTGTCGGTGTAAGCCATTGTGACCACAGGAGCGGGGTTCAGTCTGGAGTAAGGACCGCTCGGCTGCGTGCTGCTGTACACGTTATAGCCTACAACGCCCGAGCTGGTCTCGGACCACGCGAGGCTCACAAAGTGAGGCTGAGCACCTGATCCAGAGAGTGAGATCGAGAGCGGCGAATTCGCTGCGGTGCTGACCACCGATGCGCTGCCCGCGTCACTTCCGGCCGCTGTCGGCGTGAACGTGACGCTGAAACTGGCGGCCTGCCCCGCGGACAATGTCACAAGAGGCGCTGAGCCGCTGAGAGTGAAACCGGTACCGGTGACGCTGACTTGGGAAATGCTGACTGCGGCGTTGCCTGTGTTTGTGAGCATCACACTCTGCGTGGCGCTGGCGTTGAGAGCCTGACTACCGAAGCTCAACGAAGTGGTGCTGGGCGTAAGTTGCAGAACTGGCGCTAGCCCAGTGCCGCTGAGTGGAATCGTGGTCGGTGAGTTCGGGGCATTGCTGACCAGCGTGAGGCTGCTCGAAGAATTAGTACCTGACGTGGGAGTGAAGCTCACTGTGAAAGCCGTGGATTTTCCCGGCGCTAAAGTGAGCGGCAAAGCGAGGCCGGTGAGCCCAAAGCCAGTGCCGGGTCCAGCCGATTGAGTGACGGTAAGATTGGCGGTTCCTGGATTGCTGAGCGTAATCGTCTGCGAGTTTGTTTGACCGACTGTCACTGTGCCGAAGCTAACTGAGCCCGGAACCACCGATATCTGTGGCTGGACTCCCACGCCGGCGAGTGAGATCGACAGTGGCGAATTCGCGGCCGTGCTGATTACCGATGCGCTTCCCGTTGCATTTCCAGCTACGGTCGGTGTGAACGTGACGCTGAAACTGGCTGCCTGTCCTGCGGACAATGTCACAAGAGGCGCTGAGCCGTTGAGACTGAAACCGCTGCCCGCGACATTGACCTGCGAAATGCTCACTGCGGAATTGCCCGTATTCGTGAGCGTCACACTTTGTGTGGCGCTGGCGTTGAGAGTTTGATTGCCGAAACTCAGTGAAGTGGTGCTGGGCGTGAGTTGCAGAACCTGCGCTGAGCCAGCGCCGCTGAGTGGAATCGTGGTCGGCGAAGTGGGCGCATTGCTCATCAGCATCAGGCTGCTCGAAGAGCTGGCTCCCGACGTGGGAGTGAAGCTCACTGTGAAAGCCGTGGATTTCCCCGGCGCTAACGTGAGCGGCAAAGCGAGGCCGGTGAGGCTGAACCCTGTGCCAGGCCCGGCAAGTTGCGTGATGTTGAGAGGGGCGCCGCCCGCATTTGTCAGGGTCACCGTCTGCGAACTGGTCTGGCCGACGGTCACCGTGCCGAAGCTAACGCTGCCCGGAGCTGCTGAGATCTGCGGCTGAACTCCCATGCCGCTGAGTGCAACCGTGGACACGGAGTTGGCCGCATTGCTGACGACCGAGATGTTGCCGCTTGCGCTTCCAGCTCCCGCAGGAGCAAAACTGACCGTAAAAGCGGTCGATTGGCCCGGGCCGAGTGTCATGGGCACTGCGAGACCACTCATGCCAAAACCGTTTCCGGCCATTGTGGCCTGAGAGACGTTCACTGGGCCATTGCCGGTATTAAGCAACGAAACTGTCTGAGAGCCGTTGCTGCCCACCGGCACATTTCCGAAACTTACGCTCTGGGGACTGACTGTTAGCAAGAGGGTTTGCTGAGACTGAACACCTGTGCCTGTGAGCGGGACACTGTTCGGCGAAACGTTCCCGCTTGTTGAGAGCGAGAGGTTGCCGCTCGATACGCCTGCGGCGGAAGGAGCAAAACTGATAGTCAAGTTCACAGACTGCCCACGCGACAATGTCAACGGGAGAGTCGGCCCCATATAATTGAAGCCGCTGCCAGTGACGGTAGCTGCTGAAATGGTGGCATTCGAATGCCCTAAATTTGTGACCACAACGGTCCGAGTACTACTGGTTTCGACCGTCACATCCCCGAAATCGACCCCGGTGGGTTGGGATTGATGCCGTCTGCCCGCGGAGGCCGGAATACAAGTAAGGCAAATGAGTGCCGCTAAGAAGAGTCCAATATGAAACTGGGGGAGCGCGATTCGTTTGCTGCAGCTTCGTGAGCGCTGATTATTGAGTGCTGGCTGTCGGCTTATATGCACGATGTATGTCCCTCTAGAGCCGGAAGGGTGGGCAAGAGAAGATTAGTCTTCGGTTGTTCCATGGAGAACTGGCAGGAAGGATGGATTTGGAACAGGCTGGCCGGAGTGCAGGGTACCTGTACGAAGGGCTAAGCTATGATCTTTGCGGACGGATGTTCAGAAAATCACCACGCGAGGCGATTCCATTGGTGATGATCCTAAGATTGAAGTTGGGTTTACTCGCGATTTGTTCGCTCATCGCATTGAGGGGAACTTGCTATGCGCAGAATTCGGCAAACATCCCGAGCGCTGTGGTGAAGGTGGACTCTCTCGCGGTTTATCCCGACATGAACACGACCGGTCGAATCGTGCTATCGCTGAAAAAAGGCGAGCAAGTAGTAATCGATTTCGAGATCAAGGCGACCGAGCACTGGTGCGGCGTAAGGCGACCTTTGCAGACGAGCAGGCTAGGTTACGTGCAATGTCAAGGTTTGGAACGAATCGAGCACCACACAGATTCTCCGACTCACGCCGGCGGAGCACCGATGAGCGCCGACGATTCGAAGCAGGCTGGACATCACATCTCTCTTCCACCGCCAGCCGCGGGCTCCATCAACGGCTACAATCAAATCGCGGAACTCGCTGTGCGAGAGGGCTCGATTGATGCGGCGAAAATGGCCGAGTTCGACGCAGGCGCCCAGAACGGATCTGCTTCCGGGATGTCGCGCGCGGCGCTGGCACATTTTGCCGCAGGAAAATTCGAACTCTCTCGAAACAGCGTCGATGAGGCGATCGAGCAGTTCCAGTTTTCTTTGAACTTTTCGGCCGGCCGGGCGGATTTACAACTTGCGAACCTGCTCAGCCTGGCTTACATCGACCTGGTGCAAAGCAAATACTCTGCCGCGCTTGAGTATCTTGAGCGCGCGCACCGCTTGGCGCCGAAGTCAGCCGCGGTAGCACAGCTCTCCGGTTGGGGATACTACGGCCTGAACCAGATCGACGAGGCCATCAAAGAGTGGGAGACCGCGCAGAGCATCCAGCCCTCGCAACAATTAGCGTCGATGATCGAAAAGGCCGAGCGCGACAAGACGGCTGAAAGTGAAGCGCGCGAAGCGAACAGCGGCCATTTCAATCTCCGTTATCAAGGTGAAGCCACTCCTCAGCTTGCGGCTGAAATTCTGAGCAGTCTCGAAGCGCATTTCCGCAGCATCCAATCCGTGTTGCGTTTCACGCCGGCAGAGCCGATCGGAGTCGTCCTTTATACGCAACAGGCTTTCCGCGATATCACCCAAGCGCCAACCTGGGCCGCGGCCGGGAATGACGGCAGGATCCGCGTGCCGGTACAGGGCCTGACATCAGTTTCTGATCAGCTCTCGAGCGAGCTCAAGCACGAGCTTGTGCATAGTTTCGTTTGGCAGAAAACCCGCGGACGGTGCCCGGGGTGGCTGAATGAAGGCTTGGCACAATGGATGGAAGGCCGGAGAAGCGACCGTGACGCCGCTGGCCTGATCGCCGCCTACGAGCAAGGACAGTATATTCCGTTAAAAAACCTGGAAGGCTCGTGGACGAGACTACCAGCTCCCGCTGCGCGTTTCGCTTATGCGTGGTCGCTGGCCGCAGTCGAATCCATCATCGCTACATCTGGCACTTGGGGTATCGAGCGCCTTTTTGATCGCTTTGATGTGGATCCGTCCTTCGAGGCCGCCATGCGCGCATCCATACAGACAAGCTATGCCGACCTCGAGCGCCAGACCGTTACTTATCTCCGACAGACCTACCCATAGTTTCCTTTGAAGCAGTGCCGAGTCATCGAGCGAGTACTAAGTCCCTTAGCCCTTCCGTACCATTGACGGTCATTTTTCCCGGTTTCTAATGAAATGCCGAATTGAAGACCCGAATAGGGCGGATGATTAATGATAGCGCCATCGATGAAGCCAGAACGTCGCAGGGACACGCGGACCACCGTGAATCGGCTCGCCTATATCAACCTTGAGTCGAATAACGGCGCTATCGTGTTGAACGTTTCTAACGGCGGACTCTGCTTTCACTCTGTCGATCCAGTTCGGCGGAGCGAGACGATTCATTTCTGGTTCTTGGACCACAATCGCCGAATCGAAGCGGATGGCAAACTGGCATGGATGGACGAAACGCGAAAGACGGGGGGCTTGCAATTCACTACCTTGCCGGCGGAAGCTCGAGCACAAATTCGTGATTGGATAAGCCAACCAACGGCTGCGCGCACCGCGGGCGGCAAACCGGTCCAGCCGCACTCGTCACCAGCTGAATTGGCGACCTTCAGTGGAAGCGACCCAAACCGAAAAGTTGTGCGGGATGGCTCTGCTCCGCTTAAGGCGCGCTCACTAGAGTTAAACGTACGCGCGCTATTGAGCGGGTTCTCCGGTGGTTTGGTTTTCGGGATTCTTATTTCGGCTCTTGTAGCGGGCGCATTCCTGCTTCATGGCTATCGCCGCGAAATCGGCAAGTCCCTTATTCGATGGGGCGAACGACTTGGAGCAAGATATGAGGCACCAGCGGTGTCGCCGGCGTCGAGCACGATATCTCCACCTGCGGCGGACTTGACTCCGCCTCAGGAAAAAGCCCCAGCGCAGTCAGTCACAAGACCGGTTAGGCCTCAGCAGATGAAGATCGAGCTCCCGCCGCCGAGTAGTATTACCCGCGCTCCTATGATCGCCACTAGCTCGTTCGTTCCCGTTCCCTCGGTTCCCTCTCAACCTCCACCGCCGTCTTTACCCACAACTTCCCTCGAGGCCAATGCGAGCAAAGTCTCGGACAAAGCTGCGTCGGTTCCGGAGCCAGGAGGGACAAGCCATCCTGGTGTCCACACTGAGGGCTCCAAGGAAGTAGATGCCGGATCGTCGTCGACAAAGTTCCTGGAAGTCGGCAAGTTTCGCGACGCCATATGGGCTAATAAAACAACCGACAAACTCTCACAGCTCGGATTTCATCCAACCGTGATTCATCGAGGTCATCTTTGGATGAATTCTTACCAGGTGCTTGTAGGCCCGTACGACAGTGAAGCCGACGCTGAATCGGCACACGCGAATCTTGTCTCACGCGGTTTTAGGCCCCGATCTTACGAACGGGGCTCCCGGTCTCTTACGTTTTTCTCTGGGCTGACGGTCAACGGCGCACGCCTGCCTGACGGCGATCTCGTTATCACATGGGAATCCTATGTACCTGATGCAATTGTGAAATTTGAGAAGGATGGGAGCGTGATCGGCACAACAGACGGAAAGTGGGAGCAGCGCGGTGTCAAGTACGGAGATGATGCGATTGTCTACAGAAAGAATTCTGATGGATCGCGAACCCTTCTTGAAATTCGATTCTCCGGTATGAATCAAGCTCTCGTATTCGGCAAGTCATCGTAGCCAGACATTTCCGTTTGAAATTGGCAGGCTTGTTACCAAAGATCTGAGATCGTCAGAAACAGTGACACGACACCTCCGCATTTGTCGAACACCGCCATCTCTAGATGAAATCACTGTCGATAAAAATGTAATCCTCAGCAGAAAACCTACGATGCCGGCATCAGAATCAGCCAGCCGCTGTAGCAAATTCGTTGTGCCCCAGACGTGAGAAGAATACGATTAAGATGAAAGAACGCTAGACATAAAACTCCGGCTGCTTTGCGCTCGACGGCGCAAACGTAAGTGAGAGGAGCAAGCGAATGCCATCTCGTCGGTATAGGGATTGGGTCCGTCTGCCAGCCACCAAACTAGTGGTCAAGCTGATGTTTTCTGTGACCCTTTGCGTTGGATCGGCTGTTTGCGTTCGAGCGCAAGATGCTCAGGCAAATAAAACCGACGAGTCTTGGACAGCAACTGCGCAGACTTCTATTGACCACACCAATCCGTCGCGGACGCTGGAAAGCCACAGTAAGTCCGACAACCGCAGTGTGGATAAACAGAGGGTGGAGGTACTTGGATCCGACGGCCGCTACCAGCCCTATTACGACACAGAAACGGAAACTATCCAGGTGAATGCCACGACGGCCCGCACGGTAGTGCGCGAGTACAGATGGGATACCGATGGACGAAGGAATTTGTTGCAAGTGACGGAACAGGAATCGCAAAGCTCGTCAAACGGAGATAGTCACGTGGTAAGCACGACGTCGAGTGCGGACGCGGACGGAAATCTTCACCTCGCGCAACGTGAGGTGGCGGATACGAGGAAGACGAGCCCCGACGTGCAGGAAACGACAACCACAGTCTACGTTAACGATGGCACCGGCAACTTCACTCCTTCACAGCAAACGCGAGAGTTGCAGACGAGCGGCGCTGACCACAGTGTGGAGGTGAAGAAAACAACTCTGCTGCCCGGGGCCAACGGAAACTGGCAGGTATTCGAGGTAAAGGAAAAAACAATCAAAGACGATGACGCTAAGACTCGGACGACCGAGGAGCGCGTTTCGCGTTCCGATATTGACGGTCGGGTGTCAGAAGTTTCGAAGACCGTGGGCCACGAAACTGAAAACGCTGATGGCGAAAGAAGTGCTACCGCCGAAACATATACTCCGGATGTTCCTGGAATGGCGGGCGACGGCAAGCTGCATCTCACCGAACGGAGCACAAGTGTCCAGAACAAGGATGCGGACAAAAAGACAAGCGAACAGCGAATCGAGCAGCCCAAAACGGGTAATCCGACCGACGGTCTGCAGGTGACAGCAAAAACGAAATATACCGTGCACTACGCAGCCAACGGCACGCAGCAGACGAAAACCATTCAAACGCGCGATGCTAACGGCAATTTCAGTGTCATCTCGGTTGAGACGGAGAAATCAGATCAAGTTCCCGCCCAGCAAGAGCAGAAAACACCCTCAGACAAATCCAAATAGCGATGCGTTGTTAGCCCGAATCAAAATGTATCGCGACGCCAGTACCAGAAGACAAGTACCACGGTTCTATTTTCCTGCCTATTAATCCAGCTAAGGTAAGAGAGGCTTAACCACGATGGCGATTGCCCGAATGGGCTCCGCTGGGAAGGTTATTTCGCCTGATGGTGCCTGAATGGAACGGCAGTTCAGGGAGCAGAGGTTAGATGAGTCCTCAACACACGGATTATAGTCTTGCGCTCGGAGTGTTCACTGCGGTCGGAGGGCTCTGCGTCATGCTTACGGTGTGGTACGCGGCGAGGGCTTTGTGGAATTCGCTCCGCAGATCGCAGCTTGAGCGGCTGTCGCGGAAACATTGACCAAGCCCGGCCGAGAGAGATGCTTACTTTGCCGTCGCCCAATTGGCAATCTTGATTGCCGGCGCGGTGGTATTAGTGAACGTCATGCGGATTCCGTGCTTGGGCCGCAGAATGACCATCGGACGAGCTTCGATTGTTTGGCCCGGAGCCAGCTGAAAATCGTATTTTCTGAGCAGATCGCTCAAAATCATAAGGATCTGCAGCATCGCATAATTTCCACCGATACAGCCTCGCGGTCCGCCCCCGAAGGGGAGGAAGGTGAAGGGCGTGCGCAGCTTGTTGTTCGCTTCGGTGAAACGCTCCGTATCGAAATTCTCGGGACTCTGCCAGTAGCGCGGAGCATGGTGCGCACCGTACACATACACAATGACCGTCGAACCGCGCGGTATATCGAGCTCGCCTACGCGGTCGTCCGCGACAGCCATGCGATCAATCATCCAAAACGGCGGGTACAGGCGGAGCCCTTCCTGAATCACCTGAGTCACAAATTCGAATTTGGGAACGTCGCTGTAGCTGAGAGGCGCTTCGCCGAGCACAGAATCAAATTCCTGCCTTACCCTTTCGAGACAATCGGGACGCGAGCTCAAAAGATAAAAAAGCCACGATAGCGCATTCGACGATGTTTCATGGCCGGCGACCAGAAGTTGCATACTCTCACTCAGGATGAGCTTATCGCTCATGCCTTCGCCATCGCTGTAACGCGCATCCATCAAAGTCTGCAGCAGATCGTGTCCGGGCGGTTCGTTGCGGCGCTTCTTGATGTATTCGAGCAGAACGGCGTCCGCGCGGGTTCGCATGTCTTCGTGCCTGCGCAGTTCCCCCGACACGGCGAACCAGGGATTCAGATAGGGCTGAAGGGTTTGCCGAACAATGAATTCCTGGACGGTGCAGATCGTATGGCTGACGAGATCGATGTCCTCATCCTTCAACCGTGCGCCAAAAAGCGATCGTGCGACCATCGCGAAAGTAATTTTCATCAGCTGGGGGTAGATATCGACGGGGCCGCCACGGGCCTGTCTGTCGAAATCCCGGAGCGACTCGGCAAGGGAGTCCTGCATGATTGAGGACAGCGCATCGAGTTGCGTTCGATCAAAGCCTTTCTGGATGAGACGCCGCTGTGTGCGCCAAGCTTCTCCGTGGGTCGTGAGAAGACCCTTCCCCAGGAAGTGGCCCATGCGCTTTACTTGAATTTCGGATTTTTGATAGTTCTCCGAATTGGTCTTTAACACGTGCTGAATGACGGCGGGATCGATCGTAACGATCGCTTCTTTGAGGCCACCCAAATAGATCCGGAATGTGTCGCCGAAGTTTTCGGTGTAGCTGGACAAAACCTGCACGGGATTGCGGAACATCGCGCGAGAATCCGCAAAGCAGCGAAATCGGGAAACAACGGGGACAGGAGTGGGTGAGGTCATACCCAGCCATCCTGAGACTCGCCTAGACCCGCAGATGATTTCAGGTCACTTGTGGGACGTGATAGCGGGGCCATAGGTGAATATAAAATGCTCAGAATCAGTTTTCGTTCCCCAGTTGCTTCAAGAGTATCAGATGATGCCGGATTGCCTGAGTCATGGTGGGGTGCTGCCGATAGGGGACCCCAAACTCTTCGGCGGTCTGCTTCACGATCCTGGTCAGCGGAGCATAGTGGGTATGGCACACGAAAGGGCACAGATGGTGGACGATGTGATGGTTGAGCCCGCCGGCGAGCCAACCGACGAGCGGGTTTTCCGTCGCATAATCGGCCGTCGTCGCGAAGATGTGATACACGCCGTTGTCAAACTCACCACGGTCCGTGGGAAAGTAGGTGGTGTCAATAGTGTGCGTCGTCTGGAACACAAGCGTTACGGCTAAACCGACGAACAAATGGACCAGGAGGAAAGCCCCGGCGACGAGCAAAGGTGATTTCCCCAGGACCAGCACCGGCAAGACGAGCATGTAAGTGATGTAGAAAGCCTTGCCGGCAAAGAGAATGGCATATTCGCGCAGGGAATGATTGGCGCGTTTCAGATAATCGTGGGACGAAAAGAAAAAACTCTCGAAGTCCCTGAAGAACACATAGTCGAGAGAGAACATTGCATAAAAGAACAGCGCATAGATGTGCTGGAAACGGTGCCATGGCGCACGGGATTCATAAGGTGTAAAGCGAAAGATGCCGCGTCCTGAAAGCGCATCATCTTCGCCGTGGAGATTGATGCAGGAGTGATGGCCGCGATGATGGAGAATACGCCACATGTAGGAGCTGATTCCGCACAAATCGAAGACATAGTTCAGGGTCTTGTTGACGCGCGGCCGGGACGAGATCGCGTTGTGATTGCTGTCATGGGCGATGTTCAGCAAGAGGAATGTCTGCGCGAGGCCGCCTAGAAGGTAAAGGGCAACAAACTTCCATGAATCGGGCTTCAGAGCATACAGAGCAATCCAGGCGCCTACGAGGACTGCCAGACCCACAGCGATCTTGAACCACATCGTGCGGTCCGCTTTGTGGGTAATGTTCTGGTCGGAAAAAAACTTATCCAGGCGGCGACGTAAGACTTTCGGGAAGGAAGAGGCACCGACGGGTTCGGCAATGGACGCCGCTGAGGATTCCGATGGTACAAGATCCGGAGTCTCCGGATCTTGTATGATCACCGCTTCGCTTTCGAACGTCACCGGCCCTCCGCGATTATTCTAATTGGGCCCGGCGCGTTCCATACGTCGCATCAGTGGTCCTGACCCTCAGCGAAATTGATGCCGCGCGGCCGACAACCTCGCTGCATGATTTTAATGCGGGCCCGTAAAGACAATCAAGCGCATTCGGAGCGGACGATGCCTGGTGCGGCACATGAACACGGGAAGTGATGACACATGGCATTGTCCAAAATGCTTTGCTAGCATATAACCGTTAGTGAACCATAATGAACCGAGGCTTCCTACAAGGGACCATAAAAGCCGTTCCCCTGAGCGTCGAGCGACGCTTATGCTGAGAAAAACTTACGCGTACATTCTCACAGTCTGCCTACGTTTCAGATCTGCATTTTCAGACCCAATCGCGGTTCACCTCACTTGCTGGGGAGCGATGTTTTGTTTACGGGCTTGCGTTCTATTCAAGATCGGAGGATCGCTGATTGATGGCGGCGTCAATTTTAGGCCACCTGGATAGGCTGGCAGATGAGCACCCGGACAAACTTCTTTATTCGTATCTTGATGTAAACGGCGATTCAACCGAAGGCTACACTTACGCTTCGTTTATGCACCGAACGGAGGCGATCGCCGGATATTTGTGGAAAGAGGGCCGTTTCGCGTCGGGCGACCGGCTTCTGCTTGCCTACCCACCGGGGCTCGAAATGATCTGCGCATTCTTTGGCTGCGTGCGCGCCGGATTGATCCCCGTACCGGTGTACCCCCCCAGTTCGCGTGGTTTCCAGAGCGCGTTATACAAGATGGTCCACATCGCAAAGGATTGCCAGGCGGCTGGGATCTTAACGAGCAGAGACTACCAAGCATCTCTCAAGACGAATCTCGCCAGAAGTGGAGTCTCGGCGGGCGGCATTGACGTAGATTATATTTCCGGTTTGCCGTGGATCGCCACGGAAGATTTCGTGGATGCGATTGCGGATCGACCAACTACTGATCATTCGAAGATCTTGTTCCTCCAGTACACCTCGGGTTCGACGATGGAGCCCAAGGGCGTGATTGTCACGCACGACAACATTCTGGATACGTGTCCGCTGGTGATCGACCATTCCTCGCCGGTCGTCGTTTCCTGGCTTCCGCAGTATCACGATATGGGACTGATTGGGTGCTACCTGTATCCAGCACTGAAGGGTGGCACCACGTACGGGTTCTCTCCGACGGATTTCATTCAGCGGCCGATCCTGTGGTTTGATGCGATGACGGCCTACCGCGCCACAGCGACGGCTGCGCCCAACTTCGCCTACGACTATTGCCTGCGTGCGGGGAGGCTTTCCAAGGAGAGCCTGGAGGCGTGTGATCTCAGCTCGCTTCGCGTTTTGATGTGCGCTGCGGAACCCGTAAAGCCGGATACCTACACACGGTTTCTGGAAGCGTTTCAGTCCTACGGACTGAAGTCCGAGAGTTTTTATGTCGCCTACGGGCTAGCTGAGAATACTCTGGCGGTCTCACTGGGCGGTCGCAACATCGTTTCCGTCAACAAACGTGCCCTCTCCCTGGGGACGGCTCGCATGACTACCGAGGTCTCTGAAATCGACGGGGCCACGCAGATTGTCAGTTGTGGAACGCCGCTGCCGGGTCTCGACGTTAAGATTGTGGACCCGGAAGGGCACTTCCCTCTTAAGCCAGAGCGGACCGGTGAAATCTGGGTCGCCGGAGGCGGTAAGTGCCGAGGTTACTGGAACAATCCCGAATTAACTCTCAAGCAGTTTCGTGCCCGGCTTGTGGATGATACTCCCTACGACGAGGGCTACTTGCGGACCGGAGACATAGGATTCTTCCACGCCGGCGAACTCTACGTCTGCGGTCGCATCAAGGACATGATCATTCTGCGCGGGCAAAACTATTACCCGCACGATATCGAGAATGTCGTAGAGAAATCATCCGGTCTGATCCGGCACAACTGCGTCGCCGCGTTCCAGATTCAGGAAGACAGCGAACCTGCGCTGGCAATCGTCGCCGAGGCTAAGAATCCCAGGGCGCTTCCTGACGCGCGAAAGATTGCCGCCGCAGTCCGAAATTATCTCAACGTAGAAGTGGCGGTGATTTCCATCATTGCGCCGCGTGCCATCCCGAGAACGAGTTCAGGGAAGATTATGCGCCACAAGACCAAGCAAATGTGGCAACGAGGTCAGTTCACCGTTCTTTCAGACTTCTCGCGGGAAAAGGACGCCGGGAATTCATGCTGCGATTCCGACATGCATTCCTCTTTCGCCGAATTGAAAGCCAAGTACAACCTGACCGGTAAGGAATCGTATAACCTCGTCGAAGCCGGCCTCGATTCCCTGGATCTTGTTGTGTTCGTGCATGAGCTCAAGGAACTCCTCAAAGATAAAGGCGCCGAGATGCTGGCGAGGCAGGTAGATATTGGTGTGATTCAGCGCGTCGGCGTAGCGGAGCTGTTTGGACTAGCCGAAAAGTTGAAACGGGCTCCCGAAGAGGCACTCGTTCATCTACGTCATTCCCTTGCAGCTTTCCGTGAAGAACAGCGAAACGCTGAAAAGCAGATGATGAGCAACGACAGGAAGCTCATCTTCGAGCCACCGGCGCCTTTGCCCGTGCCGGAGATACCGATGCCAAAGCACGTGCTGCTCACGGGCGGGACAGGCTTCATAGGACCCTTCCTCATGAAGAGCTTGCTGGAACAGACACGGGCAAAGATTTATGTTCTGGTCAGATCTTCCGACGAAGAGCAGGGCAAGCAAAGGCTGAGAGCCGCGATGGAATCCATGGGGCCCTGCGGAATGGATCTGATGGGGATGTTCGAAGCTCGGGTGATCGCTGTCTGTGGCGATCTTGGACATCCAAAGCTGGGCCTGACGCAGGAGGTGTGGGATTTCCTAGCGAATAAAATCGACACAGTATTCCACAACGGTGCGACCGTAAACTACCTGTTCAACTACGACCTGATGCGTGACGCGAACGTGCTGGGAACCAACGAGGTCGTGAGACTGGCGTTCGAGGGAAGGCCCAAAGAATTCAATTATGTCTCGACTACCTTCGTGTTTGGCTGGGCGGTTAAATCAGTCCTGAATGAGACCGACCTGAACGAGAATATGGAGCTGCTCGATTTTGGGTACAGCCAATCGAAATGGGTAGCGGAACAGGTGGTTGTCGACGCACGCAGCCGGGGACTTTCCGCGCGGATTTTCCGGCCTGCTCTCGTGAGTCCTTCCGTCACGGGCGGAGGCAACAACTTCGATATCGCCGTTCGCTTAGTTGCCTTCATGGTGAATCACGGCATTGGCGTTGATACTCTCAACCAGGTCAGCTTTGTTCCGGCGGACATTGTGGCGAACAACATCGTTGCGATCTCTACCACTCGCGGTACAGCGAATAAGACTTACCATGTCACGCGGGACGATTATTCGAACATGATGGATATTACCGGGCTTATTACCAAAGCGACTGGCCGCCGGTTCGAAACATTCAGGCTTCCCGACTTCGTTCCTGAGCTGATCCGCAGATGCCGGAAGGAAGATCTTCTCTTTCCTCTGCTGGATTTCTTGGTGGGCTCTGTCGACAACATCTCTGCGATGGAGTTCAAACGCTACGACAGCTCTTCTTATCAAAAGGCCCGCGATGCCTCCGTGTGGGGCAAACCAGATCCGTCTCTGGAAGATACGGTCAACGGCATTCTGAAATTCATGTATCGCAAGGGGATCATTTCGGTCGCGGCTCGTGAGGTCAACGCAGTGTCACCGAGCGGCGGGCTTGTGGACTGGACAGATGCCATATCCGCTACTGCTTCTTAAACAAGAGCTTCTCCGTTAGCCGCTGACCCGTTTCCAAGGTGCCGGTGGTGGATAGTGTCATTTGCTGCCCTTCCGGGGAAACCACCCACCTATCCGTTTGAGTGACTTGATTGTCCCTCCGGTAGATCGCATCTACCGTATGAGGATCGACAAGTTCAAGCGTCACGGTATCGTTGCGCGAGTTCTTTAGATCGTATGGCTTTCCATCGAAACGGGCGGTATAGCTGAAGTCACCAAGAAAACGGATCGCACCGCTTCCGTCCGTCTCGATCTTGAGCACCAAACCTTGCCGCAAACGGGTCTTGCTTAAATCCTGCGTCCATTCGCCTGCGAAGAGATCCTTGGCAACCTTCGCACCTCCGCTGCGTGTCCACACAGTGATCTTATCGGTGTGGCCCGCGGTCGCAGTCGTGGTCGTCAACTCGTTCCCATCATTCGAGATTTTTTCGCGAACCGTCGCCACAACAGTTCCGTCCTTTTTTTCCTTGACCTCCGCCTGCCGCTTATCGATCCTGCGGAGCTCAATTTGATTGAATGCGAGATTGCCTGGTGCGGACGAATCGTGTCCGTTCCAATTTGCTGTGAAATCGAGATGGGTTTCGCCGGACATGGCTACATGCACCCCGTCGTGCAGAGGTGTTATGGAGAGCCGGTTCGGAGGATCCAGACTGGACTGCGCGGAGATCAGCGTCCACGAGCCAATGCGAGGGTCTGCCGCTCCAGGTTGGACGGTGGTAAGCAGTACGAGCAAAAGTAAGGTACGAATTGATCCTCCTAAATCGATGGAGCAGAGTTTAGCAGATTCAGATAGCTCCATGCGGGAGTCCTGCGCAAGTGTCAACTCGCGAGATCAAGCACAAACATAGGAACTGATTGCGGACGGAACACCTCCTTTTCCCCTTTGGTTCTTTGGTGCCACCGAAGAGTTTTGGTGACGAGGATCTTGTGTGACGTGACATGATAATAGGTATGTATCTACGCCGTTTTTGGGTGTCAGGGATCGTCCTCGCGGCAACCATCGCACTTCTTCCATTCTCTTTTCACGCGGAGCGCCGCCTGGAGACCGCAACCCGCGTCGAAGGCAGCCAAGCTGAAACTGTCCGGGAGGAGCTGGCCGGTCGTTTTCGTTCGCCGTTTGTGGACCGCGTTGTCCTGGTGATCGAGGGACTTCCACCTGCGGACTCGGAGCAAGGCGGCCAAGCGTTAGAAACCATCGTGGCAGGACTGAGAGAGCAACCCGGAGTTTCAGGAGTGGTGTCCTATCTCGAGTTGCGCGATCCGATTTTTCTGGGCCGGGAAGGCGGAACGTTTGTTCTCGTCGGACTCACTTCGACCGGCGGTCCAGTCGAGTCGCTTGTTCCGGAGCTTCACCAGCTAGCAAGCTCGCTTGAAAACCAACTGCGGGGCCGCTATCCGGGGGTGAAGCTCGAACTCACAGGCGAGATTCCACTGAATTTCGATATTCGGAAAGCGAGTGCCGCCGACGTGCATCGCGGCGAAAGCCTGGTGATCCCCGCGACCCTCGTGCTTCTGCTCGTGGCTTTTGGAAGCCTGATCGCCGCCCTGATTCCGTTGGCGGTTGGCCAGCTTGCGATTGCAACCACTCTGGCGATTACGGGATTTCTTGCCCAGCGCTGGCACTTATCCATTCTGGTTCAGAATTTGGCCACCATGCTTGGCCTGGGCCTGGGAATCGATTACGCCCTCCTGATGATCAGCCGCTTCCGGGAAGCGATAGCCGCTGGGAACGACGGGCCCACGGCCGGGCAGATCGCGGCACGTCAGGCAGGTCGCACGCTCTTAATTTCAGCCGCAACGGTAGCCATCGGATTTCTAGCCCTTTTGACGGTTCCGATCAGTGAAATCCGTTCTATCGGTGTCGCGGGATTCTTGGTGACAGGAATGAGTGTGTTGCTTACAAATACCCTCGTTCCGGCAGTGCTGGTGTTGCTCGGTCCGCGGATTGAACTTGGCCGAATGCCCTTTACTCCAAGGTTGGATGCGCAGCGGGCCGCACGAACGGGAAATCGCTGGCGGCAATGGGGAAAGACGATTGTCGCGCATCCCTGGCTTGCCCTCGTTGTGGCAGGTACGCCTTTGCTTCTGCTCGCATGGCAGGTCAGACGACTGGATACCAGTCTCCCTCGAGGCGATTGGCTTCCGCAGGCGGCCGAATCAGTTCATGCTCTCCACACCCTCGAACGGATGAATCGGGGTGGCGTGGTTGAATCGTTGCGCGTCATTGTCGAGCTTCCAACGGATTCCATCGCGCAAACCGACGCGGGGTGGGATGCGCTGGATCGTCTCTCCAAGCGCCTCGCGACCGATCCTCGCTGTGACCGCGTGATTTCTATCACCACGCTTGCGTCGAGCAACCGAGCTTCCCTCACTGATCTTTCGCGGGAGACGCGTCGCACGTTCCTGAGTAGTGACGGACGAGCGGCCCTGCTTGAGGTGTTACCTGCGAGTTCGGTCTCCCTGCGCGACCAGGTCAACTGGGTGCGGGAACTGCGCAAGACCGGCGCGCCAGCTCTTACCGGTGTGCCTGGCGCAACGCTTCTCGTTGGCGGCATCCCGGCACTCAACGCTGATTACGAGACGATTATCAGAAACCGCTTTCCACCCGTAATGGCGCTGGTGGTGGGCGGGACGCTCTTTGCTCTGCTCTGCGGGTTCCGATCGATCTTTGCCGCCGTGAAGGCCATTGCGCTCAACCTGTTCTCGGTGGCGGCGGCCTTTGGAGCATTGGTCTTCGTTATCCAGGACGGACACGGAAGCAGGTTCCTGGGAGTTCCTGGGGGAACCGGTAGCGTGTTTCCCCTTGTTCCGATCGTCGCCTTTGCCATCGTCTTCGGATTAAGCATGGATTACGAGGTATTTCTAGTTGCACGCGTTCTCGAAGCCAGAAGGAGCGGGCTGAGTGAAATGGATGCGATCCCGGAGGGTCTGGCTAGAACCGCAGGCCTGATTACGAGCGCCGCCGCGATCATGATCGTGGTGTTTGCGGCATTCACCTTCGGAGATTTCCTGGTGGTCAAGATGATCGGATTTACGTTGGCGGTCGCCGTGTTGATTGACGCGACGCTGGTTCGTATTGTGATTGGTCCCGCGCTCCTTCGTATTGCAGGCGATTGGAACTGGTGGCCTGGCGGGCTCACCACAGAGCGTAGGGTGCCAGTGATGGCGAGTCGCGAATAACATCTTTCATGTTCGTTGCCGTCGTGAGAAGGAGGGCGGCGAGGCCACACGGTTGCTACGTTCGCCGCGCTTGCCCTACCATTTCCACTAGCACTTCTCTGGCTTCCGCCGGACTGCTCACCTCCCGCAAGAATGCGATGCGGGCGCCTCGCGTGCCATCTTGGGTCTTCAAGCGTACGTGAAAGCCGAGACGATCGACCGAAGTCATCACCACCTCCTGAGACTCGATTCCAGCAAGTGTTCGGGCAAGCAGGACGAGCGCATCCCCGTGATCGGTATTCATGTGCTGGATAATCTCGGTTGCACTCTCAGCCAGCGGATCAGGCTGCGCGCTGTAATATTCCGAGGCAGGGACCCAGCCCATCACGCCAAAGCCACCGACGTGGTAAACGTCCACCACATCCATGCGGTAAAAGGAAAAGTCGTCAAAGTCCACCCAGTATTTGCTGTTGGTATGACGCGTCAGGTAGAGTTTCCGTGCTTCAGCCACTTCCGACGCAGGTACCGGCAGAATATTTCCTAGCAACGTGACCCTTGACGCCCCCAAGGGATCGCCGATGGCATCAGGCTGAGTGACTAACAAGCTGGAACGCGGGTCTGCCTGAACATTTTGAGTGTGCATGGCCATCGTGCTGATCAGGCAGACAGGATTCGCGTGGTCGTCCAATCCATATGGCATCACGGATCCGAAGGGGAACCCCTGTTGTTTACGTGAAAGAGTCGAGAGACTTCCAACTCGCCCCAGATACACCAAGGTACGCGCTCGTTCGGCAAACGTAGGCTCGGCGACCGCCGGTTGGTTACCCGCCGCGGTCGAGCCCGCGTGTTTTCCTGCCGTTGATGAAGACATTCCTGCGCTCCCACATGGATTCGACGCATGATCAGGGACCCTCTTGTTGCCAGGATCCCTGGAACAAGCTAACACGTTGCGGCTTGAGATGTCTGTTCAAAGCGCAGAGGGAATTCGGACGAGCGGAGAAAAAGGAGAGAGGCGCTCGGTGTACCTCACAAGCGCCTCCTCTACTGCGTCAACGTAAACCGTACCTCACTGGATCACCTCCTTCTCGGCAGGAACGCCGATATCGACAAGAATGTCGAATAATCCGATTATAGCGCGGCATCGGGGAGATGTCAGAACAAGCAGTTCCTTAACCTTTGAGCTTGGCACGCGAAAGGTAGTTACCGATATCGGAGAGTTGTGAAGCGGGTTCCAGCGCAAATCGCATTTGACTGCGGTGCGCAGCGGAAAGCAGCAGCGGAGCGAGTCGAACCCAGATTCGTGACACGGCCTTTCCACTTGCGGCCATACGATGGTCACCAGAGCTTTGCCAGCACGAACAAGCTGTCCTTCACTGACAAACACGTCATTGACATACCCGTTGATTCGAGCGCCAAGCGGCATAACATGGGCGTGCGCTTGCGCATCATCGGTATATTCGTAGCGGAACTCATTTCTCGCGAAGTAGCCGCCTGCGATGGCAAGTAATATCGCAGCAGAGATCACCAGGATTCTCTTACCGCGGTTTTTTGAATGATTGCAGGCCCTCGCTCCGACTGCAAATGGCCGGTATTGTCATCCGGAACAGCGACTTGATTTTCATTCGAGATGCTCTGAGTACCATTCTTGTTCGGCATGTTTTTTCTCGTAAACGCTGATACCGCTATCCCTTCCTATGAAACATCTCGCCGAATCTTGCATGCGAGCCGCTTCAGGACATGCTTCGTAAACACACCGGAAGAGCGGAAGCTGGCTCCTTCTTTCATTAGCTCTAGGAGTACGTTTTCTCCATCCTCGGTAATAGCAGTCAGCCCCTTCACGTCAATAATGAGCGCGCGACCGTACAGGTCTGCTCTCGCCTGCCTCCAGACACTCGCGAGCTCAGTGGCCCAAGGCCCGATGAGCTTGCCCTCTATTACCAGCTGGCGTTGACTCGGAGTGTCGAAAATGGAGATCTTCAACATTGTTTATGCCCAGCGCTTGCGTCGGTGCAAGCCCGACGCCAAACGTGCCCAACCGTAAGTCACTGAATTTTCAGGAGAGGCGCCTAGCAGTCGAAAACGTCGAAGTTGAAGAAGTTGAAAGGGTCGAAAATGCCGAAGCTTTTATCTGGGAGGGCTAGCGAACAAGGAGGCACGCCGCACGTCAAGCTCACTGGTTCACATAGGTAGGGTTGTAACTGCTTAGTGCGCTCTGCAGCAGTCAGTCTGGAAGGAGGGCTAATCTCGGGCTCGTAAGCCCGCGTAGAGGGATACGGTCTCCATCGCAAAGCCGGCCCTCCACCAAGCTCGCAGGCCGGCGCTCAAAACATAGAAACTCAAATCGTTGCGCAACAGGTGGAGACGAGAGTAGCTCCTCGGCACGTCATCTGTTGCATATAGTACAACCCAGCTTCGTAGAGGCAACCAGGTGATCAGGACTGGCACATCCACTTTCGTCGTGAGTAGTGCTCCGGGAATGATGTACGGATAGTCGTTCACCTCATCTTGCCTTCGCAGATCAAGAATTATGAGCTTACTGAAGAGGGGGCCCAGAAGAGCCGAAAGATCCGCAGGGCTGATTTCCACCATTCCTCTTAGCCCTTGGTTTCTTTGCAGTAATTCCCACATGGCTAGCCGCCTTTGTCGAGCTTCGTATCGCTTTGGCGATTGCGTACAATGTGCAGTACCTCTGCTAGTTGCGTGACGTTACTCGCGCTTCGTCGAAGTTTTCGATTTGTTCAAGAACTTTCTGCCGCTCACCTAGTTCGTCGGCGCGCTTCACAGCCTCGATGAGTCGGGCATTGTGAACTGCGAGTTCAAAGTCGGGTGCGTTGTAAGCACCCGCATGCAGATCACGGACAAGATAAGCGTAGACCTCTCCCACGTTGATCGCTGCCCCCATGAATCCTCCGGAGATCGCAGCTTCCTCGGGCGTCACAAATGCGACGTTGGACGTCAGCTTGAGATCTCCGCACTGGAAGCCGTACGGGTGACCGCCGCTCAAATTAAGCCATCCGTCTTCCCCTCTGACTTCGAAGCTGAAGCGGGCGTCCTCGTGCGCTACGCCACCGTGAATGTCGGCCGTGAACAAAGCGCCGTAACCAGTCTGTCCCAGGACGCCGAGGTGATCGGCAGTTTCACGCACACTCTCCTCTCCAGTGTCCGTCAGTTTGACAGTGGGCCACCGAATCTCGGTGCGGGCGTCGACCTCGAGGATCGGTCCGAGGATCGCCTCCACCACATCGAGCGTATGCCCCGCGCCGATGGTCAACAGGTTGGCCCCAGAAGATTGCTTATTGAAATAGTCATAGACGGAAGGCATCTCTGGCCCAAAGCCGGTGGTGCTGGAAATGATTCTCGCGTTTAGTGGCCGTCCAATCTTTCCGGAAGAAACCAACTGGGCCGCACGGCGCACGGCTGGATTCAAACGACCCTGCAATCCGATCGCGGTATGAAGTGGCCCCACCGCGCTCGCCATCTCTTCGGCCTCCGCGACGGTGCGGCCGAGAGGCGCCTCGCAGTAGACCGCTTTACCAACCTCCAGTGCCGCCAGTACGAGTTCACGGTGCGCCGGCACCTTGACAGCAATTGTTATGACATCAATCCGCTCATCGCGGATCATCGCGAAGGGATCCGAAAACCAGCGATCAGCACCAAAGACCTTAGCCGCTTCCCGTGCACTCTGCTCGTTGCGCGTCGCCACGGCTGATAGCTTTAGGCCGGGAATACCGTTGATCGCCGGAACATGCGACACCTTCGCCCAGCCTGATTTGGCGTTTGCGCCGACGATTCCAACTCGAATCTGTTTTTGGGTCGCGAGCGCGAAATTTTGCTTGTTCATAGCTATTAACCTCGCTGTCGAAAAACCGAATCCCCACGAATGGTTTCGATCCGGCCAAAGCTGCTCCCGCAGCAAAACGAATCCAAAGCACCTTAGCGACGAGAGTTCCGCCGCACGAAACTGTCCGGTCCCGTCAAGCCCAAGAACGCCAACAGCACCAGTACGCAGAACAGGAAGAACACCACCATCGCCACCTCCCGCGGTCTCAGCGACCAGTGAAGCTCTCGACGAAAGACAGGGCAAGACACATGCCAGAACCAGCAGACTATAAGTTGCTGAATTCTCCAGTGATGAGCATTACAGGTCGAAAGTGTTGAAGTTGAAGAAGTCGAAAAGGTCGAAGCTGTCGAGACTATGCAACTAGTGATAAACAGACGGGCTGCAGATTATGCATACCGCTTCGCGTATATGCCGAACTTTTTCATTCGAGAGAGGAGAGTTGTGCGGTTCATTCCCAGGCGCGCGGCAGCACCATCGGCGCCACCCACGCGCCCCCTGCATGCAGTGAGTGCCTGTATGATCTCACCGCGCTGCTTTCTTGCGTATTCGTCAGCGACGTTCGTTTTGCCGCTTGACGAGTCTGTTCTTTCTTCAGCAACTTGCTTAAGTTCATGCAAAGTATCTGGGGAATCTTCCTTACTTGTTGTCTTTCGGAGTTCCGCCAGGGGAGCCTCAAGCGAGCGGCCTCTCGTCAAGAGCACGGCTCGCTCAATGAAATTTTCGAGTTCACGAATATTGCCGGGCCAGTCCCAAGTCGTCAGCCCCTTCATCACAGACACAGGAACTGCATCGATTCGCTTTTGCATTTCCTTGGCACACTTTTGGACGAAATAACTTACCAGCAGAGGAATATCGTCTGTGCGGTCTCTGAGCGGAGGGATGCGGATTGGAAAAACATTCAGCCTGTAATAGAGATCACTGCGAAATTCCTTATTCGCGACCATGCTTTCGAGATCGCGATTCGTAGCCGCTACCAAACGCACATTCACCTTCCTCGTATGCGTGCTGCCGAGTCGCTCAAACTCCCGTTCCTGCAAAGCCCGAAGTAGCTTCGGCTGAATCTCAATCGGAATATCCCCTACTTCATCCAGGAACAAGGTGCCTTGATCCGCCAGTTCGAGTCGGCCAATCTTCGATGTTATTGCCCCGGTGAACGCGCCCTTTTCGTGGCCAAACAGTTCGCTTTCCACCAGCCCTGTCGGGATCGCGGCGCAGTTCAGCTTGACCAAGGTGCGCTCTTTGCGACGGCTTCGGTCGTGAATCGCGCGCGCAATCAACTCTTTCCCCGTACCCGTTTCACCAAGCAATAGGACAGTAGAATCGCTAGTGGCAACCGTTTCAACCAGTTCCAAAACGTGCTTCAACGCTGCGCTCTTGCCAATGATCTGCTCGAAACCCATCTCGCTGCGGAATTCTTCTTCGAGATAGACCTTCTCCTGGGCGAGCTTGTCCTTTAGTTCGGAAATTTCCCGATACGCTAAGGCATTCTCAATTGCTATTGCTATCTGTCCTGATGCCCGGCTGAGAAAATCAACATCCTCAGGCATAAACGGAACCTCTGTCGTGCGTAAAATCGACAGAATTCCAACGACCCGGTCGCGATTTACAAGTGGAATGAGACAAACGGTTTTTATGCCTTCCGCTTCCGCATATCCCTCGGGCGAGAGTTCGTGTCGTTCCCTCATGCCGAAGACTACGGGTTTCAAGGTGCCCATCGCTTTCTTAGCGGCGGCGCTTGGCGTAACAAGCAGCTCTTCTTTGATTAGCCCTTTGCCTTGCGGGAAATCCATGGCAAACACTCTCAATTTTCCCGACGTTGCATCGGGCAACGAAACGCTCACGGCATCTGCGTGTACGACTTCGCGTATGTTCGCCGCAACCGCGCGCAAAACTTCCCGCAGGTCCAGGCTCGACGTGATTTTGGTCGTCAGATCGAGGAGCAACTCAAATCGCTCGTTTTGACGGTGAAGTTCCTCTTCTGTGCTCATATCCAAAGCGCCTAAAATCATTACCGAAAGACTTCGAAACACATGATGATTGATTTCGCCCTAGGGTCGCAAGTCTTGCCGGTCGCGTGCTGCCTTGCTGCTGTGGAGCAAATGGAGTACTTCTTTTCTTTGAGCAACAACCCGAGATGGACCGCTCTCTCTGACGACACCTCGTCGAGTCCGTCGCTTACCGCGTTCGCCACGCATCAACGCTGATCGGGCCTGCTCCAAACTGCGAAATGAGCAACGCACCGCCAATCAAAGCGACGTTTTCCATGAACAGAGCCATGTGCATCCGGGCCATCAGCGCGTCGTGCACAACCCAGAACCTGTCCAACATTAAGATCGTGCGAACTAGAAACAACATGATGAGGCCCGCGCCGAATTTTGCGCGATAGCCGAGCAGGATGCTTAACCCACCAGCGATGGCGAAAATACCAGACAGCGGCACCACGAGTGGAGCTAAAGGCACGCCCTGCGAAGCCGCGCACGCGATTGTCTGTTTCGAGAAGTGGCTGGCCCCACCGAATAAGAAAAGCAGCGCGTAAAGAAATCGCCCCAGAACCACCAGCTTTCCCTTCGGAAGGTTCTTTGCCTCAATGCCGCAGGAAACTGCTTTCGGGCCGGCCATTGTTTTTCCTACCAAACGCGTGGCGGTGACTTGCGCTCCTTACTGCTGCCAGCCACCGCCGAGGGCCTCATAGACTTGTACAAGCGCAAGCCGCTCGTTGAGTTGCGCCTGAACGAGATTCAGCTCCGCCGAAAAATAATTTGTTTCGCTGGTCAGAACCTGGAGGTAACTGGCGCCGCCGTTCTTATAAAGCACCTCGGACAGTTGGTCGGTTCGTTGCGCTGCGCGAGTGAGCAACTCCTGCTGTTCTCGAAACTCACGATCTTTTTGAGAAACAACGAGTGAATTCGAAACCTGCTCTAGCGCGTTCTGAACCGTCTGCTGATAGGAGAGCACTGACTCTTGCCACTGCGCTCGGGCGAGCTTAAGTTCTGAACGGAGCCTTCCGCCTTCGAAGAGCGGTTGACTGACGCTGAAGGCTGCATACCACGTCTGGGAAGGCTGGCTGAGGAACCGATTCAAGGCGTTGCTCTCCAACCCTCCCGTCCCAGTCAGCGAAATGCTGGGGAAGAAAGCGGCTTTGGCGACGCCGATTTGTGCGTTCGCTGCGACCACGTCTTCTTCTGCCTGGCGGATGTCCGGCCGGCGCTCGAGCAATTCCGAAGGCAGACCAGCGGGGACAGCCTCCGGCGCGGGTTGCTCCGTGATCGAACGGCCGCGAGGAATGGACTGCGGATTTTCGCCCAGCAAGATGCTGAGCAGATTTTCCTGCTGCTCAATCTGCCGTTCGAGATCCGGGATCGTCTCCGAAGCGGTGTAGACGAGTTGCTCTGCTTGACTCACGTCGAGCCCTGAGCCTGAGCCATTGTTCTCAAGCACGTGAGTTAACTTCAGGGATTGTTGCCGCGATGCCAGCGTGCGCTGTGAGATTTCAAGCTCGCTGTCGAGTGCGCGCAACTGGAAATAAGCCGTCGCCACATTGGCCACCAGCGAAGAAAGTATCGCTCGCCGTCCCCACTCGGTCGCGAGTAACTGGGCTCGAGCCGCCTCGGTTTGCCTCCGGTATTTTCCCCAAAAGTCAAGATTCCAGAGCACAGACAAGTCGAGTTGCCCCGCATTGACGTCGTATTCGGGGAACAGGTTTGACACCTTCGCGTTTTGCTCGCTGTAAATGTTTGCGCCGAGACTCGCGGACGGGAGCTGATTGGCGCGGGTGATACCGACTTGCGCCTGCGCCTCAAGCACACGTGTGGCGGCGATGCGCACGTCATAATTTTGCGCAATGGCGGTGTGGATCAGCTGTGTGAGCACCGGATCCTGATAGACTTGCCACCATTGCTCGTTGCCCAGCGACGAGGCTTGAGCGGCCTGTTGTGGAGCGGATGCACGGTAGCCTTGCGGGACATCCATAATCGGCCGTTTGTATTTCGGCCCCATCATGCATCCGGCCTCCAGAATGAGGGCGGCTAGAATCACCAGGAGTGCAGTTCTCTTCATAACTTAGTCCCCTTGGCTGGGCGCTTCGGCGGGCGTGAGTGGCAATGCTCTTCTTCGATCAGCGCCGGAGAGTTTCTCGACTACATAGAAAATCGCGGGAACAAAGAACCTGCCGATGAAGGTCTCCGCGACCATCCCTCCGATCACAGCCGTGCCCATGATTTGGCGTGCTACCGAGCCTGCTCCGGAAGCTGTCCAGAGCGGCACGCAGCCGAGAATAAAGGCGAGCGCCGTCATCATAAGGGGCCGGAAACGAAGCCTCGCCGCTGAGAGCGCCGCATCGATGATGGACATACCGCGTTCGTAGTCCTCCTTGGCAAACGCAACGATCAGAATCGAGTTCTTGGCAGCCAAGCCGATGAGCATTACCAGGCCAATCTGGGCGTAGACATCGTTCTCGATTTGAACCATGTACTGAGGAAGGTAAAGGCCGATCACAACGCGACGCAGCCAAAGCGCAGCGAGGGCGCCGAATACTGCGACAGGCGTGCTGAGCAGCACGCTGAAAGGCACGGTCCAGCTTTCATAGAGCGCTGCCAAAATCAGGAAAACGAACAGCAGCGAAAATCCGAAGATGACTGAGGGTGGCAGTCCCTGCCGCGCCACTTGCTCCTGGTAAGACATGCCGATGTAATCGAAGCCCATTTCGCGAGGCATGGTTTGCTTGAAGACATCTTCCAGGGCCGCCGATGCCTGATCCGAGCTGTAACCGGGTGCGGCAGCAGCGTTAATCTGTGCGGACCGGTACTCGTTGTAGCGCATGGTGAACTCAGGACCGGATCGGTTCTCGAATTTCGCGAGCGCGGAAAGCGGCACCGTCTGCCCTTCTCCGTTGCGGACGTAGAATTGGCCGAGATCGTTGGTTGTCGACCGGTAAGGCGCCTCAGCCTC
>Ga0209525_1000061_pt1 | contig 39236 bp, 36 predicted proteins | sample JacPin_JW_Ref_O1_FD_187958 | JGI IMG/M metagenome (GOLD analysis project Ga0209525, IMG submission 187958) | Forest soil microbial communities from Algoma, Ontario, Canada - Jack Pine, Ontario site 1_JW_Ref_O1 (SPAdes) (version 2) | ecosystem: Environmental > Terrestrial > Soil > Boreal... | reverse complement strand
CTGATTATTACCGCGCTCCTGGCGGTTTATATTGTGTTGGGAATTCTCTACGAGAGTTTCATCCACCCAATCACGATCATTTCCACGATTCCATCCGCCGGAGTGGGAGCTGTGCTGGCCTTGATGCTTTTTCGATTAGATCTCAGCGTTATCGCTTTGATCGGGATTATCTTGTTGATTGGAATCGTTAAGAAAAACGCGATCCTGATGATCGATTTCGCGCTGGCCGCCGAACGAAATGAGGGGAAGAGTTCGAAGGATGCGATCTTTCAGGCCTGCCTGCTCCGCTTTCGTCCGATTCTGATGACGACTATGGCAGCCCTGCTCGGCGCGTTGCCTTTGGCGTTGGGCCGGGGCGTCGGTTCCGAACTCAGGCGCCCGCTCGGAATCGCGATCGTAGGCGGATTGATTTTTAGTCAAATGCTCACGCTCTACACCACTCCCGTCGTGTACCTGTATATGGACCGAATGCGCCTCTGGTGGGAAAGACGCCATGAAAAAGGCCACGCGGGAGCAACTCCTCAGGAGATTGCCGGATGAGTTGCTGGCCGACACGCCCAATGCCGCAAGAAACCGAACAACAGGAACGACGTAATCGAATACAAGTTGCCCGGATGGTCTGTATTGCCACTGGAGCTGCTGTGATGTTCGCGGCGGGCTGTACCGTCGGCCCTAAATATCATACGCCTTCCGCGCCAACGCCCTCCGCGTACAGAGAATTGACACCAGCGAACTTCCCAACGACGGATGGTTGGAAAGTGGCGCAGCCCAAGGACGACGAAATTCGCGGTAAGTGGTGGGAGGTTTATAACGACGCTGAGCTGAATGCCCTCGAAGAACAGGTCAATATCTCAAACCAGAGTATCGCGGCTGCCGCTGCGAGTTTCTTTTCCGCTCGCGCCTTGGTTAAGGAGGCGCGCTCTCAGTATTTCCCAACCTTGTCCACGAATCCCTCAATCTCACAAATCCGCCAATCGGCATCGCTAAGAACGTTTTCCACAGGCTCTGGTTCCGGCACAGGCGGAGGTTCTAGCTCTTCGGCGAATCTCTCATTCACCGAATATAATCTTCCATTTGATGCTAGCTGGCAACCGGACCTATTCGGGAAGATTCGCAATTCAGTGCGCTCGCAGGTGTATGGCGCCCAGGCGAGCGCTGCTGACCTGGAAAATACCCGCCTGACCGTCCAATCGGAGCTAGCCATCGATTATTTTTCTCTCCGCACGCAGGATGCGCTGCAGGAATTGCTGGATTCCACTGTGATTTATTACCAGGAGTCTCTGAAACTCACTCAGGCTCTCTATGAGACCGGTATCGATTCCGACGAAGCTGTGGCGCAGGCTGAAACGCAGCTTGAAACGACACAGGCGCAGGCTACCGGGGTAGGCCTCACGCGGGCTCAATTCGAGCACGCGATCGCAGTTCTCGTTGGCAAACCTGCCTCTGATTTCTCGATTCCTGTCGAGCCCTTGAAAGCGAAACCGCCGGCAATCCCGTTCGGTATTCCATCGCAACTTCTCGAACGCCGTCCGGACATCGCCGCCAGCGAACGGTTGATGGCGCAAGCCAATGCACAAATTGGAATCGCAACAGCCGCCTACTATCCCACCGTCACATTGAGCGCCGTGCTCGGACTCGAATCCACGTCCGCTGCCAGCTGGTTTACGTGGCCGAGCCGATTCTGGTCCGTTGGGCCGGCACTCGCCGAAACGCTCTTCGATGCGGGGCTGCGGCACGCCACTGTTCAACAATTCCGAGGGGCTTACGACCAGACTGTCGCGAACTATCGCCTATCCGTGCTAACCGGTTTTCAACAGGTCGAGGATAGTCTGGCGGCGCTCCGGATACTGTCCCTGGAGATTCAGCAACAGGACACGGCGGTAAGATCGGCAGAGCGAAATCTGAAGGTCGCGACGGACCGCTACAAGCTGGGGATTGATCCCTACCTGAACGTAATTACTGCGCAAACCCTGCTATTGGGTGCCAAGGAAACCGCCGTCGGCCTTCGAAACCAACAGATCACCGCCAGCGTGCAGCTCATTGAGGCCCTCGGTGGCGGCTGGGGGAAATCGCAGTTGCCCTCCGGACAGCAGCTAATGGCAAAACTGCCCTGAGATTTCCGCATCTCGCCATCGTACGTTCTCGGAGCTGGCCGAGCGCTACGACTTTTCTTGCACCGTGGTGTTTCACTGTTGATGGCAATGCAACCTCTTGACGATAAGTTTCGTCCCAATATTCGAAAGTTTTATAATATCTGTAATAGGAGGGGCTATTTTAGATGAACAAACTCATACTTTTGTTTTCAATGTTCCTGTTTTTGGCAGCTGCTGGAACTGCGAGTGCGGACCCGAGACCTGTGAAACTGTTTCTGTCGCCGGCGTCCACAATTTCGAACGCAGATCTGATGAAGCACATCGTTGAGAAGTGCCCCAACGTCGCAATGACGCTCGATTCGAAGAAGTCTGATTTCATGCTCGAAGCGGGCGGCTGGTCTGGCAACTACAAGTTCACCGTGTATCAGCATGGCGGGGTGGCCGTCTACAGCACCACCACTCGCATGCTGGGCAATGCGGTGAAAGACGTCTGCAAGTACGTGAATCTGCCGACTAGCAGTGCCAGCGTGAAATAGAGTCTCGGCGCGTTCTTCCGTCGTCATCCCTTCCGCAACGGGGAGAGTGTGTCTCCTGTGGTATCGTTTTGCGATCACAGGAGACTTGGATGGTGTCGAGCGGTTTCGAAGCGACTCGATTGGAAGCGACAAGAGATTTCGCGCAGAAATTGGATAGTCGGGATCCGCTCGCGTCCTACCGCGAACGCTTTCACATTCCTCGCGGAACGAGTGATCGCGAGTGGGTGTATCTCACCGGCCATTCGCTCGGTTTGCAACCCAAATCCGCCCGCGAATATGTCGAACGTGAGCTGCAGCTGTGGCAGGAGACTGCGGTCGAAGGCCACTTCCATGGCCCGCAGCCGTGGGTTCCCTACATCGAGCTGCTTTCCGGGCCGACGGCGCGACTTGTAGGTGCGCTGCCTTCCGAAGTAGTGGTGATGAATACACTCACCGTTAACCTCCACTGCATGATGGTTTCGTTTTACCGGCCCACGCGCGAACGAAATAAAGTCGTGATTGAATCAAACGCGTTTCCATCCGATCAGTACGCGGTCAAATCCCAGCTTCAATTTCACGGCTACGATCCCTCTTGTTCTCTCATTGAGCTTAGCCCACGCCCGGGAGAGACCGCGATCCGCGCCGAAGATATCGCAAGCCTTATTGAGCGCGAAGGCGACAGGATTGCGCTGTTCATGCTCGCGGGAGTGAACTATTACAGCGGCCAGTTGTTTGATTACTTGCGAATCACCACGGCCGCGCGAGCGAAAGGTTGCGTCGTTGGGTGGGATATGGCGCACGGGGCAGGGAATGTTCCGCTCGCATTGCACGATTCAGGTTGCGATTTCGCCGTCTGGTGCACCTACAAATACATGAACGGTGGTCCCGGCTGTGTCGGCGGATGCTTCGTCCACGAGCGCCACGCGCGGGAATTTAATCTGCCTCGATTCGCCGGCTGGTGGGGACAAGACAAACCAACTCGGTTTCAAATGGGACCGGATTTTCATCCAATTCCCGGTGCCGAAGGTTGGCAGCTGGGGAATCCGCCTGTTCTGGCTATGGCGGCATTGCGTGCCTCGCTCGAGATCTTTGACGAGGTCGGAATTTCCGCATTGCGCGAGAAGAGCATGAGCCTGACCGCCTATCTCGAATTTCTCCTGGAACAGCACCCTTCGCGATCTTTTTCGATCATCACCCCTCGCGATCCGGCGCAGCGCGGCGCACAGCTGTCCTTGCGCCTTCACAACAAAGGCCGTACCGTTTGCGACGCTCTCAAAGAGCGAGGCGTGATTTGCGACTGGCGGGAGCCAGACATTCTGCGAGTAGCCCCTGTGCCGCTCTACAATTCATTCTCGGATGCATACAATTTCGTAGAAGAATTCGTCCCTATTGTCGAAGCCTGATTCTGAGAACCAACATCTAATCCCTGGTGCGGCAAAGTCACATGCTATATTGCTGTTTCGGACCAAATGCCGATGATTTGACGGCCTTTCGACATCTTTGTGGGGCATCTTTATAGCTTCACTCGTCTATACCCTGGGAGGCAAGAATGAAAATTGCGGTGTTAGGCGGAGACGGTTATTGCGGCTGGGCCACGGCCCTGCATCTCTCGCAAAAGGGCCACGAAGTGGCCATTATCGATAATTTCCTGCGCCGCCAGTGGGACGATGAACTCGGAGTACAAACTCTCACTCCGATTCGTCCGCTCTCCGAGAGACTCCGCGTTTGGCAAATGCGCTCAGGAAAGACAATCGACCTTTTTGTCGGCGACGTTGCCGATTTCGATTTCCTCTCGTCGATGGTGAAGCAGTTCAAGCCTGAAGCGATCGTGCATTTCGCAGAACAGCGGTCGGCACCTTATTCGATGATCGACCGCAAGCACGCAGTCTTCACGCAAGTGAACAATGTCCTGGGAACGCTGAACGTGCTTTTTGCCATTCGCGAATTTCAGCCAGACTGCCATCTCATCAAGCTCGGCACGATGGGCGAATATGGCACGCCGAATATCGACATCGAAGAAGGCTACATCACCATCGAGCACAATGGTCGCAAAGATGTCCTGCCGTATCCCAAGCAGCCGGGCTCGTTCTATCACCTGTCAAAGGTTCATGACAGCCACAACATCATGTTTGCCTGCAAGATATGGGGGATTCGCGCAACCGATTTGAATCAGGGTGTGGTGTACGGCACGATGACCGACGAAATTGCCCTCGACGAAGCCCTTATCAATCGCTTCGACTATGACGACGTGTTCGGAACCGTGCTCAATCGTTTTTGTGTGCAAGCGGCGATCGGCCAACCACTTACCGTGTACGGCAAGGGCGGACAAATGCGTGGCTTCCTCGACATACGCGATACGGTTCGCTGCATCGAGATCGCTTGCCAGAATCCGGCCTCTCGCGGCGAGTGCCGGGTGTACAACCAGTTCACAGAGCAATTCTCGGTTCTCGAACTCGCGCAGATGGTTGAGACGGTCGGAAAAAAACTGGGAATGAACGTCGAAATTGACCATCTGCCGGATCCGCGCGTCGAAGCCGAAGAGCACTACTACAATGCCAAGCATTCGAAGCTGATTGATCTCGGTCTCGAACCGCATCTCCTTTCCGACGCTCTACTGGACTCGCTGGTCACAATCGCCGTGCGCTATCGTGACAGGGTGGACGCGTCGCTCATGTTGCCGCAAGTAAATTGGCGCGAGCCGCGCAATGACCGCAGGTTGCAGCAGAATTTGACGGCGAGGGCGTCTCTTGGAGAGCGCTCCTCGAAGCGGCCTGCACGTGCGGCAGCGAAAGGGAAGAAGCGCTAGCGCGACTGTAACTCATCGCGCGCAGAGAGAGCTTTGGTGTTGCGAGACTGAGTCGTGCAGCGTACGATTATGATGTGGGTTTGTGAGTAGTGTATTTCTGAGGAGTCCGTGAAAGTGGCGTCTGGTTTCTATCTTCCGCGAGTGTGGCTGGGGAGCAAAGTATCACCCAAGTTGCTGCCCTCCAAGATTCGTCCGCTCGCTGCCCACATCAAGTTGACGGAAAATTGCCAAGCGAAATGCATCAGTTGCAACTACTGGCAGACTCGTTGGCAGGATGGAATTAATACCGATCGCGCTATCGCACTGATCAACGAACTCGGTGCTTTGGGCGTGCGCTCACTGCGGTTTACAGGTGGAGAGCCGCTGCTCCGCACGGATTTGTTTCAAATTCTGAACAAGTCCAATACTTCATCCTTCCAGAGCATCATCATCCAAACCAATGGTTTGCTGCTCAAGAAGCTTCACAAGGAAATGAACGATTCGCCGATCACAAGCGTGGCGGTCTCGATTGATGGTTTGAAGGAAACAAACGACCTGATTCGCGGAATCCGAGGCTATTTCGATCTGGCAATGGAAGGCATCAAGCTGCTGCGAAATAAGAAGGTGAAGATTTCGGTGACGCTGAATCGGATTTCCGCCAAGGAACTCAGCGAACTGGCCGATATCGCTCGCGCGGCCGGTGCTCAGTTGGAGTCCAATATCCTCACGCGCAGCCTGTATTTCACCAAGGATGCCGATCTTGATGCGATGTGGCCGCAGCGGAGCGATGTGCAGCAAATCGAAACGGTCTTGCGCGATAAACTGAAGCGTCCTGACTATGAAGTGGACTACATCACGCGCTATTACAACAACGACGAGACTCTAGAAGAGCCCCCATGCGTCCTTGGATATCTTCAGGTTTTCGTTATATCCAATGGCGACGTTCTCACCGGCTGCTATCCGCTGAAGCCGGTCGGAAACATTCTTAAAGACAGTCTGGAAAAGATCCTGGCCTCCGATGAGTACGCTCAACAGGCGCAAGCAATGATTCGGCGGGAATGTCCGGGTTGCACGTGCGGAGTAGAGAGTTCGCTGGCGATGAAGCACGCCGTTTCGTCCGCTTTCTTTCACCTGGGCCGTCTTACCCAAGGTAAAAATGCCGAAGAGAAGAGATTCCCGATCGGCGCAGAAGTTAACGATACGTCGAACGCCTAGTCACCGCGTCATTTCAGAAGAATCAGCAGCTCGTTCCGCCAACAGCTATCTTTGAATTCCTATCTTCTGCTGAAAAATACACAGGTCACGCCAATACAAACGAGAAAAACGCCAGCCCACCGCCGTCCCATCACGCGCTCCCCGAGAAAGAATTTCCCTCCCAGCGCACCCGCGACATAGTTCAAAGCCGTAACTGGCACCACAAAGCTCACGCTTTCTAGCGAAAGCATTCCGAGTAGCGAAAAAAACGCGAGCGCCATCAAAGCGACGCCTAGCCACATCCATCCGACACCCAACACCCGGAATATCGTTTGCACCAAAGATGCTGGACGAAAATCCTTCACCTCGCCAATCTTTTTCATCGCTCGCGTCACGCACAACTCGCCGCCGGTTCCGGCGAACACGATCAGAAAAAGAAGCACCAACTCTTTTAGCATTATCTGTGCTCCGTTGTGCGCGGTGGAGTATGGCCAACAACGAGAACTCCAAGGAAGATCAATGAGATTCCAATCCATCGCAGAGGTGTGACTGTTTCGTGCAAAACGAAATGTCCGAGCAGGGCCACGATCACGTAGCCCATCGCTGTGGCCGGCTGCACGTAGCTATAGTCGGCCCAGGACAACACCAGCATGTACGAGATGAAATACACAAACAGCGATGCGATTCCGAGCCAGATGGCGCCCGACGTAAACACCTGAGCGAATACGCCAAAGAATTGGGACGCCGAATGAAACGTCATCGGCCCTACTTCCTTCATTCCGCTACTGAGCAGCACATTGCCGAGCGGGCTGAAGATGATAACCAGCAGGATCAAAAAATACGTCTTGAAGTGGCGGCCGGAATGAGCGTTGTTGTGACGCGGCGTGCTCATGGGCGCCATATCCTCGCGCTCTTCCACTGTAAGTTTGCTTGAACTCATAAGGCCTCGGTTCTTGATGCAATCGGTAGGTATGATCGCTTGATTGTCAGGCTACTATTTTAACTTGCCATCGCGATCATGCGAAATGAACCACTGCCAAGTCTTTCTCAATCCTTCACTCAGCTGCGTCTTGGGATCAAATCCCAGAATCCGGCGGGCTTTTTCGACGTTGGCATAATTGCGCAGAATTTCTCCCGCTCGTGCAGGTTCAAATCGAACATCAAACCTACGCTCGGGTAGCATCGCTTTCATTGCTTCCAGGAGACTTCGGACCGTGGTTTCTCGTCCGGAAGCGATCTGAAACACCTCGCCAGCCGGTTCAGTTTTGTCAGCTAACAGAATAGCTTCCACAAGGTCTGCCACATACAAGAAATCTCGCGTCTGTTCTCCATCGCCATAGACGACGATCGGTTCGCTCCGCAGAAGGTTCCTGAAAAATTGAGCCACCACGCTGCCTTTGTGATACGAGTAGGGCCCGTAGACGTTCGAGAATCTCAACGCTGCCGTTTTCAAGCCATACGCTCCGGTATAGGCCGAGCAGTACGCTTCGCCCGCGAGTTTGCTTGCGCCATAAGGCGAAATCGGCCGCGGAACCATTCCCTCGTGAACCGGCGGTTCCTGCTCCCCAAGAATCGCGCCACCCGTCGACGCGAAAATCATTTTTGGAATTCCGGAGTTACGGCATGCCTGCAACACGTTTAATGTTCCGGCAGCATTGATGTCGAAATTCAATTGCGGATCGGAAAGCGATTCCACCACCCGCGTGTGAGCCGCCAGATGCACAACAGCATCGATGCCGTTGCACGCTTTTGCCACAGCGGCCGGATCGCGGATATCACCGACGTGGAGGTCCACCCCGAGCGGATCAACATCTTCGCGCCTTCCGAGACTAAGATTATCGAGCACGCGCACTCGCACGCCCTGCTCGATGAGGCGCGGAATCAAGTTGACGCCGATAAAACCGCAGCCTCCGGTCACCAGGTAAGTTTTCATTCGAGTCTTCCGATCCGCATCATCGCGCGGCGCTCTGGACGGGGTTTTGGCTGACGGCCACGAGTCGACCTTCGCGAAGGAAGTAGTCAATGCCGCGCCATCGGATGGTTTTGCGGCCGAAACTGACCAGCCAAATGAAAAAGGCAAAAGCGTCCCAGAGTGGGATCAGCGGCATCTTCTTCCACAAGCCAGCCTGCTTCATAGCCCCGACGCCAATCAGCCACGTCATCGCGATCCGCAGCGCGAAATAAGTTCCGAGGTACGCCGCTGCGACCCTCAATGTCGGATGAACTGCAATCGCTAACAGTGCCCAGGGAAATCCCCAAGTGAAGATCAAGCCCATATGACCCCACGGCCGCATCAACCGCATCACTGTCATCCATCGCACGCGCTTATAAAGAAATTCACGCAACGTCTGAAAATCCGCCACCGATTGCACCACATACGGCAGCAGCCGCACTTCGAATCCCTGCTCGGCCGCAAGGCGTCCAATATAAAGATCATCCGCCGGGCGATCCTCGATCAGTTGGTATCCGCCGAACCCCTCGATATTTTTTCGCGTCGTGAGAATGGATTGCGACAAGGTGAATTTCACTCCATCCACTTGCCACGCGACGATGATGCCAGCGAAGAAATCCGAAATCATCGAAATCGACTGCAACTCCTCCAGAAAACTCCTTTCCTGCGTCGAAACATACAGGCAGGTAGCCGCACCGACTTTAGGATCGCGGAACGGCGCCGCCACAGCGCGCAAGTAGTCGGGCCGGACACGCACGTCGCCATCGGTGATGACAAAGAGATCGTATTTCGCCTCGTTCGTCAGACGCACGAGCCGTGCAACTTTGTCGTTGATCGCGTCCCGCCCAGAACCGAAAAGCAAGCGAATCTGCCGCTCGGGAAAATCGCGAACCAGCTTTTCAATGACTGGAAGCGCGGGATCGTCCGGATCTACGCAGAAAAGTATCTCGTACTCGGGGTAGTCCTGCCGGCAGAAGCTCGCGTAGTTCTCATAGGCGTCCACGTCGAGCCCCTTGATCGGTTTCAGACAGCTCAACGGAGGTGTGAAATCCCCGCTATCTTTTCCCCGGCCTTTGGCATCGGCTAAAAAGTGAGCGGTGCTGAAAAGAGCCAGCAAATAATAGATAAACGGTATGGCTGCTACGCCGAAAATGATGTACTCGATTACAGTCAAATTGCCGTGTACCCTCGAGGTTGTGTCGCAAACCGCGAGACTTTATCACAAAATGAGCCTATTCGAGGCAGGTGTGCCTCTTCCAATCTTTTGGAATAATTCGTTCGAACTTGACTTGCCGCTTTGAGGAAGCGCAGCATCAATAGCAGGTCTTTTCGACGGAATGGCGATTCGCTCTTGATCTCGCTACCGAAATGACGATCCTCGGAGATGGAGTTGATGCAACGTAAGTTTGTCGAGCGGCTCCTGTTACCCGCCATCTTCGGCCTCACCACTGTCATAGCGGCTCTCATCCTTTGGCAGCTGCTGCTCGCCCATCGACACACGGAAATTCAGGCAGCGACCAAAGAACAAGCTCTTTTCGTGAGAACTAAGACGGAATCGGAATTAAGAGCCAGCATCCTCGTGCTCGACCAATTGGCAGGGCGATGGCAGGCTCGTGGGCAAACCAACGATGCGGACATGCGATCAGACGTCCAACTCGCCGTAGGTGGCTTTCCTGCGTACCAGGCGATCGAATGGATCGACCCCTCATATCGTGTGCTTTGGGTCACGCCTTCCGACTTCGATCAGCAGGAGCGAGGTGCGGATTTGGGCACGTATGAGCCCGGCCGCCTGGTTCTGCAGGAGGCCCAGGAGCGTCATCGAGCCGTAGTATCCCACCCGGTTACTTTCCGCCAAGGTGGCAAAGGTCTTTTGATCTGTGTCCCGGTCTATTCCCACGAGGAACTCACCGGCTTCTTATTAGGTGCCTTTCGCTACGAGGCCCTTCTTTCGCCTATTTTGCAGGACGTAGCTTCTGACTATTGGATCGAAATCTACGACGGTGATGAGCAAATCTACAATCGATCTTCCGGCAGCCAACCGGATAAGAAATGGGTGCAAACGGCCGACATTCAGTTTCAGCAGGTCACATGGCGGGCCTACGCGTGGCCGAAGCCAGAGACTCTTGCTTACACTCGAACCCCATTGCCGCAAGTGGCTTTCGTTGCCGGAATATTGCTCGCTGGAATGATGGCATTTGCGGTGTACATGGCCGAAACGGCTCAGTTGCGTGCGAGGGATCTGGCAAAAGCAAACGAGGAACTCGAAAAAGAAATCGCTGGACGCCGGCAAGCCGAGGATGCACTGCGCCAGGCGCAAAAGATGGAGGCCGTCGGGCGCCTCGCCGGCGGCGTGGCCCATGACTTCAATAATCTGCTTATGGTCATTCGTGGCCACGCGGCCCTCTCCTTGCGAAACGTAGGAGTAAACGGCCCTCTGCGGAGGGAACTTGATGAAATCTTGCAGGCGACCGATCGCGCTTCCTCTTTTACCAGGCAGCTATTGGCGTTCAGCCGGAAGCAAGTTCTTCAGCCACGCGTGCTCGATCTTAATGCCCTGACGACCCAAGTTGCCAATATGTTGCCACCCGTACTCGGCGACGACATTAAGCTTTCGATCGAACTTGACCCGGATCTCGGCCACGTCAAAGCCGATTCCGCGCTCCTCGAACAGGTCATTATGAATTTGGTTTTTAACGCGCGAGACGCAATGCAGGAAGGTGGAGAGCTCACGATCCAAACAGTCAATGCCGATCTCGATGCAACCTCACTGGCCGCACATCCCGGAGCGCATGTGGGCCCTTACGCCGTGCTAGCCATCCGCGATACTGGCCATGGCATGAGCGAAGAGACGCAATCGCACATTTTCGAGCCATTTTTCACCACAAAGGATCGCGGCAAGGGAACGGGCCTCGGTCTCGCCACCGTCTACGGGACCGTCAATCAGAGTGGAGGCTTTATCGCCGTTTCCAGCAAGATCGGAACTGGGACAGAAATCAAAATATTTTTGCCGCGTGTCGATGAGCCCGTGGAAGTAACGGCAACGCCAGAGATTCCAGTGCAGGTCCGCAAAGGTGAGGGCACGATCCTAGTCGTCGAGGACGACGACGCTGTTCGCCGAATGACTCGTGAATTTCTGAAAATCAGCGGATACACGGTATTGGAAGCTCGAAGTGGCGCAGATGCCATTCAATTTATGGAGCGCCGCGAGCAACCCATCGACATGGTGCTAACCGACGTGCTGATGCCCGGCATGAAAGGCCGCGAGCTAGTGGAGCGTCTCTCGAAACTGCGCGCCGGTATCAAAGTCCTCTATATGTCTGCCTACACCGAGGATGCAGCGATCAACATCGGGGTTCTAAGCCCTGGTACCGCATTCATTGAAAAACCATTCAGTCCAGACGACTTGGCCAACAAAGTACGAGAAGTTATGAGCGCTACTGAGAGTGGCATTGGCGAAAAGCAGCTCCGCCACAGCTAGCTTCGATGTCGGAGAATCTTTTAAGACTTTCGTTTCGCTAGCGTGCCCACAAAGCCCGGTCCCGTGAGTGAACCATCGTCGTGGATGCCCCACACCGTCTTATTCCCGCCGCATGTGAGGGTTAGATTTTTCCCGTCGGCGTCGTAGGTGCACTGCTCGTTCTCGCCCATCATAGTGAGTGACGCCTTTCCGCCCGATCGAAGGTCAAGCGTGACTAAGCCGGTTGGGTTTGTGTAGGTACCGGACAATCCGGCGCCGCAGGCTCCGAGAATGAAGGCGCAGCAGGTAATCACAAAGCCCACAACGATCCTGCTCGAGTTTCCACTATCCATGGGAACTCTCCTGATGAGACGAAATCCAATTGTCTATTCGGCTGGCTGGTCGCACAATTTCATTCGATCGCTGTTTTCCCAATGGTTGCCGAGGGCGAATTCCGGTGCTAGGATTCCCCCTCCCTCCACTCTAATATCGTTATATCCGCTACCGGGCCGGGCGTTGGTAGCGGCATTCATAACGCATTGCGCGAGGGCGCAGGAAAAACCGTCATGGTTCCCCGAGAATCTCGACCGCTCCGAATGGGAGCCGAACTCCTAGGCACCTCCGGCTCAACCGAGAGCCCGGAACAAAGACGCGCACTCGACCAGCTTTTCAGCGTTACATACGAAGAGCTTCGTCGCCTGGCGTCAGCAGTAAAGCGCGGTGATCCGAGCGTAACGCTTAGCCCCACCGCCCTCGTCAACGAGGCATGGCTCAAGCTCTCAAAGTCGCCGGGCTTTACGACTGCATCCCGTCTGCATTTCAAGAGAATTGCAGCTCGCGCGATGCGCCAGCTTCTCATCGAGGCGGCACGCCGGCGGAATGCCAATAAGCGCGGCGGAGGAGCCGATGTCACCGTCGCATTCGACGACTCGTTCGACGAGAAGCCGGCTTCCGGAAGGGAACTGATCGCACTCGATGCAGCTCTCGAGCAACTCGCACAGATGAATCCGCGTCAAGCCATGATGGTGGAAAGCCGCTTTTTCGGTGGTCTCGACGTTTCCGAAACCGCTGAGCTTCTGGAAGTCTCTGAGGCAACGGTTTTGCGGGATTGGCGAGCAGCCAAGGCCTGGCTCGCCCACGAACTTCGCCGAGACCGCTAGGCATATAAGTTTGCAGCGGGCACTTCGGGAAAAATCGATGGACAGCAATCGCTGGGATCGCATCCAATCCGTTTTTCACGGCGCCGCGGACTTGCCGAAATCGCAGCAGCGCGCTTTCCTTGTATCAGCCTGCGCGAACGATGAATCCTTAATTGCGGATATTCAAGCTCTGCTCGACGAGGACGCGAAGGACTCTTCACTCCTTAACCGCAACATGGCGGACATCGCTTCTGAAGTGCTGGATGATCCCGATTCGCACCGTTTTCCGTTCAAAGACTTTGGCCCATATCGCATCGTGCGCGTGCTCGGCGAGGGCGGAATGGGCGTGGTATTTCTCGCCGAGCGCCGCGACCTGCACAGCCAGGTGGCGATCAAGATTTTGCGCGACGCCTGGGTATCTCCCGCTCGTCGCGAACGCTTCTCAAGCGAACAGCGGACGCTCGCGCAACTAAACCATCCTTCCATCGCGCGCCTCTACGATGCCGACACTCTTCCCGATGGCACTCCGCTGTTTGTCATGGAATATGTGGAAGGATGCTCGATCGTTGAATATTGCAAGAAGCTTAATTGTTCCATCGACGACCGCCTGAAGTTGTTCCGCTTGATCTGCGAAGCGGTGGAATACGCCCACAGTCAGGCCGTAATTCATCGCGACCTGAAGCCTTCGAACATTCTCGTAAGAAGCGATGGCACAGTTCGGCTACTCGATTTCGGCATCGCCAAACAGCTCGAAGACGTCAATGTGGCCGCCGACGTCACCCGCACGAGTTTCCGATTCCTCACACCCGCCTATGCCTCGCCCGAGCAAATCGGCGGCGATCGAGTGGGGATTCAATCGGATGTGTATTCGCTCGGCGTCATTCTTTACGAACTGCTCTGCGATCGACTTCCATTCGACTTTTCGAATCAGACTCCGGCCGAAGCTCAAGCGGCAATTCTCGAAAACGAGCCTGTAAGACCGTCCCTCATCGGCCAGAGAACTGTCACCGAAAAACCTGCAAATTCTCTCGGTGGAGCGGGCTCGATAACCAAAGCCGCATGGACCGACCTTGACGTCCTCTGCCTCGGGGCGATGCACAAGGATCCGCAGCGCCGCTACCGCTCAGTCGAAGCGCTGATTCGCGACATCGATCACTACCTTCGTGGCGAACCGCTGGAAGCCCGCCCGGATTCCGTCCTCTACCGGATGCACAAATTCATTGGGCGCAACCGGCGCACTGTCGCCGCCACGGCATTCGTTGGCGCGCTCATGGTTGGTTTGGTGATTTTCTATACGCTGCGACTCGCAAAGGCCCGCAACGCAGCGCTCGCAGAGGCTGCCCGCACCCAGCGTGTCGAGCAGTTCATGCAGGATCTGTTTCAGGGCGATGCCGAATCCACTGGTCCGGCTGACGATCTTCGCGTCGTCACCGTTTTAGAACGCGGCGAAAAGCAGGCACGCGCTCTCGACGAAGACCCCGAGATTCAAGCCGACCTCTATCAGACTCTGGGGACCATGTACGACCAGCTCGGCAAGTACGACCAAGCGGATTCGCTCCTGAAAGCTTCGCTCGCTCAGCGGAAGGCGACTCGCGGAGCCGATAGTGCCAAAGTGGCCGAAAGTCTCGTCGCTCTTGCGAATTTGCGGAACGATCAAGCCCAGCTCGAAGAAGCAGAGGCTCTTGCACGCCAGGCCCTTCAGATGAGCAAGCGCCATCTTCCTCCTGACAATCCTGTAGTCGCGCGAGCCACGCTCACTCTCGGCCGCATCCTCGATAATCGCGGAAAGTATGACGAAACGATTCCCACTCTCGAAGAAGCCATGCGCCTTGAATCGGGCCCTAAGGGTGTGCCCGCCGATCTTTCTGCCACGCTCAGCGAACTCGCAAATACCCACTACTACCTCGGTCACTATGATATTTCGAAGGACCTAAACGAACGCGCACTCCGCATGGACGAACAAATCTATGGCGATCGCAATCCGAACGTTGCTCAGGATCTCACCAACCTCGCGGACATTCAGTACCAGTGGAGTAACTACGCGGAGGCCGAGCGTCTCCAGCGAACGGCGGTTGGCATCATGCAAGCCTGGTATGGAAAGGATCACCCGGAGACGGCCGACGACATGACGATTCTCGGCAAGTATCTGATCGCGGAAGGCCGAGCCGAGGAGGCGATCCCAATTCTTCGCGAATCGCTCGCCGCTCTCGAAAAACACTATGGCAAAGTTCATCCGCGGGTAGCCTTGGCGGTGGGTGAGCTCGGTCTCGCTCTTCAGCACCAAGGAAATCTCGACGAAGCGGAGGCGGATTTCAGCCGCCAGGCAGAGATTTACAGGTCGGTGTACGGCGAGAAAAACCAGCAACTGGGAGCAGCGATTGCGAATCTAGCTGGCCTCTATGCTGATCGAAAGGATTACGCAAGATCGGAGCAGCTTTACAGGGACGCGCTCAAGCTCTACGCCGATTCGCTTCCGGCCGGTCATCTTAATATTGCTATCGCACGTGTGAAACTCGGTGGAGTGCTTTTCCGCGATAAGCGTTATTCCGACGCCGAGGCGGAAAGCCGCGCCGGTTACGAACTTCTACTGAAACAATCCACTCCGCCTGCTCGCTGGGTTCAGACCGCTCGAAACGATCTCCTGTCTGAATACGACGCCATGGATCAATCTGAAAAGGCTGCCAAAATCCGATCAGAGTTGGGCGGAACATCCGCGGTGTCGAATCCCGCCAAGAACTGAATCGGTTGCGTCGAGAAGAGCTTTCCGATCACTGTCCGCTTGCTTGACGTCCGCGCGATCTTGGCAGCTTATCGAAATCCTTCATGGATACACGCAGGCCGAAGTTCCCGGTAATCTTTGTATAACCGGCCTCAAGTTGCTGGAGGTAGTGGTCCAGGTAAAAATCAAACGGGTCACTTGGGTCCATGTCCACAAGTGTCAGGTCCACACCGTTCATCGTCAGTTTGCCGAATCGGAGTTGATTTCCGTGGTATGCCATATAGTTCCCGCTTTCGCTCCGCGAGGTTTTGACTTTCGCGGCCGCTCCGAAAGTCAGGATCAGGTTCTGGCCTTCGATCCGTACGGCCGTTACCGCTCCCTCGATGTGAGGCGGCGGCAAAATCGATTTCAGGTCAAAAATCAAGCCGTTTCCGTCCGCAGATAATCCTGGCACTTTCTCTGTTTTGATAAAGTCCGCTATGTCCGCCCGGACCAAGTCCATCAGTCCCTTAACGGGTACATGAAGGGCCCGAATCTTGTCCGCCTGCATTCGTAGCTTTCCATCCGGCGTAGGCGTCAGTTCGCCATCGGTTTCAAATGGAATGTCCCCTTTGTCGTGCAGCCGTCCCTTTACTTTCAATTTCCCCTGCACAATTGTCATCGTCACGTCTTTCACGGGTGACTTCGGGCTCGCAAAAACATAAGAATTAAAAGCGTTCGTGAGCGATGCAGTATTCATTGCGATCTCGGCATTGGCGATTCGCAGGTTAAACGAGTTCTTGTCGTCGAACACCGGCATGTCTTTCCCGCCAATCGGTTCAACCTCACCAGACAATGTGCGAATGTGCGCCGCGATCTTGTCGTCAAAGTGATACATCACGTTGTGCATTTCCGCGTGAACCATCTTCGCCGCCGGATCACTTTTTGCTGGATTCTCTTGCGCAGAGGCGGTCGCGACGTCCGAACTCTTGCTCCAAGTCCTTATCACCAAGCATGCGATTGCAAAGCCGCACAAAATTGCAGAAGTTTTCGACACTTTATCTCCGCGGATCCGCGCCGGCAGCCCTCATTCCGGGCATAGGCGCGTTCACATTGTCATCGGAGCTTTAAGGCGAGGCCATCCCCGGAATCCCCGATACTTGTGAAGGAAGATTCACATTCCTTCCAATTTTGTGCCGACTGCAGGGATACGAAATGCGTAGCGCTCGCTGCGCGATGGCAGCCGTGCAGGCATAAGTGGCTTAATTTAAGCTATTTACGAAGCGTCCAGGAATTAATAGGGGCATGGGTCTTCTGGCGGCCAGATTGCATTACCCGTCTTGCGGACTACCCGGGCCACGAAACAGATTCCCGGCCCCTTCAAAAAATTTGCTCGGGTAGCCCGCGCCAATACTTGGAACCCAACAAGTGTGCTTCGAACCGGAGTCGTCTGTGCTTGACGATAAAAACAGCCACATCAACGAGCGTGGCGCGGCGATCTTGCTCGGCCTTTCGCTCTCAGATCTCCGCTGGTTCTCCCGCCGAGCCGGTCTGGGGCAAATTCAATCCGAATCAAATGGCTCACAGCTCGTTTTCACGTACGACGAACTCGCTAAACTCTCCGCAATCTCAGCCCCCTCGGCCGACTAACCGGCTCTTCCACGCGGTCTCGATCTTAACAATTCGAAAATCGTTCCAGTTCACAGGGATGTCTTAGAGGCTCGCGGAGATCGTTGTCCCGGCGGCGGCAAACACCGCCGGCATTTCCGATCTGGCATGAGGAAGGAAGCTACTGATAACGAGAGGATCGAATTGGGTCCCGGTTGCTTTCAAAAGCCTGCGCTCAGCTTCTTCGAAAGGCATTCCTGCCCGATAGGGGCGCGAGGAAACCATCGCATCAAAGGCGTCGATCACCGAGACGATACGTGAGCCCATTGGAATCTCTTCACCTTTTAAGTTTCCCGGATATCCCGAGCCATCGAAACTTTCATGATGGTGAAGAATGATCAAGCTGGCGCGTTCCATCCCCGGGATTTGGCGGAGAACAGCCCAACCATATTCGGGATGCTTCTTCATGAGCGCGTATTCTTCCGCCGTCAAGCGCGCGGGCTTGTTGAGTATTGCGTCAGGAATGCCAACCTTCCCGATGTCATGTAGAAGAGCAGCGATTTCTATGTCTTTCTGCGCGCCTGCGTCGAGACCAAGCTCTCCTGCAACGTGCAGGGCCCATTCAGCGAGCCGCGTGCTGTGAACTCCGGTGTTCAGGTCCTTCAGATCCAGAAGCTGATTGAAGGCACAGATCACCGCGGAGTTCAGCGCGGCGAGTTGCTCTTCGATCGATTTGATTTTCAGAAGCTGAGGGCCAGAGGCCAATGCCGCAAGAGGACTCTGTTCCCCGAGCGGCTGCAAGGGCCGGCGCTGCGAAGATGCGGTGGCTAAGGGCATTTTGAGGTGAATCGCGCTTACTGGAGCAGCCCCTGGACTGGGTTCTGAAAGCTAAGAGCACCGAACACATCCAACCGTCCGTTACCCATATTGGGTCCAACCCATTTCGCGCGTGCGAGTGCCCACGCTGCAACAGTTGGATTGTCTTTCGGCTGCATGTCCAAAATCAGGGATGCAGTTCCCGCGACGAAGGGTGAACTGAACGAAGTGCCCCAGCCGGCTGCATAGGTTCCGAACGGATATGTGGTGATGACGCCTTCGCCCGGCGCGGCCACCCATACGACTTGGTTGCCGTAATTCGAGAAGCTCGAGCGCTGGTCTTGATTATTTGTAGAAGCGACGCCCATCACTCCACGCATCGCGGCCGGGTACACGATTTCCTGCTGCCCGTCGTTACCCGAGGAAGCCACGAGGATGACGTTTTTCCCAGCGGCGTAGTTGATCGCATTGTTGAGTTCAGTGGAACTCGCCGACAAATCAAAACTCATATTGATGACGCTGGCGTTGTTCTGCACCGCAAAATAGATGGCAGAGAGAATGTCGGAGAGATTGCCAGTGCCATCTGGATGAAAAGCTTTGAGCGGCAAAATTTGTGCGGTGGGAGCAGCGAGATGAATTACGCCGGCCACCATGGTTCCGTGACCAAATGCGGCATAGCCATTGCCATCGACCATGGCGGCGGTGTGCTGGTCAACCATCGCCGCTGTGTGCTGGTTGACGTACGCGGCCGCACACGTATTGCATGGCGGGGGCGCCGACAAGGAGATGTCATTCATTTCCGAGCCGCCGACCTGATTGCGTGTGAAGTCGTAGCCCTTCAGCAATACGCTTTTGAGCACCGGATGATTGGGGTCCACACCGGTGTCGATGTCAGCCACGATTCCGGCACCGCTCACATTGAATGCGTTCTGCGCTTTGGAGAGGCGAATGATTTGAGCCGCCGGCTGGTTCACGTAGCCGTCCGCCGCTGAGGTGCCGTAGTAGTTTACTGGGGTCGTATCCCACAGACCCGCGGGAGGAGTGGTCGCCAGGGCCTGATTCGTGGGGCTCGTGGGGATTTGCAGGGTCTGATCGGGTTCGGCATCCAGAATTCCGGTAACGAGGCGCAAAACAGCAGCCAAGAGGTTGGGCAAGAGGCCTTTATAAGTCGGCCGAACCAGGAACACTTGGTTCTGACCGCCATCCAGGTTGCTGACTACTGTGCAGCCCTTCTGCTGGCAGGCGCTCTGCAGGCCAGCAGCGCCGAGCGTAGTACGGACAATGACGCCTTGAGACGGATTACCAGTGAGGGTCGAGAGCGCCTGGCCGAGATTCGAGAGAAACCCGCCAAGTCCTTGCGCGGCTGCGGGTTGTCCCCACAGCGCAACGGAAAGAAATAGGAGAATCCAGATTCGACGCCTCATGGTAGCCATTACTCCTTTTGCGTTGCGATCGGGCCAGCGGTTACGTACCGACTATGAGAGGTTCTAGTCTTCCCAAATCGGACGAAACGCTCAATGGTACAAGTGGCTATTCCCGCTGGTTTTTGCATTAAACCGGCTTCCTAGTACGTTTTAGAGTCCCTAGGATGTCCTTAACCATATTAGAATCAGCAACATTCGTGCTGTCCTTGTCGGCACTCGGCACAGGGTCAACAAGCGAGATTGACGTCTCTTTCCCGGTCGATAGCTTGATTCGAAGTTCCAACCGCGATGCCAATCCGCATTCGAGTTGGAACTCGCCAAACCGATTCGTGTTGGCCACCGAAACAACCTTGCCGGATTTCAACAGTGCGACTGATGCTGCCACGTAGTTCTCTCCAGGCTCAGCAGAGTTCAGGATCTGTCCGATGACGGAAACATTCTCGGAATCCTCTTTAGGCTCAATGCGCAGGTCGATCCTCAGATCGCCGGATCCGAAGAGGAGCTGGCGGGCAGCGGATACGTCGGAGCGGACGCCGGCTGGCAGCGGCTCACGAGAGCTATCGAAGAGGACTTCGGCCAGAAGCCCGCGCGAATGCTTGTCTCTCCGTTTACCATTGATAGCGAAGCTCCCTTTCACGAAGCGAACGACGCTGTCGTCCGGCTCGCTGGCCAGTTGTCGACTGGCCGTTTCGCGCACTCGGAACCAAGTCTCGGCTTCGCGCTTGCATCGCTGGCATCCGCTCTCAAGGTGTGCTTCCATAACAATTTTGTGATCCTCGCTTACTGCGCCTCTCACGAAATCAACCCACTCCTGAGCCGTGAAGTGCTTCATTCTCTCCTCCCCCGAATCCCTTCATTCATCGCAATCCCCGCCGCTCGCTTTACAAACAAAAGGGTATTGAAATCGCGAAAAAATATAGGTCAAGGCTTAAATTGTTGCAGGTTTTGTATCCCCTTATGGATCAATCGATTACATGGCATTTAAGGGGGCTGGCACCCTGTTGCCGCTAGGCTGCCACTGGCGCGAGGGCTTTGCCGATGAGCACAAAAGGAGCCCAGAAGTAAGGGTGGGGATAAGATTCGCGGAGAGCTCGGACTGCGCCTTGGAACGCAGCGCCACGGGTTTCGGCACTCGCGAGGCGGGAGTAGAAGGATGCCATGAACTGAGAGGTGCTCTGATCGTTGACATCCCAGAGTGTAAGAAGGACAGACTGCGACCCCGCATAAAGAAGCCCGCGTACGAGGCCTAGCAACTCGTCACCCGCGGCAATTACGTTCAATCCGGTAGCGCAGCCGCTCAGAGTCACGAGTTCAGCGTCAAGTTTAAGATGATACAAGTCGTATAGGTTCAAATACGAAGCGCCCAGGCGAATGCCTGAGAACATCGGGTTGTCCTGCCGGAAAACTCCGTGGGTCGCCATATGGATCAGGCGGCTCTGAGCGCCGCATGTGCGCAGCGCCTCGTCACCGGCCTCGGCCCCCAGCACCAGCCTCGACCCCTGCAGGGCAGCCGCAACAGTGTGCACTTCCTTCTCGATAAAAGGAGCGCGCGAATCTGGGACGCCCAAGATAAGAGGTGCTCCCGATGAGCGCGACTCTCTGCGGCAACAGAGCTCGTAGATGCTCGCGCTCGGTGCATAGGAGATTGAGAACTCGTCGATCAAATAATTCATGCCGTCGAACAACGCGTGAAAAGGAAGATAGTGCAAGATTCCGTGAGGGACAATCGTGAGGTGCGTTGCATTCAGTCGTTCGCGGAGCGGCGCGATGAGCTCTTGATGAAGTTCCTGGAGATGGGAGTGGGTGGCCTCAATCAGAGTCCGTTCGAACAACCGCGTGTAACTGGAACCGAGGCGAAACTTGGACATCTGGAAGCGCAGCATCCGCACAAGATTCGCCACGCGAGAAACGGGTGTGAGCGGGAGGATTTCGAGAGTAGATTCCGTAACAATAGCGGCGATGAACTGGTCCTTGACGATGAAGTATTCGATCAGGGCCGAATTCGGAGACAGGCAGGCAGAAATCTCTTGCATCGAGCACATGGTCGCCTGTTCCGTCGCCAGCTCCTGGCGATCTGACGTTGGGAGATCGCGCAACACCCTGAGCAACTCGTTCTCGTGAGCCAGCGCCTCTGCTTCGAGCTTCTTGATTTGCGCCGGCGAAGAGTCCTCCGAACGCAACTGCTCAATCTCCAACCGCCGGTAGTACCAGTTCAGATCCTCGCGCATCTCGCGGATTCGCCGAACCAAACCGCTCTGGCCCTCCTCCGCATCGGCGATCGCCGGACGATACTGCAGAAGAAGCTCAACGAGGCTGCGCGACTTCGCGAGTTCTATGTAACCAAAGGCTTCTTGCGCCGAATCTTTTTTCTCCGCGTCGTGAAGACATGAATCGACGAGGTTTTCATACACCTCGAGTCGGTTTTTCATGAATGCAATCTTGAGTTCTTCGCCGCGAAGGCTGCTGCGGAGGGTTTCCAGTTCGGCGCGTGCGTGTTGCCAGGAATCGTAGGCAGCGCGGCTGTCGCCGCGTGCTTGCTGAATTTGTCCCATCAGGAAATGGGACTGATACGAAAGCGCTGGCGTCTCCTTTTGTACGACATGCTGGAGCGCTCGTTGGCACTCCTGATACGCAGCGCTGGCATCCCCGATTTGCAGCGTTAGGCGCGCCAGCAGCAACTGGCAAAGAATGCGTTTGCTTGAAAGCATTGACGTCTCGAAAAAGTCCGATGCGCGCTTGCAGAGCCGGCGGGCTTCGAAAAATCGGCCTTCTTCACAAAGCACCAGAGCCTGATAAAGATCAATCAAGGAAGGCCAAACAAGGTTCTTCTCGCGAACAAATTTCTCACGGGCCTGAGAAAACAACTCCAGCCCCGCGACGTTCTTATCTAGCTGGCTCAGCGCCATTGCTTCGTTGGCCATACACTTGGCCTCTTCGTAGCCCATTCCCAACCTCTGAAAACGCAAATACCCCTCGTGGGCGGTATCCCTAGCGTCTGTGCTTAGGTTTAGTTCGAGATAGATCTCAGAAAGGTCGAGGTAGCAAAGGGCAAGGACATGCGCGTCGCCGTTTTTTTCACATTCCTCTCGAGCGGCGCGAAGCATTTTGATCGCGCGGCTGTACTCGCCTCGCAGGTAATAAAGGTACGCAATGTTGTAGTCACTCTGGGTGACGAGAAGCGTCATCCCGTATTGAGCGAACATTTCGCGCGCCTGTTGATACGTAGAAAGTGCGCGCGGAAAATCATTTAGTGTAATCAGGCACACAGCCATGTTGTAGAGCGCAACGGCAAGCCCTTCCGAATCGCGGTGCGGCAGCAACATCTTGTACCCGCGTTCGTAATAGGCCAGGCCTTCCTCAAAGCGGTCCTGCCGGTGATAAATATTTCCCACGTTGATTTCGACGTATCCGAGCCGCCTGGTATCACCGACCTTCGTGAAAAGCTTTCGCGCGCCGTCGGCAGCTTCGAGTGCCTGATCGTAGCGGCCGAGCAAACAGAAGGGTTGAATCGATGAATTCAGAGTGCGGGCCTGTTCTTCCGCGTCGCCTAGCTTTTGAAAGATTGCGAGCGCCTGCTGATGATATTCGAGCGCTGCTTGATTTTCCCCTACGTTATAGAGTGCATTCGCCTTGGCGCGAAAGCTGCCGGCCAGCACGTTCCTGTTGCGCATTCGCTGCGCAAGCGTGACCGCTGTTTCGGCCAGGGCCAGGGCCCCGTGAGTGTCTATCCGCAGTCGCTTTCGGGATTCATCGATGAGCTGAAGCACTGAGGCCGAGCGGAAAGTCAGCTTGCTGCGTGACAGATACCGCGAACGACTTGCGTCGTCCTTTAGAGCTGCCAACTCGTCGAGTATCTTTGCGGGCAGCGCTTGAGTTTTTCTCGCCGTCACTAGAAACCCGCTTCGACTAACTCTTTGCGCAATCGCTCGAGACACCGCTGGCGGATGAAGCCAATCGAGCCGGTGGCGATCCCGAGACTAGCGGCCACATCTTTATAGGGCCGCGCGGGTTCCTCGAAAAAAAGCATCTCGACTAGCTGACGGCAACGAGGGGCCAGCGCCGAGAGCGCGTCTTGAAGTTTCTGCTCATCTTCCGCTTCGCGAAGAATCTGCTCGGTCTGCGATGGAACAGTCTCCTCCGGCCGCTGTTCCACCTCGTCGGGGACTTCCGTGCGCTGTTGCTGGCGCCTGCGATGAAAACATTTATGCGAGGCCACCTGGATTAGCCATTTTGGCAGCGCCTTGGGCTTTCGTAGTTTCGGTAGCTCCGACAACAACTCGAGGCAGACGGCTTGAAAAATATCGTTGGCGTCGTCAGGGTTGAAGCCGTATTTGATGGGGATGGAGTATATCAATCTCTTGTATTTCTCAATCAGCGCATCCCACGCGTCTTCATTGCCGTTCGAGCATTCGCGCACGAGGCGTGTATCAGTCCAGGCCAATTCTGCTCCGAGAGGCGCTACGTTGCGTTCAGCCAATTGCCGACCAGCACTAGCTACTCTAATGGGCATACAGCTCTTCCACGTTCCACAGAGCGTACGGATCAAGAATTGCAGGGTGGAAATTTCCGATGCGATTGCGGGCGGCTACGAGAACGTTGGGGCTCGCAAGACAAATTACAGGCAGGTTGTCTGCCACAATTTCCTGGACACGATCGTATAACTGCTTGCGCCTCGAATAATCCAGCGTGGTCAGTTGCTGCTCCATTAACCGATCCATTTCGGACTCCCACGGCGCAGACGGCTTGCCTTCGAGGTCCCACAAATGCGTTTCTCCACTGGAAACCCAGACGTTCATTTCCGCCGTGGGATCTGCATCTCCGCTGACCAGGCCCATGATCGCAGCCTCGTAGTCGTAAGTATTCAGGAAGCGGTCGACCATGGCTCGAAATTCGAGCGAGACAATCTGAACCTTCATTCCCAACCGGCTGAGATCGTCCTGGATGATCGTGGCCATCTTGGTCCGTTGGGCATTCGAGGCACTCGTCAGGATTGAAAACTCGACCTCGCTACCGCGTGAGTCGACGAGAGTGCCCTCAGGCGTCCATGAAAACCCGGCTGATTGCAACAGTTGACGGGCGCGTTCGAGCGATCGAGTTGGATGCGGAAGCGCTGCGTCCACCCAAAGTTTGTTACCCGGCGTGACCTGCCCCCAGAGCGGCGTGGCGCGGCCGTTGTAGACCAGGCGTACGATTCCTGTGCGGTCGATTGCAGCTGACACGGCCTGGCGAAAGCGCACATCGCGAAACCACAGCTGCTTCTTCGCGATTCCCGTAAGCGCTTTGGAGCCCAGGTCGTTCATGTTGAAAAACAGAAAGCTGTATTCGAGCCCGGCCCCTAAATCTTCCACGTGATAGTTCTTTGCTGCTTGCTGTTTTTCCAACACGCCGAAGTTGTCAGCGCTGAACCGGCTTAGAATATCCGTGTCGCCGCCCTCGAAGCGAATCACCTGGGCATCCTCGCTGGGCACAAACAAGAAAACCAGTTCGTTGAAATATGGCAAACGCACGCCGGCGGAATCTTGCTTCCAATAGTACGGGTTCTTTTCGAGGACGATACGCTGGCCAGCGATGTACTCCTTCAGACGGAAAGGTCCGAGGCCGGCAAACTGGTTTGGCGGTGTCGAAAGGCTCCAAGTGTGTGAGAATTCACCAGCCCGATACGATTTCTCGAGAAGATGGCGCGGAAGAATTGCGATGCCGTCGAAAATCCTTTCGGCCGCCGCATAGGGTTGTACCAGCGAGAACTGAACTGTCGACGAATCGAGCTTTTTTACTTCGATTGGTTTCCCGCCGACCACAAGCAGATCGCGCTGCGGCGAATGAGTGTTTTCGTCGAGATACACCTGAAAAGTAAAAACGACGTCATCCGCTGAAAACGCTTCTCCATCCGAAAAACGCAATCCCTGGCGAAGGTGCAATGTGTACATTCTTCCGTCAGTAGAAACATTCCAGGATTTCGCCAGGGCAGGGCCTGTCTTCAGAGTCTCCCGGTTGATATGAATCAAATCGCCGGAGAGGCAACGAATCACGTCGCGCGAAGGGTCGTCAATCGCGAGAACGGGATTCAGGGTCTTGGGTTCGGAGCGAAGCGCAACGACGAGCCGCCCTCCCGTTTTGCCGGCCGCGTTCTCCATCACCATCAAATCCTCGCGCGCTCCGTTTGCCGGGCTGACGGCGGAAGGAAATAAGCAAAGCGCCGCCATAGCGCACGCGAGGGCGAGGAGTTCCCCAAGACGAAATTTCCCCATATACAAATTTTTAACAGAGTATGTTTGGATTTTATAGAGAGACGGGCTTCCAATGTTCCTGCAGCGCATCGGCGGCCAGGTAGTAGGTGAGGAAGAGCGGAATCAGGATCACTGCCGGGAGGAACATCCACCAGTATGTGGACAGTACGTAGTATTGCTGGAGCGAGGAGAGCAGGCTACCCCAGCTGGGCATTGGCTCGGAGACGCCGAGCCCAAGGAAAGTCAGTGTTACCTCGGCCAATACGTACTGCGGGATGAGCAAAGTGATTTGCGTAAGCGCAACGCCAGAGGCTTGCGGCAGCACATGGCGGCGAAGCAGGTAGGCGTCTGACGCGCCGAATCCACGCGCGGCGAGGACAAAATAGCGTTCTTTCGCGCTTAGAACCACGCCGCGAACTAGACGGGCAGGCCGCGCCCATCCGATTAAGCCCATCACCGAAACGAGCAAAAGAAATATTTGCGATTGCGAGACATGCAACGGCATCGCAGCGCGCACAGCGAATAAAAGGTAGAGCCAGGGTAACGCGAGGAAAAGCTCACCGCTGCGCATGAGACCTTCGTCGATCCATCCGCCATAGAATCCCGCGATGGCCCCAATCAACACGCCAAACATTACGGAGAGACCTGCGGCGAGCAAACCCGCTAGCAGAGATACCTGGCCGCCGTACAGAAAGCGAGAAAATTGATCGCGCCCGAATGCGTCGGTGCCGAGGATAAAAATCCGGCCGGGTTCGTCCACTCCAAAAAGGTGCTCGCGGGAGACAAAAAGCCCCGCCACTTTGTGAGGCGTGCCTTGCACGAAGAAGCGAACGGGATAGTAACGAGTGAAATCCACTTGAAGGGATCCCGAAACGGAGGCGTCACTCTGCCATCCATAGATAAACGGCCGAATATGAAAGTGTCCCTGAGAATCCATGAAATGGACGCGGGTTGGCGGAGTAAACGGAAGCTCGCGATCTTGGGCGGCATAGCCATAAGGGGCAAAAAATCCGGCGAACAACACAGCTATGTGAAATCCTGCCAGCAGGAAAGCGCACGCCACGAGTTTGCGACGATTCCTCACCAGCTCACTCCACGCGAATTCGCGGGTCTGCCGCGAAGAGAAGCATATCAGCCAACAGATTCCCCGCGATCAGGAAGACAGCCGACAGCATCACAGTTCCCACCACGACATAAACGTCCTTATTGAGAGTCGCTTCGACGAGCAGCGGTCCTAACCCAGGCCAGCTCAAGATCACCTCTAGCAGAAGCGAAGAGCTCAACATCGTCGCCACCGAAAATCCAAACAGTGAAATCAACGGATTCGCGGCAACCGGCAGCGCAAAGCGGAACAGCAACCGGAAGTTGGGAATCCCGTGACTACGCGCCGCCAGGATGAAGGGCGACTCGAGCACCTCAATCATCGCAGAGCGCACGTGCCGAACCAGGGCAGGCAACGTGGCCAGCGCCAATGCGACTGAGGGTAGGAGAAGATGCCACGCGACATCTTTCAGCTGCGAGAGCCCATGGCCTTCGTTTTCCGCCGAATGCATGCCGCCCGAAGGGAACCAACCGCTTCGCACCGCAAAAAGTAGCACGCACAGAAAAAGCAGGAGATCGGGAATCGTGAGCAGAGTCGATGTCGCGAGCTCGGAACTTCGCCGGCTGAATTTCCGGCGATTCGTTGCGCTCCAGACGCCGATCGGAATCGCCAATAACCACGCCAACACCGTCGATGTGCCAGTAAGCAGCAGCGTGTTTCGGGCTCGGGGAATCAGGAGGTTGCCAACCGGCGCGTTATAAGCGAGCGAGATCCCGAATTCTCCCCGCAAAGCAGAAAGGATCCACAATCCGTAGCGCACGGGGAAGCTCCGATCCAGGCCATACTCAGCGCGCAATCCCTCCACGGTTTGCGCGGAAACTCGCGGGTTCATCCGCACCTGGTCGAAGAAATCACCGGGTGCTACCTGCACGAGCGCAAACGAGAAGAGCGAGATCGCGGCCAGCAGTACTGCCGCTTGTGAGAATCTCCGTATTAGGAATCTTACGTTCATATCCTATGCAGACTGGCCCAGCCAGGTCGCTTCGCTCTGCTCCATCGCACCCAGCAAGTGTCGAGAGTAGGAGTGCTCCGGATGCGTGAAGAGTTCCAGTGTGGCTTTGTGCTCGACGATACGCCCGGAACGCATGACGGCAACTTCATCCGCGAATTGTGAGACAAGCGGCAGATCGTGAGAGATATGGAGGTACGTAAGCGAATGAGCGGCTTGAAGATCGTCAAGCAATTGCAAAATATTCTCCTGATTTCCGCGATCGAGATTTGAGAGAGCTTCATCCAGTATCAGCAGATTGGGCTCGAGCGTTAGAGCCCGTGCAATCACCAGACGCTGTCGCTGGCCGCCGCTGAACTCGAGCGGACGCTTCGAGCCTCCATCGGGAGACAAGCCCACCAATTCCATCATCTCGATCGCGCGGTCATGCTGTTGGGCGCTCGTGCCAATCCGCTGAATCCTCAGCGGCTCGGCGATGATTTCTACAGCACTGAACTGAGGATTGAGCGAAGCCGTCGGATTTTGAAATATCAACTGAGTCTTCCGGCGCATAAGGAATAGTTCTCGCTTCGGAAGATCGAGAGCAGATTCGCCTTCAAATAGAATTTCTCCGTGCGAGGGACTTTCGAGCAGCGCCAAACACCGCGCGAGTGATGATTTTCCGGCTCCCGACTCGCCAACGATCGCAAGCGTCTCACCGCGCCGAACGGCAAGGTTGATGTTTTCGAACGCTCGAACCGTGAATCGCGTGCGAGAGAAGGCTTGCGTTTGAACGTACTCTTTGCCGAGATTTCGCACCTCAAGCACTGGCACCGGAGAAGTCGTCATCGCGAGACAGGCTCCTCGATAGCAGATTCCAACCGTGCTACCGCATCGCCTGGTTTGCCAGAGTCTGCCCCGAATTCTCCTGGCGTGCCCGTCTCAGTAGATTGCCGGGTGATTTTCTTGAAATACCCTTCTTCGACGATTCGCCCTTCCTTCATCAGCAGAACGCGATCCGCCAGGCCAGCCTGCACTTGCGCAGAGTGGCTAATCAGCAGAACAGATATGCCCATTTGCGATTTCAGCTCTCGAAGCAATCCAATTAAACTAACTTGCGTCAGAGCGTCAAGCGAGGCAGTTGGTTCATCGGCGATCACGACCTCAGGCTCGCAGGCAAGAGCCTGCGCAAGAACCACCCTTTGGAGCTGTCCGCCACTGAGCTGATGGGGATAAGAAGTGTAAATCCGGTTGATGGGAAGAAGCCCGACCTTACCCAGCCAGCCCTCAGCTTCTGCGCGGCATTCCGGCCAACCCCATTTCTTATGCGCGTGCAGGACCTCCGCAATTTGGTCGCCGACCTGCATCATGGGACTCATCGCGATGCCAGGTTCCTGCGGTACCATCGAAATTTTTGCACCGCGGACCTTAGCAAGTGAGCGTTCATCGAGACCGAGCAATTCCTGTCCGCCGAACATAACGGAGCCTGATACTTCGGCTTGCTCTCTCGTAAGTAACCCCAGCATTGCCAACGAAAGTGTTGTTTTGCCGCAGCCCGATTCTCCCATCAGTCCCACAACTTCGGCCTCGTGGACGTCGAAACTGACATTGTCCACGGCCGTGTGAGCCGCGGCACGTGCGGCAGGAAACTTGACCGTAAGATTTCGAATCTTCAGCGAGCGTCGCATTGAGTTTTCTATCAACCGGACGGCGGGCTCATCGTCGCCCGCAAAAAGGAGGGTCCCTCCTGGCACAAAGGGACGGCTCCACAATCAAGGTACTCAAGGTATTAGGGGTGAACGTAGCTGACGATAGCCCACTCGTTTATCGGTGCGCGAAGGGGTACTGGAACCAAAGTACCAGCAAGAGAAACTTAGGGTTCTCGGAATGGATTACCGCGCGACAGTGAGCCTCGATGGCGAGAGATAGGAGTACGCGCTGCAACCAGGGCACCGCACGGCTGTTTCAGTCATCGTACGGTACGCAAAAGATAGCAGAAGCGCAGTCGTCTCAGCCGCAGCGATCTCGGTCAGATCATTATAGCTGGGCCGTCTTCCAGTCTGCGGGAGGGGAGGCAATCGCCCAGAATTCCGGTGCCGGTTGACTGAACTGAATTCCCACGGTCGCTAGTCCGGCATACGGCGGCCCCAAAAACGCCACGGTAGCTTCGTGCTGATCCTTGTTCTTCAAATTTGTGAGCCGAACAGTCTGACCTAGCGATACTTTCGCTGCCAATACAATCAGCGCTCCGTGCGCGCTCACGGTCAACGTAAACGTTTCCTCTTTGAAATCCTGCGCACCCTCCGCCTTGCCCTCAATAAAAAGCGGAACGTCCAAAAGCACCCGTTCACTACGTCTCTTCCCAAAAGTCGGCATCGCGGTCCCCGCCTCTGTCAGATTGCCCAATATTCACTCTAATCCGCAATCCGCGGGGGATGCACGCATTCTCCGCGTTGGATTCTTTCTAGTAAACGACATTGGTTTTCTCGCCCGAGGGAAATCGAGAGGACAGGGTCGCGATCGCGCTACAGTTCGCGCAGCGCCAATACGATCGGTCTGCGAGCCGCTCGAATCGCCGGTGGAACGCCACCCACCAATCCCATCAGCAGCGCAAAAAGAATGCCGATCGCGAGCAGCACCGGCGTAATTCGAAAGGCAAACGCCAGATGCGAAAACGTCTGCATATTTAGGGTGCTGGTTGTTACGCCATTGACTGGCAGAACCGCAAGGCACCCTATGAGTCCGCCTATCAGCGCGATCACCATCGCCTCAATCACAAAAGAAAACGCTACACTGCCGCCGCCAAATCCAATGGCTCGAAGTGTGGCGATCTCCCGTGACCGCTCCGAAACGGCGGAGTACATCGTGTTCAGCGCGCCGATCACCGCTCCGATTCCCATGATCAACGCAACGAGAGTTCCCAAAACGGTGATGAGTGTCGTCAGGAGCAGCGACTGCCTCGCGTAATACTCGCTCTCGCGATCCACCTGTACCTGCAACGTGGGATCTGCAGTGATCGAATCTTTCAATTCGCTCAGCGCCGTAGGCGATGTCAACCGTAGTGTGACCGATTGGAACAGATTTTCTGGCCGCTTATAAACCTGATTGAGGACGCGCGAATCAGCCCATATCTCGGAATCGAACGCGCTGCCGCCGGCGTCGAATACACCCACCACATCCCATGTCCCGCCGCCGAACCTTATCGGCTTGCCGAATTCCAGGCCTCCGTACGTCGACGCGACATTCTTTCCGATGATCAGCTCATTCAGCCCCGGTTGAAGGAACCGTCCCTGAACAATTTTAATGTTCGGACGAACTCTCAGAACTTCGGGAGACACCCCTCGTATTTGAACGTTCGCATCGGTCCCCGTCGTAAGCAGTGGAAAAGCCGCAACCATCACGGCCTCCGGGCTCACCAGCGGCTGCCCATTCTCACGCGCCACTCCCGGTTTATCTTGAATCACCTTCACCTGATCGAGCGGTATCGATCCATCCATCTCGCTGCTCGCACCGGCTCGACGGATCAGCGCGTTATTCGGAGATCCCGACGAAACCAGCGTGGCACGAAATCCGCGCGCGAGAGCCAGCATTGCCACAAACACTCCCACCGTTCCCGCAATTCCAAGCACGGCCACAATCGCAGAGATCCATCGCGCTCGCATACTGCGCAGGTTGTATAGAATCGGAATCGCCATTTGTTAAACCCTCCGCAGAGCGTCCACTACGCGTAATCGCATCGCGGACGTAGCGGGAAGAATGCCCGCGAGTATTCCCACAGCCAGTGCGCACACGATACCAACTAACATCAAAAGAGTTGGCAGCGTGAACGATTGCAACATTCCTCCGGTAGGATCCCCGAGAAGCGTCCATAATTTCGCCAACGCCAGACCGATCGCTCCTCCCACGAGTGCGATCAGGATCGACTCAGCCAGAACGAGCACCAACACGAAGCGGTCCGAAAACCCCACCGCCTTCAGAACGGCAAGCTCCCCGATACGCTCGCGCACAGCAAGCGCCATCGTATTGCCCGTCACCAGCAGCAGCGTGAAAAACACTACGCCGCCAATGGCCAGAATCAGGAATTCAATATTCCCGGCTTGTTTCACCCATGACGCCGCCATCGCTTGCAGAGTTTCGCTCTTCGTTTCAAACGGTGAGTTGGCGAACATGTTGTCAATTGCTTTTACTACCCGGGGAGCATCATCGGCCGAATCGAGCTTCACCGTATACCAGCCGATCTGGCCTTTGAGCGCAGCAGGGCGATGCTCGTCGAGATATTTGTATTGGATCCAGAATTGGCTCAAATCGTCGCCTTCGCGCGCGCCGTGGTAAATGCCTCGGAGGTTGAACTCGAACGTCCCGCCGTAGATCGGAGCCTGAAGGGGTATGCGGTCGCCTATCTTCCACCCAAAACGTTTCGCCGTGTTCGGACCAGCGATTGCCCCTTCGCGATCGTCCAGAAACGCTTTCCACTGATCGTCCGATACTTGAAGCTCGGGATAAACTTCCCGCTGATTTTCCGTGTCAATCGCGAAGCTCGGAAAGAAATTCTTTGGATCCTGATAGATTCCGCCGAACCACACGTCAAAGGTCACCCGCTTCACACCGGGAATCCGGAGAATCTGGTCGCGATACGAAATCGGAAGCGGCTGAATGATCGACACTTTGTTGATCGTCATCAACCGGTCGACGCCCGCCACATCCACTCCCTGGTTGAACGCTCCGTGAATGATCGCGAGAAAGCCGAACAGAAATAGCGCCACCACGAACGAACCGATCGTCAGGGTGGTCCGCAACTTCTTACGAAGCAGGTTAGCTTTGATCAGCGATAGGTATTTCATGCCAGGCTCCCGGCTGCCGTCGCCATGCCTTCCACCAGGACGCCCTTATTGAGGTGCAGCGTCGCTTGCGCGCGTTCTGCCGCCATCGGATCGTGCGTCACCATCAGGATAGTTTTGGAGTGTTCTTTCGAAAGTTGTGTGAGAATTCCCAGAATCTCATCCGCGCTCTTGCGATCCAAATCGCCTGTGGGCTCGTCGCAAAGCAGGAACGTCGGATCGGCCACAATCGCGCGCGCGATCGCCACGCGTTGTTCCTGGCCGCCTGACAATTGCCTCGGATAATGATTCATCCGGTCGCTCAGGCCGACCACCGACAGCGCCGTTTCCACATGCTTTTTTCTCTCGGCCTTTGAAAGTTTCGTCAATAGCAGCGGGAGCTCCACATTTTGAAACGCCGTCAGCACCGGAATCAGGTTGTACATCTGGAAAATGAATCCCACGTGTCGCGCGCGCCATTCCGTCAATTTGTTGCCGGACATACTGGTGATCTCGTCGCCGGCCACAGTAATGCTCCCGTGCGACGGTACATCCAGCCCGCCCAGCAGATTCAGCAGCGTCGTCTTGCCCGACCCGCTCGGCCCCATGAATGCGACGAATTCTCCTTTGTCCACGTCGAGGTTCAATCCGCGCAGCACATCAATCTCCTCCCCTCCGCGCCGGTACTTCTTATCGAGCCCGCGAATTTGAACCAGGCTGTTTCCGTTTCCTCTGCCGTCCACTCGAACCATGTCACCGCTCCTATTTCTTGATTTCCACCGCTTGCCCATCCCGCAAATTCGCCGGGCCCTTCACCACCACCGGATCGCCGGCGTTCAATCCCGCCAGTATTTCCAAATCGGTGCCCCGCGTTCCGCCAGTCGTCACCGCTCTTCGCTCCACGTGACCGTCCTTCACAATAAAAACAATCTTCTTGCCATTTTCGTCACGCACGGCATCCGGCGGAATCAACGCAGCCGGAGCCGTTTCTCCCTTCTTCTCCACCGGCGCCTCGCCCAGAAACGTAACCTTCACTCCCATGTCCGGAAGAATGCGAGGATCGAGTTTCAAGAACGAAATCCTCACCTTCACAGTCGCCTTTTGCCGGTCCGCCGTTGGAATTACCGTTCGCACCTTCGATGGTATCTGCCAGTCCGGATACGCATCTAGTACGGCTGTCACTGGCTGACGGGGTACAACGCGCGCGATGAACGCTTCATTGACGTCGACTTCAATCTCATTCGAATTCATGTCCACGATCGTTGCGATACCAGTGCGCGTGAATCCACCGCCTGCCGAGATTGGTGACACCATCTCTCCCACCTGCGCATCTTTCGACACGATGATCCCGTCAAAAGGGGCGCGTATTACGCAGTTGTCCACCGCCTGCTGCGCCTCTTGAATTCGCGCGTCCGACGCCAGCACCTGTTGTTTCGCCAGCGCAATCTTCGCCCGCAAACTGTCGGCCGTGGTTCGCGCGTTGTCCAGCGTCTCCTGACTCTGCACTCCTGCAGCCTGCAGTTCCTGCGCGCGGTGCAACTGGATTTCTGCATTCTTCAGTTGCACCTGAAAATCGGCAATCTGTGCTTCAGTTGCGTTGCGGTCGGCTTTCGCCGAATCCAGGGCCCGGCGCACGTCGGAATCGTCAAGCCTCGCCAGGACGAATCCCTCCGGCACGTGCATTCCCTCGTCAAAGAACACTCCGGTCACGCGTCCGGTAATCTTAGCCGCTACGGTTGCCCGTCGCCGCGGAGTCACGTAACCACTCGCATTCAGCAGGGTTGGCCGCCCTGCAGCAGCTTTCTGCGCGGTTGCCACCTCCACCACCGGCGTCTGGTTTCGAAATGCAAACACCGCGCCCGTGACAATCACCGCGAGCCCCAAAATCGCGGCAAACGCCCCCAGCACTTTCCCTGTCTTCCGCCCGCGGCGCTTTCCGTCGTCAATCCGCAGCGATCCCAGGTCCGGTTTTATCGAATTGGAAGTCGTAGACACTATCCCCGTCGTTCCTCACAGAATTCTATAACTATATATTACGCGGGGTTTCCGGGGAAATTACGCGGAGGCAAAAGAAAGCGGGCCTTCGAACATGAGAAGCCGGCGAAGCCAGCAGATACAGTAGTGGGCGAGTAAGAGGATCGCATGGAGCCGCGCCATCAGAAATCCTTGAATCTTCGTGCGGGAGTTGGGTTCACCCTAACAGCCAGACGCCGCACTTGAGCGATATTCTTTGTCCGTCAAATTTATTACTGCGGACTCCTCCTCAAATAACGCCTCTACCTGAGCGCGCGTCAAAGGCGCCCGTAGGCTTCTTTGCAAAATCATCACCGACCGACCTTCGACGGTTGCGGATATTGCCGCTACTCCGTCTGAAAGCTCCTTGTAGCCGTACCTGATGACCCTCCCTTCGGATGAGGTCGCATACCAATATTCAAAGCTCATCTTCCACCTATCCTTTGCAACCCTGTAGGATAGTGACGACCCGGCACGAATCGTTTCACCAAAATTTGAATCTTCTGTAGAGCCGACCTTGACGCCGACAGCCCTGGGTTTCGACCTAATGGAGACATTTGTGATGCGCGTGGCGGCAAACTTGGAGGCATTAAGATGAAATGCCTGGTGGTCGCGTTCTTGATGACAGTTTTCTCATTCGCATGTTTCGCACAGGACTCCGCCGAATATCGCGCTTGTAGCGACAAAGCGAACACTCAAAGCGAAATGACCGCATGCGCGAGCGATGAAGCCGCGCGAGTCGATGCGAAGCTCAAAACAACATATCGCGCGCTACTGGCAAGAGTCACGAGCCAACCCGAAGCCCTCGCAAAAATTAAAGCCGCTGAAAGAGCCTGGATCGCCTACCGCCACGCCTATATCGAAGCCACCTACCCGGCAGAAGACAAAGCCACCGAATACGGCTCCATCTATCCTCTCGACGTCAATCTCCTTCGAGCCAAGCTCACGCGGCGCCAGGTCGCCGCCCTCGAAGACATGCTTCTGCATTACACACCCAAATAGGATTCCAGAGTCGCATGCTGCAAAGTTCAACTCGCTCGGAGACTGAACTGCAAACGGATGGGGGAATCTATTGAAGGTCGCTGTCTGAAGAATTGCAGGTCACTTCTTGGGCGGAACTGGGTTAGTCGGCACGCTGCCACCTGATCCGCCGCCACTTCCGCCAGAGCCCCCGCTACCGCCTACCGTTCCGCCACTTCCAGTCGTGCCACCAGAGCCAGTACTTGAGGACCCACCCTGGCCACTCCCAGACCCGCCCTGCCCTGCGCTTCCACCCTGCCCACCGCTTCCACTGCCTCCGGTTCCGGAGCTGGACGCCACAGCGTTCGCGGCGGATTGCATGCTATTCGAGGTCGACTGGCCGAAGGAAAGAATTGCTGCGAGAACAACAAGAACAATCATCGCCACTAGAAGTGCGTATTCAGAGGAATCCTGACCGGACTCTTGTTTCCATAGCCGCTTGATTACTGTCAGCATGACAAAAACCCTGCCAGGGAAGACTACCAGGAAAGTTACTTATACTATTCGTGCGTAGAAAGCGCAACCCCCAAAAAAGTGACTGTCGGGGCGCCAGCTTATTCTACCTGTTCGGAGTTTTGTGTTTCGAGGCGTGGTGCGCAGGCTTCGCGTGGTGCACGCTGCTCTGATGGGGATTTTTCTTTGTATGGTGCAACCATTTGGGGCCACTGCTCTTGGAAGGCTGAGCCAAGACCAACGAAGGGAGCGCCAGGACCATAATAGACAGTGCCGCGATTCTCCAGAGTTTCATCTTCTTTTCCCCTTCCCACGGCGCAGCTTTAAATGCTGAGTCGTTTCGAGCACGGGCCGGGATGCCCCGTCAGAAGTTAAAGCATTTCAATTGCCACTTGATGGAACGCGTCTCCGAATCTTCGTCTGCGACCTTGGCTGGTGTTCTCAACCTGAGATGGCAGACAAGTTGCTAGTTCAATGGAATCGATCAGCGAAACCGCCGCCGGGCGGATCTGGGCGTTTTCTGCGCAGGTTGGACCAGAGAGGATAAACAGATGGGGACAGCAAATTGGATAGCTCCGCAAGCGCTTAGCGACACGGGAATTCGTAGAGGCGTGCTTGAGGAACTCGCCGTAAAGACACTCTTTCTGGGTGGCGAAATGTCGCTGGTCGATTTGGCCGATCGCATGTGCCTGAGCCTTGTCGCCGTGGAGGAAATCTTCACCTTTCTCCGGCGGGAGCAACTATGCGAAGTGAAGGGCATGGCGGTGGGCAGCCACAGAATTGCAATTAGCGCGCACGGTAAATCGCGTGCGGCTGAGCTGCTGAACTTGAATCGTTACGTCGGTCCCGCACCTGTGTCGCTGGCGGATTACACGGCGCGAGTCAACGCGCAGAGTGTGCAGTTGCTAGCGATTCAGCCTTCCGATTTGCAGCGTGCGTTCCAGCACCTGGTGCTGCCGGAGGCAACGCTTTCGAGGCTCGGCGCGGCAGTCGTTTCCGGCACTTCTATTTTTATGTACGGCCCATCCGGAACGGGGAAAACGACCATAGGTAGCAGCATTCCGACGATTTACAACGACACGGTGCTAGTCCCTTACGCCGTCGAAGTGGACAACCAGATCATCACGGTATACGACCCGGGCGTTCACCATGCAGTCGAACAGTCCGCTGATGACGGAGACGACAGGCGATGGATTCGATGCGAAAGGCCCCGGGTAATTGCTGGTGGCGAGCTCTCTTCAGAAATGCTGGAACTGCAGTTCAATGCTGCGACCCGCTTCTGCATCGCGCCTTTGCAGATGAAAGCGAACAATGGAGTCCTGCTGCTCGACGATTTTGGCCGCCAGCGGATGCGGCCGGACGAACTATTAAATCGGTGGATGACACCCCTCGACCGCCGAATGGATTTCCTCTCTTTGCCGGGCGGTAAGAAGTTTGAAATTCCTTTCGATTTGTTTCTCGTCTTTTCCACAAACCTCAACCCGAACGACCTCGCGGATGAAGCGTTTCTGCGCCGGGTACCCAACAAGATCAAGATCGGCTATGCAACGCCGGAGCAATTCATCGAGATATTCCGCAGGCTTTGTGAGAGGCGCCGACTGCCCTACAACGCTGGCTTGCCCGAGCAGCTTGTGGAGTACATTACGGAAGAACTCAAGCAGCCGCTCAGCCAGTGTTACGCTAGGGACCTACTCGATCAGATCGTTTGGGCGGCGAGATACCAGGGCGTGGAGCCGCGATTGACGCCGGATACGCTAGAACAGGCTTGCCAAAGCTACTTTCTCTCCCACAACGAGCTTTAGTGGCGGCTTTTCTCGCGAGGAATTTCCAGATATCCCAGGATTCCCTCTTTCGATATTTTCGTAGCAATCACTTCGAGCGGCGCTGAGTCGCGGGATATGGCGAATTGCGCTACTTCGTAGATCGCCTTGTCCTTTAGCTCGAGGCAGGACGTCTGAACGTAAACGCATAAGGTGTATCGCTGAGCTTTCTGATTCGTAGATTTCAGTCCCAGGTGAACCGGCCCAATGAGCTGTGGGTCGGCGCCATGAAGCAGCTCGAAGGGAATCGCAACCCGCTCAGTCCTCACAAGCAGTTGATTGACCTCGTCCTGGTTGCGAAGGATCTGAACGCTCTGCACGCCGACCTGCCCGGCCACGTCAGCGAGTTTATCGGTTGTTGCTTGCCAGGCTTCGCGGTTGGAAGTCGCATCGTTCTGTAACGCTCCCAGTCCCTGTTGAATTCCGGCGAGTTTTTGAGCCGTTGCGGTATCGGGTGCGGCCGCACGCGTCGGCTGAGGCGCTGGAGAGCCAGAGATCCGGTACGAGGTGCGCGGTGCGCTGTGAACGCTGCTTTGCGCGGGAGCAGGGGCTGTGTCATTTTTCGAGTTTTGTGACGCTTGGGTCGCCGCTAACGCTCTACGATGGTTTTCTTTTTCGGCTTGTGCCAAACGTTCTTCGAGTGCATTCACTCGTTGTTGCATTTCGTTTAAGGCACGCACGTCAGGGGTCGAAACCCCACTGCTTTGCACAAAACCCTTGTATCCAACGTATCCCAGAGCCAGAATCGCCGCGATCACTGCCACAAAGAAAAATATGCCTGCCGGACTGGGTGTAGCTGCCGGCTGCTGTGCAGATGGCGCGAAAACCTGCCGATCGTAATCGATGCCTGCTGTCTTGTTGTCCATGATTCAGTTCACCATTTGAGTTGGATCATCGGGTCGAAACGCGTCCTGGATAGAGCGAACCTAGCGTTACGATAATGTCCTGGGTCTCGCGCGGTAAGAGGCCGATATTGCGTTTTCCATAGTCCTGCCGCTGGCCGCGCATTTCAAGCTTGTATTTTCCGGGCGGCACAACGAGCAACAGCGGAGTGCGGCCGACAAAAAGTCCGTTTATAAAAATCTGCGCTCCACTCGGCACAGAATGAAGCATGAGTTTTCCGGCATCCGGGCCCGCTTGATCCTCGAGAGCTTTTCGATTCGCCTCATCGGCGGG
>Ga0209525_1000060_pt1 | contig 40120 bp, 46 predicted proteins | sample JacPin_JW_Ref_O1_FD_187958 | JGI IMG/M metagenome (GOLD analysis project Ga0209525, IMG submission 187958) | Forest soil microbial communities from Algoma, Ontario, Canada - Jack Pine, Ontario site 1_JW_Ref_O1 (SPAdes) (version 2) | ecosystem: Environmental > Terrestrial > Soil > Boreal... | reverse complement strand
CGCCGCAGGCCTGCCAATCTTTCCGGGTCTCGTCCGTTACGATGAAGTTACCGCCGGACATATCAACCATGCGATTCGGTTCACATTGCAATTCAGCCGCGCCGCGTTTGTCCCTCCCGCGTCGCACTGGGCCGCCACCTCCACGCAATCCATGGCCGCGCCAATGGGGATGCGCCTGCGACTCAAATCGAGCTTCGACGTCTCCACGTTTTCGCCGACCAATCAGGTGATCCTCAACGCCATGAAGAAATACGGAATGATCATGGCGGACAACGGCTCGTCCATGTACATCAGCGGCGCGCCGGACGATCGCTGGAGTAATGACGACCTGCATTCACTCGGCAGCGTAACCGCCTCCGATTTTGAGGTCGTCGAAATGAATCCGATTTACACTTCGTCGAACGTGCCGACCGGCGCGTCGCCTTCAATTTCGAGCTTCACGGCAACGCCTTCGACAACTTCTGCAGGCTCCGCCGTGACGCTGAATTGGAGTGCCTCGGGTGCTTCGTATTTCGTGATTTCACCGAGCATCGGCGCGGTGCGGGGGAAAAGCGTGAAGGTAAGCCCATCTCAAACCACCACATACACTCTAGCAGCGACCAATCAGTTCGGACGCACCACTGCTGCGGTCACAATAACAGTGCAGTGATCTTTCGGGCGATGGCTAGTTACAGGCTGTCAGTTTTCCCTAGCCGTTTGCGGCTCGGGATAGATTCTTCGGCTCAGGCCTCAGCAGGGGATTGCGCCGCGCCGTGTTCCGCACTCGAGGCGCTCCGTCGCAATCGATGGTGTCGGCCGGAGTATACGTCGCCTCTCCGTGGCAAGCCCGGCATCGCAAATTGAACGAACTGGAGCGAAGTTCCGTCACCTCAGTCGGTTCCGATTCTCCCATTTCCTTCTGTTTACGGACTTGCGATGCCGAAAGCGGAATGGGCTGACGGCAATGAATGCAAAGGACACCGCGGTATTGCTCCTTACTGGCTTCAGCGATCATTTGTAACCTCTCGTAGGAGGGGGCCCGGAACTGAAATTGAAGAGGGCGGATTCTAGCCCCTTAGCCAGTCCAAGTCCAGGGCCAATTCTCTGAAAAAATTAGCCAGAATTTACAGCTGGATCATTGAACGGTAATAGTAAGCATCTAGTCTGACGAAGTGATAGGAACATCTCAACGAAAATCGGCAGGCCCGGTAAGTCCTCTATCCTCAGAGGATTTCGAGCAATTGCTCTGCCTCGCGGCTGCAAATTCTGCCGTGATGCGCGATAGATCAGCTGGCGCGAGGTCAATCTCCGAAAGTCGTGAATTTGGTCCAATCGGAGAAACAGCCGGAGTTGTGTGGCATGTGCTTGGGCCCGGCTACATTTGCGCTGCTGATCGAAACCATCGCAGTGCCCGAGAGCCTGTTTTTTATGGCTGTTGGTTGGCTCGCCCGCGAAAATAAAATCACGATCGAGCCCCATGACGGCGATTACGAAATGCGGCTGACATAGGTCCGCGTTGCAATCCGTCCCGAAACATGGCCTGCTTGAATCTCTGACGCAGCACCAGTAAGATGCTGCGCAACTTTCGATTCGAGGCGGCCAACTTGCACTTGGACCTTTCGATGAAGAGTGAAATCGACGCAATCTCACCTTTCGTCGATGAATTAATGCTCAAGATTCGCGAAAATCATTGCGATCCGGGCAGCGAATTCGCGATCGAGCTGGCGCTTCGCGAAGCCCTCGCTAATGCAGTCCTTCACGGCAACCGCGAAGATTCAGGAAAAAAAGTCCACGTTCGTTGCGAGTGTAACGACAAAGTGGGCGTGTCGCTGGTGGTTCGCGACGAAGGCCCAGGCTTCGATCCCGCCGCTGTGCCCGACCCGCTCGCTCCCGAAAATCTCGGAGCCGAGCACGGGCGAGGCATCCTGCTGATGAAGCAGTTTATGGATGAGATTCATTACGAGCGTGGTGGAACGGAAGTGCACATGCGGAAACGTCCCGGCGGCTAACTTATACGCAGTGGCCGGCAGCACGCAGGGAACATCCCGGCCCTTTTTTCTCCCATCGAAGGTCGCCTGTCGCGGTATGCTTTCCCGCTGAAAATCTAAAGCCAGAGTGGCTCGGCTTGCAGCCCGGCGCGGCCTGCTGTCCTGGTGGTCAAATCTGACGGGGGAGACGTGGCGGATGGAAAGTCGGATCGTCAACTTGGCATGGGCCGCCGCATTGCGCGACGCGATTTTCTGAACGGACTCAGCGTTGCGATTGGCGCCGCGGCATTCTCCCCGAATCTACCTTGGCTCGAAGCTCTTGGAATAACTCAATCTCCGATCGCGTCCGACAAAGGCGCCGATTATTACCCACCCACTCTCACCGGCATGCGCGGCACCACGGACGCTGCCATGGAGGCAGGCCACGCTCTTCGCGACGGAAAAACCTGGGCAAACGCCACTCCAGACCCTGATCGTTACGATCTGATCGTGGTTGGTGGAGGAATCAGCGGCCTTTCCGCAGCATACTTCTATCGCAAAATTGCTGGGCCACGTGCGCGAGTGCTTATCCTCGAGAATCTTGATGATTTTGGCGGACACGCGAAGCGCAACGAGTACCACCCGACGGAGCAGATGCTTCTCGGTTACGGCGGAACGCAGTCGATTGATTCGCCCGACCGCTGGAGCAAGCATGCGCGGGGCCTCATCGAGGAACTCGGAGTCGATGTTGAGAAGTTCAAAAAATATTTCGACCGTGCTCTCGATCCCGACCCGTCGGAAGCGGACTCCGTATTCTTCGATAAAGAAACCTTTGGAGAGGATGTTCTGGTCGCTGGTCGTGGCAGATTGCCATGGGATGAATTCTTTCGGAAGGCGCCTCTCAGCGCTCAAGCAAAACAGGATTTGACCCGGCTTTACACTGAAAAAGTCGACTACTTACCGCATCTTTCCACTTGGCAGAAAAAGGTACTGCTCGCCAAGACAAGCTACAAAGATTATCTGCTCAAATACGTAAAGCTGCACTCCGACGCGCTACCGTACCTCCAGAAACACACCTATGGCCTCTATGGGGTCGGCATCGACGCGGTGCCTGCTGCCGATTTGGCGGGCTTAGGCTATCCCGGCTTCAGTGGAATGGATCTTTCCGGGCCGCCCGGGCCGGGACTCGGTGCTGAGGTTACGCAACGCGACGAAAGTGCTCCATACATCTATCACTTTCCTGACGGTAACGCGTCCATTGCGCGCTTGTTAGTCCGAGCGTTGATTCCTGGCAGCGCCCCAGGCAAGACGATGGAGGACATCGTCACCGCGAAAATGAATTATGCGCTTCTCGATGATCCGAAATCCCGTGTGCGTGTGCGCCTGAACAGCACGGTAGTAAAAGCGGCAAACGTGGGGGACCCTGAGAACGCGAAAGAAGTGGAAGTTACCTACGTGCGCGGCGAACAGGCGCACACGGTGAGCGCGAATACTTGCATTCTCGCGTGTTGGAACATGGTGATTCCGTATATCTGCCCGGACATGTCGAGAAAGCAAAAGGATGCCCTCGCCTATGGCGTAAAAGTGCCCGTCGTTTACACCAACGTGCAGATTCGCAATTCACGCCCATTCGAAAAACTCGGGGTAAGAAGAATTAAGTGTCCGGGAAGTTTCTTCACAGCAATCGAGATGGACTATCCGGTGAGCATGGGTGATTACAAATATGCGGCCAGCCCGGACGACCCCTGCGTTTTGCATCTGGAGAGGTATCCCTGCGGCGCGGGTGCCACCGCTCGCGATCAGCAGATCGCCGGACGCACGGAGCTCTACCGCATGCAATTTCCGACTTTCGAGCGCAACATCCGCGGCCTGCTGGGCCGCATTCTCTCGGCGGGCGGCTTCGATCCGGCGCACGATATACAAGCGATCACCGTCAGTCGCTGGCCGCACGGCTACGCGTACGAATACAATTCACTCTTCGATCCGAATTGGTCCGAAAACGAACGTCCCTGCGCGATCGGGCGTCAGCCTTTCGGCAGAATTTCGATCGCCAATTCCGACGCCGCTGCGTTCGCCTACACCAGCGCCGCAATCGATCAGGCTTATCGCGCAGTAAGAGAAGTCACCCGCTTCAGCCAAACGGCCACTAAAGCATCCGGCTAGCATCTATTTTTCACTGGGTCTTTCGGTTACCGGATTTGGCCCGCCACCCGGCAGGCGCGATTTGCGGCCGCCGGCAGACTCTCCGTCAAGCAATGCCTGCAAATTAGAATACGCGTAGATGGTCGGCGCGTGATTCTGCATCAGTCCGCCAGTGTCTGCGGTGGGGCCATAGTTGCTGTGGAGATCATGACCGAACATCCGAAGCATTGCTATCTGCTGTCCTCGATGGTGCGCTGTGTGCGTGATGCGGCGAGTCATCACCCAGGCGCGCGATCGCGGCACATCGAAAAATTTGGTCTCGCCTTGCCACCACGCTTCGTCTTTGGCGCGCAATACATCGAGTCGCTTGCCGCTGTCCTCTGCGTAGCGCCGTATAAATTCGAGTCGTGTCTCGGGTTTTGGCAGAGGTGGAGCATTCACGTCAATGCCAAGCATCGTGCGCATCCAGAGATCCTCACTTACGCACTGATGCACCATCTGTTCATGCACGCTTCGCCCACGCGGATCGCCGGTTTTCGGACGCAACAGCATCTCTTCATCGCGAAACTCACTCCATGTGCTCACCACTTTGATTCGCTCGGTCTCGTACGTCTCTACAAGAAAGTCGTAATGCATTGCGAACCTCCTAAGCGAAGAAGAATCGAACCGGCTTCGAATTTTAGTACCAAGTACTTTAGTACGTGCAACGCGAAACTTTCGCCTGCCCGTTTTCTGCCCGATCGTACAGTTGTTCCAATCCGGTATGTTCGGCAAACTGAATCCCTTGAACGAAACAAACTTGGGAAACGAACCCTGGGCTCGGGGCATGCACCGTTCGCAACGCCGCTTTCGCTCGCTCCGCAAACCCCGCTCGCACCGCTCCTGGAGACAACATGACTAACCGACTGGGAGTCCTCTTCCTCCTTGTGGGCGCAGCTGCCGCCACTCCTGCATTTGCCGGCGATAGCGCCACCATGAAGTGCAACGCGACTCAGGATCGCATCTGGGTCTACGATTCGCTCAACAGTTTTGATGTCTCCGCCAAACTCAAGTGCGGCGAGACCGTGGAAATCACGAGCCGGGTAAAAGGGTACGTGAAAATCCGCGCCGCGAACGGCACAGAGGGCTACGTTCAAGACAGCACCTTTCCGGATTTGCCTCCGTTCGTTGATCCCAACGACTCGCAGGCAGGCGTTTCGATCGCGAAGCGAGTCGCTCCTCGCGCCGTGGCGCACTCGGCTGCACCGGTGAGCGCCAGCAACGTGTCAGCCGCGCCGCCGCCGGCAAGTCCTGCTCCTGCACCCGCTATCGCTGTAGCTGCCAGTCCTGTTTCAACGCCAGCGCCAGCGCCCGTCGTGCGCACGGTTTCCGAAACTACTCCGGTCGCATCGCCGTCCGTCGCCGCGTCAGCCGCTCCCGCGGTAACTGCGAGCGCAAAGTCTACCCCTACGCCCAGCCCAGCCAAGAAACCTAATCCTGCTCCCGCTCCAGCGAGCAAACCGCAACCGCCGGCGCCCGTCGCGCCACCGCCCGCCTCGCATGCGCCAGCTCTCACTTCCGCTTCGGCCAGCAGCAATGCAAGATCCTCTTCGCCAGCTCCAAGCAAAATGGCGAACACCAAGTCTGCTGCGGCCCCGCCGCAGCCGAGCGGCGCGCATCCGGCACCGACCCCCTCGGTGCCGACGCCCGCCGTCTCAACTCCGGCGAAGCCAGTCGAAACCGCTGTGACTGTCCAGCCGCAACCCACTCGCGAGGTGGCGAGCGTTCACACCGTCGCAGCCACGGAGTCAGACGAGTATCCCGATTATCAACCTGAAAACGCTAGCGCAGACCCGGCCTGCCGCCTGTTTTTCTCCGCGTACGGAATCTCACCCGCGCAGGCGAAATGGATCGCGCAGAATCGCAAGAAAGAGTTTTCCAGCATCTGCCCGGCGCCCGACGTCGCGAGGGTCGACTACGTCATCATCTTCACGCACGACATCGACTTCTTTGGTTCCACTCTCCCGACCCCCGTTCATACCGACCATAACGGGTTTTCGGATTTCAGTCCCCTGACCATGATCGACACCGCGCTCGTCCCGATGTCCGAGGCGGACAAATCGCGTCACGAATACGTCTGGGTTTTCAAGATGCAGCGAGGTAACTTCGACCCGGCGAAATTCTCGCCGCGGAAACGTCCGCAATTCACGAAGACTGAATCTCACGCCCCTACACGGACCGTCGAGGAAGCCTTCCGGTTCATCGAGAGTGGCGGCACGAGCCAGTAGCCTCGAGTCACACCGATTGCGCGAGACTCCGACAATTGAAGTGTGTGCAGTGCGCTTCTAGCGGTTCCGCGAGCCTGCTGCGGCGCGTGGCGAACGAGTGGAAGAAGAGGCGCGGAATGGCTGGCGCAACCAACGCATCACGACCACATTCATTCGTCCTTCATTCGAAGGCAGGACAGATTGGGGCTGCTTTCGCGATCTCTGCGCGCGATTCACACTAGGCCAGGATGCGATCTTTGGAGATGCCGCCCGCGTAGGTGGGGCTGGCTGTGTGGCGGGTTCAGTTAATACATTTCTGTAGCGCAGCGACCGCTCGAACCAGCGCAGCGACGAGGCCTTCGTCCGCTGCCAAACGGGCCCCGCATCTCGCCACCGATCTTCCGCAGCGAGCTTTGCCTTTGAAAATGCGACAGAAAGTTGCCGCAGTCCACTTTCGCTCCGCGATTCCACGGCGGCCTTGATCCTCCGTAACCGGCGCTCATCGGTCACGTCACGCCAAATTTGATGCAGCGCTCGCTGGAAATCGTACCCCCGTTTGACCAGTTGCGATTTCAGCGCCGGTGTGATCAGGTTTTGGGGCCAACTGTCTCGCAATGTGGCCAGTACGTGACTACTTAGCAGCACTTTTCGCTTTCTTATTCTTATCGCGCCCCTATTCATAGTTTGCCGAGCAGCCACAGAATCTTGGACAGACACAGAATCCTCAACAGTGCGGCCCAAGTGCCCTTCATGTTGCGGTAGACCTCCGTCCGCTTGGTGCTGGGCAGCGATTGCCGGTACCGGTTCAACCGCGACAGAAAACGGAACGGCGGCGGATTCAGTCGGCGAAATGCCTAAAGCCTTCGCCTGGAGATCGGGCACCGACGATTCGGGCGGCGCAGGGACGGGGAGAGGCGTTTGAACTGCCGGCGCTGACGATTGCGCAATTGGCACAACCAGATCCGGACTGAGATACGGCAGAGCGTCCGAGGTCCGGCTATATATCGATGGGACATACCTCTCGCGGTCGAAATGAAATTCGCGAGCGACGTCTTCGATCACCCTCGCCGGTACGATGCGCAGATTCCCCGCGTACGCATCGATCAGCGCATGCTCGCAAAGGAGGTTCATCACGCGGGGAATACCGCGCGAATAGGCATGAACAGCGTCAACGGCCTCAGGCGAGAAAATCGGCCTGCCGGCAGCCCCAGCCACATCCAGGCGCGCCTGAATATAGTCTCGCGCTTCTTTCGGCGTGAGAGGCGCAGTCTTGCAACGCAGAGAAATTCGCTGCTTCAGCTGCCGGGTCTCGGGTCGATTGAGCTTTTCCTCGAGTTCCGGCTGCCCGGCCAGCACAATTTGCAATAGCTTTTCCTGAGGCGTCTCCAGGTTCAACAGCAATCGGATTTCTTCGAGAACGTGGAGCGGCAAGCCCTGAGCCTCGTCTATGATCAGCACTGGGATTCGGCCTTCGCGGCAACGTTCCGGCAGCCATTGTCCCAGACACATCAACGCGTTGCCTCGCCATCGCGGGTCCGGTCGCACGCCAAAGTCCGCCAACATGAAATCGTAGAGATGCTTGGATTCCAGATGCGAATTGAAAATGTACGCGGTTGGCATGCGGCTCTCGCGCAGCCAGTCGAGCAATCTCCGGATCAACGAGGTCTTGCCGGTGCCAGCTTCCCCGGTGAGCAGAATAATTCCTTCGCGCGATCGAATCCCATATTCAATCGCCTCCCAAGCTTCTTGAATCCTGGGAGTCATGAACAGGTAGCGAGGATCTGGGCTCACCGCGAAGGGATTTTCTTGGAGCCCGAAGAAACTAAAAAAGCGAACGTAAGGATTTCCGATCACGCAACCTCATCTAACGGCATGGTTATTATGATGACGACCGTAAAATGCTAAGCTAGTGTGCCTTATGAATCCATCGGGAATCTCTGGTACTTGCGCTCGGCCAGGGCTACGGGCGGGGTAGTACGCATGGTACGCGTTTCATTTCCGAAACGCCATAAATTACTGCCTTCGAGCGTGCTCGTTGTGTTCCCCCCGACGCGGATATAGACTCTCCCCGCAGCTCACCCCAGGAAGCAGCCAGCGGCTCGGAGGAGATCACATGACCATGGAATGCGACATCCGCCACATTCAGGATGTGACGATCTTGGACTTGAAAGGGCGCCTCAGCCTGGGCGAAGCGCTCGCGTTCGGGCCGGGTAGCGATTTGGTGCTTACCGACGCCATTCGCCGCTTAGCCGAAGAGGGTCACAAGAAAGTGATCCTGAACCTCGCGGGCGTGAAATACGTGGATAGCTCGGGAGTTGGCCAGTTAGTTGGTGCGCTCACCACGGCGAGAGGGAAGGGAGTGGCGCTGAAGCTTATTAATCCCGTGAAGCAAGTGAGCGATCTTCTGAGAATGACGAAGCTCTATACGGTATTCGATATCAGAGATAATGAAGCCGCAGCGATTGAGTCGTTTTCGAACGGCGCCGCGGCAGGTGCTTAGCGGCTTTTAGGCCTGAAAGCTGCGAAGGGCCTCCTGCTCGTCCGAGAAATCCGTGAAGACGGTGTGAAGGTTGGTAAGTCGCAAAATCTCCTGAGCGCGAGTGCTCAAATCGACCGCCCGCAGATCCGCATCATTTTTTCGCGCCGTAAAAACGGACCGAACCAATTGCCCAATTCCCGAGCTATCGAGATACGTCACGTTTCGAAGATTCAGCAGGACGCGCTTCCTCCCGTCTCGAAAAAGATCTCCGAGAAGTTCGTGGACCGCCTCACCTTCGATCAGCGTAAATCGTCCGCTGACATCAACAATCGTTATATCTCCCACCTGCCGGGTACTAGCACTAAAACTCAATGCACTCTCCTGGGCTTCGAGTGGCATATTCTATCGTATGCCGCGTCGTTTCCTAAATGCTGAGTGAAACCCAAATCCTCGAGCGGCTGCGCAAGATTTGTCTTGCACTGGCTGACGTCGACGAAGCCACCACTTTTGGCCATCCCACATTTCGAGTGAATGGCAAGATGTTCGCTGTACTCGAAGAATACAAAGGAGAATTAGGAATCTGCATGAAAGTTGAAAAGGAGCTGCAGGGAATTTTCCTGGATGATTCGCGTTTTTTCCGCACGCCCTATATCGGAAAGCATGGCTGGGTCACGCTGAAGGTTTACGCGGCGCGTCTCAATTGGACTGAGGTCAAAGACCTCGTGCGCGGCAGTTACCGCCTTGTTTCCGCAGTAGCACCGAAGTCAAAAGGGACAATGAAACGAAAACAGAACTTCTAGACGGAGCCAACAAGAAGATACTAAGCGGCGAGTTCTGCGAGCCAGCAATCAAGCGTCTTCAATTCGTTATCAGCAATTTCGAGGAACGCCACGCCCATCCCCATCGAATCCTGCGCGTAGATGATTTTCCCCTTCGTTGAAAATGTGCCTTTGTCCCGCAGAACTTTAAGTTGGATCAGGGTGCCGGGCGGCAAAGTAATCATGACGTCGATGTAACAGCCTTTGCGGCTGATTTCCGATACGCGGCCGGCAATGTGCGTGTCACTCGCCGGCTCGATTACTTCCACGTGCGCGATAAAACTGTATCGCGGCACCGTTCTCTTTTCACGATAAGGTTCGCCCGCTTCAATCGGCAGGTCGCTCGTTTCGCCCATCGCGACTCTCCAGTGTTCGTTCAGCTTGGCACAACCACCGACGACCGGCGAGACTCGCTTCTTCCTTGTGACGCGTAAGGCACCCTGTCCACCAGGACGGGAAGCTGTTTCGCGCATTGGGTAGCTTGCGCCTAGTGGACCTGAAGCCCGATCCTGTGTCCGTCTGTGGCGCTGGGCATCGGTATTTGTGCGGTCCCTTCATTCCCAAACCGGGAATGGCGTTCCAGCCTTGCTTTCAATACGAAGCATCTAACCAAATTATTGCTCAGCAAAGGGCGGTGATTTACCTAGCCTGCGAAATCTTGATCACCCCATACATCAATCGTCGAACCAGTTGATTCACTTGACGAATCGTTTTAGGCTGTGCGTCGTTATTGTCGCGAATTGAGACTATACGATGGCCTGCGCTCCCCGTCCCGGAGATCAGCTGCGAGAACTTCGAAACCGCCTGGGCGTTACGACCAGAGAGGTCGAAGAGCTCAGCCGCAAGATCGCGGAGAGAAGCGGCAACGAGGAATATTACATTTCGAATGCGTGGCTAACGCAGCTTGAAAACACGAATTCGGTTCCCAGCATCTATAAACTCTTTAGTTTGAGTGTTATCTATCGTTCGACGTTTGCGGATCTTTTGGCTATCTTCGGAATCGATTTGGCAAGCAGCGCCCGGTACCAACTGGACGTGCCGCTCGCGAATACACATCGGGTCACGTTTGAAACGCCTCATCCTGCGGCCGCTATAACCTTTCCAATACGTCTGGATCGTAGCTTTAGCCTCGAAAAAACCAACCTGGTATCGCGGGCTGTCGAGGTGTGGGGAAACGTCCCTGCGTCTTTATTCCAGCGGCTGGACTTGCGCCATATCCAATACGGCTACATCGGTATGTGCGATTTCACCATGTACCCGCTGCTTCGACCGGGAACGTTCGTTCAAATTGACAGCGAAATTTCCAGCATCCGGCCATCCGCTTGGCGGACTGAATTTGACCGGCCTATCTACTTCATTGAGTTGCGGGATAGTTATGCCTGCGCCTGGTGCGATTTGGCGGGTTCGCGGCTGACCCTATTGCCCCACCCACTTTCAGCCTGTTCTGTTCGTCAGTTTAATTATCCGGATGAGGCTGAAATTGTGGGACAGGTGACGGCGGTGGCTATGCGACTGGTGCCGGCTCCGGAACCCGTAAGGTTTGGTGTTCCAGGATTGCCAAAGCGATCTTGAGGTTCGAGAAAAGAAACTGCGCCATCAGCGAGTCCGTGCCTACGGGAACCGCTACCCGATACGGCTCAAGATCTCTCCATGCGCGCAGGAAATCGTGTGGCGCACTTCCAGTGGATCGCATATAGAGATCCAGCTGTTCCGTTAAGTCCTTTAACTCCAAGGATGTGAGTTCCTGGAAACATTCGCGGTGACAATCGGCGAGCGCCTCCGAGGCCGCTTCTGGAGAGAAGCGGGCAGCGAGGCCCTGGTGCACATAAAGACCCGTGTTGTAGTCCCTCATTGACGCGAGGTAGATCATGCAGTCCAGCGAACCCGATGTGTGCGTTAAGGTGCGCTTCCGCAAGTCTTCGGAAGCTGCCAGCACATCCGGTCGTTTTGCTTTCGCGGCCATTTTTACCCTATACCATCGACCCGTCGGCGTCTGATTCACTTGCAAGCGATACGGGTATTGACGGGGTCAAGAATGCCAAGGATTGATCCAAGGTCGAGCATACTCGCCCCGCAGTCGCCGCTGTCCGGCGTGCAAAGCCCGGCGCAGCGTACGGGCCGCGCCATAGCAGCAGAAGTTGCAAAACGCGGCACCGGCCCTCAAGACCTGCAAAATCAAACGCCAGAGACAACTCCCTCCAGCGGCTCATCTGCGTGAACATGCGGGAGCGGCTCACGTGAAAGTCTTTCAGAGCGCGAACCTGCTCTCGAACCCGTCGGATCCATGTCAAAGCCAGACGCTTTCTCTCCGACAGGAAGAGACTGCGAATTTCGTTTGAACCAATGGTCCCCACGTAAGTTAAATCTCGCTCGCCAAAAATCTGGTCAACGAGCTCGGCTGGAAGCAATCCAAGCTGCAGTGATTCCAGCGTCTTTTTGGCCGTCACCAATTCTCCGGCACTACCCGCGGCGTGCGAAGGCTGGCGGCGCATCGCCATTAAGAGAAGAACTAAGAGCCCGACAGCAAGCGCGAGGAAAATGACAAGCTGCATCATGGCCGGTCCGCCCTACTCACAGCCGCCTTCAACGTTCCTAAAGTGTGTTGTGTCTGTCGCGCAAATGCCCCATAGCCATCATCGATGTCCGGCGGTATCTTGGGATCAGCAGCGGGCGCGTACGACCATAGCGTGAAAACCCAAATGAGCAGGGAAATGAGATAGGTATACGGTTGAATCACACTCCACGCGGCGTTAAATGCCGGCCCGACATAACTCTTGAGCCCATGGCTCAAGACCGTGCTCCCGACATACAATCCGAGTCCGGCTATGATCCCGAACAGATTTCTTCCCACCTCGATTCGATAATAGGAAATGACGACAAGAACTCCACCGAGGGTTAGCGCTTGAATCGCACGGAAATCCCGCTCCAGGTCGGAAAAACCTTCGTGGACAATAACCGAGGATGGCAACAATTGAAACACAAAGTAACCGCAAAGAATCGCAAACATGACCGCTAAAACACTCGTTGCAAAGGTTCTGGCGCCCGGATATCTCTGGAAGCTTTTCCGGACAATTTCGAAAAGCACTCCAAAGCCCGCCAGCAGGGCGAGAAACTGGTCAGCCCAGAAGAACCGCGAATAAGAAGCAAAATGATATCGATAGATAAGCCAAAGCGCTATCTCCCCTGACCACACCACCACCAGGTAAGCAAAAAAGAATGGATAGTGCGCGTAAAGCCGGCGCTTCAGGAAGCGGAGAAGAATCACCGACTCTAGTGCAACTCCGGCAATCCATAGGAGCGAGGTGCCCATATACCTCCTATGGACGTACATCCTAACACAGTTCTAAGGGGAGAAACTAAGTTCTCCCCCTAGAAAGAGTCAGGTTTGCTTCTCAGGCGAGATAGGGTGGCGGCATCGGGTGGGTGCCGTCCATGTGCGAAGTAGTTGATACGGATTGTGTCCCGTGAGAGCCCTGCGCGAAAATCGATGGGCCCTTTGCAAGACCGGTAGCCGTGAGCCCCGCGATAACAGCGATAGCGATCAGAATAATTCTGTTGGCCTGCTTCATTTTTCTTCCCTCCAGGTGACTTCGGCCCTTGGGCCGGGAAGAAAATAAAGAAAGCGGTCAGGCGGATAGCGAATTGGAAGGAAATGCTCGGCAAACCAAGCAGCGCCGTCCCGGTGGAGCAGTTCGCACGCAGAATTCAGTCGGAACGCGGCAACTCCAAAGCAAGTGAAGCGTCACAAGATCCGGTTGAGGATTAGGCCGCTTTCGCCACGGTAAAAGGACAGTTAACGGGATTGACACCGCTGTGGAACATACGGATGGAGTTTGCAGTCGAAGCCTTGTATTTCTTGTTGCAGGCACATTAGCCCTGACAAATGACTGACATGCGAGCCGCACCACCTCCTGAGGCGTTCGTTCCGCGTCCGGAGGAAATCCAGACGCATTTGAAGCATCTCGACCGGCGCCAATGGTGGCTGTGGTCGAGCACGGTTGCGGTCATCCTGTTGCTGACGCTCGCCGTCGCATCCTTCGCATTCCCAGCTATGCTTAGCAGGGAGGAAGGCACCTACTCGTTTTTCTTGAATCAATCTGTGAGAGCGCTCGTGGGGATGGTGCTGGTCTTCAGCGTTTATGTCGTATACCAGCAATTGCTGATTCATCGCGTACGCAATCAGCTCGCCGAGCAGATCCAGTCTCTGGCGAAAGTCGAAAGCCTTGCCTCGGAGGTTTATAAACTAGCCGCGCTCGACCAGCTCACCGGCCTTTACAACCGCCGTTCCGGAGAGCAGAGGCTTGCACAGGAAATTAGCCGGGCGCAGCGGCATGGCCGTCCGCTGACGGTTTTGCTCCTGGACCTGAATGAATTGAAAGCCATAAATGACAGGCTTGGTCACGCGGCGGGCGACCTCGTCATCAAAGGATTTGCAGAGCGGCTGCAGCGCGCCATTCGAGGCTCCGATCTCGCTGTTCGCCTCGGCGGCGATGAATTCATGGCCCTGCTGCCGGAATGCCGCGCGGATGAAGTGCGCCATGTTCTCGGCCGCGTGGAAGGACTCGAGCTGGAATATCAGGGTGAAAAAATCCGCTGCCATTTCTCAAGCGGATTCACGGACTACAAACCGGGCGAGTCCCCGGCAGAGCTTCTCAAGCGCGCCGACGACGCGCTATACGCGAACAAGCGTTCCGGAAAACGTATCGCCAGCCCGGCGATTTCGGCCGCAATTCCGCAGTCTGTATCTTGATCAGGAATCGGCATACCTTTCGTCATTTCGTTTCTTCGCATAACAACCGGATGTTCCTCACAGGAACATAACTCAAAAAATATTCTTGCGCCGCTCCGGGGTTACTCGTATGCTACGCCCGGTTGTCAGGATTGCTACTATGCCGAAAGAGAAGCCCAAGGTAAATATTGGTGAAGTGATTCGGTCGTACCGAAGCGATCGCGGTCTTTCGCAAGGCGATATCGAACGCCGCACGGGACTGCTCCGCTGCTACCTTTCCCGCGTCGAGAACGGCCACACCGTTCCCTCGCTGGAAACCCTCGCGAAGATTGCAGAGGCCATGGAAATCAGTCTTGCCGATTTTTTTCCTGGAAGCGACACGCCTCAGGATCGCGAAACCCGCAAAGTGCTGGGGGAACTATCCGAGGAAGAAATCCGATTTCTCGCGGATATCAAGAAATATTCCACCACGCTATCGGACGACGACAAAAAGCTCGTGCTGGCGATGATCCGCAAGATGGCCACTGTGATACCGCCACCGCGCAATGGGAAAACAACAAGCGCCGCGCGCCGGCCTGAGTACTAACCGCTTGGTCCGAATCTGAAGTCCGCTGACCTAAAATCCCGTGAAGCAGAATTTGTCATCCTGAGCGAAGGGAGGTATCCCAACGCTCGGATTCGCCTCGCCATGTACTTTGTCCCGTCCGTGCTTCGTTAGGCGGGCAATCAAATGAGCGGCGGCTCATATATGTACGCCATCCCGTCGCGTGTAACTGCATACGCCCTCGAACCATCCGCGCTCCATTTCAAATCGGCCACACCTTCCGCGGGATATTCATCGAATGCAGTCGAGCGGCTCAAATCCATTAGGAACAGCCGTCCCTTCGCCGAATTTTTCAGCCAGGAACTGAAGCAAACGCACAGCGGCAAGTGCGGATGGCACACGCACAACTCCGCGCCAAACGGCAGAGGCTCCGAATTCACGCTCTGCGGCTCGAGCCTGTAAGCCTGACCGGCCGCGCAATAAATAATCTGCTCGCTGTCGGGCGTCCAAGTGAGATCGGTCACGTGTCCTCGCGCCTCAAACACTTTGCGCCGCGATAGCTTAGTCACGTCCGCCACCATGATCGAGTCGTCCGCCCACTCACCCTTGATTTCAATCACGCTCGCAAGCGCTTCTTCGTTCGGGCTAAAGATTGCTTTTCCGTATCCTCCAAATGAACCTTCCTCTGCAAATTCCTCTCCAGCCTGTTGCGGCTCGAGCCAATCGGGTGTGGCGAGTTCTCTGGCAGCATCGCCGCCCGGAGGCCCGCCGCGCGGCTCCCAAACGCGCAGAGCAGCCCGCTTTCCTCGCGAGGTCGCCGCGAAGAAGTCGCCTGAATCGGACCAAGCCAGATTCGTCGCGCTAAGATCTGACGCGCCGATAGTTCCCAGGTAGAGTTTTCCTTGCAGGTCAAACAGATGCAGACCTGCCGGCCACGCGCCAGAAGCGCCGGCCAGGTAGCGTGCATTGGGCGACCAGGAGAAAACGACGCCTGCGTCCGGCGAGTGCGAAACTTCTCCCCCAGGCGGAGCAAGCGTCATAGTCGGCACGCTCAGTTCGATGTCGTAAAGGGCCACTTGAGCGGTCCCGTGATGCACGTGCTCGGAAATTGCGCAGACCTGCCCCACAGGCGAAATTGCGAGATGCTGCGAGCGCCCGGTGAAAACTTTCTTGATCAGCCAATTCGAATCGCGCGCGAGGTCCCGTAATCCTCGAGCCACGAGTGCGGACGATCGTACCGCCAGCGCACGCGTTCCGGTTCGCTCGATCTGCGTGGTCGTTGATGTGTCGTGGGCTCCCATCGCGTTTGTCAGCTGAACCTCTGCTCGCCACTCGTTTTGGGCTTTTTCAATCGTTCCTGCGCTTGCTCGATCTGTTCGTCTACCTTTGCGACCATCTCCTGTAGCACGTCGCGGCCGAACTCGTGGGCTTCATCGAGTCGCGACTTCAGCTGGAATAGATCCGATCGCAGCAACTCTTGCAGCTCCGCTTCCATCTCCGCCAGACGGCTGCGCATCTGCGAGATGCGGCGAATTACTCGCACGAGTTCAACCCCTGGGCCTTCACCTTGCACCGCCTCAGGGCTGTGCTCGTATTCGGTAAGAATCCTGGCGAGTTGCATTTCATCGCCAAACTCGTACGCTTCATTCGCCATGCTCATCAGCTGTTGTCGTTTGGCGCGATCTTCGCGGTCCGACGTCAAATCGGGATGAATGCGCTTGGCAACAGTGCGATAGAGCCGTTTCATTTCCGGCGAAGCTTCGAAAGCGCGCGGTGCCGTCTCGGCGCGTTCGCCGGCGGCGGATTTGGTTTCGTTGGCGCGTGCGCGGGCGTCGCGTGCCGCCTGTTGGGCTCGATCGTTGTCGGGCTGTTCGGTGGCAAGTTGCTCGGCTATGCGCGCCTTCAGCTCGTCGAGCTCGGCATAGCGCGCGCCGACGAAATGCAAGTATCGCCGCTCGAACGCGCCCAGCTCGGCTCGCAAGTTTGCGGTGCGCAGCTCGCGTTCTGTCAATTCGGTCTCGAGCGTGGTTTGCTCGAGCACCTTGCGAGCAAGCTCCCGCTCTTCAGGTTTAATCGCTACAACCTCGGGCGATTTCAGCGCCATGCCGTTTTCTCGCTCAATAATTGTAGCGTGCGGAGGAGTTCGCGTTGTGCCTACGTGCCTTCAGTTTCCAGAAAAGAAAATGGCAGCACGTTCATGTGCCGTGATGCTCCAGAAAGGCCAATTTACCGCCGATCAGAACTGCTTCGCTTACATGTTTTCAATCACTTGCAGCGATTCTTAATCGCGGAACCGTGCATTAGAAATATTGATCTGGACCCCTCGGCATGTCGAAGCGGGCCCTGCCAGTTCCGGTACGAAAAGCCTAGAGTCAATAACCCTCGCCACCTACGAATTGCCCTGTATTGCGCAAAAGGGCGCGGCGGCCTACCGTAGCTGCAACTCGCTTGGCGGTGGTACCGATGTCACGCTTCTCCGGACGATTCTTAGCGTTGCTGGTTTTGCTCGCTGGCTCTCCGTGTCTTGCCTTCGCGCAACGTACACAATCATTCGCGTCCGCTCCGTCGAACCGCTCCTCATCCAACATTATGTCCGCCGCAAAGCCTGGAGCACCGCGTGGGTGGGGCACCCGTTCGGCGAAGACTCCATTGTCTTCGGTATCGATACTTCCCAATCGATCGACAGCAAATACCAAAGGGACGAACGCGGATGAACACCGTTTCGCGAATAGTGCGGACGAAAAGCAGCATGAGCTCATTCCTCTCCAAGTGACGAACACGCCGTTTGCAACCGAGTCGCGCGTGCCGATTGCGCCTCTTTTGGGCGCGCGCTTGCAATTGAATGTTTCCATGCTGAACGTGCGTAACGGAAACGTAATGCTGGGGCCGACACCTGCGAGCGAAACCCTTCATGCGCCGGCGCAAGCTCGCTCTGCCGAGTTTTACGGGTTCGGCGTCAGCATTCCGCTCGGCCGGGACTCCCGGGTACAAACTTCAAACAACCTATTGCACAACGTGCTGCGCGCTATGCGGGACAACTGAGAAGGCTCAACTCGAGCCTCGTCTCCCCTCGTGCCGGTACAGTAAGTTTCGCCTGTTCCTTTTTTGACCGAACGGCCAGTCCGCAAGGCCAACTTGATTGTGATAGCGTGAATTTTGGCCGACGGGCTCGACACGATCGCGTATCACAGTCATTGACACATTTCGTTCCCATCCCGTACTACGGAATTCGTCCCGTCCAACTACAGCGATCGCCCGAGGGGTGAAGATTGATGCCCTGTTTTACGATTTGAGCTGCAAGCGCAACTTCCTTGGGAGGTGATTTTCATGACCAAAGGATCGGGCTCACGCATCGCGCTTCTATTCGTATTCTGCGCACCCTTCTTCGTGGGCGGCATCCAAACCCAAACCCTTAAGGCCTCCGCCCTTCCGCCGATCATTGCGCAAAGCAGCCAGGACCAAAAGGCGCCCGAGGTTAGAACGTTCACCGGTAAGGTGCTTTCGCAAAACGGCGAGCGGTTTATTCTGCGAGATGAAGCAAACGACGTTTGGTACCACCTGGACGACCAGCAGCAGGCTGGAAAATTCGCTGGTAAGAATGTGCTGATAACCGGCGTCCTCGATGGGCGCACCGACACGATCCAAGTCCGGGAAATTACAGAATCGAAAGCCTAGGCCGACCCACCCCCACGCAGCCAAATTCGCCGGAGGGATGAATTAGTACCAGTCTGGGAAGATGAGATCGATTAGGCCAGGCGCCCAGTAGGAATAAAATTCTTCGTCGCAGATTTTGTATTTGCCGTATTTCTGCCTGGCATGAGCGCCCCAGTCCGGTTGAGTGCCATCGAGGTCCGTGAACCCGTATTCGCGAGCGAGTCCCCAGGAACTGAAAACACGTCCGCTCTTTTTCGTCACACCGGGATCCGCCGCCAGTGCTGTGACTGCGCGCCCGATGTAACGCGGCGATTCCGAAACCATGAAATCTTGAGGAGCATCATTCTGGTCTTTCGAGTTTACATTGGCCTTTTTTCGTTTGCCCGCGTCCTTCCAATTCGCTTCGGTGACTCCGAAATGCGAGAGCACGCGTTCTGAACGCAGGAACCCCGGCGTAAGCGCGACCGAGGCAATATCACGCTTGCGCAGTTCACGCGACATGGCAAAGGCAAGCCGGATCACGGAAATTTTCACCAGATCGTAAAAAATATTGCCGCGATAGTAGAAAGCATCGCCGTCGGTGATTTCGAAGATGATTGCGCCTGAGCGCCCGAGCATTAGCGGCGCCGCGTAATGTGACGTGATGATGTGCGAATGGACGGCCTGCTTCAGCATTTGCAGGCCGTTCTCCAGATTTACTTTCCAGAATGGCTTGCCGAATTCGGTGAGCGCGTCGCCTCCCCAGATATCGTTTACGAGAATATCGAGGTGTTTATGCCGCCGCTTGATTAGAGCGACGAGCTTTTTCACTTCCGCTGGAACGGTGTGATCCACTCGCATGGCGATGCCTGAGCCGCCAGCAGCCGTGACGAGTTCGGCCGTTTCTTCAATGGTTTCCGAAACGCCCGGCTTGGCTGCGGGACGTGCCTTGGCATTCTTGCGCGAGCTGCGGCCGGTGCAGTAAACCGTCGCACCCGCTTCACCAAGCGCTATGGCGATGCCACGGCCGGCGCCGCGCGTAGCTCCGGCTACGAGCGCGATCTTGCCTCGAAGGACTTTGTCTTTTTCGTTCGGTGGTTTAGGCATGTGAGTGGCCTCGGACGATAGTCTTGAAATCTCGGCATAAATGCCCACGACGAGAACTGCGTCGTCGTGGCTACTACCGCAATCTGAATGCGCTATGAGTTTCGCGCAGGAAGGCCCAGTATTTCGCGCACTTTTCTCTTCCTCATCACTTCAGCCGGAGTGGTTCCGCTGCGTTCGAGCCATTTTGTGAATTCGCCGATCCGCACGTGATGCTCCACGGGCACGCTCTTCACCGCAACGGTGACCGTATCCATCGGACGTCCGATCCCTGCCACCCATTCGTTCCCCTGGAGCTGCTTGAGGCCGAGTGCTACGGCCTCGAAGAGCGTCGCAGCCGTGACCTCGACGGTATGGGCGACGCCGTCCATGTCGGCAATCGTGACGCGGCAGGATCGGATCTCCATAGCAAGAAAGTATCATATTCGCTTTTTGTTCGCCATATGGTTTTGGGCGACTTTTGCTCCAGAAGGCGATTGTCGAGTCGCCGATCGTTACGTTCACTATGGGCTGCGCGAGACGCCAAATTGGATTCCCCGCGAGAATGCTTCCGCTCCTGCGCCTTTTCCAGAATTGGCACATCTTTACTACCATTGCTGCGACAAACGATTCGGGGCGAATCGTTCAAAGAAGAGAGGGAACGACGATGAAAGAGACGGCACAGGAATATATTCAGCGAATGCTCGGTTACACGGCCGGCGGCGAGAATCCTGCCAAAGTGCAGGCGGCTACGGCGAAGAAACTAGAAAAACTCATCAAGGGAGTGCCGGCGGCCAAGTTGAAGAAGCGGCCTGCGCCGGAAAAATGGTCCGTGCAGGAAATCATCGCGCACTTGGCGGATGCAGAGATCGTCGGTAGCTGGCGGATCCGCTCGATCTTGGGCGCGCCCGGCACGCCTATTCAAGCGTTCGATCAGGACGCCTGGGTGACGGCGACGCACTACGCCAAGCGCGACCCGAGGCAAGCGGTGGCACAATTCCGCGTGCTGCGCGAAGCGAATCTGGCGCTCTACAAATCGCTCAGGCCGGAACAGTGGAAGCATCACGGGATGCACTCCGAGCGCGGCGAAGAAACCGTGGAGCACATCGTGCGGATGTTTGCGGGACACGATTTGAATCACATCGCGCAAATTGAAGGGATTCTCGCGCCGAAAAAGGCGAAGTAGCTGCGACGCCGCAGCGCCTCTTTAAAATCCTGCCGGCTGTGCGGAAAGGCCCACGACGAGGACGGCGTCGTCGGGGCTATCCGCGCGATGATGACGGCGCGCTTTCCACAATCAACGTTGACAACTCGAAACTGGCGTCACAGCATGGAAGGGCTGACACGGGGAATTGTGGAATGACACAAGGACTGGAAGGTGTTGTCGCCGCTTCTACGCGGCTGAGCCACGTTGATGGAGAAGCTGGGCAGCTGATTCTTGCCGGGTATGCGGTAGAAGATCTCGCGCCGCACGCCACGTTCGAGGAAGTGGCTTACCTTTTCTTGCATGGCCGCTTACCGGAACCGGCGGAACTCGTTGCGTTCACGCGGGACTTGGCGGCACGGCGTGCGTTGCCCCGCGTGGCACTCGAAGTTCTTCGCGAGGCTGCGGCCGCGAAGGCGCCGGTAATCGACGCGCTGCGCATGGCAACGGCTCTTCTCAGCCTTGGCCGTAAGGAAGATCCCCTCGACGATTCGATGACCGCGATCGCGTCGTTCCCGACGATCGTTGGATCTTATTGGCGGCTTCTCAACGGTGAAACTCCTGTCGCTATCCGCACGGATCTTTCACACGCAGCTCACTATCTTCATCAACTCTTCGGCACTGAACCAACGCCTGAACGCGCGCGTGCGCTCGAAACTTATCTCAACACCATTTGCGACCACGGCCTCAACGCCTCCACCTTCGCTGCAAGGGTCATCATCTCGACGCGCTCTGACGTCATCTCCGCGATCACCGGCGCGGTAGGTGCGCTGAAAGGGCCGCTGCATGGCGGGGCACCGGGTCCTGCGCTCGATATGGTCTTCGAAATCGGCACGCCCGAGCGTGCGGAAGCTTTCATCCGCGCCAAACTGGATCGCGGCGAGCGAATCATGGGATTCGGCCATCGCGTCTACCGCGTGCGCGATCCGCGCGCCGATGTGCTGGCCCACGCGGCCGAGCGTTTCTTTTCGAGCGATGGCGACAAGCGGCTCTATAGCCTCGCACGGAGCGTCGAAACCACGGCGCTGCGTCTGCTCCGCGAATACAAGCCGGAGCGACGACTGGACACCAACGTCGAGTTCTATACCGCTCTGCTCTTGCATGGCATCGGATTGCCCACCCAATTGTTCACTCCGACTTTCGCCGTCGGGCGTGTGCTCGGCTGGTCGGCACATTGCCTCGAGCAACTTGCGGAAGGCAAACTGATCCGCCCGCAATCGGTCTATGTGGGGCCGAAAGGACTTGTCTACGATCGCACGTCCGCTGGCATTGCTTCTGCCGAGAGCGGAACGTCCCGACGATAAGCAAGATCCGGTAGCCACGACGACGCTGTTATCGTCGTGGGCCTTTTCCTCGTCGTGCAGGCGATCGACTAGTGTGCCGGTGCTGTTTGCTTCGGCACGGGCGCGGCGAAGAGAACGATGTTTCCCCCCGGCTCACGCACACCGATCTCCTTCATGCCGTAAAACGCAGAGCGCACCGGGACGACTACCGGCGCTGCCCCCAAGCGTTTCAGCAGATCGTCGAAATCGCTCACCTCGATGTAAAGGCACGCCGCCGGTCGCGCAAGCTTGGCCATCTCGCTGTTGTCCTTCTCCATGCTAGCCGTGGATTGAATCATCAGCTCCGCGTCGCCCTTCACGAGAATCACGAAGCCGATCTTGTCGCCGTCCGGCACCTCGACCGTCTTCGTGAAGCCAAGCTGGTCTACCCAGAATTTCAGCGACGGCTCAATTGCCGGTGCATAGATCAACGCTGTGATTTTCATTTTTAAGCCATCCTTTGTAGGTTGCGCGTTTTGGCCGGATAGAAGGCCAGTCGTCAGCAGTGCGAGAGCAAGGAGTGTTCTCATGGCTGCGCATCCTAGCGGATAGTCTCCAGCGATGATTGGAAAAAACGGACATTCTGGGGCCAAATCTAAAGGGCGGATTGCGAACGAAAGCGAGAGGCAACGCTAAGCGACGAAAACTGCGCAGGAGAAACGCCAGCGAGTTCCTTGAATTCGTTGATCAGATGAGCCTGATCGTAATAGCCGGACGCGACGGCAATCTCCGCCCAATCGGGGTGCTGCCCGCTGGCATACTTCGCAGCCTGGCGGAAACGCAGTACGCGCGCTAGATGCTTTGGGCTCAGGCCTGTGCGCTCGAGGCAGATTCTGCGAAATTGCCGGGGGCTGAGGCTGGCGGCGTCGGCCAGTTCGTCCATCGAAATCTGTCCGCCACATTCTGCCAGCCACGAGAGCGATTTTTCCACCGGATCGAGCGGAGTAGGATCGGCGAGCGACGCCTCAAACCGAGCGATTGCATCGCGCGGCGAACGGCTGCTCGCCAGCTGGTCGAGAAGATCGCGAACCGCTGCAGCATTCCACGTGTCGGCGAGTGGAATGGATTGATCCACGGCCACCGAGCCCGGCACTCGCACGAGCCGCGCGGCCATACCCGGACGGAAACGCACGCCAAAAGTTGAATGCCCAGCGGGAATGTCGAACCCTCGCGCGCGCGTCATTGTGCCGACAATCGCAAGGCCGCCATAATCGCGCGCCGGCTGCTCGAAAATGATGTCCGAGCAGCCATCCGGAAACACGTGAAAATTGCGGACGGGCTCCTCCGTACGGTGCATCCAGAAGCATTCAACGTGCGCTGCAAATTTAGGAGAAGGCGGAAATTCCTGGTACGGCGGCCTGATGACAGACGTAGTAACAGCAGCAGGGGATTGAAAAGCAGTAGAAGCCGCGGCGCCCATCGCAATTGCCCGAAAGGCCCTCCTAAAACAGCACCGGGCACAATCTTTTCAGATCGTGCCCGGCGAAACCCAAATACGATTGGGACTCTACTCTGCCGGCGGTGCCATCTCCGGCATCTGAAGCTTTGCTTTGGCGAGTGCGCGAACGATGTTCACTTCGACTGCCTGCTCGGAGGTATTGCGCACGGTAGCCAACTCGCTGACGAGAAGATACTTGGCTCGTTCGAGCATTTTCTTCTCGCGGAAGGAAAGCGGCTTGGTCCGGCTGAGGGCGACGAGGCCTTTCAGAACAGCGGCCACTTCCATCAGCGATCCCGTCCGCATCCGATCCGAATTTTCCTTGAAACGGTGTTTCCAATCATGGTGCGAATCGGAACGTCCCTTCTCGAGGAACGAGAGGACCGCACCGGCTTGGGTTGTACGGATAATGGGCCTGAGTCCAACGTTGAGGATGTTCGACTGCGGCACCATCACTTTCAATCCGCTGGAAACGATCTTAAGCATGTAATACCGCTCTGACCTACCGTTCAAGTACCCATAGCTGATCTGCTCAATTACCCCTACGCCATGGTTCGGATATACGACTTTTTCGCCTAGCTTGAATTCCATAGGTGGAAGTAGCCTCCCCGAGCTTGTTGAAATTTTAGACACATGCAAGCCCCGCGTCAAGGAAATCCCGGTTAATAACCGAGGGTCAGAAGAGATTGAAAATACAGATGTTTTCCGCAGGATTGGCCCCCGAATTGCCCTATAATGGTGCACGTGCTTGTCCTCGCCTTAGACACCTCTTCGCCCTCCGGCAGCCTAGCGGTACTACGCGATGAAAAAGTTATCGGAGTGGTCTCCACGGCGACTGGCGAGGTGTATTCATCGAGGATGTTTCGCGAGTTGGACTTCCTGCTGGGCGAGCTTTCGCTGAGGATGGAGGAGTTTGAGCTGTTTGCGGTGGCGGCCGGGCCTGGGTCGTTTACGGGATTGCGAGTTGGCCTAGCGGCGGTGAAGGGGTGGGCGGAGGTATATCGCAAGCCGATTGCGGCGGTTAGCGCGCTCGAAGCCGTGGCTGTGCAGGCGCACTCTAACGCTGAGTTGATTGCGCCCGTGCTCGACGCGCGACGAGGGCAGCTTTATTTCGGGCTGTATCGGCGTGCTGCGGGGGGAGCGCCGGGTGAGAGCCGGTTAGTGCTCGATGGAGAGGAATATGTGTTGACGCCCGCGGAGTTTTTTGAAGTACTCAGCAAACGAGCCGCAGGCACCGAATTCATGGTCGTGGCGCCTCAGCCTGAGTTGTTTTCCGGGGCAGCATTGCAAAACGAGACTGCGGCGCTAATAGGCGCTGTCGAGCCAGCATCATCTGTCCTCGCGCCATTTATCGGGCAGCTCGGTTTCCGGCGGGCGCAGCGCGGCGAACTGGCTGATCCACTCACCCTTGACGCAAACTACGTACGCCGCACGGACGCCGAACTTCAATGGAAAAAAAAGTGACCGCGTTGGTGCCCCGCTCGCTCGAGCTCCGCGACATTGAAGATGTGCTTGCGATTCAAGCGGCGTCCCCGGAAATCGCGCACTGGTCGCTATGGGATTACGACCGCGTGGCGCGCGGCGAAATGGCCGGCTGGGTAACGGAAAGCGAAAACGGCGACATCACGGGCTTTATCGTAGTTCGCCGCATCGCGAACGATTTGGAAATCCTCAATTTCGCGGTGCGCCCCACAGCGCGCCGGCAGGGATTCGGCGCAGCACTCTTGGGCGAGACCTTGCGATGGGGCAGCGCATTTTCCGCGGAGCAAGCGTTTCTCGAAGTGCGCGCCTCGAATCTTGCGGCGCTACGATTCTACGAGCAGCACAAGTTCCAGGTGACCGGCCGACGCCCCAGCTATTACACCGCTCCCATCGAAGATGCTCTCGTCCTAAGCGCACAGATAACGTAGCTGCCCAATTTCTCTTGGTTGTTCTGCGATTCGCTCGTGGTTCGGTGTCAGTGCGAAAGGCAAGCGACAAAAAAAGCAATCACCGCAATGAAGCCTAACGCCGTCCGCACCGCGTGCAGCCTTGCCCATTTCGCAATCAATGCTCTCGTTTGTGCGCCAGCCTGCTCCGGTTCGGCGGCCATTAGCACCGCGTTTACCGGATAAATCACAAGAATCGTCCAAGGCCAATTTGCGAGCATCGTGATACCGCCGGCGAGAAATAAAAAATCGCGCGTTTGCCACCACGCAACCAGGCCCAAAACAAAACCCGCAAGCGCCAACGGCGCCTGCATCGCTGCTCCGCGCTTGTATGACGGCTTCCACTCCGCAAGCAATGCCCGATCGTCAAGGCTGAAGCGCGCCGGCTGCTCGACGAGATTGACGAAAATCGCCGCTCCAGAAAAGACAGCCGCAACAATCAGCGCCAAATGGCCGGCAATCATCACTCACTCTCCATTGTTGCCTGCGTTTTGGATGAGGGCTCAGTCTATAACGCTTCGTTTTGCTACTCCGGCCCAAAAAGGGAAGGGCCAATCTCTGGTCAATTTGGCATGTGGGTTGCTGCCGGGTTATCCACAAAAGGCCAAATTCACCATTTGCGCGGAGCCCCGCAGTATGGTAATTGTTACGATTATGTGAACACCATGTTCCAACTAGGAGGGAAACGCATGCCGATTACGACACGCGATGCACGGCAGACCCTATTGGAGACGGATGTAGAATTCAGGTACCTCGCAGAAGAGCACTCCAGATGTGAAACGCAGTTGAAGCAACTCCTCACTGAGCCTTATCTAAGTTCTGAAGACCTCGCCCTCGAAACAACTCTCAAAAAAACTAAATTGCGCCTGAAAGATCAGATGGAAATGATCGTCGCGCGCAACAGACAGCACAGCGCGCTGCCCACATAACGGGCGGAATGTCCTCACGGTTTCTGTCGTACACTACAGGTGTTTCCGTAGGTTACAATCGCGCATCATCCGGGAGAAAAATTCCTGGGGACTTCCATTGAAATTGTTCCGCTGAAATTTACCTTTAGGATCCGATAGAACTGCTCATGGTAAAAGACGCTTACAGGTTTGCTCTGCCGCCGCTCATCGCTGGAATCGTATGCGTCGCCATTGGATGGAAATGGCCAGGCGGCGTGCTGATTTTTCTCGGTCTCTTCATCTTCTATTTCTTTCGCGATCCCAATCGCACGATTCCAAGCGATCCCGCTGCTGTCGTTTCTCCCGCTGACGGGCATGTCGTCGAAATTGTCGACGAACCCTTCGCATCCGTTCCCGGAAAGCGCGTCACCATCTTTCTCGCGGTGTGGGATGTCCACGTACAACGGGCGCCCGTGGCAGGCAGCATTGCGAAAGTAGAATATCGTCCCGGTAAATTTCTGGCGGCCTTTCGCGCGCGCGCATCCGAAGAAAACGAGCAGAACGTGATCAGTATGGATACGGCAAAAGGCCGTTTGGTTTTCAAACAAATCGCCGGAGCCATCGCGCGCCGCGTGATATGCTGGAAACAACCGGGCGAAAAAGTAGCGCTCGGCGAACGCGTGGGCCTGATTCGCTTCGGTTCGCGCGTGGACCTCTGGCTGCCCGCGGACGCGCAGATTGTCACGCAACGCGGGCAAAAAGTGAAAGGCGGCGAAAGCATCCTGGCGCGATGGAATTCAACGGCTTAGATCCGATTGGTAACGAAGAAAGGCCGCGAAATCCATTTCGCAAAGACCGCCTCCGCCGCGGCATCTACATTCTCCCCAGTATTTTCACCGTCGCCAATCTTTTGTGCGGTTACTACGCCGTTCTCGCCACACTCGATGGAAAAGTGACCGACTTCGACCACGCCGCCGGCGCCATCGGCCTCGCCATCCTCTTCGACTCCCTCGATGGACGCATCGCGCGCGCGATGGGCACCAACAGCGACTTCGGAAAAGAATTTGATTCGCTCGCCGACGTCGTCAGCTTCGGTATCGCTCCTGCCGTTCTCGGCTATGCCTGGGGAGTCCGCGCCATGGCTGCCGCAGATTCGTCGCCGGCGCTGCATCTCACCGAACTGGGCTGGCTCATCGGATTCTTCTTCGTCGGCTGTTGCGCCTGGCGTCTCGCGCGTTTCAATGTCAAAGGAATGGCGTCAGGTGGAAATCGCTACTTCGTCGGGATGCCCACTCCCGCCGCTGCCGGCATGATCGCGGCCGTTGTGCACGCGTTTCGCAACCCCATCGACGATTCGCGCATCTCCTTGCTCTGGCTGGCGCTGATCGCCGCCTTGGGGATCCTGATGTCGAGCACCCTGCGGCATTACAGTTTCAAGGATATTCAGTGGACCAAGCGGCAACCGTCGCTAGCCATCGTTCTCTGGGCTGCTCTCATAGGAACGGTGATCTTTCTGTCCCGCCCCGCACTGCTGGCTATTGCCACCGCCTATACTCTTCACGGCATCGTGCTTCAGGTGGTTCGCTTCGCGCGTCATCGCCCTGCTTCGAGAACTGCGTGATCCATGCCTTCGGGCCTTCCGAATTCTAACCGCGTAGCGATTGTCGGTGCGTCCTCTCTTCGGGGTAAGGAGCTGAAGCTCGTCCTCGAAGAGCGCAATTTCCCCGCGGATGAAATTATTCTGCTCGACGCGAGCGTAATGGCGGGAACCCTCACCGAAGCCGGTGGCGAACCGACTTTTATCCGCGAGCTCGCAGCGGATAGTTTCGAAAAAGTTCGCTTCGCATTCTTCGCCGGAATCCCCGCCGACACCGAGCGAAACTGGCAAGCAGCCCAAGCCGCAGGCGCCACCGTGATCGATCTTACAGGCGTTCTCGCGGCGAGTGGGAAAGCCAGCTCTTGGATACCGTCGCTCACTCCCTTGATTCCGCCAAAGCCTGGGGCGGGCGCAAACGGCTATGCGCACAAGCTCGCATACGCCTCTCCCGCTTCGCCGGTCGTGATTTCCTGCACGCTCGCGGCAGCGCTCGCCACGCTTTCGCCAAGAACGATTGCTGCCACGCTTTTTCCGCCGGTCTCTGAGCGCGATCAAGCCGGAATCGACGAGCTCGAAACGCAGACCACCAACCTGCTTTCGTTTCGCCCCATCGAGCAGACGATTTTCGATACGCAGGTGGCCTTCAATCTTCTTTCCAAGTACGGCGACGAAAGCAAACCAAGCCTTGAATCCACGCGAGCAGCAATCGCCCGCGACGTGGCCCAGTATCTCGCGGGCCGCACCCCGGCTCCGGCGATTCAATTGATCCAAACGCCGGTTTTCTATGGTTACGCTTTCTCCGCCTACGCGGAATTTGCCGCACCACCTTCGCCCGAGCAACTAGCTGCCGCGTTTCGGAATCTCGGTGTGAAGATCGCCGGGCCGGAAGATCCTGCCCCGACAAACATCAGCGTCGCCGGTGAAAGCGAAATTCAGCTTGCGCCGATTCAGGCTGACCCGAACGTCGCCGCCGGCGTGTGGCTCTGGGGAGTAGCGGATAATTTGCGGCTTGCGACCACGAACGCGGTGCGCATTGCGGAGGAGCTGCTTGCGAAAGCTACTGCCTGATCGAGCGCTTCCTCGCCCCTCGCGCACGTGCATTGGTAGATTCGCGCTGAGCCTTGTGGCTCTCGTCGGAATTATCTGCGCCGGTTGCGGTTATCATGTGGCGGGACGCGCTTCGCGCCTTCCGTCCGAATGGAGTTCGATCGCGATTCCCGCATTCAAGAATGACACCACGCGATATCGCATCGAGCAGCGGCTCACCGAAGCAGTAATTCGCGAGTTCATCGAGCGCACCAAATACCGCATAGTGCAAAATGTGGAATCTGCCGACGGAGTCTTGCACGGCGAAGTTCGCTCAGTTGAGACGAACCCCGTAATTTTCAACTCCACCACCGGCGAGGTCGAGTTGATGATCGTCACGATTCATACCAAAGTGCTGCTCGTTGATAACAAGACGTCGAAGCCGCTGTATGAAAGTGACGACATGGTCTTTCGCGACGAGTACCAGATCTCGAGCGACGTCCAGAGCTTTTTCGACGAGCAGAGCCCGGCTCTCGGCCGCATGGCCAGAGATTTTGCAGCGAAGCTCGTTTCGAACGTGGTGGAGAATTTCTAGAAGAGCCGGTGAGGTTGTAAATGGCAGCAGTCTCAGCTGAAAAATTGGTTGCGCGGCTCGCGAGCGGCAAGCCCGTCCCCGCCATCGTGCTGACCGGGACCGACGCTTACCTCAGCGATCTCTGCCGCAAGCAGATCATCGAAGCCTGCGTTCCCGAAGCCGCTCGTGACTGGGCTGTGGCCCGAATTCGCGGCGATGCCGCGGGCTGGGATGAAGCGCTTGAGCGAGTGCAAACGATGCCGATGCTCGCCCCGCGCCAGGTGATCATCGTCGAAGATGCGCAGCTAATCGAAAAACTGGGCGACGAATCGCGCGACGAAATCATCAAAGCCCTCACCGCCTATCTTGAATCTCCCGCGCCGTTCAGTGTGCTCCTGATCGAAGCCGCGGCGCTCGACGGTCGTCAGAAGTTCCGTAAGTTACTCGACGATAAGGCTCTTCTCGTAGAGTTAACAATCGGTCCGGAATCCGCCGCTGCGCTCGCCACGCAAATGGCAAAGGAACTGAAAATCGACATCGATCGCGCGGCCGCATCACTACTGGCGGAAAGTTTGAATTTCGAACCCGCCCGCATCCACATGGAAATCGACAAGCTCGCCGCCTACGCGTTCGAACGCGGCCGCATCACCACAGCGGATGTCGAAGCCCTGGTGAAAGCAGCGCGCAAGAACACCGTCTGGCAACTCGCCGACATGCTGGCCGTAAAACAGCGAGCCAAAGCGCTCGAATTTCTCGACAATCTCCTGCGCGAGGGCGAAGAGCCGGTGCGCCTCGTTGGCGCGCTCGCATTTCGCTACCGCAAACTCGTGGAAGCTCGCGGACTGCCACGCACGATGAACGGCTACCAAGCCGCGCGCCACTTGGGCATGGGTCCAAGCGATGCGGAAGCCGCGATTCGCAATGCTCACCGTGTCCCGAAAGCCGATCTGCTCGCCGGTCTCGTGGCCCTCGCCGACGCGGATAGCCAGCTGAAATCTTCCAACCCCAATCCACGCGCCTTCCTGGAATTTCTGATCGCGCGCCTCACTTCGCCAGCAACCCCCTCCCCCGCGGTTTGAAAAATGCGGCATCGAAAGCTCGCACAGACCGCGTTCTTGTTTCCGCTGCTCCTCACTGCTGCCGCTCACGGGATCTTGTCTTCCAATCCTGCCCCCACAGTAAGAATAGAGACGGGAATGTTGCGTGGCGGAAATTTCGGTTCTGCCGCCAACGAGATCGCGTTTCTCGGAATTCCTTACGCGGCCCCGCCTGTAGCGGATCTGCGATGGAAAGCTCCCGAACCTGCCAGTAAGTGGAAAGGCACGCGCGACGCGACGAAGTTCAGCCATTCGTGTATGCAACCGGCTACATCGCCCTTCGCGAAGTCGCAGATGAGCGAGGACTGCCTCTATTTGAACGTCTGGACCACCGAATTCTCTCCTAGCGCCAATCTTCCGGTGATGGTCTGGATACACGGCGGCGGAAATTATCAAGGTAGAGGTCAGGACCCGCCACTCGGGCCAGGTCTTGCGAGAATGGGCGTTGTGGTGGTGAGTCTGAATTACCGCCTTGGCCCCTTCGGATTTCTAGCGCATGAAGCACTCTCGCGAGAGTCTCCGCACCACTCCTCTGGCAATTACGGGCTGCTCGACCAAATCGAGTCGCTCAAATGGGTGCAAAGAAATATTTCCGAGTTCGGCGGAGATCCGCGGAAGGTCACTATTTTCGGGGAATCAGCCGGTGCCACCGATGCGTGCTTGTTGATGGCTTCTCCGCTTGCGGCGGGTTTATTTAGGGGCGCGATTCTCGAGAGCGGCGACTGCCAAGCCACACTCATCGCTGATTCAAAAAAATCCATCCCTTTCAATTTGATCCATGGCAGCGGCGAGCAACAAGGCGCCGCACTCTCACGCCATTTTGGAATTGCAAGCGGTCCTGACGAACTGGCAAAGCTTCGCGCTATTCCGGCCGAGCAACTCTTACAGGCCTGGGAAGTAGATCCGGATGTAGTCGTGTCGCCGATCGTTGACGGATGGGTGATTCCAGAGCAGCCGGCCACGATTTTCGCGCAAGGACGGCAGGCATCCGTACCGGTGATTGTTGGCAGCAATTCCAACGAGGGCACCAGTTTCATCTCAAAAAATAATCCAAGCACACTCGATCAATACGAAAAATATCTCGCGCGTGATTCCGGCAAGTTTTCTGCCGAGGAGCTCGCGGTATATCCCGCGTCTTCGGACGCAAAGGTGCCGGATGCCTACCTTCAGTTGCAAACCGAATTCTTTGGTTTCGGCGCCTATTCAATGGCGCGTGCCATGACGCGCACGGGCCAAAAAGCATATCTGTATAGTTTCGATTTCGTGGGCCCGGATGGCTACGCGAGCCAGGGCGCTTTTCATACCGAGGAATTATTTTTCCTGGCCGACGCATTTCCAGTCAACTGGCCCCGGACTCGCGAAGAGGAAAAGTTGGGCGAGGCGATGAGGCGGTACTGGACTCAGTTTGCCAGAACGGGAAATCCGAACGCCAAGCCCAACCCGCCGTGGCCTCCCTACGACCTGCAGTTCGAGCAGTGCATGGGAGTGGGTCGCGAGGTAAAGCTAAAACCGATTCCGGGCGTCGAACGCCTCGTGGCGCTCGAAAAAATCATGAAGAAAGTGCTAGCTGAGGAAGCTGGCAGCGAAGACTGAAATGGCTCCCGGTCGAAATTTCGCCCGCGCAAAAGAAAAGGCGTCCTATCACCTGGGACGCCTCTCGAAAGCAAACTCCAAACAAGGTCGAATCGAGCGGAACTACGCCTTTTTCTTCGCTCGCAGCCCGTTCAGCGCAAGCGCCAAACGCGACTTATACCGGTTCGCCGTATTCTCCGTCAGCGTCCCTTTGCAAATCGCCTTATCCAACGCCGAAAATGTCGGTGAAGTGAGTTTTTCAGCCGTGGCGACATCGCCCGAGCTGAGCGCCGTCCGCAGCCGCCGAATCGCCGAACGCACCCGCGTCCGGTTCATCTGATTCACCACCTGCCGCTGTTCCGCCTGCCGAATATTCTTCAACACCGACTTCGTCTTCTTCTTGTGCTTTACAGCCCCACCCTGAGCCATTCAGTGCTCCTTAGCAATGTAATCCGAAACAAGCAGAATATCCGACCCGCGCACTCCTGTCAATTTTAGCCAACAAAATCGCACACTCTAGAGCGTCGCTAACGGGAACCTCTTTCTCGACGTTTTGGATGAAGCCAAGTACCCCTATGCCAGCTCCTACGATGAGGCAGAAGAACACTGTTAGAGGCCAATATTTCTCGAGGAGAGTATTCGGCGATGCAAGCGCTCGCGTGATCGCGCCGAAGAGCAGACCGGCAATGATGATGCGAGCACCGATTTGTTTGAGGATCACGACGACCAAGTATGCCACAACAAATCCTCTCGGCTGACAGCCTCCACGTTGCTTGACGCCTCCACCGCCGCCATCTGCGAGCACGGGCTTGCCGGGGTTTGAGTGGCACAGGCACTCCTGCCTGTGCGTTTTTCTTGACGCCGCGCCCGCGACTCTGGCACACACGACCGTTCGCTAAGCCGACCACTCCTCCCGCCCCGCCCGCCCCGCCCGCTTGACACTTCTCCCCGCCGCCATTACGCTACCCGCACTGGCGCGCAGAATGCAGTCACGCGCCGTGCCAGCGCGCCCATGAAACGTGACGAAATCCTGAAGCTCCTAGAAGAGGTAGGCGCCATCCGCCAGGGCCACTTCGAACTCTCGAGCGGCCGTCACAGCGGCACCTACATCCAGTGCGCCCTCGTGCTCCAATTCCCGCAGCACGCCGATTCTCTCGGCCGCGCCCTCGCCGAAATTTTCCGCGATCACAAATTCGCTTGTGTAGTGTCGCCCGCGCTAGGCGGCGTAATCATCGGCCACGAAGTCGCCCGCGCTCTCGGCGTTCGCGCCCTCTTCGTCGAACGCGACCGCTCAGGCCAGATGGCCCTCCGTCGCGGCTTCGAATTGACGCCCGGGGAGCGCGTCCTCGTAATCGAAGACGTCTGGACCACAGGTGGCTCCACTCGCGAAACAATCGGCGTCGTGGAACAGGAAGGCGGCCTAGCCGTAGCCGCAGGCGCGCTGATCGATCGCAGCGGCGGCGCAATCGAACTCAACGTTCCCTCCCGCGCCCTACTCGAACTAAACGTCCCCAGCTACGAGCCCGACGAATGCCCCCAATGTCGCGCCGGCGGCATGCCCACCCGCCCAGGCTCCCGCTTCTCCCGCGCCCACTCCTGAAGCCGCCGCGCCCTAGCTCGTGTAGTTCGCTTTTAAGTAGCACAGGCATTCCTGCCTGTGCCCCAAGCCGCTACGCACCAGCGATGCTCAATGCTTGGCAGACTCGCGGCATCGTTCCGTGTGCTTTGTGGCCCGCAGTGTGATATTTCCCAATTCGCGGCCAACACGCCCCAGACTACGCAGCTCATTCCCGGCTCCGCCGCACTTCCGTAACGCCGGCGTCCCGCCGGCTCTTTTCGCAGCGGGTCACCCCGCCCGCGCCTCGATGCGCATCCCGTCGGCTCTTTTTCGCCCCCGGGTGGGAGCCCCTACTTCAGTAGGGGGAGCTGGACTTTAGTCCAGCGAAATGCAGCCCCGATAGAAATTCCGGGGCTTTAGCCCCGGACACTCCGCCGCTGATTCTCCGCTCCCGAAGTACTCCGCCTCCACCCCCCATGCGATAATCAAGCCATCCACCATGCGTCACCTCAAACTCACCATCGCCTACGACGGCGCCACTTTCCACGGCTGGCAAATCCAACCCGGCCAACCAACCATCCAAGGCGCCATCGCCGAAGCCGCCAGCCAAATCACCCAGGAAAAAATCTTCATCCACGGCGCAAGCCGCACCGACGCAGGTGTCCACGCCCTCGGACAGGTGGCGCACTTCAAAACGCAATCCGCCCTCCCAGCCGCCGAATTCCAGCGAGCCCTCAACGCCCTCCTTCCGCCCGCAATCCGCATCATCGCCGCAGAAGAAGTCGGCCCCGATTTCCACGCCCGCTGGCAAGCCCAGGGAAAAACCTACCGCTACCGCATCTGGCGCGGCCAAGTACTGCCTCCATTCGAATACCAGCGCGCGCTCCACTATTCCGGCCCGCTCGACGAAGCCGCCATGGCCCAAGCCGCCCGCGAATTCGAAGGCGAGCACGATTTCACATCCTTCTCCGCCTCGTCCGGCTCCGAAGACGACGACCGCGAACGCGAGGTCGTTCGTGCCATCTATTCCTCGGAAATCATTCGCGAGCCGGATCGCGACGAACTCGCCTACGTAGTTCGCGGCCGTTCGTTCCTCCGCTACATGGTTCGCAAAATAGTAGGCACGTTGATCGAAGTCGGGAAGGGAAGACTCGCTCCCGCCGACATTGCCCAAATTTTCGAAGCCCGCGACCGTTCGCGCTCAGGCCCCACCGTCCCAGCCGAAGGCCTCTATCTCGTCTCGCTCGAATATCCAGATCCCACCGACTCACTCGCCTCGCTCTCCAATTCCCGGTCCAGCGCCCACTACAGCTCCACCACCGGCCCCCGCCGCCGAACCTCGTGAGTCGCGGCGCCCGCTAACAGCTCGCATTGGCATTTGACCCGGTAGCCACGACGACGATCTTCTCGTCGTGGGCCTCATCGCCCCGCCCTGACAACCTCGAAGGCGACCCCATCGAATGCCCGAGTTTCTATGCTTGATACCTAGTTACTTCTATGTTAACGTCAGTCGTGCAAGCTATTCTCAACTCGGCGCGAGAGCAGAGGGATGCAGGCAGCCGGTTCCGGCGCCGCATCGATTCTCCCATTCCTGCGCCTCGCAATGTTCTCCTTCCACCGCGGCCTGTCGGCTGCGGTGGATTTCTAATCGCGAACGCGCGATTAGAAATCCCCACATCCCCAACAAAACAAACCATTGCCGCCAAGTCTAATCGAGAACGGATGGCATTTTTGTTTCACGATTCGTATCGCGATCTGAGCCCGATCCAGTTTCGACCCGAAATTTCTAATCGCAACAGTCGATTATTAGAAATTCAACTAAACCCCGCAGAAACAATACTTACGCATTTTCTAACCGCAACAAAACCGCACATTCCGGCATCCTCCAGGGTTTGCTCCCGGACGCCGGCGGGTCTCCCCGTGAGTTCTCAAGAGGCTGTCCGTCACCCATCTAAATCGGTTAGAATCCGAGTAGAAATGGCAGTCTCCCCTCAAGCGCTTGGCGCGCAATCAACCACCGCCCAAGACTTTATAGACTCCGTAAATCCAGCCACCGGCGAAGTAGTGGCGCGCATCCCAGCCACGCCTCTGAGCACGATTCCAGCAATCTTCGAAACGGCGCGCGCGGCCCAAAAAGCTTGGTCGGGACGGCCGCTCCAGGAACGCTGCGCAATGCTGCGAAGCCTGCGCGACGCGATCTTCGAGTGCCGCGACAACATTGCGAGCATTGTCACTCGCGAAACCGGCAAGCCCCGCGCCGAAGCGATCCTCGCGGAAGTGCTTCTCGCGCTCGACACTGCTGATTTCCTCGCTCGCCGAGCGCCACGCTGGCTGCGTCCGGAGCGTGTCCCGCACCACAACATCGCACTGAAAGCAAGATCCGGTTGGCTCGAATTCGATCCGCAAGGTGTCGTCGCAATTATCTCTCCTTGGAATTTCCCGTTCGCAATTCCGATGACGGAGTTGATTCCGGCGCTCGTCGCCGGCAACGCTGTGCTGCTGAAGCCCTCGGAACTCACGCCTGCCACGGGCGCGCTGGTCGGCGAAATGATCGATCGCGCCGGTTTTCCAAAAGGTCTGGTGCAGATTCTGCAAGGCGGCGGCGAGGTTGGTGCCGCAATCATCGAAGCGGGACCAGCGAAGGTGTTCTTCACCGGAAGCGTCGCCACCGGACGCCGAATCGCGGAAGCATGCGCCAGCAAACTGATTCCGTCCGTGCTCGAACTCGGCGGCAAAGACGCCATGATCGTTCTCGCCGACGCCGACCTCGACGTCACATCAAGTGCGGCAGTCTGGGGCGGTTTCACGAATTGCGGCCAGGCCTGCCTTTCCGTTGAGCGGATTTACGTCGAGCAACCAATCGCCGAAAAGTTCACTCAGCTGTGCGTTGAAAAAACCAAAAAGCTGCGCCTGGGTTCGCCCGCCGACCCCGAAGCCGATATCGGCCCGATGATTCGCGAGAGCCAACTCAAAAAAGTTGAACAGCAGCTTCGCGACGCCGAACAGCGTGGCGCCCGGATTCTCACAGGCGGCCACCGCAGCTCCGATCTCGGTCCGAATTTCCTCGAGCCCGCTGTCGTCACGCAGGTGGACCATTCAATGCAACTGATGAGCGAAGAAACATTCGGCCCCGTGCTCGCGATTCGTTCCGTGGCGTCCGCCGACGAAGCCGTCGCCCTCGCGAACGATTCGCCGTTCGGCCTGAGCGCCAGTATCTGGACGCGGAACGCCCGCCGCGGCAGGGAACTCGCATCGCGAATTCGAGCCGGTTCCGTGATGATCAATGATGTGGCGAGCTACTACGGAATTTCCGAAGCGCCGCATGGTGGATCCGGTTTCAGCGGTTGGGGACGCACACATTCGCGCCTTGGACTGCTCGAAATGGTTCAAGTAAAATACGTGGACGCGGACCGGTTGCCGCTATACGCGAAACCTTGGTGGTATGGGTACAGCGAGGATTTTGCCGCAGCCGCGGGCAGCGTGGTTGAACTCATGTTCGCGCCAAGCTGGAAGCGCCGGCTTCAAGCGATGCTGGGCAAGCGCGGCGCGCGCGGCCTGATTTCGCGGCGTCGGCGGATTTGAATTGTCATGATTGAAGTCGATAAAAAGGGGAGCAATTTGATGCCAGACGAAAACGCACCGGAAACTCCGCCGCAGCTGAATGCTCCGGCGAAAACGCCGGCAGCGCCTGCTTCAACTCCGCCAGCAGTTGCGGCTTCCTCGGCGCCAACCGATGCTGGTGCTCCGGCGCCTCCGGTCGCAAAGGCTCCGGCCACAACTCCTGCTCCGGCTGCGAAACCGCCAGCGCCTGCGTCTGCCACTGCGCCAGCCGCCCCTGCATCAACCGCTGCTGCGCCCGCTGCAACCGCTGTTGCCACCGAACCCGAAGCGCCCGCTCCGCCCAAAGTGAAGCCGAAGAAAGCCACGCAACGCGCTTGCGATGAAAAAGACGCGAAAGGCAAACTTTGCTGCGGCCACCTGAAGCGCTGGTACGACTACCCTAAAGAAATCGAAGCGCTCGTTGGCAAGCAGGCGGAAATTTATCGCTGCGAATTTTGCCAAACGATCTACAAACCCGATCGCTCCAAGATGCCGCACAGCTACACGCTGCGCTATTAAAGTCGCACGCGAAAAAAACATGAAAAGGGAACTCATCCACGACTGGAACACATTCACCGGCGCCGAAATCCCCACTGGCCGCCGCGTGATGATGAACGACGAAACCCTTCGCGACGGCCTTCAGAATCCGTCGGTGCACGATCCGAGCATCGCTGAGAAAATCGAAATCCTTCACCTGATGGAGTCGCTCGGAATCGACACCGTGAATATCGGTCTCCCCGGCGCCGGTCCTCGCGCCTATGCGGACACCGAAGCTCTCGCGCGCGAAATTGTTCAGTCCAGAATGAAAATTCGACCGAATTGCGCGGCGCGCACGCACAAGAACGACATCAAGCCAATTATTGAAATCTCGGAAAGAGTGGGCATGCCGCTCGAAGCAGCCACGTTTCTGGGATCAAGCCCAATTCGGCGTCTAGTAGAAGACTGGACGGTAGATCATCTTCAGCGCACCACCGAAGACGCGGTGAAATTTGCCGCGTCCGCGGGTCTTCCCGTCATGTACGTTACCGAAGACACGATCCGCACCGATCCCTCGACAGTGATCACGCTTTATTCGACCGCGATCCGTTCAGGGGCTCGAGCGGTCGTGCTGTGCGATACCGTCGGCCATGCCACTCCTCGCGGCGCCTACAATCTCGTGAAATTCGTAATAGACGAAGTCGTGAAGCCATCCGGTGAAAAAATTCGCGTTGATTGGCACGGACACAACGACCGCGGCCTGGCAGTCGCAAACTCTCTCGCTGCGATTGCCGCGGGCGCCGACCAGGTTCACGCCGCAGCCCTCGCGCTCGGGGAGCGAGTCGGCAACACGCCCATGGAACTGATGCTCGTGAATCTGAAACTGCTCGGCTTGATCGATCAAGATCTCTCTAATTTGAAGAAATATTCGACCACCGTGTCGAAAGCGACGCACACGCCGATACCGCCGAACTATCCGGTGGTGGGTCGCGATGCGTTTCGCACCGCCACGGGCGTGCACGCAGCTGCGATTGTGAAGGCTTATAAAAAAGGTGACGAAGAACTCGCCAACTTGATTTACAGCGGTGTTCCGTCACACCATTTCGGCCTCGAGCAGATTATCGAGATCGGCCCATTGAGCGGACGCTCCAACGTGATCTACTGGCTCGAAAAGCGCGGCATTCCGGCGACCGATGAGCTTGTGGATCGAATTTTTGACGCAGCCAAAAAATCCGAACGCATTTTCACCGAAGACGAGATCATCGCTCTCATCGGTCCTGCCATGGCGGCGGGAAAATCCCGGACAAATTGATCCCCTCAAATCCGCGCTTACATCACAGCGGCACGCAGAGCGGCCTGCGGGCGCTAGAAATTCGCGAACGAATCTCGTGAAACTCACCTCCATCTGCTGTATCTTTTTGGTGATGGCCACTCTCTCAGCCCGCGCCGCCGACGAATCCATTGAGAAACTCGCGCAGGATCCCACGTGCGCTCACGCCATCGAATGGATCGACAAAAATGCCGCATGGGTGACGGATCAGCAGATTCGGCTGACGGAAATTCCTGCGCCGGAATTCAAGGAAGCGCGGCGCGGCGACGCTCTGAGAAAATTATTCGAAACCAACGGGCTTCGCGTCCGCGTAGACAAGATCGGCAACGTAATCGGTGAACGTCCGGGTTCGAGTTCGAAGGACGTGGTATTGCTGGTCGCGCATCTGGATACCGTATTCCCTACTGGAACGAATGTAACTGTGAAGCGCAGCGCCTCGCGCCTGGAAGCGCCGGGCATCTCGGATAACGGCGCGGGCCTGGCGGCGTTGATCGGTGTTTCGCGCGCGCTGTCAGAGGGACGCGTGCGCACAACAAAGACGCTGGTGTTCGCGGGCGACGTGGGTGAAGAAGGCGAAGGAAACCTTCGCGGCGTTCGCGCGCTGGTGGACGAGTTCGGTCCGCGACTATCCGCCGTGATTGCGATCGACGGGCCCTCGATCGAGCACGTCACCACGCAGGGAATCGCGTCGCGGCGTTTCGAGGTGACGATCACCGGACCCGGCGGCCACAGTTGGTCGGATTTTGGCGCTCCGAATCCCATCACCGCGCTTTCGCGCGGCATTGTGAAATTCTCTTCGGTAAAGGTTCCGGACGACCCTCGCAGCTCCTACAATTTCGGTGTGATCGAAGGCGGCACTTCGGTGAATTCGATTCCTTCGCGCGCGACCG
>Ga0209525_1000059_pt1 | contig 40918 bp, 30 predicted proteins | sample JacPin_JW_Ref_O1_FD_187958 | JGI IMG/M metagenome (GOLD analysis project Ga0209525, IMG submission 187958) | Forest soil microbial communities from Algoma, Ontario, Canada - Jack Pine, Ontario site 1_JW_Ref_O1 (SPAdes) (version 2) | ecosystem: Environmental > Terrestrial > Soil > Boreal... | reverse complement strand
TTTCCGAAACTGGATGCCTGCAGAAACCCCAAAACGCCTGTTCCTGATTGACGCGTTGGGCTACATCTTTCGCGCGTTCTACGCCCCCATGCCCATGCGCATGCGGACTGCGACCGGTATTCCGACGAACGTTCCTTACGTCTTTGCGAACATGATTCGTAAGCTGTTAAAGGACTGGAAACCAGATTATCTCGGGGTGGTGTTCGACGTGTCGGCGCCGACATTTCGCGACAAGCTCTTCGCCGCATACAAAGCGCAACGGCAGCCCATGCCCGATGACCTCGCGCTGCAACTGCCGTTTGTCCGCCGCTATTGCGAAGCGATGCGGTTGCCAATGATCGAGTATCCCGGGTATGAAGCCGACGATGTGATCGGCACGCTCTCCAAGCAAGCCGAGAAAGAAGATCTCGACGTTTACATCGTTACGAGCGACAAGGACCTGATGCAACTGGTCGGCGGGCGCGTGCGGATGCTGAATCCCGCGAAGGGCGACTTACTTATCGACGCGAAGAAAGTGGAAGAGTTGATGGGAGTGCCGCCGAGCCAGGTTCCCGACGTGATGGCGCTCATGGGCGACTCGATCGACAACGTTCCCGGGGCGCGCGATCCCAATGAAAAACCGGCGCCCGGCGAGCGGCGAAAAGCCGGAATTGGCGAAGTGGGCGCACGGCAATTGATTCAGCAGTACGGCAGCGCCGAGGAAACGCTGAAGCATGCGAGCGAAGTCAAAAGGGCAAATTATCGCGAGGCGCTTGAGAAATACGGCGAATTTGTGAAACTCAGCAAGCAGCTGGCGACGATTCCGACGGACGCGCCAGTACCACTTGTCCTCGAAGATCTGAAAATGCCACGGCCCGATCTTGCCGCGTTGCGCGAGCTTTTTGTTGAACTCGAATTTACGTCATTGCTGCGCGAATTTGCTCCGGTGGGAGACGAGCGCAAGACCGACTATGCGGCGCTGGATTCGCACGCTGCTCTCGGCAAGCTCCTCGCAGCGATACCCCGCAACCAGGAAGCGGCCGTTTGGCTCAATCTTGATTCCGAAGAGCCGGACGACGAAGGTTTTGGGACGCGAGTGCTCGATGTAGAAGTTTCAACGAAGGCCGGCATTGCCAGAAATGCGGCGAATGACGTTGAAAATAAGACGCTAGCAGCGATGAAGGATTGGCTGGCCGACGAGAAGCATCCGAAGATCGTTCACGATCCAAAGCTCTTTCGTCTGCTCGCTGCGCCGGATGCGGTGACGAACGGCTGCGGCGTGGCAGGAATTCGCCACGCGACAGCGTTGTACTCGTATCTGCTGCGGCCCACCACTGCAAACCACGCTTTTGCAGAGGTAGTTCTGCGCCAGCTAAATTGCACGCTTTCAGGGGCAGCCGGTGAACGCGCCGATTTCTTGTTCCGCCTCGCGCCCATTCTTCGCGCGGAAGTCGAAAAGCAGGGCCTCCTACATCTCTACGAGAAAATCGATCTACCGCTCGCGGCAGTGCTGGCGCGCATGGAAGCGGTTGGCGTCCGCGTCGATCCGCAGGAGCTCGACCGCCTCTCGACGCATATGCAGCAGGAAATCAGCGAACTTGAGAGGTGCATTTTCGATCTCGCAGGGTGCGAGTTCAAAATAAATTCGCCGCAACAACTCGCGGAAATACTTTTTGACCGTCTCAATCTGCAACCGCCGCGGAAGAGCAGGATGAAATCGCGCTCCACGGCGGTGGATATACTCGAAGAACTTGCGCTCGTGCACGAAATACCCAAGAAAGTGCTGCAATACCGCGAGCTCACCAAACTGAAATCCACTTATGCCGATGTGTTGCCGCGGCTCATCCATCCCCTTTCACGGCGGCTGCACACGCGCTTCGATCAGACGGGAACCGCGACTGGACGCCTTAGCTCAGCCAATCCAAACCTCCAGAATATTCCGATACGCTCGGAGCTGGGCCGCGAGATTCGAGCGGCATTTATCGCTTCGCCCGGAAATCTGCTGCTCTCAGCCGACTATTCGCAGATCGAACTGAGGATTTTGGCGCATCTTTCGAAAGATCCGATCTTGGTGGATGCATTCGGCCGGGGCGAAGACATTCACTCTCGAACAGCGCAGGAAGTTTTCAACGTTCCGCCGTTGGCTCAAACGCGCGAACACCGGCGAGTGGCAAAAGTGATCAATTTTGGCGTCATTTACGGGCTTTCAGCGTTCGGCCTGGCGCAGCAGCTTGATATCGAACAGAAGGAAGCTGCGAACTTTATCGCGGCATATTTCGAGCGCTATCACGGCGTGAAGGAATTCCTCGACCGCCAGATCGCGGAAACACGCAAGACCGGCCAGACAAAAACTCTTTTCGGGCGCATCCGCGAAATTTCGGAGATCAATTCGCCTCAACCTAATATTCGTAATTTTGCCGAACGCACCGCTATGAATACGCCCATGCAGGGGGCTGCGGCCGATTTGATTAAACTGGCCATGATTGAACTTCACCGACGGCTCGAGGATGAGTTCAAGTCACAGATGATTCTGCAGGTGCACGACGAGCTTTTGTTCGAAGGTCCCGAAGAGGAAATTCCGAGCCTCCGAAAGCTGGTAAAAGAGGTGATGGAAGGGGTGTACAAGCTCAGCGTGCCGATTGTCGCGGAAACAAAGGTCGGCCCCAATTGGCGTGATATGAAGTGATTGCGCCTAATGTCGCCGGCGGTAGTGTGCTAAATTTTATTCGTTGAACAGCAAAACGACTGCGAGGTAAATCATGCCGGATCATCCCGAGGGATTTCTCAGGCTTGTAAAAGAAGCAAAAACCCGTATCAAGGAAGAGGATTTCCGCGACATCAAGAAGAAATTCGACGCAGGCGAACCCATGATTATCATCGACACGCGTGAGGACAACGAGTGGGCCCGCGGCCACATTCCCAATGCTGTCCATTTGGGAAAAGGCGTGATCGAACGCGACATCGAAAAAGCTATCCCGGATAAAGATACGACGCTCGTTTTGTATTGCGGTGGTGGCTATCGTTCAGCATTGGCGGCAGACAATCTGCAGAAAATGGGCTATCGCAACGTAATTTCGATGGACGGCGGCTGGCGCGGCTGGACGGAAGCGGGCTTTCCTACGATTCGCGACTGATCCAAAAAGTTATCGCGGGCGCTAATGGAGCAATTGGCTGGGGCGGTTGGACTCGAACCAACACCGTCCTCATTAACAGTGAGGTGTCCTACCAATTGGACCACGCCCCAACCGAACACCTCATTCTAGCTGCACCACGTCAGAAACCGAAACTAGGTCTGACAAGCTACTTGAACATAGTACCGCCTCCGATGGTTGTGAAACCCAAAATCGGCCGGGTTAAATGACAGTTTGAGCAAACGCCGTCCGTAGGTTTTGCGCTCACGTACATCCGATGCAATGGCGTAAATTTATCCATATTTAATGACACAACCGGTCGTTCAATTCGAAAGCCCCACCGAAGATCTGCGTCACGGCGCAACCGCAATTCGTCGAGAAAGTCGGGAGAACATGGCAGATCCGCATTCCAACACTGGTTTGTTGTTGTCGGTACGTTTACTGTGAGTCCCGAAGAGAGGTGGTAAGGCACTGTCTGCACTTCGGGGATTTGAGAGAAACCGTGCACTTCGAGAAGTGGACGGAAATATACCCTATAAAGAGTTCGCGGGTAACTGCACCAGATCCCGATGGCCACGATTCCTAACAGGACTATCCATCTTTGAACCTGACTCATTGCCGGAAGGAGCAGTTGAAGGACTACGCCTCCTAAACACGCCGCCGTCGCCCAAATTGCCGCTTCCCCAAATCGGAAGGCTGGGGCCAAGAAAAACCAGAACACCAAGCCACCTAATGACGGCACGAGTAACCAAAAGCGGGACAAGTTCTTGAATGTCCCATGCCTCAACGCCATTACCAATCCTGTTAAGGAAAAAAACGCCGGTATCTGGAAATCGACCCGATTCTTGATCGCCGTGCCAAACCACGGAACCATCCAGTGAACACCATCGGTTTCCCCAAAGCTAGCATGCGGTAGTCTTGCCCAAGAGCGACCGAAATGCGCGATCGAGTCAGCGATTTCGCGTGGAACTCTCCAGTCCACAGGAAATGCAAAAGCACTACTAGGATAAAAAGGATACCCGCTAAGGACGGTCCCGCGAAGTACCCAAGGAATCGCCAGAACGCAGGACAGTCCTATCGAAGCAAGTATCAACGTTCGTTTTCGTTCCCGAGATACATTTAGTAAAGCAACGTGAAGAAGCGCCAGGCTCCAACCTAGTGTTGCGAGGGCCAATGCAGTTGTCTTGAACGTAACGATGAGCACAAACAACGAAGTCGCGACGATGAAGCGCGATTCAAAACGCTCTGTTTTCTCTCTATCTTTCGGATTCTCTTGGACCAAATCGAATAGGGCAATCAGTGCAACCAGCGATATAACGCTCGTAGGCAGGTCCGTATTGGTTCCAACAACCTCTGAGTTTAATACCCAGACTGTGGCAGGCACCGCGAGCGGGAGTACAAAATAATCGATGATATTCTCTTGGCCACCTAGGACTCGAACATAACTCTTCACGATACGAACCAAGAGAGCGCACAGAAATAGCCCTACCAATATGTGGAAAGCCAAATCACGCAGCGGCCCTTGTTCGAGGGCTGCTTCGCATAAAAACACATTCGAATTCAGACCGAGTTGTCCGAGAAGATTTGTAAGGCCGGGAACAAGCGGATACGTAACAAACCATCGTACGGCCATGGCACCATAGAGCCCGGTGTCATAGTGAAAGACCGGACCTGCGCAGCGGACAGCGATTACTAAAACCACCGCAACGTAGGCGCATGTCGACCAAAGACCCACACCAGAAGCTCGGCGAATCACGTGAACAAACGCGTTTCGATTCAATACAACTCCGAGGATACCGAGGACACAGAGCAGAACAACGATGAGATTATCTATGGGTTTATAGATGTGGTAGAGTTGCAGCACCGCAACGGCTGCGCAAATACCAATCCAGAAAGCTTCAGAAACGTTCCATTTGCCGCAGAGTTTTTGCAGTACCAGTGAGCCCAATCCTGCCATCACAGAGGCACAGAGGGCCCACACCAAAACAATTAACAACGCGACGACAAGCAGCATCCGCTCAGCCCCCCTCGAAACGGCTCAAGCCGCCAAGAAACTGGAATCCGTAGCCGCTTTCGTCTCGCGTGGTAAGCGGATTTCGCAACATTATTTTGTCTTCTCCGATAACCAATAGGATACGACCACCATTTGTATCGCTCGTAACATATGAAGAGAAGTGTAAAGTTACTGGATTCGATTGGGAGGTGGTTATGCGGCGAATCTTATTCGGTGTCTTGGTCCTTCTTGTCTCAACACCCGCCTGGGCAACAATTACCCGCGTGCAGTCAAACGCAAAGTTTTCCGGGTCTGGTACAACTTGCGCTGCTACTTTCACCACAAGCCCGGCGCAGAACGACTTAATAGTTGTCTGGACCTTCTGGCAACCAACCACCGCAACTGCGTCGGTTACTGATACGCTGTCGAACACTTTTAGTAGCGCAATAGGGCCTACGACTCAGCCTGGGACGCCTGGCGGCCTCGCTCAAATCTTCTATGCAATACAGAGCCATACAGCTGCATCTGACACCGTCACTGTTACTTATAGTGGCTCGACTACCGCTTGCAACGCAGTCATCGTTGAATACAGAGGCATCAACCTGAGTTCGCCCCTGGATGTTACCCAGAGCGGGACAGGAAACAGCACAAGCCTGGATACTGGTCTGAAGACGCCGAACTTTACGAATGAACTGGTATTCGGCGGCGGAGCGGCTGCGATCGGGACTGCTAGCGCGGGGAACGGCTTTGGATTGATCCAAGCGAACGCGGGCAATATAACCGAAGACAACATTCTGGTTTCAAATGCTCAACAACATGCAACCGCATCCACGTCCTCATCCGGGAATTGGGTTATGCAAATGGCTGTTTTCCGTGACGCGCAAAATGTGTGGAGCGGTTCTCAATCGATTTCTGGCCCCCGGCCATCCGTGGACGTGACTGCTTTTGGCGCCACGGGCCTTGGAGTTGGGCATGACGATACGGCGGCGATCACAGCGGCGATTGCCTTTGCATGCGCAAATAATTCAACCAGCGTATTTTTTCCTCCTGCTCCCAACTTCTACAGCGTTACGCAAGTACAGACAGGCACATCCGCAACTGCGGCCATCTTCCCCATTCCTTGCAATGATCTCCATCTTGTCGGCGGGAACTCAGCTAATGAGAGCCCGCAGTTCAAGCAAGGCCCCTCAGTTGCAATTGTGGTTGTCGTAGGAGCATCTCCCAACCCCGGCCCTGTTTTTTCCATGATCGGTGTAACGGGCGTAACTCTCCAGAACCTCTCAATCCAGGGCTTCAATGAAGCTATTTATATGGGCGACGCCAATCTCACCCCAGCAACAGCGAACATCGAACTGATAGACGTGAATACATCGGTGAATGGGCTAACCGGAATCGGCACGGCCACGCAGCCTAATTGCGCGGAAGTATATGGTGGCGGTCTCTTTTACACTGCGAGAGGTGGTTCATCGCAGGCCACTGGGACGAAGAATGGAAACTCCATCTGCATCTTGAACGATACGGGCCATCAACCTCCTGGAATTATTCAGATGCGGGACCGTGTGATAGTGAATTGCGTTGATGCAAAGTCTATCGGCCCGCAGACCGGAACGGCTGGCGACTGGCACTTCGACAATGTGGCGGCAGAAGATTGCAATAACGGTTACTTCGTGATTGACGACGATGGCTCGCACCCTTGGGCGCAAATCTTCAACATCACCATCGACCATTCATCCATCTCCGATGCGACCTTTCCTGCATACTTCACATTGAACTCCGCGGTGGCGGTTCATGCGCTGCACCTTGCGCAGACAAGCGGCATTGGCACGGCAGTAGTTTTTAGGCAATTGCAAGGAAGCGTCTCATGGGCAAGCGTGGAAGGTTCTCCAAGTACATCCGGGAACTTGTCGGTAGATGGAAGCGGCAACCTCGTTGGACCGCTCAATACGGAGAATGGATTCGGTTTGGATTTGTTCTCGAATAGCAATCAATCGGCTGAAACTGATATTCAGCCCAACAATTTGCCCAATGGCGGCTTCCGCGCGTTCCAGACCGGCAACCCGGTCGGCAGTTCTTTTGCAACTGTGAACGCAGATCCGTTCCTGGGATTCGGAATGGGACTCACGACAACCTACGGCCCAGAAGCTGCCCTGAAATCGAACGCCGCAGGCTCTTTCGATGTAAATTTTCCTGGAGCCTTTGCGCCTACGAGCGTTGCGGGGACGCCAACTACAGGCGGAACCCTTGCTCCTGACACCTACTATTATTTTATCCTCACATCCACGAGCGGAAATTGCAGCACGGGGCTTTCGGCCCCCTCCCTCTCGACTACGGTGGTACTGAGTGGCGCGAACAATGCCGCATCGCTGACATGGGTTGACCCTGTACCAGCGGGAACGGGGACGATTCAAGGATACTGCGTTATACGTGGAGCCGCATTGCAGATGCAGGGACCACACTGGTCTGATTCGGCCTCCTATTTTGGAGGGCACTTCGTCGCTGGCGCAGGCACGACGAGCTATACCGACACACACTTTCCAGACTGCTGCTTCCAGAACCACATCCCGATAGGAACCTTCTCCGGAGTGCATCGATTCACAGCTAGATCACTCGGCGTAAACACGACAAGCCCGCAGGCCACCTTGGACGTCAACGGAACAATACGTGTGGGAGGAGGTTCCAACGTCAATAAAATCCTCACAATGTCCGCAACTCTTACCTTCACTTCTATTTCGGCACAAACGTGCCAAGAAAAGACAATGACTGTGACAGGAGCAGCCACATCAGGCGTGGCTCAAGCGTCACCGGCCGCATCTCTGGGCAGCACAAACCTTTCATGGAGCTCATGGGTCAGTGCGGTTAACACAGTGAGCGTGCGCGTCTGTAATCCGTCTTCCGGTGCGATTACGCCAAGCGCAGTAGCATGGAATGTTGAGATCATACAGTGACTCTATCGCACGACCCAATCACCGCTGGAACGAGAGACGGTTATGCGGGACTTACTTCTGATATTTGGAAGCTTTGGCAGCGCCATCAACGGAGCTAACTCACTGTGCTTCCAGATAGCTGTCGAGAACAGGCGTGGCTGTTGAAAAAGTCTTTGTGAATGCGAACTGAAGTGCTGGCAGCAACGTCTATATGAGCAAGCGTTCTGCCGATGCTCTTCTTCGTTGCCATTCACGGAGACTGGCGGATTATGATCGGACAATACGCTCGTTCCGAGTCGCTCTTCTACTACTTTCGCATCGAAGATCAAGTTCCTAAAAACCACCTACTCCGTCTCATTGACCGACACATCGGCAGCTACGGACGTGGGTTGATGTATGCCAGAAGATTCAGAAGCGCGGAGCAATGCAATATGTCTACGCGAATAATCACTATTCAGGATTTGCGCCGGCAACTATTGAGGAGTTCCGCAGGTTATGCGCGGAGAGAGAGTATCGAAACACCTCTAAACGTTCAGACAAAGATTCCGGCAGAACCGACACTGTTTGACATGTCCGGGTCACGAGACTGACGGAACTATACGATGAAATTAATCGCGCTAGTGTTGATGCTGGTTGCACGGGCTGGGTTCCTGCCGCGGAATATTACAGCGGGCAACCTGACCCGCCGGCTGACACTGCAACCGACATCATCAAGCACATGAATACCGATCACGGGGATGCGCTCATCCTGGTCGCCCGGGCATTTGCTGGAATCGAGTCTCAGGAAGTTGCGATGACTTCGGTCGACCGTCTCGGCTTTCAAGTACGCTTGAAAACCCAGGATGGCACGCGAGGTGCTCGGATCGCATTCTTGCGAGAGGTGAGCAGTCCGGCTAGAAAAGTACTGGTAGAAATGGTAGGGCAAGCACGGCGAATGTGAGCAAGCGCGGTCCCGCCCTACCGTTCCGAGAAAACTCCCCTTGGGTCATGTTGAATTCGCATAGTTCTCGGATTCGTCGGCGACAATCCTTCGCCAATTCAAGCATGTATAAAGCGCGGCACCGAAGAATATTCTGGCGAGAAGCTTGCCTGGGATATATCATGTAGTGCTTTCAGCTGGCAACGCCTCGGAACCTGTAACAAAGAGCAAAACACAATGGCTTCCTTCAATAAGGACGCTCCAAGGGCAACACGGTTCTGTCCCCGCTGCGGTAGCAGTGGTATCTCGAGGTCCCATTTTCGTGGAGTGGTTGAGCATCAACTTCTGCGATTTGTGCACGCACGCCCGTATCGATGTCGAGGTTGCGACAAGCGATTCTATGGCTTTGCGCGACCTGCCGCGGGACTCGTCCGTAACCACAAGGAAAATCCAGAATCCGTATTACATCACGCACCTGCTTTCAGGTTTACCGTCGCGCAATCTCCCGGCGAATAAATTCCGGTGCGCCTGTGCGTTCAGATCGCCGGAACGACCGCCGATCAGTGTATCGACGCGAAAAGAATCGAGCTAGAATGCCCATAGAAGGCTCAATTTCCCACTGGCTAGAAGGCGTAAGTCAGTGATTCTAGGGATGGTAAGTAGTTCGTTTTTTCAATTCTGCATATTTCCTCCTTGCAAAATCGGATCAGCGCAGTTCAGCCCGAAAGTTCTACTCTCAGCGACGGTGGCACGGGCTGACCTCTACGGATTCTTTGGAGACGCTCAAGTTGGTTCAATGTCCGATCAAACTCACGGCTCAGGTGATTTTCATAGCGAATCAGGCGATCCATTACAGGTTGGGAAGGAACCTGTGCCGCAATCTTTTGATGCTCCCTCTTTCGTTTATCAACTTCCTCTCCCAGCTCCTTCAGAACTTTGAGTCTGCTTATTTCTGCATCAAAAAATCCAAGCATTTCGTTCTTGAGTTCATCGGGAGACGGACGATCGTCGTTTTCCTTTGGGGCCCGCGTAGCAAGCTTCGAGTAGATTTTGTACGTCCGAAAAAGACTTAGCGCTGCCGCATCGTCATGATCGAGCCCATAGAGTTTCCTAAGCAGCCAGGAATCCTCGTCTTTGTAAAATCCGAATTTCTCGAAAATGGTGCGAAGCAACGTCAGAATTTCTATGGCCTCATCGACCACAAGCGGATTTGACCAATCTCGGAGCATTCCCCCTAAACTCTCCCCGGAACGTAAACGGTCCCATCGTTCGCGGTCCTGAGCTTGAATAGATTCAAGACTCTTAAATTCAAGTCCGTTTGCTATCTCAGCCGCCTCGGCCTGCAAGAAGCGTCGTTTGCGCCAAATGATAGCAGCCAGATTTTCGACGAGCAGTGTTTCTAGTGTTCCCTCGGGATGAAAGTCCTCACGCAAACCATTGAGCACTGATTCGTAATCGGCGGCCGACTCGTGTTCGAGCAGGACAAATTTAGCGAAAATCCCTCTTTTGATTGCATTGTAGCGGGACCTTTGTTTTCCCGGTACCGTCCGCGGGCCCGTTGACCCGCGAGCACCTCTGGCGAAGCTATTTTTGCTGCCTGTTGCGTCAGTCGATTTCTCATCCAATTTCTCTGGCTGCGGCATTGTCGGACCTCCAAAATAAAAAAGGGCAGGATCATGTTGCCCAGACTCCGCGACAGACTCTGCCTACTTATTCGACACGGTGACATCGAGCCTACTTTGGTTAGACGCTACGCAGCCGATTTCTGTCGCACGGAAACACTTGGCAATGCCGACCGGTCAGATTAATTGAGGTAGAAAGCAATAAACAGGCAACAAGGGTGATCGCTTTAAGCTAGTTTGTTTCCGTGTTATCTAGCAGCCGCTGAAAGCGGAGATTATATCTCATTGCGCCAAGATGGATTGTTGCGCTTGAATTGAGCTAACTAATGTTGGACTCTTCGACCTGACTAGAGGTGGTTGTTCGACGACAAGTGACTGAGACGTTGATTGGTTTCAGGAAAGCGTTACTCGCGAGCCTGTGTGCTGGATTTCTCTCGTCCTAGAAAGCGGCGCAGAAAGTTCGGGCCTTGCTTTTTGTAGCTTTCTGATCCAGCCCTGAGGAATGCCTCGCAAATCTGCGCCGTGCTGCGGCCTTCAGCGGCAGCGATCGCGTCCATCTTCATCTTAACCTCTGACGGCACCCTGAAGGTTAGCCTCGTATCCTTCTTCATGTGAGCGAAATTCTATCACTATTTTATATCTCCCCACCCTTGCGGACATCTTGACAATTATTCCTACTGTATGTCATCCTTTATCATCCAATGGATGATAGGAGGTTGGATGAAAATTCGGACGAACGGTTTTCGCCGTAGCCTCAAGGCTGCCAGAGCACTTTGGGGGACAATTCCGTGTAGTGCTCTTCCGAGCTTGCGGGAGCTTACGAAAAAGTTTGCGCTATCAGTTTCCGACGGACATGTGCAGTTCTTAAACGGTCGGTGGTACATCACACATTCTGGTCTGCTTAGGATCGCACAGAGTCGACGTTGCCTCGGAATCACGACGGCAGTGCAGGAGAATCTATCTGAACCTTCGAGGGATCGATGGGTTTTCAAGGCAACGGTCTATAAGGGACAAAATTCGAGAGGATTTGTCGGTTTTGGTGATGCCAATCCCACGAACGTGTCACCGGTTGTACTCGGAGCTGAGATGCGAGTTGCCGAAACGAGGGCGGTCAACCGCGCTCTCCGCAAAGCCTATGGCATCGGTCTCTGCTCTGTCGAGGAGTTGGGATCACATCCATTCCCTGTGGAGCCTCCGCACAATAAGCATGTTGTTCCGCAGAACGGTAACGGTTCCTCGAATGGTCTGCCCAGCCTCCGCGACAAGCTCTGCCTGCTGATTCGAAACTACGAACTCGATCCTACCCTGGTGAAACGGTACGCAGCGGACTTCTGTGGTACTGAAACACTTCGCGAGGCCAGCCGAGATTTGGTTGAATCCTTCGTTTCCACGATCTCCGAGGAAGCCGCAAACAATCGCGCCGCACTCGTTTGCAAATTGAACAGCTACAACCAGCCCGAGGAGGTGAGATCATGAAGCGACAGTTTCCAGGTCTTCATTCAGAACCTAACCGTTTCGACGATTCACTCGAGGGCATATTCCTCGTTCGCGTCGACCGGGCCTACTATCGTTGGCATCCGCAAAGACCCTTTTTTGTTCTTTCTTTCGCGATCCTCGAGCCGAAGGAGCTCGCCTCGCGCAAGATTTCGGGCCGGCTCTATTGCACCCAGAAATCGCTTTGGAAGCTGAACTGGTTCCTGCGCGATTTCCGCTACGATCCGGACCTTCTCGGGCGTGACGAAGTAGATGAAAAGGGTCTCGTGGGCCTGACGGGTGTTCTACGAACGGGCAGCAAATCACTAGCGGGTCGCCTGTTCCTCAACCTCGATGCGTTTGCACCGTCCGCTGAGTGGGAATTCATCTCCAAGGATGCTCGCGAAGGTGTTCTGGCAGGAGGCTCCAATGACCTACAGCTTCACGCAGATTAGCCAATATCTTCGCTGTCCGCGGCAGTATCGATACCGCTACCTCGACGGCTGGCGCGAAAGGGAAGATCGAGCGTCCATGATCTTCGGCCGTTGCTTCGAAAACGCCCTCGCGGCTTATTTCAGAAGAGAAGACCCAACTGCCATGCTTTTCAAGGAGTGGCAACAACAGCAGGACGCTTCTCTTGCGTATACGAAGAATGACTCACTGGGACCGGTTCTATCACCAGGGGAGTCACCTGCTCGGACGGTTTGCTCAGGATGATCGCGTTCAAATCCGAAACCCAAAACAGAATCTTCAAGTGAAGTTGACGCGCTCGCTTCCCGGTGGCGGCGATTTCGTGTCGTATGTCGATGCGATTGGTGAAGTTGATGGCACGAAGTGCATCATCGATTGGAAGACGACGACGACCCGATACGCCGAGCAGCCTCAGGGCCTTTTAGCGCTCGATCCACAGCTGATTTGTTATTCCTGGATGTCCGGAATCTCAGATGTCGCCCTCATTGTCTTCGTCCGGAAAAGCGCACCCGAAGTTCAATACCTGAAAACGTTCATCGATGAAGGCCAACGTCGAGAGTTCGGCCAGCTCGTTGAGACCACGGTAAATCAGATCGAATCCGGCCACTTCCTCCCCCACAGCGGAATCCGTTTCCCGCAGAACGGATGCGTGAGCTGCCCTCATCTCGGAATCTGTCTGGGCGATCAACAGCTAGTGGATTCGAAACTCATTCGCCGCGCAGGAGCGAACGACCTTGATTGGCTTGACCAATTTGAGGAATAGCGGTGGTCCGCTCATGACACCGAAGCTAAATCGCCGCAGGGCTCTATTCGTGCTGGGTCGGATCGATGAGATTTTGTCTTGGGAGCGAACCACGGAGCAGGAGCGAGACACTCGATTTGTGGAGTTGGGCCGCTATCTCTGCGAAGTTCGTGCCGGACAATACTGGCGGGTAGACAATCTGAAGTCGTTTGATGAGTTTCTCGAAAAGAAATTTCCGGAGTCTCGGCGCAAGGCCTACTACCTTATGGCGATTCACGAGCAGCTCCCCCGACAGACTCATCGCGACTTGAAGCAGGTCGGCTGGACGAAGGCCGCCGAGTTAGCCAAGGTCGCTCGCCGGGACGGTCAGGGGTTCGACTGTGCAACCTGGTTGCACAAAGCGCAGGAATTGCCGAAGGAAGAGTTTAAGCGTGAGGTGGAACGACACTTGACCGGTCAGGACGCAGAACCTTGGGAGATGCTTTATTTCAAAGTCTATAAAAGCCAACTGCAAGTCATTGAGAAAGCGCTCGAGACAGCCTCCCTGATGCTCGGCTCTCAAAAGGCCCGCGGGTATTGCCTGGAAATGATTTGTGCAGACTTTCTGGCGGGCGCAAATCTGGGTGAGGGGGATTCAGGTGGTTCGGGTGCTTTTTCCGTTTCAGTGCGTCGGCTCATCGATTTCCTTCCCGGACCCGAGAAGATCGAGCTGATCGATAGCCTGAAAGAATCGGTTTGAACCCATTTTTACCAAAACGTCCAAGGATCAAGCTGGATTACGAAGCCTACGCACAGATTTGTCGCCAAGTCTTAGATCGCGACGGCTGGAGATGCCAAAATTGCGGTACTGCAAGCCAACTGCAAGTTCATCACCTCCGCTTTCGGAGCGCGCTCGGAGGGGATGACATAGAAAACCTGATTACCCTATGTTTTTCCTGCCATGAAAAAATCCATAGGTGTATAGGTTCCCGTACCGTCTAGATCGAAAGATTTCTGGCGTCTTGGTCCGGACCCACAGAACCGTTCTCTCTACTTTTGTTGCTGGCTTGAGTCGCCGAGGCCTCCCAGTTTTACTGATTTGGGCTTTGCATTTTTTTTCCTCCCGACGGACCCAGCATCGCTCCTTCGCTGAGAATCGCTTTCCCCAGAAAGTAATGGTCCGTGACCGATACCATGCCAAATAGACTGTCTGGACGAAGATCCTGCACATAGGTTTCGACGATCGGGTCATACTGGCGCAACGTTTTCATTTCCTCGTTCTCCCGTTGCACAATTCGGTCGATCACCTGATTGGTACTAAGCTGCTGAGCCGGAGTGACATTTCCCCGCAGAGCTGTAATGAGAGTTGTCACTACAAAAACCCGCCGTAGGATGTGCACACATTCCTCGGGAATGAAATGTTAATCGGTTAATTCATACATCGTATGTCAGTTGAATTACGATTGAGGTGCATGATGCCGTTTCAGTCAGCAGATCAATGTTGAGCAATGCGGCTAATAACGAATGAGAGAAGAGAAGTAGACGAGTCGTGACCGCATTCCGATACCGCCAATCGGGAAGATGTTGTTACGGAAAAAGCGAGGGAATTGGTTCGGGCTTCCTTCACAGGCTGAAAAAAAAGACCTTAAGGGATCGGACTTCAGTGACGTCTAGGTCTTGATCAAGCCGAGTGCCGTGAAAAGGCGGATCGCTTTTTTCACCTCCCAAGAAGCCCGACGCTGTCAAGCTGCATGCTCGGTTTTCGCGTGCCTCCCTTCGGAAACGCGCCAAGTAATGTCGAATGGAGGGCTCGATACGCATTTAGTTCGGTTTTAGACCGTAAACGTCGACTTCGCCGAAGATTGTACCGGCGCCCAAGGTCGTGTCGTTGCCGCGAGTACCGACGTAGACTTTGCCATTCGCCACCGTCGGAACTGTGAATTTTACGGCGTTGCCGGCAGCATCAGCGGGAACTTGGGAGCTGTTCCAGAGTTCGGTCCCTAAATTTGTAGCATCGAAGGCGTGCAATACGGCAGGCCCCGCGCTCGCTGGTCCGTTATCGCCTGTGCCGGAGGTGTGCGCGTCAATCATCCACACGATTCCGTTGGAGTTTCCGTTTGAAGAAACCGACGGACTAGAACCTGGAAACGAAAACGAAGCCGTTGTGGCGGACGCCACCGATGGATTGAATGTGTCGGAGGCTGGAAGGAACGTGTAGGCTAATCCGGGTCCGTTGAATCCAAAAAAGTAAAGCGTGTTCTGCCAAAAGGCCGGTGTGGAGAAATCCGCCTCTGATACGTTCAGAGTTTGGACCACTTTATCGGGTCCTCCGCTTGTGAAGTGCCCCATATTCGTTCGATCAAGAAGGTAGAGAACCTGAGACTTGCCGCCGCCAATTATAAGATGCGGATGAGGGCCGGACGTTTGATCGACGAGAACGGCCGCACCTCCTGCTCCCAGATCCTGGTCAAACGCATCGAGAGAGAGTTGACCCATCGGCGTGAACCAATCGGCCAACGTAAGACCAGACGTGGCGCTAAGCTTGAGAAAGCTGTCACCAAACGCTGAGGTGCCGTCGAATACGCCGTTGCCGGTGATAACGTATAGGTTGCCTGCGGCGTCAGCTGAAGGCGCACCGCCAGACATCCAGATACCTGCTCGACAGTAGCCCAGGCCCTCTGCGGCGTTGGGCGAAGTATTGAAGGCAGAAACGCGGCTAAGACTGGTCGCATTGAAACCGACGATCCATCCGTGATAGGGGTCGTGATCTCCGTGTGAAGCCCAAGCAATGTAGACGACGCCATTCACTAGGGCCAGGCCTGGTCGTTGATTTTCCGTCGTAGCATTAAATCCTATTGTGGAACCTCCTTCGCAGTTGCCGGGGACGGTAATCGAGTTATCGAGTTCAACCGGACTATTGGCAACTTCCGTACCGTCGGCCAGGTTAAGGGCGTGCAGGCGCTGGTGGGCGACTATGCCGGGACCGTTGATTTTTGTTTTCGTCACGAAGTAGAGAGTGTTGGAAGTGCTGTCGATGACCGGTGTGCCGAGGATGCCGATGTCAGGGAAAATGCTGTTAGTAAAAACGTCGGCGGCGGTGAACAACGTGTCGCCCGACGGAACGAATTGCGTATGCCAATATGTGACGCAAGGGTTGGCGTCCGCGTCGAATGCGTACACTGTGTCGTGCATGGTGGCGACCACAACAATGTTGTGTTTCGCTCCGCCAATGGTGATATTGGAAACCCAAAGTGGCTGCGTGTAGATCGCAGCATCAGCCTGGCACGAAAATAGTTTGCCGAAGGTAGAGCTATTAACGTTTGCTGTCGTCAGCGCGTATTCAGAGGTATTGGCGCCATCGCGAGACGAATCATTGTGGTAGGTGTAGACGCCCGGCAGATCCGTAACACCGATTGTGGACACAGCTCTTTGCGTCACATCGCTCGTCTGGGTTGCTGTGATCGTGTAGATTCCGGGAGTGGCAGGAGCTGTATAGGTGACGCTGGCTCCCGAGGCGCTGGCATTGGCTGAAAAGCTGCCGCCGGTAGCAGACCATGAAACGGCCTTCTTGGAGGTATCATTCGCCACCGTGGCGGAGACGGGAAGCGTTTGCGTCACCGTGAGGCCTGTGCGCTGGGGAGAAACCGTAATACCTACCGAGGTGGAGGAGATCGTCAACATCAGCTTGGCGGATCTGCTACCCGCAGGTGTTCTGGAATCACTCACTTGGAATGTCAAGGGTGTGCTTGTAACCGTTTGCGTCGGTATGCCGCTGATCGCCCCCGATGAGGCGTTCAGCGTCAGAGCCATCGGCAGGGTACCGGTGGTGAGGGACCACTTATACGGCGGAGTGCCCCCGGTGGCCGCCAAAACAGCGCTATAAGCGACGCCCGTCTGCCCGGTAGGCAGCGAAGAAGTTGAAATCGTGAGAGCCGCCGGAGGAGGATCAGTAGCATGACCCGAACCTGAACCGCCGCCGCAAGCGCTCAGAAGGCCTAGAGCCATTAACAGGATCATGGTCAGGGACGAGTTTCGCATAGGAGCTAGGAGACGTGGGTGTAGGGTCATAGGTTTCCTGGGTTTAGAGATTCCCATTTCGGTACAGGGTATTTCAAGGGGGATATTCCTGTAATCGTTTACCCGGGGGCGAAGGGTAGGCCGACGATAATATAAAGGCTCGCCAACAGTGATCGCTTCACGATCTCGTGATGATTGGCCTCATTCCGGAATCATTCCATCCTTAATATGATTAGCGACGACCACGGCGGAGCAAAGACCAAACACTTCTAAGACAGGAACTGTGGATGCGGCCAGGACTCTGCAGAACAGATTTGCAGTCATCAAATTCTTTAAGAGCTACTTAAAAATGGAACCTCCTCCTATACTTGTGAAATCCAAAATCGGCTGGGTTAAGTGGCAGTTTGAGCAAACGCCGTCCGAAGGTTTTGCACGGACGTACCTCCGATGCAGTGGCGTAAACTTGTCCGTATCTAACAACATAATCGGTCGTTCAACTCGGAAACCCCATCGCGGGCTCGCATCACGGCGCAACTGCAATTCGTCGAGAAAGTAGGGAGAACATGGCAAATCCGCGTTCCAACACTGGTTTGTCGTTATCGGTACGTTTACTGTGAGCCCGGAAGACAGAGGGTAAGGCACTGTCCGGACTTCGGGGACGTGAGAGAAGCCGTGCACTTCGAGCAGAGGACGAAAATATACCCTGTAAAGGGTCCGTGGATAACTGCACCAGATTCCCATAGCCCCGATTCCCAACAAAACTATCCGTGTTTGAATCTGACTCGTAGCTGAAAGGAGCAGTTGAAGCGCCACGCTTCCTAAACAGGCCGCTGTCGCCCAAATTGCCGCTTCCCCAAATCGGAAGGCTGGAGCCAACAAGAACCAGAATACCACGCCACCGAGTGACGGTACGAGTAACCAAAAGCGGGACAGGTTCTTGAACGTCCCATGCCCCAACGCAATTACCAATCCTGCTAAAGAAAAAACAGCCGGGATCTGGAAATCGACTCGATTCTTGATCGCCGCGCGAAACCACGGACGCATCCAGTGAGCGCCATCGGTTTCCGCAAAGCTGGCGTGCGGCAGTCTTGCCCAGGAGCGATTGAAATGCGCCAGTGAGTCGGCGATCTCGCGTGGAACTCTCCAGTCGACAGGAAATGCGAATGCGCTGCTGGGAAAGAAAGGGTATCCACTCAGGACGACACCGCGAAGTAGCCAAGGAATCGCGAGGGCGCATGACAGCCCTACCGAAGCAAGAATAAGTGCCCTTCTTCGTTCCCGAGGCATATCAAGCAAGGCGACGCGAAAAACCGCCAGGCCCCAACCAAGCACTGCGAGAGCCAATGCAGTGATCTTGAACGTAACGATCAGCGTGAACAGCGAAGTCGCGACAATGAATCGCGATCCGAACTGCTCCGTTTTCTCTGCAGATTTCGAATTCTCTTGGACCACATCAAACAGGGCAATCAGTGCAACGAGCGATATGACGCTCGTAGGGAGGTCTGTATTTGTTCCAACAATCTCTGCGTTTAATACCCATACTGTGGCAGGCACCGCGAGCGGGAGTACAAAACAATCCACGACATTCTCTTGACCGCCTAAGACTCGAGCGTAACTCTGTACGATACGAATCACGAGAGCGCACAGAAACAGCCCCACCAATAGATGGAAAGCCAAATCGCGTGATGGTCCCTGTTCGAGAGCTGCTTCGAACAAGAACACATTTGAATTGAGACCAAGCTGTCCGAGAAGATTTGTAAGGCCGGGAACAAGCGGATAGGTAACAAACCATCGTACGGCCATGGCACCGTAGAACCCGGTGTCATAGTGAGTGACTGGTCCTGCGCAGCGGGCAGCGATCAATAAGACCGGCGCGACGTAAGCGCACACAGTCCCAAGACCCACATTAGAAACTCGGCGAATCAGGCTAATAAATGAGTTTCGATTCAATACAACGCCGAGGATACCGACGGCGCAGAGCAGAGCAACGATGAGATTATCTATGGGTCTCCAGAAGTGGTAGAGCTGCAGCACGCCAACGCCCGCGCAAAGACCCATCCAAAAAGCGTCAGAAATATTCCAATCGCCGCAGAGTTTCTCCAGTACCAATGAGCCCAATCCCGCCATCACCGAGGCGCAGATCGCCCACGCCAAAACGATCAAAAGCGCGACGACAAGCATCATCCGTCCGGCTCCCCTCGAAACGGCACAAGAAACCGCAGGCGACGACAACCTACCCTAGACGATATTGTGGTGATAGATAACCAGTTGCGCTTGTTAAGGCACTGTGATACCGTCTTGCTTAATAACCTCGGAGTTCGCCCAATCGGTCGCAGCACAAGCCTCAATAACCTGCGTTTTTAACCGCCTCAGCTATGCGGTAGGTTTAGCCGTCAGACTCGCGCGGGCGTCACGCTCGGAACCCGCGAGCTTCGTACGCCAGAAATCGATCGTGCGGCGAAGACCTTCAGTCAAGCTTACTTTAGCTTCCCACCCCAGCACAGACTTCGCCTTCGTCGCATCGCCGTAAAGAACCTGTATATCGAGCGGCCTCCGCGGAATTGTGTCCCACAGAATCTGGCCACGGAATCCGGTCATATCGCGCACTTTTTCCGCGAGATCGCGCACGGTGAGCTTCTCGCCGGTGCAAAAGTTGAAAACCTGTCCGATGCTCGCTTCGGGCTTGGCAAAACAGGTCAAGTACGCGTCCACGTGGTCATCTATGTAAAGCAGATCCCGTTCCGGAGTCGGATCGCCAAGCTTCACGACGTCGCCGCGCAGCATCTGGACAATCATCCGTTCAACCAGGAAATGCGTATTGTCGCGCCGGCCGTACGTATTAAAGGGGCGTAGAGAAGTGACCGGGAACTTGTACGCGTCCCACATATAAGACATATATTTTTCTGCTGAATGCTTGCTTACTGAATAAGGGCTATTCGGCGCCTGAGGTGTATCTTCCCGCTTGGGCAACGGGCCATTGCCGAACGTCTCAGAAGTGGAAGCGAATAGAAAGTGTTTGAAGTGCGGCACCTCTCGAAGACAGCATTCGGCAAGGTTCACGGTGCCGATCAAATTCGCTTCCAGGACTTCGTTCGGATGATCGTAGCTATACGAAACCGGGCTAATGGCGGCAAGATGAAACACAACTTCCGGCTGCACCTCACGAAGCGCATTTTTGACGGCGAAATGATCGCGCAAGTCGCAAAAGACGACCTTCACATTATGGTCGGCCGCAAGAACATAGCGCCCAGTAACATAGCGTTGCAGCGAATAGAGCTCATGGCCTCCTAATTCTGCAAGCCGCTCCAGTAAGCGGCTTCCGACGAATCCGGTCGCTCCGGTTACAAGAATTCGCATCTTTTCAGGTTCCTCCGTTCTGGATTAGGACGGCTATTCTTGCAAGCCTTCTCGCAGGCGCCTACAGAAGCTCTCAAAACTAAATTCGCTCGTTACGAATTGCCGGGCCGCTTCACCCATCCGGCGTGCGCGTTCAGGATCCGCAAGCAACTCGATCAATGCGCCTGCCAACTCGTTCGCGCTGGCAGGGTCAACAAGCAGCCCGTGTTCACCGTCACGAATAAATTCCGCAGGCGCTCCCACGCGCGGACCCACAACGGGTTTTCCACGAGCCATAGCTTCCAGGTAAACGATGCCAAACCCTTCGCCGCGCGGGGCACGGGCGTCCAGTTCCGTCCGAGCCGGCATCGCAAAGACGCTGCAACGATGATAGCAGACGGCAAGCTCATCTGACGAAACCGGCCCGGCGAATCGCACCGACGCGGCGATGCCCAACTCGCGAGCCTTCGCCTCGAGTCTCGGCAGATCATCGCCACCGCCCGCAATCCAATACAAAGCGTCAGGCAATCGACGCAGAACACTGGGCCAAGCTTCAAGCATCACGTCATGCCCCTTGTAACGTTCCGACGAGGCCACCCGGCCAACAGTCAGTACCATCGGCGGCTGAGCATCATCTGAAGACGTGCGAGCTGTCGCGGAAAGCGGCGTGTTCTCCTTTGGCAGGGTGGGGGGAAGGATCAGCGCACGCGGATTATCGAGTGAATGCCGCGCGATTGTTGCGCCCAGGGTGAAGCGCGTAATCGACACGAGCCGCTGAGCCGCGCGCAAGGCTCTCTGCTTCGAAAGCGACAATTCGCCCCATACCTCGATGCCATAGAGAATCACCCAGTAAGGGATCCTCGTCAGTTTTTGAATGATGCGGCCTGCCGGCGCCACGCCGATGTGCGCGCAAATGATCAAATCCGGAGTCCAGGAAATTGCGGCAGCTATCGCAGAGGCAAGAAAACGAAGCTTCACAAACGGCCGCAGCGCAAAACTTCCATCATCGCGTTGTTCCGGTTCCCCCGGGACAGCGACGATCCTAACGCCGTCTTCTCCCACAACATTTTGAAGCGCGGCAAAAAGTGTCTGCACGTAGTTTTGAATGCCACCCACAGCTTGGAGCGGCGGCCCCAGCACCAGCACCTTCAATCTTCGCGCAGGGCGCTCTGTCATGGCCGCCATATCATCGTGGGCCCGGCGCCTCGCATAACTCCTGGTCTCCCGACCGGGCCGCCGGTGTTCCTGCTTTGCGCTGCAGAATCTCTTGAAAGATCTTCAAGAGGTCCTCTCCATTGCGTTCCCAGGTATATTGCTTCGTCGTCTCCGCGGCGCTTTCACCCATTTTCGCGCGGAACTCTTGGTCAACGTAGAGCCGTCGAATCATTACGGCAAGCGAAGTTGAATCGGCCGGATCTTTCAAAATGAACCCATCTATGCCGTCCGTAATGATCTCAGACGTTCCGTTTGCAGAGGAAACCACCACGGGCAGGCCGCATGCCATCGCCTCGGCCGGCGGCTGCGCAAATGTGTCCTCGAGTGATGGCCCCAGATAAACATCCGCAGCCGAATAGTAGAATTCGACATCCTGTCGAGGCGGAAGAAAATGCACCCGGCCAGCAAGGCGATGCTCTTCGACTATATTTCGGTACTCGGTAACATTCTCACGGCCTACCAACAAGAGGCGTACCGGCAAATCGTGCAGTCTTTCCATTGCCTCGAGAATTACCATCACTCCCTTGTTGCGCCAGTCGTTGCCGATCAGCAAAAGTACAAAGTCATCTTTGGTAATGTTCAATTCTCTCCGCGCCCCGTCGCGTTTCGCAGTTCGACGCGCGGAGTTGAAAATCTCGTGATCCAGCCCTATGTATAGGATAGGAAATTCTTCGTTGCGCCCATAGAATCGGCGCAACTCGTCTTCGGTTCGCTGTGCGATCAGAACCAGCTTCAGCTTTCGCTGCGTGTACAAACGGCGCTCAAGAAAAGCAATCAGTTCATAATAAAGTTTGCGATGGAGCAACGCGGGCCAGGAACCGGCCGGATTTCGCGCGAATTCCATCTCCGCGCGGTTCCGCCGAATATATTCAGCAAATACGATATGCACAGAGACCACATCCGGATCGAGGCAGTTCACCCCGGGACTGAAGACGATGTCGTGCTGTAGCCCGCGGACGCGCCGGTCCCAAATACGTGAAAATCGGTTTGCGAAAAACCACCATAAGTAATTGATGAGGTGCGGACCCGGCAGCCTCGGGATTCGGTGCCAGGTAATTTTCGACAAATCTATATCGTCTACACGCTGGCTGTAGGCATGAATTTCGAATGCATCCGCTAGGCGCGAGATCCATTCTACGACTCGTCGTTCCGTGCCATGGCGCTTGTCCAAAAAAGGAGAGATAACCGCGAGGCGGGGTTTGCGCTTCATGGCCACGTGCGTTGTTTTGCTTTCAAACTCTAGGACCCTGGCCAAGCAACTTTTAAAACGTTTCCTTCAATGCACAGAGGAATACCCCGCCCGAGGTGAGAAGCGGATGCAGCCAACTTCGCGCTTTGCAGCCGTCATTTGGGATAATGAGGAGCTGGCCTGCCCATTCCGCGATGAGATTAAACGAATCGTACACGCTATAAGAATAGAATAGCCCGTCGCCGTCGGTCAGGTTGTATCCTTTCCCGGCAGTCTTCACGTAGTCGACAATTTTCCATACGCCCGCTTTGTAAAGGGCTAATTTCAATAACCGGACAGGCCAACTACCAAGTCCGAAGCGATTGCCATCAACGATAATCACGGCTTTACGCGCAACCCGCATCATTTCGCGTATCACATTCTCCGGATTCTTTACGTGATGAAGCATACCGAAGGCGCAGACAACATCGATGCTTGCATTCTCGAACGGCAGCGCTTCACCGACACCTTGGATGATGACTCCGCGGGGAATGCCCTTGTTTTGGACCCCCTGTTCAATTCGGGCGGCCACCGGTTCGACGCCTCGCACTTGCAAACCGGGCATGTTGTCCATCAAATGACGTATTGCGCGGCCAGTTCCTGCTCCAATATCAAGAACAGTCCGCGCCTCGATCATGCGCAAAAACCCGAATAACATCTTCAAATTGATAGGGTTATCATCACCTTCGCCCGCATGTGCCGCATCGTATTCTGCGGCTGTGTCGCTATAGTATTGCCGCTGTAACGAAACCTGTTTGTCAACGTCACTTGGCATCTATCACCCCATCGAAGTTTCGAAGACGTTTCTTGCGCATCTTGCTGTGCTCTCTTACACGAAACTGAGATCCGCTCGCCTTTTCGTCCTCACTGGGTTTGCAATAGCGGGCACGGACGGTGCGGCCGCCAAAACTCCTGGTAGCGCGAAAAAGACACCTACGAGCAGCCACAAATAAGCGTTATCTACATAGTTTTGATAGGGCGCGAGCCCGCCATAGGTGGATGGGTAGAGCAACAAAAACGCATACCAGAAAATTGCGAAACCAATCGGAAAAAAACGAGTTTGCCGCAATCCTTTCAAAACTTGCCACATGGAATACAAAAGAGCCGCGGTCCAAGCAATCCACAGAAAAGGAGCCACGATTCCCATCTCGATGATCAACTGTCCATAACCTTCTTCTACCCATAGGGTAAACGGCGGCTGTCCAAGAAGCTTCGAGACATATTGCGATCCGAGCGATGCAAGTCCGATTCCGTTCCCCAGCACCCAATTTGGGTTCGTAAATGCCAGCATCAAGTTTTGGATTGGATATTCCCACCCTCGATGAGTTAACTCATAGGCCGAGCTATTCGGTAGCAGTGTTTCCCCGTAAAATGCCAACCGCGACGCAACCTGAGTTGGAAAGATTAGAATGACCGCAGCGAGGCCGAGAACTGCACCGATCAACGATCGCCGAATCGCCTTCCACGGTGCGCCCCACAGAAATCCTACTGACAATACAAGCGCGCTAATCGCTCCGTACATCACGGCGCCGCGCGAACCGCTGAACAATATCGCAGCCCCCACGATCGCCGTCGCCGCAAATATTAGCTTTCTGTTACGCCGCGTATAAAGCAGCAGGTAGCCGGCGGTTCCGAGAACAAGAATTATGGCGATTATCAGATAGTTGGCAAATCTGCCCGAGCTTACAAACACAGCAGTCGGCAACGAGAGAATTTGATTAGTAAGCGGCGAATATTTATCGAGCTCACCCAGTTCCCGGAGCTCAGGCGCGAGATTCGAAGGATTGAGAAAACTATGCCCCATGATTGCCTGCGCAATTCCCAGCGCCGCGATAATGCCGGCAAGCACGGCATTCATTACAAGAAATTTCCTAAGATCCTCATCTGTTCGGATCAGCGCGTAGCCAACGTACATCATGGGCACATAGAAAAAGTAAATCTTGAATCCGAGAATTCCGTATAGAACATGCGGGGAATGCGGGTTGAAAATCTGCATGAGTCCGAGCCACACAAAAATTGTGAGAAAAAGCAGAAACTTGGGCCTGAAAGCTTTCTCTCGGCCCGCTCGAACGGCCGCAAAGAGAGAAAGGTAGGTTAGAAACGCCAGCACATCTTTCCCGAAAAACAGAACGGTGTTGTTGCCCATATATTTTCGGACCAGATCCTCAAAGAGGAGCCACGTCAGAAACGAGTAGAAGCCCGCCCGCCAGTTCCGGAGAATCGTGACCGCAACTGCACAAACGATAAATCCAAGTGTGATGAACACAAGTGAATTGAGGTCGCCGACAGCAATCTTGCGTCCGATTTCGTATGCCAGCCAAAGTCCCAAAAAGAACAAACTCGCCCCGACTAGTGTCTGGCTTCTTATCGTGGGAATCCGGTTGCTCAGCATACTCGTCTTAGTACAGCCTGCTTCCTTATGTTATCGGTACGGCTTTCTCGCAACGGCCACGATATTGTCACTGAACCTCAATCCGCGGAGCAAACGAAACTCGCCCGTTGCCAAGTAACGTGCGGTTTACAAGATCCCGACCACGCCTGAAAAGTAGAATTCCGGGGTAAGAGTCCTACCTGTTCAAAAATCCTCAGGAAGTCCTTGCGAAGAAGAGCTGCTATATGCGCCGGGTAACAGGAGTCGCTGAGTGCAACATAGTGACCTCGGACTAGCAAAGCGGTCAAAGACCTCAGGCTCTCGCTGTCTGGAGTAGTGAGTATTATTGTTACCCCCGGGCTCAATATCCTCGTCAGTTCTCGCATCATCATCCGCGGTTCTCCAGGTGCTCGATCACTTCAACCGCGACAATTGTACTGAAAGCCTCATCAGGGGCACGCTTAAATCTTGCTGGATCCACTCGAGTATGCCCTCCAGTCGGCCCGGAGTTCCTCTTATATCGGCGGCAGCCACGTGTTTGGACCGCTGGCACGCGAGCAGCTTCCGCGCCATGTGCCCCATCCCAGCCCGGTAGTCGAAAATTTTCCTCCAAAATCAACTGCTCTATACATGCATAAATGGCATCCGAACTGATCCCACCGCTCGCTTCGGCTGCGCGAAACCGGTCTTCCATAATCCAAGCGGAGGTCAGATCCATCGGGCTCTCTGCTTGGCTAGGTTGGCTGGTACACCATTCATGTGAACCTCAGCGGTGTAGCGCGTTCCTGTACGCGGAAACGTGCCCCTCAATCATACTATTGCGTTCGAAAATCTGCATTGCTCGCCTGCGGGCAGCCACGCTCAGCGATGCTCGGAGCGATGAGATCTCGATAGTGTCTCGTAAGCACGCGTAAAGAGCGTCTGAATCACCCGCTTTGAAGCGCAACCCCGCTTCGCCTACTATTTCCCCAAGGCCGCCGATATCGGACGCTATCACTACACCTCCGCGCATCATGTGTTCGATGGCAGCCAACCCTGCAGTTTCCTCACATTGCGAAGGCATTACTATCACTCGCACCGACCTCAATGCTTCTGCCAATTCGCGGCCCTGGAGTTCGCCGAGGAATTCAACCCGATTCCTGAACCCGAGGTTCCGAACCAGATTTTCGAGGTTCGCGCGCTCCGGTCCGTCTCCCACGAAAGTCAGCCGAAAGTCGGCCCCATCATCATCCAGGCGTTTCGCGGCTCGCAGGAGAATAGGCAGGCCTTTCTCTGAGACTAAGCGTCCCACGGAACCAATCTGCAACGCATTTCCGTCGCTGGGTTCTTGTAGAGTCTCGGTGGTGTCTTGAACTCCATGATAGACCACGCTGGTTCGTGGAAGCGAAATACGCTTGCAGACGTGTTCGCTTACCGCGATATTTCTTGATACTTTCTGGCACAACCATCGGCGCGGAAACGTAAGGATCAGACTGCGCAAGCTTCTTGTCCAGCCGAGACTGGCAGTGTTGCACCGAATGCACATTTGGTATTGCTTCTGCATGAAGTAACCCGGGCAGAGGCTGTGATCCGGTTGATATACGAGCAGTCCATTCGGGCAGATAGATTGGTATCCATGATGTTCCACGACAACGGGTTTACCAAACGCCAAGCCCAGCAGCATCGGAAGCATAGCCGGCCCGGCGAGATGGACGATGTCGGCTTCTCTGACGAACTGAATTAACCTTCGCAGATTAGGGTCCCGCACCAGCCGGTATGGCAATAAATCGTCTGCATCAGAACGGCGCCTGGTCCGAGTCACAACCGTCACCTCAATTATTCTCGTTTCGTCCCAGTCCTTCCCGGCTAACCCGCGTGCTAGCTCAGCCACCACAGTCTGGATGCCGCCTGTAACTGGCAAAAACACTTTCGAATAAATAAGAACCTTCATGCTTATTCGCGTGAACTACTAAAGGCCTGGATCATTTGATCCGCAATGGTGTGCCACGAAAAGAATTTCTCCTGCGCTAGACGGCTCGCCTTAATAAGTTGCTCTCGCAAGTGCCCGTCGCTAAGAATCTGCGCGAGGTTTGTTCCGAGGGCCTCGGAATCGCGATAAGGAACAAGTCGAACGCCGGCTTGGCTAATCGGGAAAGCCTTCTGACTGGTTCCATATCCTACAATCGGCAGCCCGCACGCGATGCCCGCGACCGCACTGCCGCGGGTCGGGTACATTTCTCCGCGCACGCAAAGCATCGCGTCGGAGGACATGAGAATATCCCTCACGGCAGTTGCGTCTTGCATTCCGAAGTTCGATACCTCAGTGGAGGTTCCGTCGAAGGCCCGCGTAATTTCGTCCCGCGCCTCTGTCGTTCCTCTGCCGAGAAACACAACGCGCACCTTTCTTCCGGCTGTCGCAACATGTATCGCCGTCGAAATGTCTCTAAGTTCGTTCTGCAAGTTCGGGGGATCGCTTAGGCAATAAATCGCCACCTTGTGATTTTCAGAGTGCTGAGTATCTGGAATCTTGGTCGCCCACTCAGGCGCCGGCAGATTCGCGCCGATCGGAATGAACACGGCGTGATTGCCGGTCGGCAGCCACTCGATTCTGTCCAACGGATCGGCAAAGATCGCGATATCCGCCTCACTATAAATTCGCCGAATCACCCAATCTTGGAAAGCACCACGCACTAACCCAACCAGTCCCACACCACCCTGCTGCCGCGACTCATGGAAAACAACTGCGCAGTGGAGTTTTTGGCGTCTTAAACTCCTTAAAATGGCGAGAGCGCCCAGCGGAAATCCACGCCGTGACCAGCTCAGCGCCGTATACTGCAAAATGATCCAGGCGCCATTCCACTTCACGGCTTGAGCGCGGATTTTCTGAAGTGCGCGGATCCAGCCTTCCGAATTCCAGTCCACTCGGGCGATCTCGGTCTCGATTTCACGACGCCGGAGTGCCTCCGCCAGGTACTCGCAGTAATCCAGTACGCCGTCAGCAGGCGTATCGGGTTTTCCCAAAAGTAAAATCAAGCGCATACCTGCAGATGAGCTCGGTGCGATTGTGTGCATTTTCAGCTGCAATTTGGAACGACTGAACTAAGAACTGCCGGCATCTGCCCCTTTTCAAGCATAACATCTCCATTTTGGATGATTGCTCATGTATCTCTCTGGGATTGCGATCTCAACCGGCGATTGCCCCCGAGATCTGACACAAACTCACTGCACCACTTGCGAGACGAATACGAATCGGACGCCGCGAGCTTCGAGCCGCGGCGCCGCTTCCACGAGCGCGGCAATCGTCTCGGGATGCGGATGACCAATGGCAATCGCAAAGCCGTCACGCGCGGCGTCTCGTGCAGCGAGATCAAGCTGGGCAAGAATTGCGTCGCGTTTCGGCGTGTCGTCGAGAAAAACCTTGCGCGACGCGGAACGCACTCCCGCTTTCTCGGCTGTGTCGTGGGCAACCGTCGCGGCAGTGGTCCGGCTATCAATGAAAAACAAGCCGCGCCGGCGCAGGGCCGGCATTAATTCCGCCATCAGTGTCGCGTCTGCCGTCGCGCGCGAACCTTGATGGTTGTTCACCCCTGCGGCGTGTGGCACTGTTTCGAGCATGCCGTCAAGATCCCGCTCCACTTGGTCAGCTTTCATTCCCACTCGCAGCTCGATTGGCTCGGCTTTTGCTTGATCAGCTTCGGCTTCCATCGGGAGATGCAGCAGCACTTGATCTCCGCGGCGATACGCTTCCTCAGCCACTTCCGCGGAAAGCGGCAAGTGCGGAATCACGGACAGTGTGATGGGAAACGAAAGCGTGAGCGCGGCGTCAGCGGCCGCGCGATCATAGCCCATGTCGTCCAGGATAATCGCCAGTTTCGGACCGGATTCAGAACCACCCTGGAGCGCAGGCGCCGAAGATTGCGCGATCATCGAAGTGACGACGTGAACCGTGTGGGTACGCGCGCCTTTGAATGAAAAATCCAGGCGCATCACACTGTTTGAATTCGTCTCTGAAATGGATAGTTTGTGACGCCGCGCAATCGCATCGAGAGCCTGCTTCAAGGCATCTGCTTGCGAGGTATCACGCAACGTGACGTAAATGTCGTCGACGGAAGGGTGAGCGGCGCCGGCCTCAGACGGCTGGACCTCGGGCCGAATGGCAATCTCAGATTTGCGCTGGGTTGTTTTCTCCGCCGCCGCGACGATCTCGCCGGTTATCCCACGGATTTCATGCTTATCAATGGGTTTTTCGCCGCAGCCGATCAAACACACCACCACCAGCACACAAATAAAAGGAAAAAGCTTCAGCAACGGAATTTTAAGTAAGTAGAACGGTTTCTCAGAATTGCATCTAGGACTGCTTCGCAGCTGCGGGGCAAAATCCCCGCGCGGTCTCATCGCCAACTATGCGGCCTTTTGCGCCGCACCTGTGCCTTGAAGAATCTCGATGGCCTTCTTCACGGCAGGGTCGTCCGGCGAAACAGCTCCGGAAGGAGGCGCTTGGTCCTGATCGTTGCTCGCAACTGTGTCATCAGCAGGCTTCAGTTCGACCGTAGGCACGACGCCATCCGCAGGAATCTCTTTCCCGCCGGGTGTGTAATAGGTTGCAACCGTCAGAATCAGCGCTGATCCATCGTCTAGCTGAACGAGCTTCTGCATGGACGCGGTGCCATACGTGCGGCTGCCTATCGTTGAGCCGCGGTGATTGTCTGCAATCGCGCCTGCAAGAATCTCAGCCGCTCCATCCGTACCGTTTCCAACGAGCACGGTCATCGGCTGCGACCAGGCCACTTTCGATCCATCGGCGGACGAAACCACCGGCGAGATCGTCTGGCCTTTTAGAGTGGTAATAGTGCCGGAGGGAAGAAAAAGCTGCGCTGTCGAAATTCCCTCTGTGATATCGCCGAACGCGCAATCACGAAGGTCCAAAATCAACTTGTGAGCGCCCTGATGCTCAAACTGCCCGAGCTTCTCGCGAATCTGTTTCGTGGTTCCCGGATCGAACGAATGCACATGCAGGTACGCGATATCGCCCTGAATTTTGTCTTCCACGATCTTCGGAGGTGCCAGCTTCGCTAGCGTAATTTCCATGTCCTGCGGTTCGGGTTTGCCTCGGCGAATCACCGAAAGCTTTACCACCGCACCCGGTTCTCCAGTAAGCAATACCTGCGCCTGATCGAGAGCCATTTGGCTTGTCGTAAATCCAGCGATCGATTCCATCAGATCGCCGATTCGCAAACCGGCCTTCTGCGCAGGGCTATCGGGTAGAACTGAAATCACGCCAATGTAGCCAAAGCGCTTGGTAAGAGCTATGCCGGCAGAGGCTTTCGAATGGTTCGCGCTCTTTTCCTTGTAGTCGGTGTATTCGAGCGGACTGAGATAAGCGGATTGCGGGTCGAGCGAATCAAGCAAGCCGTGAAGCGCCCCGCTCGTCACCTGATGCATATTGGGGTCGTCCACGTAGTCGCGCTGGATGTGTTCGAGCACTTCACTGTAAACCGTGAGGGCATGGAACGCCTTGTCGTCAGAAGCTCGCGCGCGCACGTAGCCGGTCGCGACATACGCCATGATCAGAACCGACACCGCGACTACAATCTTTTTTGCCATTGAATTCATTCTGTTTTCCTCGACTCCGCCGTGGAAGACGCCCCAATTCTGTGATGCGAGCTGCTTGGCGCGGGTTTCAATTCCAAGCCGCCGACAGACATTATAATCTGTTTCGCGCGTGATGATTAGACGGATTAGCGGCTGGATTGGTTAGTCGGCGAACAACAAATGAATTCCCACAAACCCCTTTTTCATAATCACTTACAGGCTCTGATGCCTGTTATTTGTGCGCAAAAGTATGCCGGCCTGCAGGAACCTCAAACGCATCCGGGTTTGCGACAGGCATGGCAGCCGTAATGTACGTTTGCGAAATGCGATCCTGCCACGTGAAATGATCTTCGTCCCAAAGCGCCCATAGAAAACCGAGCATCAGTGTCGCGCCCGAAAGCACATACCCAAAGCTCCGCCACAGAAGTTGCCGAGTTTCCGGAAGTGTTCCATCCAGTCGAACGATCGTCATGCCTCTCAGCTGCATCCCAGGCGTTGCTCCAGCAAACGTAGTGAACAGAAAGAAATATTGCGCGTACAACAGGAAGAAAGTCGTCGCGTAAACAATCGTGTCCACCTTCTGAAACATCAATTCTCCGCCAAGCGAGCGAAAAAGGCCGAGGAATCCCGCATAGGCAAAGACTAGAAAGATGGCATCCAGCGCACCAGCCAAACGACGTTCCATGAGACCAGCCACTGGAACGAGTGCAGTTTGCGGATGAGCGCGGTCGTCTGGCGAACTCGAAAAATCGAGCTCCGGCTGAATCCGAATTTCCATTCGCTCGGTATGGCGCGGGCGAGGATTCGCCCGTGGACGCGGGCGTTCTGGAATCGGAATTTCCTCTTCGAATTCAGGCTCGCGAACGAAGGGTAGACCGGATTGCGGATCGTCAGGACGAAGTCGGCGACGGCGCACTCGATACTCCTCGAGACGACGGCTTACTTCACGGCGCCATTCTGGTTCGGGTTCGGTTTCCTGATGATTCGCGCTGACCGCGACGGGTTGCGGAACTACGCTATCTTCTGCGACGAGAGGCCCATCACAAAAGGAGCAAATATCGGCCTCTTCGAGCAGCAAAGCACCACACTTCGAGCATATCTGTATCACTGGTCCGTTTTGCGCTGCGGAAGTTCCAGTGAGGAACGGTGTAATGGTAGCACGATCGCATTCGCGCAAACCAGCGCCGTTGCAACCTCCGGCAAATGTCGCGTATCAGGCAACCCGCATCCCGCACCCTACTTCTCATCCTGCGCACCCCAACTGGGATATTTCGCACAGATTCTTACCACCGGCGCGACGGGCGCCACTCGATACCGCGCCGATTGCGACCACTCGGGGCGCGTGTTAGGCTCAATTCTCTTTTTAAGCTGCTTTCATTCTCAGGCGATGCCGAGCGCGACAGTCTCAAAAGCCTTTCGCAGGTTGGTTTCACCCTTCGCGGTTACGCTGATTTTATTCTCGCTAGCATGTAACGCTTTCGCTCAAACAACGGTAGAGTCCTCCGCAAAATCTGCTCCGAAGAAGGCGTCTCAAATCCCATCGAAGCCTTCGCCTCAACGTCCCGCCGAGGGGGGAATCGCTACCCTGGAAGCCGATCAGCAGCGTCAGGTGGGCAAAACTTTCTACGCCGATGGCCATGTCGACGTGCGCTATCAGAACTATCGCATCCGCGCCGATCACGCCGAGTACAACAGCGAAACGGGTGTCGTCAACGCGAAAGGAAATGTTCAGCTGGATTATCTGACCCAGCATGTCGAGGCTGACGACCTGCGTTACGAACTGCAGACCGGCCACGCTCTACTGCACCATGTGCGCGCCACATTCGCCCTCCAGCGTCGTCCCACGCCCACCCTTCTAATCAGCCCCAATCCTCTCTCCTTCGAATCCGACGAAGCTGAACGGATTAACGAAAATACCTACCGCATCCGAAACGCATGGCTGACAGTTTGCGATCCTGATCGGCCCACGTGGAAGTTTTACGCGCCGGTCGCAACGGTTTACCTCCGGAAGTCGGTGCATCTCGACAATGGCAACTTCCGAATCCGTTCGATTCCAGTAGTCTATCTGCCGTACGCGACTTTCCCGGCTGAACGCCGGCGCGATTCAGGATTCATGATTCCGGATCTCGGCGATAGTTCCAGGAAGGGAGTCGTCCTCGGTGAAGCCTTCTATTGGGCGCCGACGGATTGGGCAGACGCAACGGTGGGCGCCGCCTACTTCAGCAAACGCGGCTGGAGCCAAACCGCCGATATCCGAATGCGCCCCTGGGAAAATGCGCGCCTTGACGTCAGCTATTTCGGAGTAATCGACCGCGGCCTTCCGCAACCCGATGGTCCCGCCATCAACCAGGGTGGCCATGAGATCCACCTGAAATTTGTCTCCGATTTGCCCGATGGATGGCGCGCAGTCGCCGACCTTAACCAACTGTCTTCTCTCACGTTCCGGCTGGCATTCGGCGAAACTTACACGCAAGCGGTCAACTCAGAAGTTCCCAACACTGCATTTCTCAACAATAATTTCAAGGGCTTCAGCTTCGGCGTGGCCGCTGTGAGCTATGAGAACTTTCTCAGCGCTTCGCCCGAAAGCCAAATCCGGCTGCGGACCGCCCCGGAAGCGAATTTCAGTTCCGTCGACCAGGCGCCCTTTCATAATCTGCCCATCTATTTCTCCTTCGAGACCTTCGTGGGAGCCGAGCATCGCGAAGAAAATGTCACGCCTTTCAACACTCCAGGTTTTGTCGAACGAAGCGAAATCGCTCCGACCGTCACAATTCCCTTCCATTGGGGCCCTTGGCTTGACGTCACTCCGATGTTCACGCTTCGCTCTACTCACTACGGCGGGCAACTCCTCAATGGCGCGTTTTCTGGCCAGGGATTCTTTCGCACCACCGAGGAATTCTCGCTCGATATTCGTCCACCGACGCTCGAACGAATATGGGCTCACGCGGGCACGAAATGGAAACATGTAATCGAGCCGGACATTACCTACCAAATGGTCAACGGCGTAACCAATTTCGCCCGTTTCCTTCGCTTTGATGAAGACGAAACGCTTACAGACACGAACGAAATCGAGTACGGAATCACGCAACGCCTCTACCGCCGCAAAGGAGACGCCAATGCCGAGGAACTGCTCAGCTGGAGGGTCGTCCAGAAATATTTCTTCGACCCCACATTCGGTGGTGCGCTCATTCCCGGCCAGCGCAACGTCTTCCAAACGCTCGACGCTCTCACTCCTTTTGCCTTCGCCGACGAGCCGCGGAATTTCTCTCCCATCGTGAGTGACCTGCGAATCATGCCGGGAAAACATTACGACGTTCAGTTCCGTGTCGACTACGATCCGAAGCGCGGCAAGGCCACCGCTTTCGGCACCCTGTTGAAACTCCGGCCTTACAAAGAGTCATTTCTCACTCTGGCGCACTTCTCCACGACAAATCTTCCCACTCCGCTTTCGGAGAATCCTCCCGGCTTCGTTTTTCAGTCGCGCTCAAACCAGGTGCGCGCGCTTCTCGGCTATGGCGATCTAAACCGCCGCGGCTGGAATGCAACTGTAGGCGCAAGTTACGATCTCACCCAGAACGTCTTTCAAAATCAGGTGGTGCAGGTGGGATACAACGGATCCTGCTGCGGATTGGGATTCGAATATCGGCGGCTTTCGTTTGCAAATATCCGAAGTGAAAATCAATATCGCATCGTGTTTCTGATTGCCAATATCGGCTCAGTCGGAAATCTCCGTCGGCAGGAAAAAATCTTCTAGATGCGAATGCCCGCGCGCTCAGAATCTGAGCTGGCCTTTCTTACTATCGAGCAAGCCGCGCGCCTGCTTCGCAAGAAGAGCATCTCATCCCCCGATCTCATTGAAGTAGCGCTCGCTCGAATCGGACGATTCAACCCGACTCTCAATGCCTTCATTACTGTCGTCGCCGGTCAGGCCCGCGCCGAAGCCCGTCACGCCGAAAAACAACTTCGCCGACCCGGCACAAAAAGCCTCCTCTGCGGCATTCCTCTATCAATCAAAGACAATTTCTTGACGCGCGGCGTACGCACAACTGCCGGCTCGCTGATTCTTACGAATTTCGTCCCCGGCGAGGACAGTGACGTCGTCCAAAAACTCACACACGCGGGTGCCATCATACTCGGTAAAACCAACATGCACGAATTCGCCTACGGCATCACCAACGAGAACCCGCACTACGGCCCGTCGCGAAACCCATGGGATCTCGATCGCATTACTGGTGGCTCAAGCGGAGGCTCCGCAGCCGCACTGGCGATGGGGATCGGATACGCCGCCACGGGTACGGACACCGGCGGTTCGATACGCATTCCGGCGGCTCTGTGCGGAATTGTAGGGCTGAAGCCCACATTCGGCCTCGTAAGCGTCAAAGGTGTTGTGCCGCTCGCGAAGACGCTCGATCATGCCGGCCCAATGGCGCGCAGCGTTACGGACGTCTGCATCATTTTGGATGCGCTCGCAGGTGATTACCCGCAAGGGGCGATCCGCCCCGATCCTCGGAAGCTCCGGAAGAACCGCCCGCGCAAATTCCGAATTGGCTGGCCCAAACAATATTTCTTCGAGCGCATCGATCGCGAGGTTCATGACGCAATCGAATCAGCCGCAAAATGTTTCAAATCGCTCGGCGCAAGCATAAAGCAAGTGTCGCTGACAGGTCTCGAGCACTCGGTCGAACCCAGCACGAATATCGCGCTCGCAGAAGCAACGCAGTACCACGAATCGCAGGGTTATTTTCCAGCCCAGGCCGGCAAATATGGTGACGATGTGCGATACAGGCTCGAGTTGGGTCGCAAGGTTCTAGCCGCTGATTATCTACACGCTCTCGACGTAAAGCGAGAAATCACTCAGGAATTCGACGCGGTTTTTGAAAATGTAGACGCAATCCTTGCGCCCACACTTCCCATCGCCGCGCCACGCATCGGTGAGAAGGAAGTGGTAATCGGCGGAGAAAAAGAAACCGTTCGCTCAGCTCTCGTGCGCTTAAATCGGCCTGCTAATCTTACGGGCCACCCCGCGATTTCGATTCCGTGCGGGTTCACGCGCAGTGGCTTGCCGATCGGCCTGCAATTGATTGGGCCGCATTGGAGCGAAGCGCGGTTGCTTTCCATCGCGCTGGCCTACGAAGACGCCACCGAATGGCACAAGCGACACCCCCAACTCGCGTAGCGTGCGTTCGGATCAGCTTCATTCAGCAATCTCCGCCAACGCGCCTCTTCGCTCCATCAGCCAGCTTCCCAGCGCAAAGCCAAGCGCGCCCACAACAATTCCCGCCAGCACGTCCGCAATATAGTGGTAGCGGCCATAAACCGTCGATACGCACATGCTCACAAAAAATGGCAGGCACACCCAGAAGAGCCAGCGACGGTACCTCCATGACGCAAGAATTGCCACTGTTGAGCCGGCGACATGAGCAGATGGAAACGCGCCGCCGTGCACACGACCGAACCGCTCGATGAATTCGATCGCCGTGGTGAAATATCCTCCGCTGAGAGGGATCGTATTCATCGCTGCGAGCGCGTGATAGGGACTCTCGATCGGAAAAAGCACAGCGATGAAATAGACCACATAGTTGGCGATCGCCGTCGAAACCATCACATTCCAGAATGCGACCCGGTCCTTTTCCGCGTACAGAATCACGGGGAGAATCACGAGGTACAAAAAATATGTCATGTACGCGAACTGCATGAAGTCATTGAGCGCCGGATTCGAAAATCGCGCCAGCCACACGGAAGGATGTACGCCCGCAAGATTGAAATCGAATCGAATCAGCCAGTCGTCAAACCAGCCCGGGAAAACCGCGTGCACCAGCCCCTGAAGCTCCTCGAAGAAAAATATGTAGAGCGGCAGCGGATACCAATCGCGTGCAAAACGCAGCACTCGATTCCGCGAATGTCCGGCAGCCCAGGTAAGACAGATGATTCCGAGAGCGATCCAACAGTGGACAACGAAGTACTGCGCTGCGTGCGCAACGTTGCGATGAAAAAGCGCCAGCATCGAGTTAAGCCAGGCAAGGTAAGCGAACGTAACCCACTCGAATGCGCCTACCGAGCGCCGGATATCATCGAACGATCGGGACGAATTGTTCGCGCTCCGGCTTCGCACAGCGGCGGACCATTCCGCACTGTCTTCAGAGGCCATCCCACGCCGCGCCACTGACTGAGATGAATTCATCGAACCTCCCGGGGAGCGAGAGTAGTGTCAATTTGCCGTTTCCTCCCCTCCTGCGAACCGCTCCAGCGAAGAATGGTCCAACGGCGCCTCTGTGCCTTGCGGTCCAGGCTCCACGATGCGTTCACGGCCGCTGGATGCCCCACAGCCTCGAGCATCCCTGCATCCGACATTTCATTCCCGTAGGCAAAGCTATTTGAGAGGTCGAGGTCGCTCATGGCCGCTTCCCTTCGTATCACTCGCTCCTTCTGCTCGAAGCTTAAGTGCGCGCCGGAGAGTCGTCCGGTAAAACGGCCATTGTTTATCTCGAGTTCGGTCGCGCATATTTCCACACCATAGGGCAGATGGCGAGCCAGCACACGCGCCAAAGGCGCAAGCGTTCCGGTGACAAGCACGACCCTGTGACCACTTTCCAGATGCCAGCGCATGCGATTGATTCCTTCGATGAGCAATGGAAGCGAGCCAGCTGCAATTGTTTTTTCCCACTCTCCGACCATGGATTCTTGTATTCCGGCGAGATAATATTTGTTGGTGAGCACCGCGCGCTGCCCGCTACTCAGAAAGGTTCCCGCTGACCGCGCGATCCATCGCGCAACGTTCACGGTCCGAATTTCGTCCTGCTCCATAAGATAGCCGATGAACCGCCACTCGAGCGAAGGCGGTGCCAGCAACGTTCCGTCGAGATCAAAAAAAGCGCCGATTTTTCGCGCCGCGTTCATTGCGTCATTTCGAGGAGGCCGTCGCTGTCGCAGTAGAGCTGGCGTTCGTTAGATACCGGCGTCCATCCCAGATCACGGGAATCGCGCGAACCACGCAGAATGTGGCGGTAGCTAATACCAAAGCTTGCCCGCCGCCCGAAAGCCACTGCCGCGAATTCGCATCCAACCACGTCACCTGAAGCTGCGGCAGTGGCAACAGCACGCCGAGATAGCAGAAGCATGCGCACTTGAGCGCAGCATATGCCGCGCGACTTGGCCGCGAAGCTACCAGGCTTCGTCCCCACCAGGTCTCAATCATCGAATCTCGACCGAACCCGCTGCGTCCGCTTCGCGCGGCGAGGCCTCGCAGAAAGTCTGTGACCGTGCCGCGCACAAAAAACAATACCGGAATCCAAAACGAAATCAGGCCCGTAGCGGCAAAAAATGTGAAGAAAAGATTTTCGACTACGCGGTCGCCCAGAACATCGAACTGCGCTCCAAGAGGCGTCGCAAGATTTCGCTTTCGCGCGATGTAACCGTCCACTCCGTCAAGCGCGATGGCCGCGATCGTCAGCAAAATGGCCGTCGCATCCGCAGCGAGCGCGTCGTGCCCAAATGTGAAGAGTGCAACAGCGGCGAAGGCTGCAACCACGCGCGCGGCGGTCACTTGGTTTGGCGTCAAAGTGGTCATCCTCGATTCTTCCATTCGTCGCGAAAAGTGCTCACGCTGTCGTTGCGCTGAAAAAGAAGGAGCCCGCATCGCTCGCGGCAAATTGCTTTGCCGTTCCCGGCTCCAGCGTGCGGGCCCTCCACTCCGCAAAATGCATTCGGCATGCCACGACGGCCGGCGGCTTAGGCTAATGTTATCAATCGTTTACGGAGGTAGTTGTGCTAAGCCTCCCTTTCAATTGTCGTGCCTTTGCGCCACCTGTCGGCTTTCCCCTCGTCCTTCAGCAGCTACAAAAACCACGGCGCGCGTCTAAGGGATGTGGGAAAATTGTAAGTTCTGTCATGACGTTGCATGGGAGTCAGCATCCAATCACTATGAAAAGGGCGTACCGAGACTGATGGAAGTTTCGATCTTTGCGGCGTTCGTTGCGGGACTCGTATCGTTCCTCTCGCCGTGTGTCTTGCCGCTCGTGCCCGGTTACCTGTCGATGCTTTCAGGAATCGGCGTCGAGCAATTGAAGGGCAGCCAGGCACACCGCGCAAAGCTGCTTCTATCGGCACTGGCCTTCGTTTTTGGATTCTCGATCGTTTTCATCTCTTTCGGCGCCTCGGCGAGCGCCGTCGGTACATTCTTTGTGCGCAATCGAAGCCTGCTCGCGCCGGTTGCCGGGGCGCTGATCGTGATGTTCGGGCTCCATCTCATCGGCTGGCTCGGGAAAATAACAATCAGGGTAGGTTTGATAGTTGGGGCAGTGCTTGTGGCCATCGGAGTCGCGCTTACTGTCCATCCGGCGTTTCTTGGCGGCTGGCTCAAGCCAGTCCATTTCTATTCTGTCTCGTTGATTTTTCTTCTCGGCCCTTCGCTCACGCGCTGGCTGAATCGCGACATACGTTTCCAGAAACTTGGCGGGCAGCCGGGTGCTTTCGGCGCGTTTCTGATGGGCTTCGCATTTGCCTTCGGCTGGACGCCGTGCATTGGACCCATACTCGCCACCGTGCTGGCGATAGCAGCTACCCGCGAGACTATAGGCCAGGGAGTTTTTTTGCTGGCTTGTTATTCGGCAGGTCTTGCCATCCCGTTTCTCGTGACAGCGCTTCTCATCAGCGGCTTCTTGCGTTTCTACCAGGGGTTCCGGCGTTATCTGCACATGGTGGAAGTATTCAGCGGAGTTTTGTTGCTTGCCATCGGTGGATTGGTATTCTTAAATCGGCTCACCTGGCTATCGGGCAAACTCACGTTCTTAAACCGGTTTTCGCTGTGATTGGAGCATTACGAATGACGAAGGTTCTCAAGATTTTGTGTTTCTCGGCAGCGGTCGCCGTGATGGCTATCAGTTTCTCCGGCTGCAATTCAAAGAAATGGTTCAATGCGTCGGCTCAGGAGAATGGCGCTAGCAAGGGCCCGTTGCCCACCGCTCCCGATGCCACCTTCAAAGACCTGGATGGCAAGGACGTAACGCTTTCAAGCTTGAAAGGCAAAGTCGTCGTGCTGAATTTCTGGGCCACCTGGTGCGAACCCTGCCAAGTGGAAATCCCCTGGATGATCGAGTTGCAGCAGAAGAATGCGGACAAAGGCTTCACGATTCTTGGTGCCGCGATGGACGATGAAGGCAAGAGCGTGGTTGAGCCGTACGTGCAGAAAACCGAGTTCGATGTCGACGGCCAGAAGATGAAAATGAACTATCCGATTGTTCTGGGCAGCGACGACCTCGCCTCTAAGTTCGGTGGATTAATTGGGTTGCCCACGACGGTCGTGATTACGCGTGACGGCAAAATCGCGAAACGATTCATCGGCCTGGCAAACCGCGATCAACTCGAAAAGCAGGTTCGCGCGCTTCTCTAACTAACGCCGCGGGCCACTCCTTGCTCCCGCTCGCGCATCTGCTGTAACCTCCAAGAGTCACGATGCCAAATGCGGTAGCGACAAAAACCTATGGATGAACACGAATTTCAGAAAAAGTGCGACGCAGCATTTGAATCCCTGCGCAAACGCCTGCTCGAAATCGGGGACCAGCACGACTTCGAAGTCGAAGGTGGCGCGGGCAAGCTCGAAATCGAATTTGAAGACGAGGATGAAACCCGCTTCGTCATCAGTCCGAACACTCCAGTCCGCCAAATCTGGATTTCTGCCCTGACGACGAGTTTCAAACTCGGCTGGTCGGATTCAGCGCAGGCGTTTGTGCTCGAAAAGACGGGCGAGACGCTGAACCAGGTAATGAGCCGCATCCTGACTGAAAAACTGGGCGAGCCGGTTCAGGTCTGAACTCGAATGCGCCTGCACTTCCGTCGGCTAACCTTCGGCTTATTCCTCACAATCGCAGCGGCGACTATATGTGCCTCTGCCGGCACTGCGCTCGTATCAGCTCAAGAGGCGCTACCCAGTCCGGCAGCGGTCGTTAAGC
>Ga0209525_1000058_pt1 | contig 41060 bp, 28 predicted proteins | sample JacPin_JW_Ref_O1_FD_187958 | JGI IMG/M metagenome (GOLD analysis project Ga0209525, IMG submission 187958) | Forest soil microbial communities from Algoma, Ontario, Canada - Jack Pine, Ontario site 1_JW_Ref_O1 (SPAdes) (version 2) | ecosystem: Environmental > Terrestrial > Soil > Boreal... | reverse complement strand
CGCTGCCGCTTGGCTCGATCCGAGCATCATCACCAAGCAAGCTCAGCTTTACATGGACATGGACTACTCGCACGGCCCTGGCTATGGCAATACGCTCGTTTGGATGCCGGGCACGCAGCCGGGGCTTGGCGAAAATCTCGTCAACGTGCCGCAGGATTTGGATCTGGCCAAGTTCGACAAAATGTTTATCGATTTGATGTCGGGGCCAACGCCCGGTGCAAAACCTGCCGCAGGTTCAAAATAGCCCCAGAGCGGCATGATCACGAGCACGCACGATTTCAAAGGAGCTTCGTAACGAAATGCACTTCAGGCCCCTTCCTCGAATTGCACTATTTATTGCCCTGTTTGTTTCATTCGCAAGTTCCGCAAGCGCCCAAGCCAAACGCAAAGTGATCATTGACCAGGATGCGCGCGGCCCGGCCACCACGGATCAGCAATCAATATTGGTTTTCCTTCAATCGCCCGAAGTCGAAACACTCGGCATCACCGTAGTCAGCGGTGACATGTGGCGCGACGAAGAGGTCGCTCACACGCTGCGCATGCTCGAAATCGTCGGCCGCACCGATATTCCCGTCGTCCCCGGCGCCGTCTTCCCGCTCATCAATCGCGAAGAATTGATTCTTCGCTGGGAGCAGCTCTACGGCAAAGTCTCCTACAAGGGCGCGTGGAACAAGAAGCCTCTCGGCGACGGAATCCGTGGCGTCTATCACGGCCCCTATGAAGTGCCGCAGCTCGTCGAGGGAAATCCCACGACGAAGCCGTCGAACGACGACGCCGCGCATTTCATCATTCGCATGGTCCACAAATATCCGCATCAGGTGACGATTTATGCGGGAGGCCCGCTCACAAACATCGCGCAGGCCATCAGCATCGATCCCGCAGTTTCCGATCTCGCGCAAGAACTCATCGTGATGGGCGGCAGCATCGCTCCCGTCGTTCCGCCCGATTGGATTCCCGAAAATCGCCGCGAATTCAATTTCTGGTGGGATCCAGAAGCCGTCCACATGGTGTACACAGCGCCGTGGCATAAAATCACGGACACTACCGTAGACATCTCCGTAAAAACCTGGCTCAAGAAGGCGATGATTGCCGAAATCGCGAAATCGCCCAATCCCGCCGCTCAATATCTGGCAAAATACGCCGACGAAGAATTCCGCTGGGACGAACTTGCAGCCGCAGCCTGGCTCGATCCTAGCATCATCACCAAAGAAACCGAACTCTATATGGACATGGACTACTCGCACGGCCCGGGCTACGGCAATACGCTCGTCTGGATCGCCGGCTCTCAGCCCGGTCTCGGCGAACAGCTCGTTCACGTACCGCTCGAACTGAATCTCGAGAAATTCGACAAGATGTTCATCGAACTTATGACTCGCCCTACTCCTGGTGCGCACGCTCCGGCCCAGTAAACGAGGAAACGAATGGCTAAAAATGTGGAAGTCGTAGGAATCGGCAGTTGCACGGTGGACTACTTCGCCATCGTTCCACGTCTTCTCGGCCCGGAAGAAAAAATCAATGCGACACGCATGGAAATTCATGCCGGCGGCGTTACTGCGAATAATCTCACCCAGGTAGCACGATTGGGCGCCAGCACAGGCTGGCTCGGCCTGATCGGCGACGACGAAAACGGCCGCATCATTCAAAAAGCATTTTCGCAAGACGGCATGGACCTCTCCGGTATCGAAGTCGTGAAAGGCGAAATGTCGTCGCTCACCTGGATTCCAGTGGATGTGGAAGGCGAACGCTGCATCTACATGTTTCCCAACGTGACCGGGAAAATTTCGTGCTTCCAAGTTGACACTCGCTTCGCACCGCACATCAAGGCCGCCAAGCATTTCCACACCGAAGCCTCGCAGCTTCCGATCGTCCCCGTGAAGCAGGCGATGACAATCGCAAAACAGGCTAACGTGCGGATTATTTTCGATCTCGACGTCTCCCCCAGCTTCTTCGCACAAGCCAACCTTGGAACGCAGGAAGAACTTGTCGCAGCGCTGAAGCTTGTTGACGTTCTCAAACCGTGCAAAGCAGCCGCCAAGGAAATGACCGGCGAGCGCGATTTCGACAAGATGGCGGGCAAGCTCCTCGATCTCGGACCCAAGCTTGTCGCCGTCACGATGGGCCCGGAAGGATGCCTGATCGCTACGAGCGAGAAAACCGTTCATGTCCCCGGATTCAAAGTGAAGGCGGTCGATACCACCGGCGCCGGCGACGCATTCATGGGCGGCCTCTCCTACGGGCTCCTACAAGGGTGGGACCTCCAAAAGGTGGGACTTTTTGCCAACGCTTGCGCCGCTCTTTGCTGCATGAAGGTAGGCGCTCGCGCGATGTCCAAGCGCGACGATGTGCTCGCATTCATCAAGGCGAATAGCCCGGCAGGCGCGCCATCGTTCTAGTTCGCCCATAGATCAAAGCCGCGCACCCGAGTTCGCGAATTACGGCCCTAAAAGCAAAGCGCCGAGAGGAGCTAAATGTTCACACCGCAAAGTTTTGGCCTTGCGCTGGCGATGATGCTCACCGCTTCGATCTGTTGGGGGTCTTGGGCCAATACGTATAAAGGCGTGAAGGGCTACCGCTTCGAGCTTTTCTACTGGGACTACGCGATCGGAATTTTCCTCGCCGCGCTGATTTATGCTCTCACCATGGGCAGCCTCGGCAACAACGCCGACAGCTTCATGAACAATGTTCATTCGGCGGACACTGCGAATATTTACCGCGTACTCTTCGCCGGCGTAATTTTCAATCTTGCAAATCTTCTCCTCGTCGCCGGCATCGACATGGTGGGCCTCGCCACCGCTTTTCCGGTGGCGATCGGCATCGCTCTAGTAGCGGGAACGATTCTGAGCTACATCCTCCAGCCCAAAGGCAACGTAAAAATGATTGCCGCGGGTTTGCTCTGTGCCGTCCTTGCCGTGGTGCTCGACGGCAAAGCGTACGGCCAACTCAGCGGCAATAAAGCTGTATCGCGTAAAGGGCTCATCACCTGCGTCGTCTCCGGTATCTTGATGAGTACTTGGGCGCCATTTTCGACCCACGCTATGACCCACGGCAACACACTCGGGCCTTACAGCGTCAGCGTCTTTCTTTGCCTCGGCGCGCTGCTCTCCTGTTTCATCTGGAATTTCTACTTCATGAAGCATCCGCTCGTGGGTGAGCCGGTCGCTTTCGGCGGCTTTTTCCACGGCCCGGTCCACGGCCATGTTCTTGGCCTTATTGGCGGCGCGATCTGGTCCACAGGACTGGTTTTCGATCTCGTCGCCTCCACGCAAACCGGCGTCGCGATTTCCTACTCCATCGGGCAATCCGCTCCAATGGTCGCAGCCTTGTGGGGAATATTCGCGTGGAAGGAATTTGCCGGCGCCAACTCAAAAGCCAAATCCTACCTGGCGCTGATGTTCATCTTCTACATTTTGGCAATCTTGCTCATCGCGCACGCCACTGCGTAGTTCTCTCAGTTTCGAGCCGAAGCGTTGTGATTCCGACTGAAAGGGTCCGGAGGAGCACCAGAGGGCCGGAAGCATGTTCGCGGTCACCGACCCTTTGTCTTCTTGCCTTTTGGTGGGAGCCCTCTGCTTCAGCAGAGGGGCTGAACTTTAGTCCAGCAACAATGTCCGCAAATATCAGTGCGCTTTAGCGCTGGGAATCTGGAACGGCGGCAAAAAGCGAAACGAGCTAAGGCCTGTAATGGCTAAATCGGCGGACGCCGAAATCCGCCACAAGCATCCTCAATCTTCGCGGCAACCGCCAGCACCACTTCTTCCTCCCACGGACGTCCTACAACCTGCACACCGATTGGCAATCCCTCAGGCGATTTCCCCACCGGCACCACCGCCGCCGGAACTCCCAGCAAATTGAACCACTGCGAATAAGCCATCGCTTTCAAATATTCGATTTTCCGCCCAGCCACCGTCCACTCGCGCTCTCCATGAGAAAACGCCGGCACAGCGCATGCCGGGCACAGCAAAATCGGATACTTCTCCATCTTCGCAAGAAACGCATTGCGCAGCACGTCGCGCCCAAGCAAGGTGTTGAGCAGCTCACTCGCAGTCAGTGGGCCATCCGCTGCCACGCGCGCGCGAAAATCGCGCAGCAAAGGACTGATCCGCCCGTCCTCTCCATCCAGCATCGGCGAAAACGCCATTTGCCCCGCCCGCCCGAAAAGATTCCACCAGTATTGCCAGATTCGCTCAAGATTTTCAGGACGCCAGGCTTCCACTTCGAACCCCTGCTCGCGCAGCGCGTCCGCAGCCTTGCGCACAGCGGCACCCGTTTCGGGAGTCACCGGCGACGAGCCATCATCTTCAAAGTAAGCCACGGGCAGCCTGTGAATCTCTTCGTCCTTCCATCTCCGGATTCCCACCGGGGCGGAACTCGGATCGCCCGGATCAGGTCCGGCCATCACTTCGAAGAGCCGCTCCACATCGCGCACCGTTCTCGCCATTGGCCCCACCACACCAAGATAAGCAAACGGACCCGCAGAGCCGGGAAAGTGCCCGGTGCATGGAATTCTTCCCGGTGTCGGCTTCAGCCCGCAAATCCCGGTGAAATGCGCCGGGATCCGAATTGACCCGCCTCCATCGCTACCCACACCGCCAGCAGAACACCCAGCCGCGATCGCCGCGGACTCTCCGCCGCTCGACCCGCCCGCCGTTCGCGCAAGGTCCCACGGGTTGTTTACGCGCCCATACATCGAATTGTCGCTTTCGTACGCCATCAAGAGCTCCGGCACGTTGGTGTTGCCCAAGATGATTGCACCTGCGCCGCGTAGCCGCGCCACCAACGGCGCATCCGTTTCCGGCGTGTAGCCTTTTCGCAGCACACTGCCGCATTCGCATGCCAGCCCCGCCACGTCTATCGAGCTTTTCACCGTAACGGGCACCCCGTGCAGAGACCCCAGTGCGTTCTTTCCCCCTGGCGCCGCTGCTGCCGCTTCCGCAGCTCTCGCCCTGGCGCGCGCCCGCTCCGCATCCACGGTCGCGAACGCATTCAACTTCGGATTGAGTCGCTCGATCCGCCCCAGATGCGCCTCCAACAGCTCCACCGGCGAAATCTCTCCCGCACGCACTTGCTCCGCCATCCCAATCAGCGACCCGTACACAATCTCGTCCACTTGGCCTCCGCGTACTCCCGAAAACCGCTCAAACGCGCGGCAGTCTATCATGCTGAGATTACAGGCCATCGGCCCATCGCAGAGTAATGCTTCCGATGAATCATGGATTCTTCCATGGTCGATGGCGCGTCTTGACGGTGCCAGCCTCTCGTTTTCCTCGTTTGGCATCGCCTAATATGAAAGTATTATTGTCCGCCCGAGCCATTCGAATCAGAATGCACGCCTCCTTGCCGACGAATACCCCAGTCTCTTCTCGCGGTCAGTCGCGCGCCTTTCCGGGGCTTCGATGAAGCGCGCTATCGCGATTTTGCTCCCCGTCCTGTTCCTCACGGCCGCATACATTTTTGCGTGGCCAACAGCAAGCGTGCCCTATTTTGCGGCTGTCGTGATTCATACGCTCGGGGGAGTAGCGCTGGTAGTTCTTCTCATCCTTGCGCTGGAAAAGATCCTGACCAGGGCAGCTCCTGCGACAAAAGCCGGTTGGTTCCTCATCGCGTTTGGCGGAACGCTCGGCGTAATACTGATTTTCACAGGCACCCGCCGCACCGAATGGCCGCTCCTCTACGTTCACATCGCCGCATGCGTCGTAGGCGGAGCCTTGATTGTGGCGGACTGGATGGGGCATCACCGCGGTTACCTGATTGGAGCGCACCACGCTACCGCGACGGTGCTCCGCAGCGCCTTCTTCCTCGCCGTGGCCGCTGTCCTCTGCGCGGGTGCGTATTGGCTCCGCAAGGTGCCCTGGGAGCGGAACCATCGCATCGAAAACCCCTCAATCGCCCCCGCCTCCATGGACAGCGAAGGTGATGGGCCTTCCGGCCCGTTCTTTCCTAGCTCTGCGCAAACCCTGCATCACGGTCAAATTCCCGCCTCATACTTCATGGAGTCGCAGAGCTGCGAGCGCTGCCACTCCGACATCTACAAGCAATGGCAAAGCTCCGCGCACCATTTCTCCTCCTTCAACAATGCGTGGTATCGCAAGAGCATCGAGTACATGCAGGACGTGGCCGGCGTGAAGCCCTCCAAGTGGTGCGCTGGCTGCCACGATCCAGCTCTCCTTTATAGCGGCATGTTCGATCGCCCCATCCGCGAAATCGAAGACACGCCGCCCGCGCAAGCCGGCCTCGGCTGCATGATGTGCCACTCAATCGCACAAGTGAAAAGCACGATGGGCCAGGCCGATTTCGAGCTCGAATACCCCGCTCTGCACAAACTTGCCGCCAGCAAGAATCCCGTCATCCGGCGCATTCACGATTACCTCACCGAACTGAATCCCGAGCCCCACCGCCGCGTATTTCTCAAGCCTTTCATGCGCACGCAGACAGCTGAGTTCTGCTCCACCTGCCACAAAGTCCATCTTGATGTGCCCGTGAACCACTACCGTTGGACGCGCGGCTTCAACGATTACGACAACTGGCAAGCCAGCGGCGTCGGTTGGCAGGGCGCGCGCTCGTTTTATTATCCGGCGAAGCCGATGGCCTGCCCCGATTGTCATATGCCAGCCGAAAAATCATCCGACGCGGGCGCGATCGCGGGCGCCGTTCATTCGCACCGCTTCCCTGCCGCCAATACAGCTCTGCCGTTTGTGAACAACGACGCCGAGCAACTCGTCGAGACAACAAGATTCCTCGCCGACAAAGAACTCAGCGTCGATATCTTCGGAATCTCCCCCGAAGCGCCTCAAACAAAATCAAAAACCAATCCATCGGAAGCGCCTGCGGCCGCCGTCGCCGCTACTCCCGGCATCGAGACCACCTTCGCCGTAGGAGAAGAATCCGCCGCATCTGCCCCGGTTGCTGCGCCAGGTTCAGAATCAGCGGCTGAAATCAGCCAGCTCACCGCACCGCTCGATCGCTCGCCAGCTTCCGTCCGCCGCGACGGCACTTACCGCCTCGATGTCGTTGTTCGCACGCGCAAAATGGGCCACTTCTTTCCGGGTGGCACCGTCGATGCCTTCGATTGCTGGCTCGAACTCTCCGCCACGGACGAAAAAGGCCGCGTGATTTTCTGGAGCGGCCGCGCCGCCGACGAAGGCAAAGGCCCTGTCGATCCGGGCGCACATCTCTACCGTTCGCTCTTGATCGATTCCCACGGCAATGCCATCAATAAACGCAACGCCTGGGCCGCCCGCGCCACCGTTTACGTGCATCTCATCCCGCCCGGCGCGGCGGACACGGCTCACTTCCGCCTTCAGATTCCTCGCGATGCCGGCGACCGCATTCACGTAGTTGCCAAACTGAACTACCGCAAATTTGCGTGGTGGAACACTCAGTTCTCTTTCGCGTCCACCGTCGATCCCGCGCACAAAGGCGCCGCCACTCCCGATTTCGACGACCGCCACTGGCTCTTCACCGGCGATCCTTCGAAGGTCCCGGGCGGCGCAAAAGGCATTCCGGTTCTTCCAATCGTCGTAGTCGCTCAAAACGCAATCGATCTAAATGTCCTCCCAGCAAAATCTCCGGAACCCGCGCCCGCCGTCCAGCTCAATCCAGACGACTGGACGCGCTGGAACGACTACGGAATCGGCCTGTTTCTACAAGGGGATCTCACCGGCGCCGCCGCAGCATTCACGAAAGTCACGCAACTCGATCCGAAAAATCCCGACGGCTGGGTCAACCTGGGCCGCGTCCGCGTGCAGGAAGGCAATCTGCCTGCCGCAAGAGAAGTCCTTGATCGCGCACTCACGCTAAAGCCCGATTTAGCCCGCGCCCACTATTTCTATTCGCGCGTCCTCCGCAGCGAAGGCCAATATGACGAAGCCGCCCGCCATCTCCGTGAAGTAATCAAGCAATACCCGCGCGACCGCGTAGTTCACGACGATCTCGGCCGCATCCTGTTCCTTCAGCGTCACTACATAGACGCCATCGCCGAATTCCAATCCACGCTCGCCATCGATCCCGAAGATCTCGAAGCCAACTACAACCTGATGCTCTGCTACACAGGCCTCAACCAACCCGACCCCGCCGCCGAATTCCAAAAGCGCTACCTGCGCTTCAAAGCCGACGAAGCCGCCCAAACGCTAACCGGCCCCTACCGCCGTGATCATCCCGAAGACAATCTAGAGCGTCAGCCAATCCACGAGCACGTCTCAGAGCCACTCGCAACGCCAAAAGCAGCTCCCAAAAAATACGCAACGAGCCGCGCGCACACGCCCGCTCCTGCAACTCGACTCACCACGAAAGGCTCCGATTAATGACTCCTCGCACCGCAGCGCTCAGTGGCACAAGGCTCAGTGGCACAAGGCTCAGTGGCACAGGCACTCTTGTTCACCCTGAGAAACGAAGGGCTTCCCCTATGTTTCGAAGGGCCTGTGCGCTTTCGTTAGCTCTCGGCCTAAGCTTCACCTCGCCGGCCCAATCGCAACAATCGCCCCAATCCCCCCCTTCCAAAATCCACTTCGAAGACATCACCCGCCAAGCCGGCCTCCACTTCACCCACAACAATGCCGCCTCCGGAAAAAAATGGCTTCCCGAAACAATGGGCTCAGGCGTCGCTTTCCTCGATTACGACAACGACGGTTGGCAAGACATCCTCCTAGTCAACGGCGAAGACTGGCCAGGCACAGGCCCAAACTCAAAAAAGCATCCCTCAACGCTAGCCCTCTACCACAACAATCACGACGGCACCTTCACCGACGTAACGCAAAAAGCCGGCCTCGCCGTAGAAATGATGGGCATGGGCGTAGCAATCGGCGACTACGACAACGACGGCTTCGACGACATCTTCATCACCGCCCTCGGCCAAAGCCGCCTCTTCCACAACAACGGCAACGGCACCTTCACCGACGTCACCCAGAAAGCAGGCCTCGCCGGCCCGCACGAATTCAGCACCGCCGCCGCCTGGGTTGACTACGATCGCGACGGCCACCTCGATCTCGTCGTCGGCAATTACGTCCAGTGGTCGCCCGAAACCGATATTTACTGCACCCTCGACGGCAAAGCGAAATCCTACTGCACGCCCGAATCCTACAAAGGCGCCTCCGTCCGCCTCTGGCACAATCGCGGCAATGGCACATTCGAAGACGTCACGCAAAAAGCCGGCCTCTTCGACACCAGCTCGAAAAGCCTCGGCATCGCGATCCTCGACGCCAACCAGGACGGCTGGCCCGACATCTTCGTCAGCAACGACACGCAGCCCAACAAGCTCTACATGAACAACGCCAACGGCACCTTCACGGAAAAAGCCGTGCCTTCAGGCGTCGCGTATAGCGAAGACGGAGTCGCCCGCGCAGGAATGGGCGTTGCCACCGCCGATTACGACCGCTCCGGATACCCCAGCCTCATCGTCACCAATTTCTCGAATCAAATGCTCGCCTTCTATCACAACGAGCGCAACGGCCTCTTCGTCGACGAAGCACCGCACTCGGAAGTTGGCCGCGCCTCCCTCCTCACCCTCGGCTTCGGCTGCTTCTTCTTCGACTACGATCTCGACGGCTGGCCCGACATCTACATCGCCAACGGCCACATCGAAGACGCCATCGAACGCGTTCAGCCGCGCGTGAAGTACGCTGAACCCCCACACCTCTTCCGCAATCTCGGCGCAGGAAAATTTACAGAAGTAACGGACGCAATGGGCCGCGCCTTCGCCTCTCCGCGCGTCGCCCGCGGCGCCGCCTACGGCGACATCAACAACGACGGCGCCCTCGACGTCCTCGTCTCAACCAACGGCGGCCCCGCCGCTCTCTTCAAGAACACCGGCGCCACAAATCACAGCCTCCGCATCAAGCTAGTCGGCACAAAATCCAATCGCGACGGCCTCGGCGCCTCCGTTTACATCGAGTATGGAAACGGCGTCGGGGCACAAACCAGCGGCGGTTCCTACGCGCTGGTTGGAGGAGAAACACAATCAAAGACACTGACTAGCGGTGGAAGCTATCTTTCGTCGAGCGAACTCGTCCTGACGTTCGGTTTAGGCAACTACGATCGCGTTGTTAGGATGGTGATTCGATGGCCCAGCGGCCAGGGCGATGAGACCATCAAGAATATCCCCGCCGACCAAATCATCACTGTGAAGGAAGCCTCCGGTATTGTGGCCTCTCAGCCGCTCGCCAAGCGCTAGCGCTCAATTTTCATGATTGTGCTGCTCAGTATTTTGATGGGATTGGCAACGCCAGTGGAGAAGTTTTTCTAGGTTTTATCTTGCGGCCGCTACAGAATTGCTCTTGCGATCGTCGGACTTGACCTCTGAATTTAGCCGTTTCGTTAGAACAATTAGGTGCTCCTCGCTTGTATCCTTCCACCCGAGCGCTTTGAGCTGTTCCTGCGCGCTTTTCATATCCCTGTCCGCTTCTGCATTGCGCGAAAGTTTGCGCTCAAGCCGCGACAGCCTCACTTCAGCCAATCCAATCTCTTGTGCGAGAACGTTGCTTTTCTCATTTTGCCCCTGCCATTTCTCAAGGCTGGAAAGATCTGACTTCAGCGTCTTGATAGCCTGATCAGGCGGCTGAGTTTCACAGTTGCAAACAATAGAGCTGTCCACAAGACTAAACATGAACGCGCCGAACAGCTGTGGTTCACTGGACTGCACGAAGCCCATGGAGGCAAAGGGAGCAACAAAATAACCGCTAATGCCGCCCAGAATCCCGCAAGCCAACAAGATAATCGCTCTTTTCATTCTGGAGCCTCTTGGGATTTCGGGGCTGCTTCTGCTGTTGCAGTACGGAGGCCGCCGATGTTGTTATACAACTTCTGTTCCTCGGACTCTCGTGTTTCGATTAGTTTTTGGAGAGCGCCAGTTGAAACCTCATCGTTCTTCCATCCCACTGCCGACCATGCACCCTGCGCGGATCGCATGAACTCGTCAGCAGCAACAGCATCGCCCGCAGCTGATTCGAGCCGATAAAGTCGAAGGTAAGTAAGGCCAAAGTCTCGATTGAGAAGTTGAGGCGGGTATTGAATAGGCTCGTCGCGGATTCGTTGCAGAAATTTCAGGTACCGAAGTAAAGCCTCCTTGCCCTGATCAGGGCCCGCTTGGCTATATTATAGGAATGAATAGCGTTCCAGAATCCCCGCATACATATACGCAAATTCCGTTTTCAAGTGCGGTATCACTCGGTATTTGGCTCGAGAAATGGACGTGGTAGCGGCTGCCACCAGAAATACCAATGCGCACAAGAAACCAAAAGCGATAGGCTTGAGACTTCTCATCGATCTCCCCAACGGCCTAAATAGTCTTGATTACCTCACCCTAACATTCCGTTCTCGATATGACGCCTGACCCGATGGACAGGTGTTTCTAGAAACAACCCACTCCCTAAAAGGCCCGCTCAGACAGGCTAGTCGGTCTAGCGCGCGAGGATAACGACGTCCCCTTGCGCTTCCGCTTTTCTCGACTAATATGAATCCCGTGAAACTGGGGAGAGGAAGCTACTTTGTAGCTCGGTCGGTGTATCTGGGCACCCCCCTAGCCATCCTGGCTCTCTCTCTCACCAGCCTCGGCCAACAATCCCAACAAGCGCTCCAGCAAGCCCCACGCTCCCACGTCCGCCGCCGTATCACGAAAACCCCCACCCCCGAACAACAGCAAGCCCCCCGCGCCGAAATCATCCGCGAAAATAATTACGGCGTCGCCCTCATGAACCGCCAGCACTTCGAAGAAGCTCTCGGCAAATTTCAGCGCGCCTGCATCCTCGACCAGGAATCCGACATCGGCTGCGTCAACGTCGGCATCGCCTTCCTCAACATGCAGCGCCTCGACGACGCCCAGCAAATCCTCCAAAAATCCGCCGAGCGCGACCCGAAAAATCCGCGCGTCTGGTTCAACCTCGGCCTCCTCGCCAAAGCCGCAGGCCAGCCCGACGCCGCCATCGAACATTTCCAGAAAGCCGCGGCTCTCGATCCCAGCGATGCCGATGCGCAATACTTCCTCGGCCTCATGTATTCGCAGCAACAGCAATACGACAAGGCCATCGCCTCCTTCGAAAATGCGCTGAAGCTGAATCCGTTCCAGGTCTCCGCCGAATTCGGGCTCGCCCAAGCCTATCGCCGCAAAGGTGACGACGCGCGCGCCATCGAGCACCTCGACCGCTTCCAGCACCTCACCGCCGAAAAACTCGGCAAGCCCATGAGCTTCATCTACGGCGAACAGGGAAAATATTCTCTCGCGGAGCTGATGCGTCCCGCCCCGGAACCGGTTCCACCCGCCGTCCCCGTGCATTTCACCAACGTCACACCGTTATCCGGCCTGCCCGCGCAGCCCCCTTCCGCCTTGCGCAAGCCAACCGTGAAATCCGCGAGCCTCCGCGCGAAGCGGCCGCAAAAGCCCGAATCCGAATCACAAATAGACGAACCGCGCCCAGTCGCGAAATTCCTGGGCAGCGGTGCCTGCGTCTTCGATTACGATGGCGACGGCAAGCCCGATATATTCCTCGTCAATGCCGATGGAAAAGGAAACGCCGGCCTCTTCCGCAATCTCGGCGGCGGCAAATTCGTCAACGTCACCAAATCCGCGCATCTCGATATCAGCGGCGACGGCATGGGCTGCGCCGTCGGTGATTACGACAACGACGGAAAGCCTGATCTCGCCGTCAGCTTCGACGGCCGCGTCACGCTATTTCACAACGAAGGCAAAGGCGTCTTCAAAGATGTCACCGAGTCCGCAGGAATCACGAGCGATGGCCTCGCGCTCGGCCTCGCCTTCATCGACTACGACCACGACGGCGATCTCGACCTCTACGTCACTCGCTTCAACGAATTCCAGCTCGATAATCCCCGCGAGCCGTTCCCGTTTCCCGCCGACGCAACCCCGCCGGGAAATATCCTCTGGCGCAACAATGGCAATGGCACTTTCACCGATTGGACAAAAGAAACGGGACTCGGCGGCGTCGCGCCGTCCGTAGGTGCACTCGGAAGCGATCTCAACAACGACCGCGCGATCGATCTCGTCGTCACCGGCTGGCAAAAGCCTCCCGTCGCTTACATGAATCAACGCGAGGGCGCCTTCCGCGCCACTACGCCATGGACCACAAAAACGCCCGCCGACATGCCCGCGTCCACCGCTGGAGTCGTCTCGCTCGATTTCGATAAAGACGGCTGGATGGACTTGGCTTTTACTCACTGGGGACCGCCCGGGCTCACCCTGTGGCGCAACGTGGATGGAAAATCATTCGAACGCGTCGCCCTGCCGGAAGTCGAATTCATGCGCGGCTGGGGTGTCGCCGCTCTTGATTACGACAACGACGGCTGGATCGATCTCGCCGCGGTCGGTGAAACATACTCAGGCGAAAGCCGCATCGTGCTGCTCAGAAACGAGGGCCCGGCCGGCTTTCGCGATGTCACCGCCGAAACCGGTCTCGACAAAATTGTGCTCCACGATCCGCGCGCCGTGATCGCTTTTGATTTCGATGGCGATGGCGCCGTCGATCTGCTGATCACCCAGAATAATCTGCCGCCCGTCCTGCTGAAAAACACGGGCGGTAATCGTTACAACTGGCTCCGCCTGGGATTCAAAGGCGAACACGACAACAAAACCGGAATCGGAACAAAAGTCGAGCTATCCGCCGGCGCGCTGCAACAAAAGTGGGAAGTCACGGGCGCTTCCGGCTACTTGGGTCAAGGCCCCACCGATATCGTCGCCGGCCTCGGCTTCGAGCGCGAAGCGGAAGTGATTCGCCTGCTCTGGCCCACCGGCGTCCTGCAGGACGAAATGCAGATCCGCGCTCTGAAGAGCGAGCAGATCGCCGAAATCGACCGGCGCGGCAGCTCTTGCCCGATCGTCTTCGTCTGGAACGGGGAAAAATATGAATTCCTCGCCGATATGATCGGCCCGGGAATTGTCGGCCACTGGACGGGCCCCAATCAGCGAAATATTCCCGACCCCGACGAGTATTTCAAAGTCTCCGGCTATCAAGTGAAGCCCAAGGACGGCCTGATCAGTTTCAAAATGCTCGAGCCGATGGAAGAGCTCGACTATCTCGATCAAACGCGCCTTCTCGCCATCGATCATCCCGAGGACGTCGAGGTCTATCCCAACGAACGCTTCCTCAGCGCTCCGCCCTTTCCGATGTTTAAAGTAATCGCCAGTCAGGACGCGCACGCCCCTGCCGGCGCATGGGACGACAAAGGCCACGATCTGCTGCCTCTGCTTCGCTCGCGCGATCGCAAATACGTGACGAATTTTCCTGACGCGCCCTATCAAGGCTTCGCGGGAATGCACACCATCGAACTCGATCTCGGCCCCTGGGAGGCCGATCGCCCGATTCGTCTGCTGATGGACGGCTTCACCGATTATTTCAGCGCCAACTCGATGTACGCCGCATGGCAGGCGGGAATCGAGCCCGTTCCGCCCTACGTTGAAATGCTCGACGATTCCGCGAAATGGGTTCGCATCATCAACGACATGGGATTTCCCGCCGGACTCGCGCGCACCATGGTCGTGGATCTCACCGGTAAACTCCCGTCAGGCTCTCGCTTCATCCGCATCACCACGAACCTGAAAATTTACTGGGACCGCATCCGCGTCGATAATTCCGCGCGCAATATTCCTTTCAAAGTGACCGAAGTTCCTCTGGCAAGCGCGAAGCTCGATTTCCGCGGCTATCCTCGCGTCGTCGAAGGCAACCCCATCAACGATTTGCGCTACATCTACGAGCAAGTAAGCGCCACAGGCCCCTACACGCGGCAAATCGGAAACTACACCCGCTACGGCGACGTGACAGACCTCCTCCGAAAAATTGACGAGAAATACGTCATCTACGGCTCCGGCGACGAAGTCTCCATAGACTTCGACGCCACCAATCTCCCCGATCCCCCCGAAGGCTGGACCCGCGACTACTTCTTCTACGCCGACGGCTTCGCCAAAGACATGGACTTCTACGCAGCCCACGGCGACACAGTCGCCCCGTTGCCCTTACACACGCTAGTCCCCTACCCGTATCCCCCAGGCCTCGAGTATCCCGAAGACAAAGACCACCTCGACTACCTCCTCGACTACAACACGCGCGGCGTCTCCGGCCCAGCCGGCGACACCTTCCGCTTCCAATACCCCACCCCACCAAAAAAATAGATGTAGCTCACCACTTTAGAGGTGAGGCTTTCACGATGTTGCTGTACCGGAGAGGGTGGAATCCGCCTCTTACTTCAAATTTCAAATTTTCAATTTCAAATTCACTTGGCGGTGCCTTTCAGTAGCACAGGCATTCCTGCCTGTGCCCGAAGCCAAAACCCAGCAACCTCGATCTGCTTGGCTAAACCGCGCTCTCGTTCTTCGTATCGCTTCTAAGTAGCGTAGGCTTCAGCCTGGGCCCCGACCCAAACCCCACCGCAATCGCCCTGCTCGCCTCAATCGCGCCCTTGTTCTTTTCGCACCGCCGGCGTCCCGCCGCCTCTTTTGACCCGTTTCAAATTTGAAATTTTCAATTTCAAATTCGCTCAACCACGACGACGCTTTCCTCGTCGTGAGCGTTCGCTCGCGGGCCTCCGATCTCAGCGCCCCGTGCGCCTTTCGCCTTGCCTTCGTCTATACAATTTGCTACCGTAATCGTTGAGTTATGAGCACCAACAAAAATTCGCGCAGTAGGATGGCTGCTTCAGAGGCGAAGCCGCCCCAGACCCCGCAAGACCCAACGCCTCACCTGCCATTCCGTAACGCCGGCTTGTCCCAAGACGCGAGAGGCATCCCGCCGGCTCTTTTACAACCGCACATCCCACCCACCTCCCCATCCACTCCCGAATTCCTAATCGAGAATCCGCGATTAGACTTCGAGCCAAGACCAACAAAACAAAGTCCCACCCTCACTTCTAATCGCGAACGGATGGCATTTTCTCAATTCGATTTCCCGGCTCTAGTTGCTGCTCATCACTATTCAGCTAAACGTCCCCGGAGGTTGTTCAGGTGGGAGCCCCCTGCTTCAGCAGGGGGAGCTGGACTTCAGTCCAGCGAAAAAGCGCCGCCCATGAAAACGGGCTTTAGCCCTGGGATTTTTCGCCTGCTCGCAATTCCCACCGGCAAGAAACGGTCCCTCGCTCGACGCAAGGTTTCTAACTTCCAATCGTCGCGAGTCACTCATCAAGGAATTCCTAACCGCAACATTCGATTTACAGAAAATCACCTAAGTTCCAGCAACTGCAATACATACGCATTCTCTAACCGCAACAAAACAGCACTTTCCGTCAAATTCCAATATTGCTCCCGCTCCCTTGCTTGCAAACCGCCAGCATGATAATTTTCAATTCCATCGTGATTTAGCACCTTCCAACATGCCGTCCAACATCAACAATTCGCCATCTGCAACTCGCCAGCGCAACGCGATCAATTCGAGCGCCGCAACAGAACCCGTCTACTGGCGCGTCGAAGGCAGCTTGCTGAATCTCACGGCCGTCCGTCCCGTCGGCTTCTTCACCTGGAACGCACAGACCTTTCTCGAACGCTGGGGGCGACGCGGAGCAATGGGAGTCCTTGCGATCGCGCGCCCGTTTCTCTACGCCACCAATCGCGTGTTCGCCACACGCCTTCTCCACACCGTGCTGCGCGGCGTAAGCCGCGATCGGCTCGACCTCCTCGGCGAAGAATTCTTTCAATATTTCCTCAAGCCAAGATTGAAAACCGCCGGGGTTGCTCGACTCAAAGAAATCATCGCATCCGGTGCGGACGTTGTTTTCGTAAGCCAGGGACTCGACCACATCATGCGCCCTCTCGCCAATCATCTCGGCGTCGAGCGGATTCTCTGCAATCGCCTCGATTTTCGCGACGGTCTCGCCACTGGCCGCTTGCTCGATCCGGTGATTCGTCCGCGGGGTGCCTTTGCGAAACTCACAGGACGCCAGCCGAACGGGCAAGTGTCCCGCGCAATTCTTCTCCGCAGCCTCGGCTACACGAAGAATCCGGAAATCGTAGACAGTGCGATTCAATCCGCCCACCGGCCATCTCCGCAGGTTTCGGTTCCCGTCGTTCACTTCGCGAAGACCAACGGCGCTGCCCACAACGGGCTTCCCTTCTCCGTGCGCGATTCGCTCCGCGGCAAAAATATTCTTCTGATAGGCGCCACAGGCTTCATCGGCAAAGTGTGGCTCGCAAATCTCCTCACCGATCTACCGGAAATAGCCAGAATTTATCTGCTCGTCCGGCGTAATAAGGCCAACACCGCCCTCGCTCGTTTCCGCCGCGTGGTGGAAGAATCGCCCGTGTTCGAGCAGCTCGCAGCGGAGCATGGCGAACGGTTCGCCGCTTTCCTGCGGGAACGAATCGAAGTCGTCGAAGGCGATGTGAGCAGTCCCGACCTTGGCATGGCTGCAGATGTGCGTCAGCGTCTCGCAAAAACGCTCGACGTCATCGTCAACAGCTCCGGCCTCACAGATTTCAATCCCGATCTTCGCGATGCCCTCGCGACAAATGTCCGTTCTACGGCCTACCTGCTCGATTTCCTTCGCGATTGCCAGCACGCGTCCTTGTTGCATCTTTCCACTTGCTACGTGATCGGCCAGCGCGACGGGCGCGTCCTCGAAGAGCTCCCCTCAAACTACACCCCGGTCGGCCTCGCGAATTTCGACGCTGAAAAAGAATGGCAATCGCTCGAAATTCTAGTTCGCGAGACCGAAGCGCGCGCCGAGTCTCCCGAGGTCACCGCCGAGCTGCGCGCCCAGGCGCTAAAAAAGGAACACGCTTCGAAGGATTTAAGCGGTGCGGCTCTCGAAAATCAGATTCGCAAGAATCGCGTCCGCTGGCTGAGGCAAACTCTCACCGACGCAGCCACGCAGCGCGCCAACGAACTCGGCTGGCCCAATACCTACACCTTCACGAAGAGTCTCTCGGAATCGTTTATTCGGAATTTCCTCGACGCGCAACCGAACGCGGCCATCGCCGTCGTCCGGCCGGCCATCGTCGAAACCTCGATCGAGAAGCCGTTCCTCGGCTGGAATGAAGGCATTAACACCTCGGCATCGCTCTCGTATCTGCTCGGCACATTTTTCCGCCAGCTTCCAACCACGGAATCGAAATGCCTCGACCTGATTCCGGTGGACCTGGTCTGCCGCGGAATGACGTTGATCTCTGCTGCGCTGGTCACGCGCCGGCACGAACGCGTCTACCAGCTCGCCACTTCTGTGACAAATCCGTGCGACATGCGCCGTTCGATCGAACTCACAGGCTTGGGCCACCGGAAATTCTATCGCGCGCAAGGTGGGCTCGAGCATCGCCTGCGCCTGAAATTCGACGCGATTCCAGTTTCGAAATCGCGCTATCAGAAACTTTCCGCGCCCGCGCAGAAAGCCCTCGTGAAAGCCATCAATCGCACCGTCGAGCCCTTCGCAGCCAAGCCGCCGCTCGCGCGCCGCGAACGGGAACTCGAAAAAGTGATCAAGCTCGTCTCACTCTTCGAGCCTTTCATCCTGCACAACGACCACGTTTTCGAAGCGCTGCACGTCGAACAGCTCAGCGCCGCGCTCCCGCCCGGCGAACGCGCCGAATTCGGCTTCGATGCCCGCGGCCTCGATTGGTGGGACTACTGGATCAACGTCCACATTCCGGCGCTGCGCAAGTGGTGTTATCCTCTCATCGAGGGCCGCCCTCTGGAATCCCGTCCGGGGCGCAAAGTGCCGTTGGCGGGCGATGGCGAAGCGACTGCCCCAGGTGCGGCGGGCTCATCTCCGGCAACGGCGAACTGAGATCCTATCAAAGTGGCAATTCTTCTCACCGGTTCCACCGGCTATATCGGCGCGCACATCGCATCAAATCTTCTCGCGGATTATTCTCAGCCGCTGAACCTGCTGGTTCGCGCTCGAAATCTACAGGAAGCGCAGGAGCGGGTCTGGCGGTCGCTGCAGTTGCACATGGATTTTCCGCACTTCGAAGATTTCCTGAATTCGAAGGTCACGATTTTTTTGGGTGATCTCACGGATTCACAGTTCGGGCTCAGTGACGAAGATTATCGCAGGCTTGTTCGCAGCACCGATTCCGTGATTCATTGCGCCGCTTCGCTCAACCGAAAATCCGAGAAGAGCTGCCTCAACGTAAATTTGCGCGGAACGCTCGAAGTGATCCAACTGGCGATGCGGGCGCGCGACGATCATGGCCTGCGCCGCTTCAGCCACGTGAGCACCGTCGCGGTGTGCGGCCAGCGCGCGAATGAAGTGGTGCAAGAGGACGCGTCGATTGATTGGAACCGATCGGACTACGATCCCTACGCGCGCACCAAGAAATTCTGCGAGCACATGGTCCGGCAGCTTCTGCCTGATGTGCCGCGCACGATTTTTCGGCCGAGCATTGTGCTGGGTGACAGCCGGCGCCCGGAAACGAACCAGTTCGACATGGTTCGCACTTTTGTATTCCTCGCGGGTTTGCCGGCGCTTCCCTTTCGCTCCACGGACCGCATCGATATCGTGCCGGTTGATTACGTGGCCGACGCCATCGCTATGCTGCACCTGAAGGAAAAACCGGCGCACGAGATCTATCATCTTTCCTCCGGTACAGGCTCGGAGACATTCGCGGAGCTGACAAACGCACTAGCGAAAGCGCAGGGCAAGCGTGGCCCGCGATTTGTGCCGAGCCTCGAAGCCCCATCGTCAAAAATGGTGAACGCGTTGGCAGGCCGCGCAGGCAAAATCGGGGGATTTGCGACGCTGCTGAAAGTTTTTCTGCCCTACCTCGTGTGGAACACTGTGTTCGACAATTCACGCGCGGTTGCGGAGATGGGACGCGAGCCTGTGCCGTTCTCCGAATACTGCTATCCGCTGCTGAAATACAGCCGCGAGACTCACTTCGTTTACAAGTATCGCGACTGGCCTTCCGAATCAGCTGCTGGGGCGGCGCGCGTGGTCCAGGACGTGCGGCCGTGATGGATTTCGTCCTTGAAGCGTGGGTGAGCAGCCTCATCGAACTGAACAAGTTCGAATGGGTGCTCGGCGCGGGCCAACCGTGGAAGCCAGGAACGAAGCTCAAGCTGCTATTTGCCGGCTACAACGGAACGCGCAACACCGGCTCGGATGTGCGCGTTGAGGAAATGCTGCGGCAAGTGCGCCGAATTCTGGGCCCGCAGAATCTCGACCTGAGCGTGATGACGCAGAATTTCGACTTGACGCGCGGCTACTTTGGCGACGCGAAGCAGGTTCATCTGCCGGACGTGTTTCCGCCTTTTTTGCATTCTGAGGTGCGCAAAAATGATGGCGTGGTGGCGTGCGAAGGTTCGATGTTCAAGAGCAAGTTCGCCAATGCGCTTACCACAATGATGATCGGCTCGCTTGGCATCGCGTCCGCGCAGAACAAGCTGAGCGTCGCGTTCGGAGCCGAGGCCGGGCAAATGGATCCGCTGCTGCAGAAAATGACCAAGCGCTACTGCAGCGATTCGCTGGTGATTACGCGCAACGTCGAATCGCAAGACGTGCTCGGCAAGCTCGGCGTTCCGACCGAGCTTGGCACGGACACCGCGTGGACGTTCGAACCGCTCAGCCCGGAATATGGCCGCAAAGCATTGCGCGATGCGGGATGGGATGGCACTACTCCCGTACTTGCAGTGTGCCCGATCAATCCGTTCTGGTGGCCGGTGAGTGCTTCGCTCGCGAAGTGGGCCGCGCATTCCGTTGCGGGCGCGTATGCGAAGAGCTACTACCGGACGATTTATTTCCATCGTTCCGGTTCGGAAGTAGATGCATCGTACGAAAAATATCTCTCGGCCATGGCAGGCGGTGTTGACCGATACCGGAAATCGCGGCGCGTTTTTCCTGTGATGATCGGGATGGAGATGCTTGACGGCGACGCCTGCGAGCGAGTGGCGGAAAAGCTGGGCGGCGTGCCCCTCTTCTCTTCTGAAAAGTACGACATGTACCAGCTTGTGAGCATCCTTCGCGCGGCCGATCGGGTTCTTTCGTCGCGCTACCACGCGATCGTGACTTCGATGCCGGCCGGCATCCCGTCGGCCGGAGTGACGATGGATGAGCGGATCCGCAACCTGATGCGCGAGCGGGGGCACGAACATTTGTTGATGCGTGTGGATGAATCGGACCTGGCGGACAAGATCGCGGCCGCGCTTGAGACGCTCGACGCCGAGGCTGACGAGATCCGCGATGCAATGCCGCGAACCGTAGCTCGCAACCTGCAACTCATGGCGCGCATGGGCGTTTATTTCGAAGAACTCGTGGCGCGCCACTTCCCTGAATTTCCGGTCCGCCAGGGCGTTCTGAGCTGGGAAGACTATTTGCCGCCGCTCGGCCCGGGGCTTTGCCGTCTGGTGGAAGAGCGCAGCGACGCGGTGGCAGCTCGGGGCTGAGCGGTAACAACTATCATGCTGCGCACGAAACTCGTCGAGAAAGGAATCGGAACCGAGCCCGGCTTTCATTGGCGCGGCCAGGAGATCACGCGCTTTGAGGGCTTGAGTGACGCAGTATTCGGATTTGCCGTGACGCTCCTGATCGTCTCACTCGAAGTGCCGAGGACTTTTTCCGAGCTGCTTGAGACGATGCGCGGCTTTTTTGCGTTTGCGATCTGTTTCGTCCTGCTGATGCTGATCTGGTACCAGCAATACATCTATTTTCGCCGCTACGGATTGCAAGATACTGTGACGATCGTGTTGAACTCCGCGCTGTTGTTTGTTGTGCTGTTCTACATCTACCCGCTGAAGTTTCTGTTTTCCATGCTGATCAATGTTTGGTCTGGTTCGTCACTGGAAGTCCACCTTCCCGACGGAACTGTGCGCGCAGTGATCGAGCAGTTTCAACTGCCGACTCTGATGATTATCTATAGCGCGGGATACCTGGCGATTGCGGTGGTGTTCGTGCTGCTTTTTCTGCATGCCTATCGCCAGCGCGCTCAACTTATGCTCAGCCCGGTGGAAGTTTTTGACACGCGCTGGAGTATCTATAACACGCTGTTCAGCGGCGGCGTAAGTGTCGTGTCAATCCTGCTGGCCTGGCTGGGTGGCGTAAAGCTTTCAAGCGCGGCGGGCCTCATATATCCGGTGCTGATGTTCCCGGGATTTACGATTTTGGGCAGGCTTCAAGGCCAGCGAAGGCATCGGTTGGAGAACCGTGCGGTGGTTAGCGAAGCGTGAAAATGACATTTCTCGAACACATTTTTGCGCGGCTCGAGCACGCGTCAAGCGTGCCGGTGCTCGGCGAAGTACGCGATGGAAAGACCGTCTTCGTGACCGGTGACGAACTGCTTGCCTTGATCGAGCAAGCGCGCAGATTCCTCGTTGGGCGCGGATTCAAGAAGGGTGACCGCTGCGCTCTGCTTGCGCCGAACAGTATTCGCTGGGCTGCGCTTGATCTGGCGATGATGGCCGAGGGATTGATCGTAGTGCCGCTCTATGCGCGCCAAGCTCCCGTCGAGCTGGCCGCGATGCTGAAGGATTCGACTCCGGTACGGATTTGCTGCTCGGACGCCCGGCTCGCCGCGGAAATTGTAAAGTTCTGGCCTGCCGCGCCGAAAATCTCGCTGCTCGACGGTATTTTCACAGGCGACGCGACCGCATCCACAAAACCGCTGAGCCATGCGGACTCCGATCCGCTCACGATCATCTATACTTCGGGAACCTCCGGCGAACCGAAGGGCGTGGTGCTAAATGCCCGTAATGTGAACTTCATGCTCGAACGTACGGGCGCGCGCCTCGACGAGCTGATGCTAGAGGTCAAAAAGCCCAGCGGAGAGCCTGAGCGGATTTTTCACTATCTTCCTTTTTGCTTTGCCGCGTCATGGATTCTGTTGCTGAGTGCGCTTTCGAGGAACAGCGTGCTGACGCTCTCGACCGACCTCTCGAAGCTGTCTGATGAGCTGAAGCTTGCCGAACCCGACTACTTCCTGAATGTGCCGACTCTGCTCGAGCGGGTGCGGGGGAAAATCGAAGAAGCGGTGCGACAGAAAGGCGGATTCGCCGCCAAAATGTTCTCACGGGCGCAGCGGGCGTATGCGAATCGTCTGAGCGGCAAGAGCACAATTGCCGATTCGATTTGGCTGCATCTCGCGACGAACTTCATGTTTCCAACAATTCGCAAAAGCATTGGCGTTAATCTAAGAGCTTTAATCTCAGGCTCTGCACCCCTCTCTCCTGAAACTCAGCAATTCTTCATGATGCTGGGAATTCCGGTGCTGCAAGTGTATGGCCTAACGGAGACTACAGCGATTTGCACGCTCGATGTTCCAGGACACGTGGAGCCGGGGCGAGTGGGACCTGCAATTCCGGGAATCGAAATGACGCTCGGAGAAAATGATGAAATCCTTGTTCGCGGCCCAAATGTTTTTACCGGCTATTGGCAACGGCCAGAAGCTACGGCGAAGGCGCTCGAAGGCGGATGGTTCCACACGGGCGATCAAGGCGAGAAAGATGCGAATGGCAACTGGCGAATTTCGGGGCGGCTGAAGAACCTTATTATTCTGAATTCGGGCCATAACATCGCGCCCGAGCCGTTGGAGGACGCGCTGGCGCGTGAACTTCCTGAAGCCGCCCAAGTGGTGATCTTAGGGAATCAGCGCAGTTTTCTCGCGGCGCTTGTTACCGCGCAGCCATCGAATGGGTTGGAAGCCGAGCGCGTGCAGGCGGCGCTCGATGCTGCGAATACAGGACTCCCGCATTACAAGACGATTCGCGCGTTTCATATTGTTCCGGAACCGCTGACGATTGAGAATGGCATGCTGACGGCGAACGGAAAACTGAAGCGCGATGCGATTGTCGCGCACTTCGCCGCCGAAATCGAGCGGCTATTCGAGAAAAAGAGCGCATGAGGGATTTTCGCGGCGAAACCTTATCCTGGAGTGCAGAGGGTGGCGTTATCGAGCTGGTTCTCGATCGCGCGCCCTGCAATGAGATTGGCTCGACAACTCTTACGGAGCTTGAGAAATTCACCGCCGCGCTCGAGCAGCTGCAGAAAGATTGCCACGCACTGATTATTTCCAGCCCGCGCGCGGAGGGATTCTGCGCTGGGGCAGATTTGCGTGAGTTGTATCACCGCTCACAGGCGCTGCCGCCTACGGAGCGCGTTGCCGGCGTGCGTGATTTCGTCGAGCGGATTCACCGCGTGGGAAATGCGATTGATGTGGCTCCGCTTACGACGATTGCGGCGGTGCACGGGGTTACTTTCGGCGGCGGATTTGAGTTGGCGCTTCTTTGCGATTTGATCGTGGCGGATAAAATGACGCGATTCTGTTTTCCCGAGCTTCGGCTAGGATTGATACCAAGCTTTGGTGGGATTCCGAGGCTCAAGCGCGACATTGGGAACGGGGTCGTGCGCGATTTGTTGCTGACGGGGCGGAGTATCAACGCGTCGAAGGCACAGGCGATTGGCCTTGTGAGTCAGGTGACGGGGGAGGGGGACGCGCTGCGTGTGGCGCGTACGACCGCTGCGCAGGTGGCGAAGTTTGATCGCGGCGCGACAATTGCGGCAAAGAAATTCATCAAGCCGATTCCATATGCGGAGCTGAAGGAAGAAGTGGATATTTTCTGCGAGCTGTTTACGCGGCCGGCGGTGGAAGCGGGGCTGCGGAAGTTCGTCGAGAGCACTGACGCGCTTCCCTATTTGCCCTAGCGGCCTGCGCTCGAATCGGGACGAATCTGTGGCAAGATGAACAGAATGCCTACACTCCAAAATACGACTGACGAAGTGCTGCGGCTGGCCTCGGAACATTTTAAGGTTCCGGTGGAAAAACTGAATCCGAACGACGACTTCTTCAAAACTCTCGGAATCAACAGCCTGCAGGCGCTTGACCTGCTGACGCGCATCGAGCAGCATTTCAAGATCGAGCTTCCGGACTACGAACTACAGGGCGTAAGCGATTTCCGCACTCTTGCTGAGCGCATCCAATCGCGCCTCTGATGCTTGACCTCCGACAATATCAATCACTGGGCGAAGCTTTGCGCGCAGGGGTTGAGCGCTGGCCGGATGAAATTTGTTTGATTGAAGCGGACCGCGAACGCGAGAACGTTCGAATGACGTATCGCGCGTTTGGGGCGGCGGCGCTTGCGCTGGCAGGCGCTTTGCAGGAGGCGGGGTTTCAGAACGCGACGCGGGCCGCGATTATCATGACGAATCAGTCGAAATGGCTGATTTCGGCTTATGCGATCTTCTTTTGCGGGGGCGTGCTGGTCCCTCTCGATTACAAACTGACCGCCGACGAACAGCTGCAGCTTATGGCGCATTCGAAAGCTGAGTTTCTCATCGTGGAATATTATTTGTGGCGGGCGATCGCGCAGGCGGACGGCTTCAAGGATTTGGGGGCGCGAGTGGTGCTCGTGACAGAAGCGCCGAAGGATGCTGATCTCTACGGAGCGAAACGATGGGAAGATTTTCGCGGGGCCGGTGCGGCTACTTTCGTTCCGCGAGCGCGCAAAGATGCGGCGTGTATTGTGTATTCATCGGGGACTGGAGGACGGCCGAAGGGCTGCGTGCTGACGCACGAGAATTATCTGGAGCAGTGCATGGCGCTCACTGCGCTATATCCGTTTTGGCCGGGCGTGCGATACCTCAGCATCTTGCCAACAAATCACGCGATTGATTTCATGGTGGGATTTATCGGGCCATTTACGTGCGGAGCGGCAGTGGTGCATCTGCGGACGCTGAGGCCGGAATATATTCGCGAAGCGTTTACGCGATACAAGATTACTTACATGAGCCTGGTGCCGATGGTGCTGAAGAATCTGGAGAAGGGGTTGCGGCAGCGCTTTTTGGAATTGCCGGCTGGGCGGCGCAGAATTTTGGATGCGCTGATTTCCGCGAATCGGGCGCTCACGCGACGGCGTCCGAATCTGAAGTTGAGCAGGGCTTTGCTGGGGCAGGTGCACGAGGCGTTTGGAGGCGGGCTGCGGGCGCTTTTTGTGGGCGGAGCTTTTACGGAGCCTGCTACGCTGCAATTTTTTTACGATCTGGGGATACAAGTTGGCAACGGCTATGGGTGCACGGAGGCTGGGACGGCGATCACGTTGAATGATTTCAAGCCGTTTCGCGCTGACACTGTGGGGAAACCTTTGCCGGGGATGGAATTGAAAATCGTGAACGCGGATGCGGAGGGGATTGGCGAGGTGCTGGTTCATAGCAAAACGGTGATGTCGCACTATCTTGACGATCCAGAGATGACAGCGGAGACGATTCGGGACGGTTGGCTCGTTACTGGCGACCTTGGGCGCGTGGATGGCGATGGGCACTTGCAGCTCTTTGGGCGCAAGAAAAACATGATCGTGACCGAAGAGGGCAAGAATATTTATCCGGAGGATGTGGAAACCGTTTTTGAGGGCTTACCGGTAAAGGAATTTTGCGTTTTTGCCGCGAATTTTCTGTGGCCGGCGCGCACGATGGTGGGCGAGAAGCTGGTACTGGTGATTCATCCTGAAGCGGGTGCCGTTGTGACGAACGAATTGGTTGCGGAGATTGCTGAACGAAATCGGCGCCTGCTGAATTACAAGCGGATCAGCGGGTATCTTGTGTGGGATCGCGACTTCCCTTTGACCGCTTCACTGAAAATCAAACGCGGCGAGCTGGCTGAGCAGATTCGAGGGACGCTCGACCGTTCGGCGATGGTGGTGCTGTGAGCGCCGCGCGGGGAATTTGCGGCATGGATTGCGTCCGGTGACATCGCGCTTTCTCGCGATCGTAAATCCGGCGGCCGGGGGAGGAATATGCGGGCGGCTGGCTGATGCGGCACTTGAACGCGTGCGTGATGCTGGTATTGAGTTGGATGTCGTGCTCACGAGTCGCGCCGGCGAGGCGATCGAATTGGTTCGAAGCGCCTATCAGCGCGGCGTGCGGCAATTTCTCGCTGTGGGAGGCGACGGGACGACGTTCGAAATTGTGAACGGATTGTTTCCTGAGGCGCTTTCGGGCGCGCGGCCTTCACTGGGATTTCTGCCGCTTGGCACCGGCAATTCATTTCTGAAGGATTTCACGGCGCGCGGAGTGGATCACACGATTGAGGCGCTTAAGAATAGGAGCCGGCGCGCGTGTGACGTGATTCGTTTGCGGCATTCCGGGGGCGAGCTTTATTATTTGAATCTTTTGAGCCTTGGATTTCCTGCCGATGTGGGCGAGCTTGTGAATCGCCGCTTCAAGAGTTGGGGACAATTCGGCTACATTGCGGGCGTGTTTGTGCGGCTGGCTGGCTTGAAACATTCTTCGTTTCCGCACCGGATGGGTGATTCGGGCGAGTGGGATCGGCGCGCCGCGCTTTTTCTTTCTTTTAACAACAGCAAATTTACAGGCGGCAACATGATGATTGCGCCGAACGCCGAAGCGACCGACGGGCAGATCGAGTACGTGCGCTGGGGGCCGATCGGCCGGCTGGGGCTGGTCAGGATGCTGCCGCGGCTTTTCACCGGGACGCACATTCGAGATCCGCGAGCGTCGCGTGCGGCTGCCGAAAAGATTGAGCTGCAAATCGAGCGGCCGGTGAACGTCATGATTGACGGTGAGATCATGCGGCTGGAGTGCCGGTCAATTGAGATTTTGCCGTCGGCGCTGGACGCGATCGTATGAGGGATGCGTATCTTGCGGTGCGATCGGCGGTGCTGTGGGCGGTGAGCGGGATTCATTTTGCGATTGTCGGCACGTTTCTGATTCTTCTTGGCACTTTCATCGATCCACGCAAGCACGACTGGCCGCAACGAACTTTCTTCCGCAATATCCTTCGATTGGCCGGGGCGAGATTTGAAGTTGTGCGCTCGCCCGGATTCGATCCTGAAAAAACGAGCCTTTTCATCTGCAACCATGTGAATCTGTTTGATCCGTTTGTGATTTATTCGGCGATACCGCAGTTTGTGCGCGGATTTGAGCTTGAATCACATTTCCGGATTCCGATTTATGGGTGGCTGATGGGGCGCTTTGGAAATGTCCCCGTGCCGGATAAGCCGAGCCGCGAGGGGCTCGAAATCATGACGCAGCGCGCGAAGAAGGCCCTAGATTCGGGCGTGAGCTTGATCGCTTTTGCAGAGGGATCGCGAACGCGCGACGGGCATGTGCAGGAATTTAAGAAGGGCACATTTAATATGGCACAGAAATTTGGGGTGCCGATCGTGCCGATGAGCATCGTGGGCTCTTATCAGTTTTTTCGCACGGGACACTGGATGCTGCATCCTGGAAAAATCACTGTGTATCTGCACGATACGATTGATACGGCGAAAGTGGATCGCGGTGAAGTGGATGCGCTGCGGCAGCGCGTGCAGGAGATCGTGGCGAAACCCGTCGAAGAATCGTTGAAATAGAAGAAGAGATCAGGAAATTTGGGAAACGCTTGCTTCAGGCAGCGTCCGGCCAGCGCGCAGTTCTTGCCAGGTGTAAACCACGCGGTGAACCACGGTGAGAGTTGAAATAGTAGCGATTACCCAGAGCACCGGAGCCATGCGCATGAAGGCTCCGCCCATGATGAGCAGCACGAGGCGCTCGGGCCGCTCCATAAAGCCGACTTTGCATGACGGAATTACGGATTCTGCGCGAGCGCGGGAATAGCTCACCATGAACGAGCTGGCCATCGCCACTGCGGCGAGCATCATGTAGAAGGGGCGGCCGATCAAAGTGTAGTGAACGACGAGGCCCATGTAGAGCGCAAGATCCGAATAGCGATCGAGCGTGGAATCAAGGAATGCGCCGAAGGCGGTGACGCGTCCGACGCGGCGCGCCACTTGCCCATCGGCCATATCGAGGAAGCCCGCCAGGAACAAAATCGCCGCGGCCGCACGGAAGCGCCCCATGGCAAACATCACGGCGGCCCATGAGTTCACGCCTAGCCCGAGAAACGTGAACATGTTCGGCGTTATGCCCGTAGCGGCGAGACCGCTGACCACATGGCGGAGCAGCCAACCGCCGCCTTCGCCGATCCAGTAGGTGATGGGTCGCTGTTGTTCTTTTTGGCCGTTGGTCATAGAAGAATCTAATTCACATCATACACTGGAAAATTCCTGCTGGCCGATAACGAATCCGCCCGCGAGATCACCGCTTTCGAAGCGTCATTTCCGGCACTTTGCCGGCGTAATTCAACTTTGGCTCGGTGAATTGTTGCACGTCGTCGGGAGTAAAGCCCGGAGCGACTTCGCGCAACCTGAGCCCGTCGAGCGTTACATCGATTACGGCTAGGTCTGTGATGATCGTATTCACGCACTCGATGGCCGTCAGCGGGTAGGTGCAGCGTTTCACGATTTTCGGCGAGCCGTCCTTGGCGTTGTGTTCCATTGCGACGATGAGGCGTTCCGCGCCAACGGAAATATCCATTGCGCCGCCGATATTTCCCGCGCCTTTGGCGCCGGGGACGCGCCAGTTCGCCAGGTCACCTACCTCTGAAACCTGCAAACCGCCAAGGATACAAATATCGAGATGCCCGCCACGAGTCATCACGTGGGCATCCACCTGCGAGAAGAAGGAGGCGCCGGGAATCAGCGTTACCGGCACTTTCATTGCGTCCACCAAGTCGTAATCTTCTTCTCCGGGTTTGGCGCGTGGGCCCATACCCAAAATTCCATTCTCGCTGTGGAAGTAGACAGTGACATCCGCGGGAACGTACGGAGCAATCAGATTTGGGATGCCCCAGCCGAGGTTTACATAGGCGCCGTCGGGCAATTCGAGCGCTGCTCTTTCAGCGATTTGTTCGCGAGTGAGCCGAGCTTTAGACAAAGCGGATGCCTTTCGCTTGCACGATTCGGTCAACGTATATTGAGGGAGTGACGATCGTTTCCGGGTCGAGGGCGCCGGTTTCGACGATCTCGTCTACTTCCACGATCGCGGTTTTCGCAGCCGTGGCCATGATGGGATTGAAATTACGGGCGGTCTTGCGATAGACCAGATTACCGAGCCGGTCGGCGCGATAGGCTTTGATGAAGGCGTAGTCCGCACCCAGCGCCTCTTCGAGAATGTAGCGCCTGCCGTGAATGATGCGTTCCTCTTTTCCGGCGGCAATCTCGGTTCCCACGCCGACTGGAGAATAAAACGCCGGGATTCCCGCGCCGAAAGCGCGCATACGTTCGCAGAGGATGCCCTGGGGGACCAATTCAAGTTCAATTGCGCCGGCATCAAATTGTTCGTGGAAATATTTCGCGCCTGGACCGGGAAAAGCTGCGACGACCCGTCGAATCTGGCGATTCTTGAAAAGGAATCCGAGTTCGCCGTCAGCTGTGCCGCAATTATTGCTGATGACTTTCAGGTCGCGAGCACCATGCCGTGCAAGGCCTTGAATGAGATTGTTGGGGAATCCGGCGCCGCCAAAGCCGCCAAACATGATCGTAGCGCCGTCGGGAATGTCCGCAACGGCCGCGTCCACTGAGGGAAAAACCTTGTTCTTTTGACCCATTTCTCGGGAAGGACCGGAGCATTCGAGAGGCGTCGGGTCCAGCCGGTGTCGATTCTATGTGATTTCTATTCGTTACGAAACGGGAGAAGGCGATTTTCGCGAGACATATCGTCAGTCAGCTTGAAGCGAACCGAATCGCTCTGAAATCGCACTTCCCTGTGCCACTTGTGCGCCGAATTTCATTGCGACTTCGGGGCATGTGCGGACATCGAACTTTATAGTAGCGAAAATTGATATGGCGGCGGAAGCCGTCAGGAGGAATTGATATGAGTAGGAGGACTCTCGCCGGCGTAATTGCCGGAATGTTGTTTGCAATTGGAGGGGTGGTATCGCATGCGTACGGCAGCGAGATGGATGAAGGAACGATGATTACATTCGCGCAGCCGGTTGAGATTCCGGGCCAGGTACTTGGACCGGGATCGTATTATTTCGTACGGATCGACCACGGGAACTCGCCAGACGTGAACCTGATTCAGATATTCAACAGCGATCAGACAAAACTACTCGCCACGATTCAGACGGTAACGACGGAACGGCGGCTAGACACGTCTGGGAAAACCGTCTTGACGTTTGCGGAGACCGCGAAGGACGCCCCTCTTGCGTTAAGGTCCTGGTTTTACCCGGGCTCACTCGAAGGGCATGAGTTCTTGTACCCGAAACGAGAAGAAAGGCACGTTGAAGAGGCGAAGCAAATCGCCGTAGCTGCGGATGAGAAGGGTGAGGTTCGTGTCCGCGGAGTAAGCGGCGACTAAGAAAATCTAGAATCGCGGGAAGAAAAGAGATTGCCGGCGGTAGATAAGGGACCGCCGGCAATTGTTTTTAGCGCATATCATTAAAGATGAAGATGAACTGAACGCTCGAAGGAGACGGTTGCAATGATGTGATAGTCGAACTCAGGTTGATCCGTTAGTTGATGCAATTTCAATCAGAAGGAAAAGTACCCGGGGTGGGGGTCGAACCCACACGACGCGTTAGCGTCAGGGGATTTTAAGTCCCCCGCGTATGCCATTCCGCCACCCGGGCAGAGATCGGTTAAGTATAAAGCAACACAAGATTTATTTTTACGAGCCGTGCTTTACGGTTGGACCGCTCCTCCGGCGCAGGTGTCAGTATAGGGTCAGTTTTGGACGCAGACGCGCAGGATTTTCCTTCGCCTTGCCAGAGCGAATCGGCAACCGGTAGGTGAGCGAGACAAGCGCGCGATAGCGGTTCCACGTGGCCGCAGTCCACGTTTCCATCTGAAAGCGCCGCTCAATCTCCTGCGCTTATTTCTGGTCAACTTTGGCAAAGAACTTCCGTATATCGTCAAGCAGGAGATCGGGCTGCTCTAGAGCCGCGAAGTGTCCGCCCCTTGGCATTTCAGTTTTTTGTACTACGTTGTATGTCTGAGTAATCCAGCGGAATGGAGGGACAGCCACTTCCCTCGGAAAATCCGCATACGCCACAGGAGTCTGCAGTGGTGGCTTGGGCGGCGCTTCTCCTTCGGTGAGCCGGTCCTCTCGATAGATTCGCATGGCGGAACCCACAGTGCCTGTAGTCCAGTAGAGAGTGACATCGGACAAAAACGTGTCGCGGTCCACCGCCGTAAGAAAATCGCCGTTGTTGTCCGTGAGCAGTTGAAATTTCGCTATCATCCAGGCCAACCATCCAACCGGGGAGTCAGTGAGAGCATAGGCCAGAGTCTGCGGTTCAGCGGCCTGCAGGAAAAAGAAACTGCTCTCTTCCCGGTCAAAGTACGCGTATCGTTTGCGCTCGGCATCGCTCATTTGCGCCGCTGCCTCTTGGTTCGGCGGGTTCACGAAAATAAGGTTCAGATGAAGCCCGATCACGCGTGCGGGTGCTTGGTAAGCCATGTCGCGGGCGATTTCCGAACCCCAGTCGCCTCCCTGGATTCCGTACTCGGAATAGCCCAAACGATCCATCAGAACGACCAGGGCCTTCGCCATACGCTGTGGGCCCCAGCCGCGAGTTGTGGTTGGTCCGGAGAACCCAAAACCAGGAAGCGAAGGAATGATGACGTCGAATGCCGGGCTATGGCTGTCTTTGGGATTGGTCAGCGGCTCTATCAGTGCGAGAAATTCAACAATCGAACCCGGCCAGCCGTGAATCAATAGCAGGGGTATGGCACCGGGGCGGGGTGAGCGTTGATGGATAAAATAAATCTGCTGTCCATCAATTTCCGTGGTGAACTGGTCAAAACGGTTGATCTTCGCTTCTTGCGCACGCCAGTCGAAGCCATTCTGCCAATACTCTGCGAGTTCCCGGACCTTTTTGATGTCGGCGCCGTACTCCCAGGTGGTGCCCGGAAGTTGATCGGGCCATCTGGTTTCCGCCAGCCGACGCCGAAGATCAATGAGAACGCTATCTGGAACATGCATTTTAAACGGGCGAATTGCCGCCGGATCAGGCTTTGCCGGTAATTGCGCTTGTCCAAGCGCAATCGACGGGAACAAGAGCAACGCGGCAAGCAGAAGCTTCCCGCATAGCGAGACCGTTCCTCCTTTTCTCTCGAACCCAGTTTTCGGCACGCTCTCGCACTCCAGTGTCGACCGCACTGACCAAAAAAAACTCGGGCACGACTCTCCGTATTTCTCTCCATGCGGCCTTCGGCGGGCTACATCGGGGCCGCCGTCCCATCGGACCACATGCCAGTCTCCATCAAGAACACATCGATCGGCTCTGGGTCGCCTTTGAACGATGGAGCCAGCAAGAGCGGCGATCCCGGGAACGTTTCCGACAGCTTATTGGAAGAGTCCACGAGGTTTGCGCCCCATACCGCACCATCCATGAGCGGCGTGTAAAACATAAGATGGGCCATGTTGTGCCCACCAGCATCGGTCAGATACGCATCCTTGGACATCATGTAGGACATCGCGCCAGCTTCGAGGACCGGGAGCTCCTTTTTCTCAATCGCGGTCTTCATGCCCTCTTTGACTTCAGCTTTGGACTTTCCAGCCAGCACCAGCTTTGTCCTCATCAAGGTGATTGGCAACACAGTTCGCGCGGCGGGGGGATTGAAGCAGAGCGGGCCTCGAGTCTTAGGACTCCAAAACTCCGGACTGTCGAATGGGTTCATCCATCCGCGTTCTACAGCGCAGACGAAGCCATTCTTGCCTTCCACGGCCGTTTCATAGCCGTTTTTTCCGAGGATCATAACTGTCGCATCGCGTGAAATAGATGGCGGAGCCGCGCTTCGCGCCAGCGCGATCTCGGCAGTTCGGTCCATAAGATATTGGTCTAGGGGCGGCATGCTCGGGTACTGAGTCTTTTCGTCCGCCGCTTGCGCTTGGCGTACCGCGCCCAGGGTGATAAATAACACCCACGCTCCCAATGCAACTGCCTTAACTTTCTGTCCGTTCATTGGGTTCCTCCCTGAGGCTCGGCTCTCAAAAGTGACTTCAAGAATTAACGCTGGCTTATTTGTTATTTGTCATGATGCTGACGCCTCCGTTTAGGGATGTCTTGGAGTTCGTTTGTCTCTTGAAGCGAGAGACGTCATCGCTTCTCGTACGCCCCGCGTTATAACGAATGGAGAGCTGAGAAATCGATTGTTGGCCGCAGCTATTATCCTAAAAGACTGCCCAGGCTACTCACCGGCCGTAGCGTCTGAACGCGCGAAAAAAAAGGGGGAGTGTATGACACTCCCCCTCGGGTTGAGCAGGTTTGTTAGAACTCGAGCCGCATGAACAGCCGAGCGTTGAACGGAGCCTGAATGCCGGAAGGTAGGGAGCTAACAAAAAGGGTGTCCCCTACCGTTGATGGCTTCAGGAAATCCGCATTTGGGACGCCGAACTTTAGGTCGACGTTCGAGCCGATGAAATTGATTCGCTTCGTGTTGGCCACGTTGAAGAGGTCAGCACCAAAGCGGAGATGGAACCGTTCCGACATACTCCACACATAGTCGGTGTGAAAATTGACGGTCCCAGTCGTAGGTGTGCGGCCAAGCGCACCGCGCCCTCCGATTGGAATTTCACCAGAGTCGAGGTAAACGGGGTGTGAAGCCAACTCCGTAACCGGAGTACCGGTTGCGACGCTGACGCCCGTACCCAGGGTCAGGTTCTTCAACTTGCCGTGATCAAACACGTAGCTGAAGTAGCCGTTCGCCACTTGCTGGCGGTCCTGGTTCAATATACCAGGGGTCGTTTGACCACCGAGTTGGTTGAAGTTTCCTTCCGTGAAGTCGAACAATGAGCTGATGCCCGGGTCGGACTGGCCGTTGTCGTTGCGGAAGGCACCCTCGAAGTTTCCGAAAACCTTCGAGATGGTGTAGTTCGCACGCAATTGCCAGTTGTGAGAGAACGACTTGTTGACCTCGAATACCATGGCCCAATACTTGTGTACCGGATCAGCAAAGCCATCGGGAATACCGTCTGGACTGAGGCTACCCTCCGGCTGGCCGTTGACGCCAAGCCCAGTTGAACTGAAGCAAGCGCCGTTGTTTCCCTGAGGATCGGTGATAGGGGCGCCGAAGCTGTTCGTTGGGAAGTTAAACGTTATGTCGCCCGAAGGAATTAAAGGCTTCCCCGCATCTGCTGACGGCACACAGGCAGCCGGCAGTACACCAGCCACGAAGCTCTTTCCCGTGGGGCTACTCGGGTCAGGAACCGTAGTGCCTGTAAAGTCGAATTCCTGAGGGTTGGTGAAGATGTCGAGGCTTTTCTTCGGATTGGTGATCGAGAACTGCTGGGCGATTCCGGCGTTTGCCGCTTCCGGCGCGATACCGCCAGTGTCCTCGACGATTCTCCTGAGGCTGCGGTGCATGTATCTCGCTGTGAGTATGACTCCATGCGAGAACTCATGCTCTAAGCCCAGCACGTATTCATCCTCATACGTCAGCTTGGTCGAGGAGTGAATTCCTTCCAAGCTTTCGGTTGAGCCGAATATGCCGCCGAACGGCGAACCCACTGCATTGTTCAATGTGTGGGCGCTGTCAATGATCGGGGTCACCGTGCCGAAACTGTTGAGTGTGGCCACTCTGTCTCCGTTCGCATTCACCGTGAAAGCAGGAACCAGAGCTACGCTGAACAGGTCGAGCTCGTTCGTCAAAGAGCGCTCTGCCAGATCGAGAGGCAGGTTGTAGTTATAACGCCCGAAGCTGAACCAGAACTTGTTCTTGCGGTCACCGAATGGATCCACGGTCACCCCAAGAGAGGGAGACCAGTTGTCTGTGAACGTGTACTGAGTGTTCTCTCCAATCAAGCGCTCCTGCTGCCAGCGGAGGCCGGCATTCACGGTCACGTATTTGTTGATCGTCCAACTATCGTTCGCGTACGCGGAATGAATTCTTCCGGTCGTGTCGAAGTGTTTGAACCCATCGGGGGAGACGCCGAACTCGCTACGGAATTCCTCAAGCGCCACGGGCACAAACGCTGAGGTTCCGTTCGGTCCTAAACCAGGAACGTTCATCAAAGCGCATACTGCTCTGGTCCCCCCACCACCTGTTGGGCAGTAGTTAGCGCCGTTGGGATCGGTATTTTGGAGGTTGTTGAGGGTCCACAGGTAGTTAGCGGTAGTACCCGACCACGGACAATGCGTGGTCGCGCCCGTTCCTGTGCATTGGAAACCGAAACCGGCGAGGGCGCCGTCCTGGTTGAGAACCGGAGCGGTAAGCGCCGGACCTGAATTGGTGCGCTCGCCATCGTAGTAGGGGCGATTGTAACCATAACCGATGTCGAAGGCATGCTGGCCCCAGAAATTCACGATTTTTGTTGTGTTGATATGGGCGCCATAGCTTTCGTCACGGGTATTTTCCACGAATCCCCTACCAACCGAAGTAAACTGCCCTTGTTGAACACCGGCGGGAATGCCCGAACCACCAGCAGCTCCAACGAGTGTCTGGGTCTCATCAACGATTCGGGAATCGGCATTATCGTAGCCGGTTTCAGTAAATTTATTGTGCTGCCAGGTGACATCCAGGTTGAGGATCCAGCTCGGAGAGAGCGTGCCATTGTAGCGTGCCACCACGTCACGATTTCCGAAGTTCAGCTTGCTGAAGTTGGTGTTATTGGGGATGCCGTTAACGCCCATTGTCAAGCGTGACCACGGAAACAAATTTGAGCCCGTGGGATCGCCAAAGACCGATCCTTCTAGGGTGCTCTTGTCGTTCAGCTTGAAGGTCAGCTTGGCAGCATAATTCAAGCTCAACTGTCTCCCGCCGAGGGCACCAAATGCAGCGTTGCCGTCCAGAGGCGGAGACATTGCCAGGGTGTCGACTCTTGATGGATCAAACGAACCGAAAAAGAAGAGCTTATTTTTCAACCCCGGAACAGGCCCGCCGATTTCGCCGGAAACATCAAAGTTTGCCTGGTGTAGCACGGAACCAAAGGGATTTGCGAGATCGAAATCATCAACATTCAATCGCTTGGCCTCAAACTGGTTTGGCTGAGCGTAACCGGCGATTGCGCCGTGATAACTGGTGCCGCCGGATTTGGTTACGATCTGGACGACGCCGCCCGTTGCCCCGCCGTACTGCGGCTGAATGCTGCCGGTCTTTATCTGCACTTCCTTGATGAACGTAAGGTTGATGCCCGTGCCCACCGAGCCGTACACGCGGGAATACAAGCCCAATCCGCCAAAGGCTGTGTCGGTGATGCTGACGCCGTCGGCGATATACAGGTTCTCAAGGCCCGTGGCGCCACCAATGGATGGATTCGAGGAGCCAGTGCCGCCGCCACTCACGACGCCAGGAGCCAGGTAGAACAGGCCCGCGACGCCGCGCTCCAGAGGAAGCTTGTTGAAGAACTCATCGTCGATGTTGGTCGCCACGGCAGTGGATGTCGTATCCACGCTAACCGCGGTGCCCACTACCTCAACGGTGGTGGTGATGCTGCCTGGCTCCAATGGAACGCGGATGGCTGTAACGCTTCCCACGTTTATGGTCACTCCGGCAACCTGCGAGGTCTTGAAGCCCTTCATCTCGATCCGGATCTTATAGGCTCCTGGAACCAGGTCCTGAAAAATGAAAACTCCGGAACCATTCGTGAGTTGATTCACGTCCCCGAAAGGACCGGAAAGTGTGACCGACGCACCGACAATGGTTCCGCCGGTTGAGTCAACCACCGTGCCGTTCAGCGTACCTTTGGCCGCTGATTCCTGTGCCGACGCGCATGGCGCAAGAACTGCCAAAACGGCGAGGAACAGAATTCCGAGCATCCCTGCCTTTTTCGTCTTCATCAAAGACACCTCTCGCATTCGATTTTGGGAGGCCCCAACTTCGCTCGACGCGCCTTCGAGCGGCCGACCCTGCAAAATAAGGAAGCTCGGAGGTCGGGGACGCCTCGGAGGGGTTAATGCAAGTGCATCCCCACAATCGGCGCGGGAGCAACCTAAATTGGTCTAAACGGAACCTAACTGTGTAATTGCCATCGTGCGAATTGCTTCTGAAAAATGGCGTAAGGTGTTAGCGGGACGTCTTAGTCTGGTAGGGTCCGCAAACTATTTCACCTGCATCGGCTCATCCGTATTTGTGAAGAAAAATGTGAACTTCGGAATACGGCGCTTAACCAAATGCAACATTGCGCTCAATAAACCCTTCAATAAATGGGCGCGACTATAGTTCCGAGAAAAAGTGAAAAATCCTTGGACTGCTTCCAACCCCAAGTTTCGATTGCGGCATCTAACGGCGCAAAGACGCCTCGAACCGAGGTCGAGAACGTGCCGGGCCGTCGAGCCGGTACGGGGGCTGTGTGAGAAACTTCCAACCAATAAATAGTTAGGTGTATTAATTTATGAGTAGCTCATTCGATTAATAGAAGGCGGGGCATAATACTGAAATCTCTGGCGCGAGAAGGTAAACAATGAATCGCCAATACACACCCAACATTTCAGAGAAAGCCCGGTTCGAGGATTTTGAGGTTGATCTTCGAGCCTCCGAGGTGCGGCGGAATGGCCACAAAATCAGATTGCAGGAGAAATCGTTTCAGATTCTGAGCTTGTTATTGGAACGGGCGGGAGACATTGTCACGCGGGAAGAGCTAAAACAACGCTTGTGGCCCATGGACCCACTCATCAGTTTCGAAGACAACCTGAACACGAATCTCAATCGGGTCCGGCGGGCGCTGGGCGACTCGGCAAGCGAGCAAAAGTTCATCAGGACAATTCCACGCCAAGGTTACCGTTTCACCCCTCTCGTTACCTGGACCGACGAAAACGGCCGCGTGCCCCCTGCACGGCTTGAACCGCCTGCCTCCTTAATCGGAGGCAACGGATTCACAAAGCCGCCTTCGCGCCATGCGTCAGTTTTTCCGCCTTATCCCTGGATTGGGCCGACGCTGGCCTTAGTCGTGATACTTGCTCTGGGCGGATTCGCTTACCAACAATGGGACAGGCGTACAGCGCAAGCAAACGGCGCCTCGCACCGCGAAACAATTCTGGTGACTCCGTTCGAAGACCTAAGCGGAAATCCAAGCCAGCAATATCTGAGCGACGGACTGACGGCGGAGATGATTACCCGGCTGGGCGCAATCTCACCCGAGGGTCTTAGCGCGATTGCTCGAAGCACTGCGATGCAATACAAAGGCGCACATAAGTCCATCGAGGAGATGGCGCGAGAAACGCACGCGGATTATGTGCTGGAAGGAAGCTTTCAGCGGCAAGGCGAACGCGTTCGAATTACCTCCGAACTTTTCCGCGCCCGCGACCATGGAATCATTTGGACGAAAGCGTATGACCGCAAGGCCGAGGACCTGCTCAGCGTTCAACGGGAAGTCGCCGATAGCATCGCCGAGTCGCTTTCGCTGGCGGTGTTGACGCCCGAGAGGCCGTCACCGACGGCGACAAGCACCGTTAATCCAGAAGCGTATGATGCGTATCTGAAGGGCCTCATGCAGCTGAATGTGCGTTCCCGCGAAGATGTTCGCAAGAGCATTGCGAGCTTCGAGCTCGCGTCTCGGAAGGATGCTCAGTTTGCGCCGGCCTACGCGGCTCTGGCCGGTGCATACAATATGTCCACTGATTGGGGTTATTTGAATCCGACCGAAGGGTATCGAAAAGCGAAGTTTGCCGCTCAAAAGGCGCTAACTATCGATGACACGCTGGCCGACGCGCACATCGCGAATGCCCAGGTTTTGCACCAATACGATTGGGACTGGGCCGGAGCGGAACAGGAGTACATTCGGGGGCTGGAACTCAATCCCAGTTCGGTCATGGGGCACGTTATGTACGCCCTTTATTTGAGCGACGCGGGACGGTATCCGGAGGCGCTCGCGGAAATCCGCCGGGCGCAGCAGTTGGATCCGTCTTCGCTTATGACGCATTCAATGCTTTGTTTAGTGCACCTCCACGCCCGCGAATATGAGACGGGAGTCCACGAGTGCACACAAGACCTGGAAGTGGAACCTCAATTTTGGCCGGCGCATGTTTGGCTCGCGTATATGTACATATACAGCGGGCGCTATACCGAGTCCGTCGCGGAAGCCAGAAAGGCGATGGAGTCATCCGGAAACGAAAGCAGTATTCTGCCGGTGCTGGCCATGGCGGAGGGCTTCGAAGGCAACACCGCGGGCGCAAAGAAGATCCTCAGCGAGATACGAGCAGGCGCGAAGCAGTCATACGTTGCACCTTATGACCTCGCCGATGTGTTTATCGGTCTAGGGGATAAGGAAGGAGCGTTGACGATGCTGTCAAAATCCATGGATCAGCATGACGCCGAGTTGGTGCTCCTTGCAACGGCACCGGAATTCGATGGCCTGCGCGATGATCCGCGATTCCAGGCGATCGTCAAGCGCATCGGTTTTCCGGAGTCTGCAATGCGACTGTCCTCTCCTCTTAGCGCAGAATTGCGAAGCCCGGCATCGGTCCGCTAATCGCGTTGCGCGCAAAATTTCGGCTCCCTGGAGTCGCGGCCACCCAGGAGGGAGCCGCTCACGTGCCGAAGACTCCGTGCGGCTTGCTCGAAAGGACGGACGCGATCGTAGGATCAAGCTGTGTACGAGAAGGGTTCGGGTGTGTGGGAGGAAGCCCGGAAACCGGACAAAGACGCCAGAAATATCAAATCGACCTGGAAACGCGCGTTCTGCAGGATCCAAAATGTTGGTGCTAGTTTAGTGTCAGTTTTGGTGCAGTTTGACGCAGGAGGGTGAGCTGGATGGAATTGGCATTAAGGATGGTGTTGGTTGAGTCGAATGTAATGGGGTGCGTCGAATTCAGAGGGAAAAAATCCAAGCGGGGCCGCGTTAAATTCGGATTTCGCGCAGCCCCGCTTGTTTATCTCAGCAACTGACTGATCTTAGCGCTTATGCTGCGGCGTCCTTGCGTTCAGTGTAGCGATCAACTGCGATGCCGCCGGAGGCGGCGGTGTTTCGTGTCGAAGGACGATATCCCTCGCCGACACTTTTTCGCCATAGATTCTGCGATTAGCATCGTTATCGGGACGGATGGTGGAACCTTCGAGCGAGACACCTGCAAATGCACCCCGAGCGCGCGAATAGCTCAAGATTTCTGCCCGCAGGCTGGCATCGCTCTCCGCTGAGGCGGTTCGCCCGACGGGACCGGCTGCCACGGATGCGTCGCCGCCAAGTTTCACTTTGCTGGAAAGTATCCCGTTCGCTCCGCGGTCATTCATAACGAGAAGGACGAAGTCCGTGGCTTCGCCGCCGATTTGCAACCCAAAACTTCCGCCTTCCAAGGCCATCATTGATGGAGCGCCCCACGGCCCGGTGAAGTCGGGACCGGTGCGGCAGGTCATGACTCCTCGCCCGTAACTGGCGCCGACAATGAAGGCGGCTTTCAGAACTGACGGAAACACAACCACGCAATCGGCTTTATCCAACAG
>Ga0209525_1000057_pt1 | contig 41303 bp, 31 predicted proteins | sample JacPin_JW_Ref_O1_FD_187958 | JGI IMG/M metagenome (GOLD analysis project Ga0209525, IMG submission 187958) | Forest soil microbial communities from Algoma, Ontario, Canada - Jack Pine, Ontario site 1_JW_Ref_O1 (SPAdes) (version 2) | ecosystem: Environmental > Terrestrial > Soil > Boreal... | reverse complement strand
TTCCTGATACGGCAGATCGAGAAACAGCAGCACCACCGGAAACACGCCGGGCGGAACGATATTGCGATAGGCCTCGCCAATGGCGTGAAGCAGAAGCCGGTCGCGCACTAAGCGCCGGTTCACAAAAATGTAAATTCCATTGCGATTTGTCCGCTGCACTTCAGGACGTGAGGTGAAACCCGTCACCCGCAGCGTCGCCGCCTGCTCGTCCGATTCAATCGCCGGCTCGGTGATTGCACTGCGCATCGGCGCTTCGTTCGGTGGAATCTCTACGAGCTCTTCGAGCGCCTGACGCCCAAAAATCTGATACACGCGTTCGGAAAGCCTTTCCACGGGCGCACAGTTCAGGATTTCCTGCGTCGGTGTCTTTAACACAAATTGCGTTTCCGGATGCGCCAGCGCGTAGTGCGTCACAAGCGAAGCAATGTGTCCCAGTTCGGTAGTTTCCGATTTCAGGAATTTCCGGCGTGCCGGCACGCAATAGAAAATATCCGCTACGCTGATCGAGGTCCCGCTCGGCACGCCCGCCGGCTTCACGCCCAGCAGCTTGCCGCCCGCGAATTCGACGCGAGTTCCCTCTCCGTCCTCACCCGTTCGCGTCTCGAGCAGAAGCCGAGAAATAGCCGCAATCGTCGGTAGCGCTTCGCCGCGGAAGCCAAGCGTCGCGATGGAAAGGAGATCATCGGCGGTACGCAATTTCGAAGTCGCGTGCCGCTCGAACGCGAGCAGCGCATCGTCATGATTCATGCCGCTGCCGTCATCGTTTACCCGAATCATGCGCTTCCCGCCCGATTCCACTTCGATTCGAATCGAGCGTGCCCCGGCGTCCAGCGAATTCTCCAGTAGCTCCTTCACCACCGAAGCAGGCCGCTCGACAACCTCCCCAGCCGCAATCTTATTCGCGACATTTTCAGCAAGGATGCGAATGCGGCTCATCGAGGGTTGCCGCTCCGGGCCGGTGGATTCAAATCCGAATATCCGCCGTCAAACAAACTTCCCTTTGCTTCGCGGCGCACTCGATCTTCCTCTTCTCTTTCTTCCAGCATCAAGCTGCGCAGGAAGATACGCGTGCCAAACAAGCTCGCGATAAACACGACGGTAACCAGCAAAATTCCCAGCCACATCGGAAACGACGCCATTTGCACCATCATCAGAAAAATAAAGCCAATCGCGACCCCGAGTCCTAAAAGAACTCCGAATTGAGCTCGCAACGAAAGTCCATGCATCATTCGTGTAAGCAGAAAAACGCCCATCGCCGCGCCGAGGGCTATTAGGGCCAACATTCCTATCTGAAACATGAGGTTATCCTTGACCCGCAGTTCCGCCGACGTAGCCCATTTTGTCGAGAAAACATTTGTCATACCGGGCCTTCGATTTCGAAATCTCACCAGCGCACACTGTCAAGCGCATGAGGAGAGGTGCAAACGCCAACGCTGCACCGAAGAGCGCAACAGCAATGAAATCTCTTTTAATTGGCCAGAGATTTAGGATCAGAATCAAACCCGCAATCGTCCCAACAAACGAGTTAATCAACAGCTTAGACGGAACCAAGTACTCGATCCTCACCCCTTTACTGGCGCGAGGCCACTCCACCGACCCATCCGGAAATCTATGATGGCAATACTTACATTCGAAGAGTCCAGGACCTAGGCGAACGCGAGAAAACGACTTCGCGAAAACTGTCCTGCACGATGGACACCGAAATCTGTACCGTCGTGGAAAATTCATTTCTTTACTTCCTTGAGTGCGATCACATGGCTTCTCCGGCCGCTTTCGGTTTCTTGATTGCAATACCGAGATTGTCGAGTTGATCGGTGTCGACACTCGATGGCGAGTCAGCCATCAGGTCCTGCGCGGCAGTTGTCTTCGGAAACGCAATCACCTCGCGAATCGATTTCTCTCCCGCCAACAGCATCACGATGCGATCGACGCCCAGCGCGACTCCTCCGTGCGGCGGCGTTCCATACGTGAGTGCGTCGAGGAAGAATCCAAAGCGCTGCCGCGCTTGCTCGTCCGAGAGGCCGAGCGCTTTGAACATGCGAGCCTGTACGTCCTGCCGATGAATTCGAATGCTGCCGGAACCAAGCTCGACTCCGTTGAGCACGAGATCGTAGCCCTTCGACCGGCATTCCCAAGGGGCGGTCTCGAGCTTATCGAGATCCTCTTCGACGATTCCGGTGAACGGATGCTGCGCGCTCACCCATTGCTTTTCGCGCTCGCTCCACTCGAAAAGCGCGAAGCCCGTGATCCAGGCGAACTCCCACTTGCTGCGATCGATTAAGTTGAGTTTGTCACCAAGATACAGGCGAATCTGTCCGGCAACATTGAGCGACGTATCGGTGTGCGGAATCTGCTCTTTCGACACCGCCGCAACGATCAGATCGCCAGTCTTCGCACCGAGCTTTTCCGCAAGCTTCTTCAGCGCATCAGCACCAAGAGTTTTCTCGAGCGGCGAGCTAATTCCCTCGGCAGTCACCTTCACCGTGTAAACGCCGCGTGCCGCCGCCGACTTCGCGAACTCGGCGAGTTCATCAAGTTGCTTGCGCGACCACGCCGCCGCGCCCGGCGCGACAACCGCTTGCACGTTTCCTTCAATGTGCATCGTGGCGCGTCCCGCTTCGAAATACTCCGTCACGTTCTGAAGCTCCATGCCAAATCGCAGGTCAGGCTTGTCTGAGCCATAGCGGCGCATCGCGTCTTTGTAGTCGAGATGACGGAACGGACCTTTCGCTTCGACACCTGCGACGGCGCAGGTGCGCTCCATCACTTTCTCGATCACATGGAAAATATCTTCCTGGTGTGGGAACGACATTTCGACGTCAATCTGCGTGAACTCCGGCTGGCGATCGGCGCGCAGGTCTTCGTCGCGAAAGCATTTCACGATCTGGAAGTAGCGATCCATTCCAGAGATCATCAGAATCTGCTTGAAGATCTGCGGCGATTGCGGCAGCGCGTAAAACTGGCCGTGATGAATGCGGCTGGGAACGAGATAGTCGCGCGCGCCTTCAGGCGTCGAACGGGTGAGCATCGGCGTCTCGATCTCGAAGAAACCAAGCTCGTCCATCGTCTTGCGCATCTCGAGAATCACGCGATGGCGCAGTTCGAGATTGCGATGCGGGCGCGGACGCCGCAAATCGAGATAGCGATAGCGAAGCCGTGTTTCTTCGCTGGCGTTCACTTCTTCTTCCACTTGGAACGGAGGCGTCTTCGCATTGTTCAGGATGTGCAAACGGGTCGCGATCACCTCCACTTCGCCGGTCTGAATTTCCGGGTTCGATTTCTGGCGCCGCACCACGCGACCTTCCACCGCGACGACAAATTCCGAGCGCAGCTCTTCAGCCTTCGCATGAGCTTCGGGATGCAACTCATTGTTGAACACGATCTGCGCGATTCCCGCGCGGTCGCGCAGGTCGATGAAGATCAGCTGGCCGAGATCGCGGCGGCGCTGAACCCAGCCCATGAGGACGACGTCTTTATCGGCGTCCGAGGCGCGCAGCGCGCCGCAATAATTTGTGCGTTTCAGATTTCCGAGAGCTTCGAGCAATTTTGCCGTCCTTTACTTTTTTAGCCTTCTAGCTTCGCTTTTGTTTCGACCGGCGTCTCTTAACCAGCCCTTCTACCGCCTATTAGAAAATTGCAAGTTGCAGATTGCACGCCACTTACGTAGAGATTTAATCACGCTACCGTGTATTAGATTTATATCCTAGCGCCGCCGCTCGGATTCAAGGTACTCCAGCAATTCGCCTTCCGCGAGCTTCTTCTGGTCGCCGTCGGCGAGCCGTTTCAGGGTGAAAGTACGCGACGCGACTTCGTCTTCGCCGATGATCAGAGCATAACGCGCGCCCAGTTTATCCGCGAGGCCGAGCGATTTCTTGAATTTCATTTCCTCGGGCGGCAGCTCGACGGAGAGCCCTGCGGCGCGCAACTTCCCTGCGATGTTGACGGCTGTGGGATAGGACGCTTGTCCCATCCACGCGATGTATGCCGCGAGGCCGCCGATTCTGGGCGCGTTGCCGCCTTCTTCGATGGAAAGAATCGAGCGATCTGTGCCGATGGCGAAGCCGATGCCTTTCGTTGGCGGTCCGCCGAGGAGTTCGACGAGGCCATCGTAGCGGCCGCCGCCGCAGACGGCGTTTTGGGAACCGAGCCCTTCGGCGGTGACTTCGAATGTGGTGCGCGTGTAGTAGTCGAGGCCGCGGACGAGGCGCCAATTTTCTCTGTATTCGATACCGCGCAGATTCAATTCTTCTTTCAGCTTGGCGAAGTGGGCGCGGCAGTCGTCACACAGATGATCGGAGATCCGCGGCAGCTTTTCGATGATGGGCTGCTCATCGGGAATTTTGGAATCGAGAACGCGCAGCGGGTTGGTTTCGATGCGGCGCTGGGAGTCTTCCTTGAGCTTGTCTTTTACTTTGCGGAGTTCTTCGCGCAGCAGCTCGACGTATTGCGGGCGGCAGTTTTTATCGCCGATCGAATTTACGTAGAGCGTTGTGCGCGTCAAGCCGACGCGATTGAAGAAAACGAGCAGCATTTCGAGGACTTCGGCGTCGATGGCGGGGGCATCGGATTGGCCGAGGACTTCGGCGCCGATTTGGTAGAACTGGCGGTAGCGTCCTTTTTGCGGGCGCTCGCGGCGGAACATTGGGCCGATGTAATAAAGCTTTTGATTGGCGGGGAGAGCTTGCATGTTGTGCTCGATGTAGGCGCGGCAGACGGAGGCGGTGGCTTCGGGGCGAAGAGTGATCGAATCGCCCAGATCAAGGGCATGTAATTCTGCAACGAAGCGTAACAATGCAGGAGCGCCTTCCTCGGCGATGCTGCGGCACGCGTGGTGCATGAGATTCACCCGGAGCTCGTTTTCAGGGGTTTGCGGCAGTCGCTTCAATTCCCACGCTGCCCGCACTGCTTCGTCGGAGCTTATGACCTCTTCGACGGTCTGCGGATAGCCTACTTGGATGGTGCCGCGGTCCTGGAACGTGTACATCTCCTTGGCAACGACATCCGTCTCTTCGCCGATCGAGCGCGCGAATAATGTGGTTTCCTCAAAGATGGGCAAGCGGATTTCGCCGAAATTGTAGGATTCGAAGACTTCTCGGGCGGTGTGCTCGAACCAGTTCCAGAGGGCGGAGTCCGGGGGGAGGATGTCGCGCGTTCCTTTGATGGCGCGAAATTGTTTTCGGTCCGACATTTGCCCCCAGCGGCTTAAGCCGCTCATCTATTCGCGAGTCTTGCGGCACGACTGAAGTCGTGCCCTGACGGTGAATCCTTAAATATATCAGGAATGAATGGCGTCGTGGTGGGGGAGGGAGGGAGAGGGCTAGCGGCTGGTGCGATCTATCGTGCTGGCGGCAACGGAGGACTACCCAGCGCCAAAGCGCATGGATGAGGGTGAGTCTTTATCGGAGCGCTCACAAGCGCTCCTCCCCCGCATGAATGCGGGGGCTCCCATCCAACTGCAAAGCCACATCTAAACCAAATGGCGCGAATGCGCTCCTCCCCCGCGTGAATACGGGGGCGCCGACCCAACGGCACAGCCACATCTAAAACCAAATGGCGCGGATGCGCTCCTCCCCTGCGTGAATGCGGGGCTCCCCAGAAGCGATAGGCACAGGAGCCGGCAGGATGCCGGCGGTACGAAAGAAACGAAGGCTCGCGGGGAACCCCACCGCGAGAGGAAGGGGCTCTGCGCCAACTATACCCAGCGCTTCCGCGCTGGGCTAACTTCTGTCGCGCCTACGGGGCTGGGCTCGTGCTCCTGAGCGGGTGCCAATCAGTTGTCGAGGTGTGCGCGTCACGAGTCACATCGAATCGAATGTCGACAAGGAGCTGAGTCACTCGTTCGGGCACGGCATGCCGTGCCCCTACTGAAAAATCGCGGGTATCCGCCTCATGGGTCAGCGGCCACGAATTACGAGTCACGGGTTTTCTTGCTTGTAGGTTTCTTTGTATTCGACGTAGCGCTGGGCGTAGGCGTCGATGGAATCCTGATCGGCGTCGGTTAGGGCGCGGCGGAATTTGCCTGGGTGGCCCATGAAGAGGCTGCCTGGCGGGACTTCGGTGCCTTCGGGGACGAGGGTGCCGGCGGCGACGATGGAACCGGTGCCGATTTTTGCGCCGTTGAGAATGATCGAGCCCATGCCGATAAGGCAGCGCGATTCGATTGTGCAGCCGTGGAGGACGACGCCGTGGCCGATGGTGACGTTGTCGCCCAGGACGAGCGGGTGCGTGTCGCGCATCACGTGGAGGACGGAGCCGTCTTGGACATTAGTGCGCGAGCCGATGCGGATGAAGTGGACGTCGCCGCGGATGACGACGCAGGGCCAGACGCTGGAGTCGGGGGCGATGGTTACGTCGCCGATGATGACGGCTTGTGGATCGATGTAAGCGGATTCGGCGATGCGTGGGGCGCGGCCGCGGTAGGTGCGAAGCAATGTGGGCTCCTTTGCGGAGGAGACGCTAGCATAGGGGAATCGCAGTGACAAGAATTCGGGTTCGGTCCGTTTGCGGGCTTGCGGATGCGGGACGGGTAAGATGCGGGGCTTCGAGAAAGGCGCACAGGCAGAGTGCCTGTGCCACTTAAGGCGAATCGGATGTGACAATCCCGTCTCTTGCACGTCCTGCTCGAAAGAATGACAACGCAGGCCCTCGCTTCGCTCTGTTCTAGGTTTGCGCTTCGCGCGACTTGATTTATGTCGCGGCTGAAGCCGCGACCTACAAGGATTGAAGAATTCGCGGTTGGTCGGGTTGTGGGTTTGCGGATGCGAGTATGAGTAGATGCGAGGCTTCGAGAAAGGCGCATAGGCCCTTCGATTCTCAGGGTAAACAAGAGTGCCTGTGTCCCCTGGGCAAATGCATGGCGAAGCGTCAGAGGACTCCTCCGGGTAGTATAAGACTATTGTGTTGACAGGGTAGTTATCCAAGCCTACCATCTGCTCACTTAGTCCCACCTTCAGGAGGAGGTTCCCATGAGAAAAACGTCCCTCGCATATCGGGCCCTTCCGTTTGCCCTCTGTATCGCGACGGTGTTTGGTTTAGCGTCGGCGATTCCCTCGAGCAACGCGCAAGAAGAAAAACTCAAGCTCTACCCGCTTTGCTATGGCGTGCACGTACGAAAAGATATTGCAACGCTCTCGGCGAATGAGATCGCATCTCTCCGGAAAGGCGTGAAAGTAATGATGAGCCGAGCTCCGAGCGATCCCACGAGCTGGTGGTACCAGGCAAATATGCACGGCACGTACGACACACCCCCACAGCCACTTTGGAACGGCTGCCAGCACGCGAGCTATTTTTTCTTCAGCTGGCACCGGATGTACCTCTACTACTTCGAACGCATTTTGCGGGCAGCCTCGGGCGATCCCTACCTGACGCTTCCCTACTGGAACTATACGTTGCCGAGCGAGCGCACTATTCCGTTGCCGTACCGGCAGCCAGCAGATGGGACGAATCCACTGTATGTGGCTAACCGGGATGCAACCATGAACGCGGGAGGCTCCGCCCCCGCTTCGGCGGTGAGCTATTCGGTAGCGTTCTCAGATTTGAACTTCGAGGCAGCTTTCGGAGCGAGCTTCGGGGGTAATTCCGTCCCTGCCCCAATTCAATTCGACAGCGGTACGGGTGATCTGGAGTCGCAACCTCACAACGTAATCCATTGCGTGGTGGGAGGATTGATGTGTGATCCAGACACGGCAGCGCAAGATCCTGTGTTCTGGCTGCACCATTCGAACATCGACCGGCTGTGGAAACGTTGGCTCGATCAGGGCGGAGGCCGGTCGAGTCCGACCTCTGACGCGGCGTGGATGAACACGACATTTCAGTTCTACGACGAGAGCGGCGCCCTGGCGTCCAAAGCGGGAAAGGATATTCTGAACACGATCACCCAACTGGACTACCGATACGACGACGATCCGCCGAGCTGGATTATCTGGCATCCACCGTGGGAGGCAGTGGCGGCGCGACAGATTGCGCCGGGACCGCCAGAAAAACTCGCTGTGAGGGAGGAGTCAAAAGTAGAGCTCGCAGCGGAACCGGTACACATCGAGCTTAAGTTATCGGCGGATGCCGAGAGCAAAATCGACCGGATGCTGGCTGACCGGGAAAAACCGCACGCTGTGGTGTTGAATCTAAATGGTGTTGAGTTTCAGGGAAATCCCGGAAGCTACTATGAGGTGTATATCAATCTTCCGTGGCCCTTCCGGGAGCCGCCTGATTTTCACTGTATCTATTATGTCGGCAACCTTTCTCTTTTTCTGCCGAGGAAGGCCGGTCATGCGGCGCACAAGACGGGGATGGTGAGCTTTGATCTGACTCGGCTGATTCAGACGATGAAGGAAGAAAAAGCCTGGTCGGGGAAAGAGCTGACTGTGACGTTTGTGCCACAGGAGCCGATTCCACCTGAAGGCGAAAAGCAGCGAGAGGCGAAGCCTGGGGTTCGCGCGACGGTGGAGAGTATTTCGCTGGTTGCAAAGTAGTATTTAGCTCGTATTGGTAATGACTTGTCGCTACGGCGCGGGCGGGGTTGAGAGAATCGCCTCGCGTCGTAGCGACGCCTCGTGTGGTCGATTCGCCTTCGTCAGTCAAGCTCACGACTGCCTTCCTTATACAACACCAAAGCAAACGCTGCCACCCTGAGGGGCGCTAGAGGAGGCGCTTGGGGGCTTTGCGGCTCCAGGCGACTCGAAGAGCGGCTTTGAGGATGTCGGCGGGAACCTTTGCGAGGGTGACGCGGGTGGCACCTTTTTCGCCCCAGCCGCCTGGAACCGGGCTGAACACTTCGGGGGCGTCCTGGACCATGCCGGCTTGTTGATCAGGGGTGAGCAGCAGGACTCCGTAGCCTTGGTGTTCGAGAGCGAGGGTGGCGAAGATTTTGCCGGCGATGCGGAAATCGGCGTTGCTGAAATGGGAGCCTTCGGTGGCTTCGGGAAGCGAGAGTGCGATCTTGCGAAAGGTGGCTGGTTTCATGTGAGTGAAGTGTGGCCGAGCCGGGAAATCTAGCAGGTTTGCGTGCCGCGAAGCAAATTCAAGTTTCGAACCGGAAAATCGCAAGGCAGGCATCCTCAGTAATTTGCAGCGACTTCGGCAGGGCATCGCTTGAATTTATGCGGCATCTAATTGACTAGAGGTCAAATAAAATGAGGTATCTAAGATCAACCTTAACAGCAGGTTTCCTTCTGGCGGCCTCGCTGGCTATGCCGGCGCGAGGCGACACCCAGTCACGAGGAAATGCAGTTCCCGGCACGTTGAATTATGTCGAAGGGCAAGTTTCTCTCGATTCTCAGCCACTTAATTCAAAATCGATTGGTGAGGCCATTTTGGAGCCGGGCCAGTCGATCACAACTGAAAACGGAAAAGCAGAAGTGCTGCTCACGCCCGGCGTTTTCCTGCGGGTGGGAAGCAACAGCGCGGTGAAGATGATTTCTCCGAGCCTTACCAACACCGAAATCGGGGTGGAGGAAGGCGAAGCGAGTGTCGAAGTCGCCGAGATTCATAAACAAAATGATATACGCATTGATGCAGACGGCGTTACGACCGAACTCGTGAAAAACGGGTATTACGATTTTGATGCGGCCCACAATCAAATGCGCGTTCTCGACGGCGAAGCGATCGTAGACGATAACGGCAGACAGGTGACGGTGAAGGGCGGCCACGAGCTGACTCTGAACCAGGAGTCCACGAAGCCGCAGAGCTTCGACAAGAAGACTTATGAATCGAGCGATTTGTATAACTGGAGCAGCCTGCGCTCCGCATATCTCGCGGAAGCCAACGTAGACCTTGGGCCCAGCTACATTGCCGGCGGGGGCTACGGCCTTGGATGGTACGGTGCGGGTTGGTATTGGGATCCGTGGTTTAGCGCCTACACATTTATTCCGGGCGACGGAATCTTCTACAGTCCGTTTGGTTGGGGATTCTATTCGCCTTTCTTTGCGTTCGATGCTCCGATCTTTTTTGGTGATGGGCACTTCCATCATCACTTCGACCCTAACGGCCGAGGCGGGGATCGCGGTATGCACTACAATCCAGGCGTTCGCGGAGGCGGGTATCACGCCGGTCACGGATACGCTACGTCGCAGGGCGGACATGCTAGTAATGGTTTCCGCGGCGGTGGCGGTGGAGGAGCAGTTCATGGCGGTGGCTTCTCCGGTGGCGGAGGCGGCTTCCATGGCGGCGGTGGTGGTGGGTTCGGAGGCGGAGGGCACGGCCGGTAAAGATGGACGGCTCGGCTACGAGCTGTGCTGAGTGGTAGCGAAGCGGGACGCGCGAGCGTCCCGCTTTTTTTTTCTCTGCGACGGGCTAACATCTCAAAGGATCAGCGAGGCCCATGGCGAGTACGGCGGCAGTGGCCACCAAGTCAAAAGAGCCGGCGAGACGCCGGCGGTACGAAAGGCAAGGCAGCGATACTACAGTATCTGGACTACTGGGGACGTGGCGTTGGCGTTGACGCTTTCTACTCGCTGCATAACGTTGCGGGTCATGGCAAAGATGCTTTTGCCGCCGGGGGCGTCTTCGCCCATTGAAGCTACGGGCTTGCCGCTGTCGCCGCCGATGCGGATTTGCGGATCGATTTCGATTTCGCCGAGGAATGGGACACCGAAGAGTTGGGCCATGCGGCGGCCTTCACCGTGGCCGAAGACGTCGATGCGGCCATCGCAATGCGGGCAATTGAAATAGCTCATATTCTCGACGACGCCGAGGATTTCGACGTGAACCTGGCGAAACATTTCGACGGCTTTGCGTACGTCGGCGAGCGAGACAATCGAAGGCGTGGTGACGACGACTGTACCTGTGATGGCGACGCTTTGAATCAGCGTGAGCTGTACGTCACCGGTCCCAGGGGGAAGATCGACGATGAGGTAATCGAGTTCGCCCCATTGCACGCTGCGAAGAAATTGCTGAATCACGCTGTGAAGCATTGGCCCGCGCCAGATGAGCGGCTTGTCGCCGGGATTCAGCAGGCCCATCGAAATCATTTTGATTCCGTAGGCTTCGACGGGGATGATGGTGCGCTCGTCGAGGGCGCGCGGCTGTTCGACTGTGCCGAGCATTACTGGGACGTTGGGGCCGTAGACGTCGGCGTCGAGGAGGCCGACTTTTGCGCCGAGGGCTTTAAGGGCTAGCGCGAGATTTACGGCGACGGTGGTCTTGCCGACGCCGCCTTTGCCGCTGGCTACGGCGACGAGATTCTTGATGCCGGGGATCGGGGCCTTCTTTTCTGTCGGCGGCTGATTGGGGCCGATTCCTGGCATTTGTCCGGGTGCGGGAGGCATTGGATCCTTTCGAGTGTGGTGCTGATGCGAATCTTTATCTGTGAACCTTAATCATAGACTGGCAGAGTTGAAGCGGCAAGGTGTGGGCACGCGCAAGTCAAAAAGCCGACGACGCATTGACGGCGATTCGTCGTGGCTACCAGGAACGGTGCTTTGCGCGAAATCACGCGAGCGGATAGAATAATAGGCTGAGTTTTACTTGAATCGAGTGGTTGTGCGCGTCGTCGCTTTGACGGATTGCGCTTCACCCCCTAGAGGCATCTAACTAAGGAAATATGGACGTCGAGAGAATAGTTGATAGCGTCGTCGCGCGATTTATCGGGACGAAGCACGAGCGCGACATCAAGGTGATCCAACCGGTGGTGAGCGAGATCAATGCGCTCGAGCCCGCGATGCAGAAGCTTACCGACGCGGAGCTGGCGGCGTACACGCCGAAACTGAAGGCCGAGGTGCAGGCGCGGCTGGAGGGCGTTGAAGACAACGACCCGGACATCAAGCAAAAGCTGAAAGAAGCGCTGGAGCCGGCGATTGTGCCGGCGTTTGCGGCCGTGCGCGAAGCTGGCCGGCGGTCGCTCGGGATGCGGCATTTCGACGTGCAGTTGATCGGCGGCATTGTGCTGCATCAGGGCAAGATCGCGGAAATGAAAACCGGCGAAGGTAAAACGCTGGTGGCGACTTTGCCGGCTTATTTGAACGCGCTCGCGGGACGCGGCGTGCACATCGTGACAGTGAACGATTACCTGGCTCGTCGCGACGCGGAGTGGATGGGGCCGATCTACAAGATGCTGGGGATGACGGTGGGCGTGATCGTCCACGACCTGGAAGACGGGCAGAGGCGCGCGGCATATGGCGCGGATATCACCTACGGGACGAACAACGAATTCGGTTTCGATTATCTGCGCGACAACATGAAGTACGATTTGAAGGATTGCGTGCAGCGCGGGCATCACTACGCGATCGTTGACGAAGTGGACTCGATTTTGATCGACGAGGCGCGCACCCCGCTGATTATTTCCGGACCTGCCGAAGAGTCCACCGACAAGTACTACAAGATTGACAAGATGATTCCGAAGCTTATCCAGGACATCGATTACACGTTGGATGAGAAGCACAAGACAGCGACATTGACGGAAGAGGGCGTGTCGAAGGCGGAGAAACTTTTGAGCCTTGGAAACCTCTACGACCCTGCGCACATGGACATCATTCATCACGTCTATCAAGGGTTGCGTGCGCACACGCTTTTCCAGCGCGATGTGGATTATGTGGTGAAAGACGGCGAAGTGATCATCGTGGACGAGTTTACCGGGCGGCAGATGCCGGGACGACGATGGTCGGACGGATTGCATCAGGCGGTGGAAGCGAAAGAGAACGTGAAAATCGAGCGCGAGAACCAGACGCTGGCGACGATCACGTTTCAAAATTATTTTCGCATGTACAAGAAGCTGGCGGGCATGACGGGAACGGCGGAGACCGAGGCGCCTGAGTTCGACAAGATTTATAAGCTTGAAGTGGTGGCGATTCCGACGAACAAGACGCTGATTCGCGTGGAGCATCCGGATGTGGTTTACCGCACGGAAGCGGAGAAATTCGAAGCGGCGGTGAACGGAATTTTGCAGGAAGACAACACGAAGGCGGGCGGCATCCGGCAATACTACGAGAGCGGGCAGCCTGTGCTGGTGGGCAGCATCTCGATTGAGAAGTCCGAGAAGATCGCTGAGCATTTGAAGAAGGCTGGAATTCCACACCAGGTGCTGAACGCGAAGCAGCATGAACGCGAGGCGAAAATTATTGCGCAGGCGGGGCGCAAGGGCGCTGTAACGGTATCGACGAACATGGCCGGCCGCGGAACGGACATTTTGTTGGGCGGCAATCCCGAGGCGATGACGCGCGAGTATGCGTTGAAAAACAAGCTCGCGATGCCTTATATGCCGGCGGGGGCTGTGATCGGCGCTCCGGCGGGAACCGAAACACCGGCTCAGGCGGATGCGGCGACGGCGGGAGGCGGCACGGCTGGGAGTGCGACTGCTGGCGCCTCGGGTAACGGCGCGAGCGGTGCGAATAGCGCGCCGATGGTCCTGTTCCAACAGGAAGGCAAGATTTATCAGGTGCCGCTGGATCAGTGGAAGCCGATTTACGACCAGTTCGCGGAACAGTGCCGCGCGGAGCACGACGAAGTGGTGGCGATGGGCGGGCTGCACATTCTGGGAACCGAGCGGCATGAAGCGCGGCGCATCGACAATCAGTTGCGAGGGCGCGCAGGACGGCAGGGCGATCCGGGGTCGTCGCGATTTTTCCTTTCGCTCGAGGACGATTTGCTGCGGATTTTTGGTGGTGAGCGCGTAAAGGCGCTGATGTACCGGCTGGGCATGACAGAAGGCATACCGATCGAATCGCGGCTGATCAGCAAGCGAATCGAGAACGCGCAGAAGGCCGTGGAAGCGCAGAACTTCGAAGCGCGAAAACATTTGCTCGAATACGACGATGTGATGAACAAGCAGCGCGAGACGATCTATTCCACGCGCCGCGCAATTCTCGAGGGCGCGGATCAAAGAGAGCTCGTGCTGGAGAAGGCGGAAGAGATTGCATATGAGCTCGTGGATATTTATTGCCCGCGCGACCAGCATCCCGATCAATGGAATGTGACGCAATTTTCGAATGAAGTGCTAAACCAGTTCGGATTTGAGCCGAAAGCTGTGGGAATCGATATTGCCAACTTGAATCACGATGCGCTGGCTGACGCGTTGATTGCGAAAGTGAACGCGCGATACGAGGAAAAAGAAACGCTGTTTGGCGCGCAGGTAATGCGGTGGCTGGAGCGGCGCATCCTGCTCGATATCGTTGACGCGCAGTGGAAGGATCACCTGCTGAGCCTCGACCATTTGAAGGAAGGCATTGGACTCCGAGGGTATGCACAGAAGGATCCGCTCGTCGAATTCAAGAAGGAAGCGTTTACACTTTTTGATGATTTGATGGATCGCATCGATAAAGAATCGGTGAGGTTCCTTTTCCTGGTGCAGCCCGCAAAGCCCGAGGACGAAGCCAAACAAATCGAGCGGCGACAGCGACAACAGCAACAGAATTTGCAGTTTCAGACGGGCGCTGCGCAGGCTGAGCCTCCCAAGCCGGTGAGAGCGGCGGCTAAAGTTGGTCGCAACGATCCGTGTCCCTGCGGCTCGGGCAAGAAATACAAGAAATGCCACGGCGTGGAGGGCTAGACCGTTGGCGCGTCCTCGCTAACATTCCTCGCAACGCTAAGTCGAAGCACCGTATGATCCGTCGATCTGCTGCGGGATCGCGATGAGTCTTCCCGTTAAATCTTATTCTTCCGCCAACTTCTACCGATTTGCGGCGATTTGCGCGGCGTGCTACGTGGTTGCGCAGATCATTCAGGAATTTGCCTTTCACCATGGAATCAGCGACTCGCCCGTAGGCGAGCAGGCGATTTTGCAGCGGCTAGTGCCGTTCGATCAATTTCGCCTGACTTTACTCCTGCTCAGTTTTTTCCCGATAACGGTGGCGTTCGCCGCTGTCGCTTTGCGGCAAGCGAGAATGCGTCCCGCCGCTTCGATCCTGGGCTTTTCTTTTTCGCTTTTATTCGTTATCGGAGAAATCATCAACCGCTCGATCGACCTTTTCGTGATCAGCAAGCAGTGGGCGATGCAGTATCAAGGTACAGGCTCGGTAGCAGTCAAACAGTTGATCGCGGAACGAATCCAGGTGTGGACGGAAAGTTTTACTGGCTATTACTTCATAATCAGGATCGGCCTGCTCCTTGGGTGCCTATGTTTCGCAATCGCCACGTGGGACAGGCGCCGACGCTGGAATCAATTTATCGCGATCGTGCTTGCAGCAAATGCGGCGCGATCGGCTGGGCGGCTCGCGGAGGGCTTCATGGGACAGGCGTGGCTTGCTCCCCTGAATGACGCCATTTATTTCCCGGCGACGGTTCTGATCTATGGCTCCCTGGCCGTGTGGTTGTGGAAGCAAGCACAACATCTGCCACAAGAACAATTGGACGCGACCGCTTCATTGAAGTGAACTTTTCAATCCCACCTTGCGTATTCCATCTCAGATTGAGTGATTCTGACAGGAGGTATTGAAATGAGGGATCGCTTGCGCGTTGCCGGTCTATTCTTGATTTGGACGATGATCGCTGTGGTGGCCGCAGTTCCTGCTCTTGCGGCACAGGAAGGGCATTTTGATCGGACCTTGAGCGTTACAGGGGCGGCGGACCTTATGGTTCAGACAGGGTCAGGGAATATTACGGTGAAGCCAGGCGACTCGAGTAAAGTGGAGATCCACGCGACCATCCGTGCGGACCACTCCTGGTTGAATGGCGACGCCAGTGCTCGGATTCACGATATTGAAACCAATCCGCCGATCGAACAGAACGGTAACACGATTCGGATCGGCCATTTTGATGACCGCGGCCGCGAGCACGGGATTTCGATCACCTATGACGTGACTGTTCCGGAGCAGACGAAGGTTCATTCGGAATCGGGTTCGGGCGACGAAACAATTGGCGGAATCGCCGGGCCAGTCGACGCGACAAGCGGGTCAGGCGATTTGAGAGTCGCGAACATTGGCAGCGCAGTGCACGTGCGAACAGGCTCGGGCAGTGTGGAACTCGATTCGATCAAGGGCTCAGCGCGCGCGAGTTCCGGCAGCGGTTCGATTCGAGCGCTGGGAATTGCGGGCGGTTTGAACGCGTCTAGCGGGAGCGGCGAAGTGAAGCTGGAACAAACAGCGGCAGGCGACGTTGAGATCTCCACAGGCTCGGGCAATGTAGACATCAAAGGCGCAAAGGGTGCTGTGAGCGTAACAACCGGCAGTGGCGAGATTAACGCGCAGGGCGTTCCGTCCGGCGATTGGAAATTGCGCACGGGCTCGGGAAGCGTGACGGTGGAGTTTCCGGAGAACGCGGGTTTTGAGCTCTACGCGCAGACCAGTTCCGGCAACATCGAGACAAAGCACGCAATTTCGGTGCAGGGAAACATCAGCACGCACGAGCTGCACGGAAAAGTGGGCAGCGGCGGCGCTGTACGAGTGGAATTGAGGACGAGTTCTGGCACAATTCGGATTTTGTAACTCGCAACGCACAGGAGCCAGGGCTGAATTAGAACGCAGTGGCTCAGGCCTCCAGCCAAGCCAGGAAGCTATTGCTGTTTTCGCGCAGCTCGGCTTGCTCCACTTAAAAATATGCTAGTCTCTCTCGCACATCCTTGCGGGAAACCCCGCGAGGCCACGGGGTGGGAAATGACAGCCGCTGTCGCAGGTGGAAATTGCCGACGGCCCGGGTGTGCGAATCCAATTCCGAAAAGCCTTGCCGGCGAGCAGCTGTGCCTCGACCATTTTTTGGATGAAGCTTTTGTTCGCACCGATCATGCGATGCAGAGCTGCCGGGAGGGACAGTTTGTCAACGCCAGCAGCCTGGAATGGCTTCTTTCTGACGCGCTCGCGACCGTAAAGAATCTTGAAGAGGGTGCGGCCGAGCCCAATCCGGAGCAGCGTGATCGGATGCTGGAACTGCTTTTAATCGTGGCCAACTTGCACGAGTATGTGGCGCACCATTCGGTGCGTCTGGCACAGCGGCCTGCTTGAGCCGTAGCGCGGCGCCCGCTAGGGGTTTCGATTCAAGAGTAGTTTGGCTTGCTTAAGGGTTAACACCTCTTTTTCCTGCTGCCTTGCGTTTTCGTCCCGCACGATTCAACCTTGATATTCCCCTTCCGGAAACCCGGCAACCGGAGACGGAATGAACAACAGCCCATTCAAACCCTCGGACCCAAAGATACCTGGAGTGTCGCCCAGGCACGATTCGGTCGACCACGCTCCTCCGCCTTCAGCGGAACAGAAACCCGTGCCCGCCCGATTCTCAATGTCACAAATGCCGCCCCGGTGGCTAATTCTCTCTTCAACTGGTGTGGTGGCGGTGTGCCTGATCGCGGTGTGGTGGTTGCATGGGACATCCGCAAAGGAATCCAACACCGGAAGTGAAGCAACAGCGCCTGCAACTACAACAGTAGACAGCAAACCTTCTCCAATTCCCGAGCCGCTGCCTGTGGGACCGGGTGAAATTGCGACAACGAGCGAACTGGCTAAAGATTGGTCGGCAAGGAAATTTAATTTTCGCGATCCACTCACCTCGCGAGAGGTGCCGGCAATGGTGGTGCGTCTTCCTGGTGGAGTGTACTGGGGATTTTCTTTGGTCGAGCCTTATGGGTCGTGCGAGATGGAATTTGTAACCGATATGGAGAAGCTTCGCACCGACTATGGATTTCGGGCCTCCCACCCGATGGTCGGCGATCCGTGCAATCGCGCTGTATTTGACTTGACGCGATATGGCAGCGGACCAGCGGGATTAGTTCGTGGTGAAATTGCGCATGGAGCGGCGGTGCGCCCACCGATGGCCATCGAGATTCAGGTACGCGGTAAACAGGTGTTGGCCCAGAAAATCGAGTAGCCTTCCGCGACTCATTCGTGACGGCTCTTACTCCGGAGGGGGCTATAGCAGTCTCCAAGGCGACACGGCGTTTCACTTCAGCAGTCATCTTCCCTGGCAGAACCATCGCATCTATCCACTAAATTAGGCTTTTAATTAGGCTGACGATTCTAGCGCCGTGTAACCGCACCCGTTCGAAAAAAAACCGCCGCCGTCGCGGCTTGGCTAGCCGGACAGCGGCAGTTGTTGAGCGGTGAGCGTTACGCCGACGAGTTATCTCTTACTAGTTATTCAACGCCTCCACTCTTCGGGCAACCATCACAGGGGTATTGTTTGCAGCCGGATTAATGAGGATGAATCCCACCACACGCAAGTGAATCGGCTGGTTGCCGGTGAGAGCCGAGAGGCCGCTCAAATTAACGTAATTTGTGAAGCTGGTCGACATCACGGTCAGCGGCTGAGGCAGCAACACGCCGGCAAGGTAATTGTCGTTCAAGCTGAACGTGCCACTATTGCCGTTCTGAATGTTGGTGCTTCCCGGAACCCAGTCACCGCGCTGCCCTTGGCGTTCGAGAATCACCCGATGGACCACCACGCTCGGTGGAGAAGAAGTCGTATCGAGCTTACCGCCGAAGAGAACGCGCTGCCCGGCAAGTTGGCTCGCCGGCCCAAAAAGAAGCGACGTGAGCGGAATGTGCAGATCCGCGATCATGTACTTCTCACTGCCGGTCAGAGGAATCGTGTCAATCTGCCCCAGCGGATACCCCGCCAGATCGGGGAGTTCCGCTCGGGCGTAAATGTTCAGGCCGGTCGCCTCGCCGTTGGAGGACTGAACGAAAGTATCGAGACCTTCGAGAAAGAAGTGGTCTTTCGAAACAACTTCCACTTCGGTTGCCGTGATATCGCGCGTAACGCGATTGAGAGTACCGGAGACTTCAACGATGGTATTCGTGTCGAAGCTCGAGGGCATCTCGCTCGAATCAAAATTCGTAGAAGACGTGGTATCGACCGTGTATTGACGGCCCCGGGGACCCTGAATCACGAACTGGTTCCCTGCCGGATTCACACTGACCACTCCGGCGTAGAAGCAATCAATTTGCGCGTCTGCGTCGTCTACGGAAAGGCCCTTCACATCGAAGGTGGGAGTGAAGTTGCCGGTTACGTTGCCGTTTGCGTCGGTCTCGATGGATTGCCTGAGGTCGAGATCCATGAAGAAACCGACCAGATCACTGTCGGCCAGCACCAGAGGCGTCTTAAGGGTCTGTGTGACCGTCATCGGCGACACCATCGCGTTGATCGTGTTGAGCGCGGGCGGGGATTGCGCCGTGTCGAGATATTGGATTACGACCGTGCCGACCGTGATATTCGCAGAGGTATAGGTGCCGGCCGGTACATCCTCGAGATCGAGCAAGCTGCGCAAGCCGTTCAGTTTGGCGAAGTCGACTGTTTGCGGACCGTTCAGAAGATTCACAGTGGTCGTGCCATCGGTGAGCGTGATGCTCGTGATCTGCACTTGAACCGACACGACGCTTGGAAGCGTGGGGCTGTCCGTGCCGATTGTAAACATGCTACCCATCTGCTGGCTGGGCTGTGTGCCCGAAGAACTTCCACCGCCGCCGCAACTGGATAGACCTAACATTGCGAGTAGTGAAGCGAACACACCCATAGCTTTCGAAATGCGCATTGCAAATCTCCTTTTTAAACTGAAAATCGCTTTGAAAAAATTAGGGCCAACACCCGATTCAGCTGCTGGAGTATGAACACTGAGGCTTGAGGAAAGTTGCGCGAGAATGCGGACCATGGAATGGTGCGTCGGGTAAAATCTCCGAGCCAGAATGTGACTGTTGAGACAGCACTTAGGGTACTCGGGGCATCGTAGTAGGCTGATGCCTGCCGGAGAGGCTTGGCAGGCCGTTACGCTTTTTCTTCGCTTTATGCCAGCGTTGAAGGGAGTGGTTATGGGGCGTCGGGTAGTTCTTTCCGTTGTGGTGCTGGCGTCAATTTTCGCCGCGGGTTGCTCGAGGAAAGTGGACGATGCGACGCTCGCGACCCAGATCAAGTCGCAAATGTTCTCAGACCCTCAGTTGAACGCGGCAAACCTGGAAGTTACTTCGAAGGAGGGGCAAGTAACACTGGCAGGCACAGTGCCGAACGATGCGGCTCGCTACAAAGCTTACAAGATCGCGAATGAAACGGCTGGTGTGACGAAAGTGAACGACCAGATGACCGTAGCGCCACCACCGATGCTTGGGCCTACTCCACCGACGAGCAGCGCCGCTCCCAAATCTAATGCTTCGAAGGATGTCCCGCTTTCCCGCGCGCCTGATAAACCGCGCAAGGCACGCGTCAAAGCTCCCCCCGAACCTGCTAGCGATGACCAGATTGCTGACAATACATCCCGCACCCAGCAAGAGCAGTCCGCTGAGCTGCCACCAACTCCAGATGCGCAAGCGCAACCCGTACCACCTCCTGCTCAACCGTCGCTGCCGCCTACACCGCCTCCTCCGCCGCAACCAAAACAGATCGAGGTTTCCGCAAACTCGACGCTGACTGTGCGGATGATCGACGGAGTGGATTCTTCGGTGAACAGCGCCGGTGAAATCTTTCACGCGTCGCTCGAATCGCCGCTCGTGGTGGACAACGACGTGGTGGTCCCGCGCGGCGCGGATATTTACGTGCGCTTGGTGAGCGCAAGTTCAGCAGGACGCATGAAGGGAAAAAGTGAGCTGCACTTGGAGTTGGTCAAGATGGAGTTTCAGGGACGATCGTATCCGCTCGTCAGCAGCACATATTCAGCCACCGGAAGCTCTCGCGGGAAGAATACGGCAGCAAAAGTAGGAGGCGGGGCGGCGCTGGGCGCCATCATCGGAGCGCTCGCAGGGGGCGGCAAAGGGGCGGGGATTGGCGCCGGAGTTGGAGCTGCGGGCGGAGCTATTTATCAGGGATCGACAAAAGGGAAACAGGTAAAAATTCCGGCGGAGACGAGGTTGGACTTTCAACTTGAGCAGCCAGTGACAGTGACCGTGATGCCGCGACCTTCGAATTCGCTCGTGGGCCAGCAGTAAAATCGAAGCGGCGACTACCATCGTGCGGGGAACGGGTCGGGCCGTTTTCCGCACATTTTTTTGTGTGGGGGGATCCGCCACAGCATGCGAACTTCGCGGCTTGCGCACCCACTGTGACTTGTTTACGATTGCACACGGACAAATCGGATGATCGGCCAAACAATATCGCACTATCGAATCATCGAGCCCTTGGGAAGCGGCGGGATGGGGCAGGTATATCGAGCCGAGGACATGCGGCTCGGTCGGCATGTCGCGTTGAAGTTTTTGTCCGAGGAACTGGCGCGAGATCCGGGTGCTCTTGAGCGCTTTCAGCGGGAGGCACGCGCCGCTTCGTCACTGAATCATCCGGGAATTTGCACAATTTATGATGTGGGCGAATTCAACGGACGCCCTTTCCTTGTGATGGAAGTGCTCGAGGGTCAAACGCTGCGCGAGCGGATTGGCGGACGCCCGGTGGCGACCGATTCCCTTCTCGAGTTTGGGACGCAGATCGCGGATGCGCTTGACGCGGCGCACTCCCGCGGCATCATTCATCGCGATATAAAGCCAGCCAATATTTTTGTGACAGTGCGAGGCCATGCGAAGATTCTCGATTTCGGACTCGCCAAGCAGGGAGCGTCGCGCCGAATCGCCGAAGCTGTGGGTGCGGGCAACACCACCACCCAGCCGACAACCGACAATGTGATGCTGACGAGTCCGGGCTCGGCGCTTGGCACGGTGGCCTACATGTCTCCGGAACAAGCCCGAGGTGAGGAATTGGACGCGCGCACCGATCTCTTCAGTTTAGGCGCGGTACTCTATGAGATGGCGACGGGCCAAGCGGCGTTCAACGGAAACACTTCCGCCGTAATTTTCGACGCGATCTTGAATCGCACGCCGGCTGCTCCTTCGACTTTGAATCCGAATCTTCCGGTGAAACTGGAAGAAATTATCGGAAAGGCGATCGAGAAGGATCCTGACTTCCGCTACCAGACCGCGGCTGAACTGCGCGGAGATCTGAAGCGATTGGAGCGTGACACTGATTCTTCTCGCCCGGTAAGCGGCTCTGCGAATCGGTGGCCTACGGGCTCTGTCGCGGCATCACCATCGTCTGCGGTCGTATCGACCATACCCTCGTCACCGCAAATCCCGTCCGCTGAGGCAAATTCTTCGACCGCGACTCGATTTCGGTGGAACGGGTGGATGGGTCGCGTATCGGTATTAGCGGCGCTGGCGGCTGCGGTGTTCTTGTTCATTCATGAACGCAACGGACGGAAAGCGGAAACGTCATTCGCGCAGATGACGATCACGCCGATATCCTCGTCCGGTCACACCTACGGCGCTGCAATTTCGCCTGACGGAAAATGGCTCGCCTATATTTCCGACGAGGAGGGAAAGTCCGCCATCTGGGTGCGACAGCTCGGCACAGGCAGCACGGCCCAAGTGGTGGCTCCAACGATCGGAAACTTCAAGGGAATTACATTCTCTCCGGATGGAAATTATTTGTATTTCGTGAAGGGCGAACCTGGTACCGGGCTTTCGAAACTCTATCAAGTTCCCTCGCTCGGGGGAACGCCGCACGAATTGATTGTCGACGTGGACAGTCCAGTAACATTCTCGCCGGACGGTAAGCAGATCGCTTTTGTACGGCAATCGAGTACGGGGGGAACTTCGAGCTTGCTGGGAGCGAAGGCGGACGGTTCGGCGGAGCACGCCATTGCCGTGCTGCGGGCGCCACTCTCATTCTCGGCGGAGGGCGCCTCATGGTCGCCGGACGGGCAACGGATTGCGATAGGAAAATCGATCAGCGCAGGCTTTCAACAATACGCTATCGAAACAGTGGCGGTTGACACCGGCGCGGAGACCCGGCTCGGAACGAATGATTGGGGCTACTTGCGGCGGATTAGCTGGATGCCGGATGGATCAGCCGTAGTTTTTGGATCGCCGATCAGCAAGCCTTCGCTGAACGCCCAACTTTGGATGGTAAGTTATCCCCGTGGTGAAGCCCGGCGGATCACGAATGATTTGAACTTCTATACCGGAGCGAGCGTCACCTCCGATGGCGCTACCCTCGCTACGGTGCAACTGACTCTTACTGGAAATTTGTGGTCAGCGGGCGTTGGAAGCGGCTCTTCATTTTCACCGCCAAAACAGATTACCTCGGGAATCAGCCGCGCGGATGGCGTGTTCGGTGTTTCGTGGACTCCGTTGGATCAGATTCTCTATAGCTTCTATGCCTCCGGAACGACGAAATTAGCCACGAGCTCTCCTGACGGCGCCAATGCCCACGACGTTACCGTCAGCGCGGGAGCGGCGATGTTCCCGTCCGCATGCGGCGACGGGCAGCACGTCGTGTTCACGGTGAATCGGCCGGATCAGGGATTGTCCGTGTGGCGCGGCGATGCAAACGCCGGTGAAGTGAAACAGCTTACGAACGGACCCGCGGATGCGTGGCCGATCTGTTCGCCGGATGGGAAAACGGTCGTGTACGTAAATCTTTCGACCGATTTACCCCCTCTGATGAAGATCGCGATTGACGGTGGAACACCGGCTAGATTGGGCAAAGAACCGTTTTTTCAGTTTCCGGCGATTTCGCCCGACAACCAACTCATCGCCGCCTCATACCATCCCGATCAAACCAAACCTGCGAAGCTGGCTATCGTCGCGATCGATAGCGGAGAAATTCGGAACGTCTATGACGTCCCCGCCGAGACCGTTTTTGGCGGCGAAGGTGGAAGCGATCTTGAGTGGACCAAGGACGGGCATTCCGTGCTCTTCGTTGTAAACAGAAATTCGATAGCGAGCCTCTGGGCACAGCCGATTGGCGCCCCAGGATCGGCTATTATTTCCCCAAAACCAATCATGAATCTTGGCTCGGGCTTTGTGTGGGCCTATGCGCTTTCGCCGGATGGAAAGCAGATAGTTTACTCGCGTGGAGTCCCGGCTACAGATGTGGTTCTAATTTCTCACTTCTAGTGATAGGAAACCCGCTGCCCTGCTCGTGACCTCACCGGAGGATGCATGAAGGTATCGCGGCGTGAGTTGCTGAAGACCGCTTCTATTGCGGGCGCTGGTGCCACCGCTGCCGCCATTAGCGCACCGCTGATGGACACCGGACGCGCGCGGCAGAATTCGCAGACCACACCTGGCGAATTGCCTCCTGCCTTCGACAAGTTACAGCCATTGGGAGACCGGGTGAAGCCGATCCGCGTCGACGAATTGCAAGGACGCATTGCGCACGCGCAAGAGCTGATGACCAATGCAAAACCGCGATTTGATGTGCTCTACGTGACGCCCGGCACAACGCTCGCATACTACGTAGGAACTCCGTGGGGCTTGAGTGAACGCATCGTCGCTCTGATGATTCCCCGCGAAGGCCAGCCGCTGATGATCTGCCCGGCATTCGAGGAAGGCCGTTTGCGAGAACTGCTGCGGTGGCCCATTGAGCTGCGAGTCTGGCAGGAGGATGACAGCCCCCACGCTTTGATCGCGAAATGGCTCGCCGAACGAGGGATTCGGACTGGACGAGTGGCTGTGGAGGAGACCACAAAGTACGTTTTCTACGACGGTCTTCGACAGGCGGCTTCCTTGCTCGACTACGCCAGCGGCAATCCGGTGACCGTGGGATGCCGCGCGCAGAAGAGCGAACATGAGCTGGAGTTGATGCGGCTGGCTTGCTCGGTCACGTTCGATGTTTACAAAGCCACATTTGCGTCGCTGCGGGAAGGCATGACGCAACGTGAGGTGTCGGCGATGATATCGCGCGCCTACAAGAAAGTGGGACTCGAAGGATACGGGTTTGTGCTGTTCGGACCTGCTGCCGCCTTGCCCCACGGGACGCGTGAAGAGCAAGTGCTGCGCGAGGGGATGGGCGTGCTGATTGATGGAGGAACCCGGGTCGAGGGCTATGAATCGGACGTGACGCGAACGAGCGCGCTAGGAAAGCCGTCAGCGAAGTTGCAGCACGCTTTTGAGATTGTGCGAAGCGCCCAAGACGCCGCACTTGCCGCGGCGGTTGCAGGCCGCGAATGCGGTTCGGTGGATAACGCCGCCCGCAAAGTGGTCACTGACGCCGGTTTCGGCCCCGGCTACAAATACTTCACGCATCGCCTGGGCCACGGAATCGGCATGGACGGGCACGAGTCGCCCTACCTCGTGCGAGGCAATACCACAATCCTCAAGCCAGGAATGACCTTCTCAAACGAGCCTGGAATCTACGTGCTAGGAGAATACGGCCTGCGCTGCGAAGACGTGATGGTGATCGCCGATTCGGGTGAGGCTAAGCTGCTAACGCCAGCCTTTGCGCATTCACTCGAAACCCCGATTGCATAGAGACGCATCCTGATCTGAGAAAACCGCTGAGTTGCGTCTCTTTTTGACGAAAGCGCATTCGGCGGGATTACGACTGTTTCTTCATCGCAGCCTGAATTTTGGGGATCATGTCTTTAATTTGATCGGCCGCTGGTCCCTTGGGATCGATTCTTAAGTATTCCTGAAATTCATGGATCGCCCCGTTTCCATCACCCTTCTTTAGAAAGATATTCCCCATCAGCAAACGCCCCGCTCCAAAATCCGGTTGGCTGGCAACGACCTTTGCTGCATAAGGTTCCGCTTCTTTCCAGTTATTCTGGGCCATATAGGCGCGCGCAAGCTCGTATTGAGCAGCGGAGGCCTCAGGAGCATCCGGAGCCAACGTTAGGCCCTGTGAGAGCGCCTTCTGAGCGCCAGGATAGTCCTTGGTCTGATTCAGAGCCGCTCCCAGCTGGAAAAAGGCGGAAGCGTTCTTGGTGTCTATTGTCGTTGCCTTTTCCAAGGCTCCCTGGGCATCCTTCCAGTTCTTTTTCTCATTGTAGGCGGTCCCCAGCAGAGTTAACGCCTGCGGAAACGAAGGATAAATCTCAATCGCCTTCTTCAGGTGCGAAATGCCTCCATCCAAATCTCTGTCCGTTAGCAATTTTTGGCCCTTTTCAAATTCCTTCCGCGCGCCATCGGGCACAGCCAAGTCAGCCGCCGACGCCGCGCCGTCCTTGGGGGGTGAAGCAGGAGCAGCCCCAGGAATGGGCTTAAGAACCAGGTTTGCCATACCTGTTTGTGTGTTTTGAAGATCGAGCCGCTCCGATGAGGGTTGATACCCGGCGAACCTTGCGGTGACGTAATACACAGTCGGAGCCGGCGGCACGAAATGACATCTCCCCGACGTATCGGTAAATGCTTGGTCGATGGGTGAATGATCCTCAGCAACCAGCTCAACTAACACCCCTTGAGGAGCTGGCTGATTATTGGCCAGGCGCACCTGTACGGAAATCTGAGCATTAAAAAAGGGGTGTGTGGCGGACCCGCCAATTTGAGAAAACGTTTGGGGTGAGAAAAGCAGCACGCAAAAAAGGAGGGACAAAACCGCGCGTAATAGAGATTTCACGAGGCCACCTCGCGCAGAGCTTACGACCAGTGCCAACAAAAAGAAAGAGGGAAGCGCTTTCGCGCTTCCCTCTTCTGGTGAAACGGTTCGACTAGAACTCAAGCCGGAAGAATACCCGGGCGTTGAACGGTGATTGAATACCATCTCCGATCACAGCCTGGTTGTTTGGCTTAAGGAAGTCGAGGTTAGTGGTTCCGGTGCCGAGGTCAATGTTCTGGTTAATGAACAGGACCCGCTTCGAGTTGGTGATGTTGAACATATCAACACCGAAACGAAGATGGAGACGCTCGGTCAGGTTCATTACGTAGTCCGCGTGGATGTCAACCGAGCCGGTGGTCGGAGTACGACCCTCGCTACCGCGACCGCCGATCGGAACTTCGCCAGCATTGTCATATACCGGATGCGCTGCCAACTCGTTCACCGGAGTGCCGGTTTGAACCCGGACGCCGGTGCCCAACGTGAGGTTCTTCATCTTTCCGTGATCGAATACGTAGCTGAAGTATCCGTTGGCTACCTGCTGGCGGTCCGTATTCAGCACACCCGGCAGGAACTGATCGCCGAGCAGGCCAAAACTACCGGGAGTGAAGTCGAACAGCGAGCTAATGCCAGGGTCCGACTGCCCGTTGTCATTGCGGAACGCGCCTTCGAAGTTGCCAAACAGCTTGGCAATCCTATAGTTGGCCCGCAACTGCCAGTTGTGTGAGAACGACTTGTTGACTTCGAACTCGACCGCCCAGTACTTGTGGATCGGATCCGAGAACCCGTCAGGAATACCATCCGGAGTAACGGAGCCGGCTTGTTCGCCGTTTACGCCAACCGGAAAGATACAATTAGCTGTACCGCAAATGTTTCCAGACGGATCCACGGCTTCCGAGAAGCACGCCGAGTCGTTGCCTTGGCCATCGAAAACCTGCCCCCCAATGCTATTTACGATCGGAGCCGCCAAGTTAAACGCCCCAGTGCCGCATGCTCCAGGCAATCCATTGGCGAGCGTATAGTCGTGCTGAATTGGGTTCGTGAATATGTCGAGGCTCTTCGATGGGTTGGTAATTGAGAACTGTTGCGGAATACCCGCCAAAGCGGCTTCGGGCGAAATACCGCCCGTGTCTTCCACAATTCTCCGCAGGCTGCGATGTATGTAGCGAGCTGATGCCACAACGCCGTGCGAAAACTCATGCTCGGCGCCGATCACATACTCATCCTCATACGTCAGCCTCGTGCCGCTGTGAATGTTCTCAAGGCTCTCTCCGGAAGCAAACGGGGTTACATTGATACCGCCTGCTGCCAGGTTCACGGTGTGCGGCCCGTCAATGATCGGCGTTACTGAGCCGTTGGCATTGACCGTAGCGATTCGATTTCCTGCTCCGTCAGTTGTGAAGGCCGGTGCCAGACGGAAGGAGAAAAGGTCCTTCTCATTCGTCAGCGACCGCTCTGCGAGGTCGAGGGGCAGGTTATAGCTGTAGCGGCCGAAATTAAAGAAGATCTTGTTCTTGCGATCTCCAATCGGATCAACCGTTACGCCGATGCGCGGAGACCAGTCATCGTTGAACACGAAGTGGCTGTCCTGGCCCACCATCCGCTCCTGTTGCCAGCGGATGCCCGCATCGATGGTTACATACTTGTTGATCGTCCAAGTATCGTTGAGGTAGCCGACGTGCAAACGCCCGCTCGTGTCGAAGTGCTTGAAGCCGTCGTCGCTGATGCCGAATTCGCTACGGAACATTCGCAGGACGACGCGCTCCATCCCGCCAGGACCTGGGCCAACGACGCCCGGGACACTCAGGTAAGGACAAAGCGTGCAGGTTGTCGGAGCGGGTAAGAGACGCCATACATAGTTGGCAGTCTGATCGGCCCATCCGAACACCGGGTCTGTTGCACCCGGCAACGGGTCGCCGTCCGCATTGGTGGTCGGCGCCGGCAGGGCGGGACCGCTATTCGAACGAGCACCGTCGTAATAGATGCGAGCGTACTGCAATCCCACGTTGAATGAGTGTTGTCCCCAGAAATTGACAATCTTCGAGGTGTCAACGCTCAGGCTGTAGCTCTCATCCCGAGTATTCTCGACGAAACCTCGGCCCTGAGAAATGAACTGACCCTGCTGTCCCGGAAGTCCGCCAATTTGAGTCTGGTCGAGGATTTCGGACTGACTGTTGTCGAATCCGCTCTCGGTGAACTTATTGTGTTGCCATGCAATCGAAGCGTTCACAATCCAGGTCGGACTGAGCGTTCCGTTGTAGCGGGCCACCGTGTCGCGGTTACCGTAAGTCAGCTTGCTAAAGCTCGAGCTATTCGGGAATCCCTGCACACCTTCAATAAGGGAGAACCACGGAAATCGGTTCGTGTGCGAAGGATCACCGAAAACCGAACCTTCAATGGTATTCTTGTCGTTGATTTTGAAGGTCAGTTTTGCTGCGTAATTGTAGGTAACGGTTCGTCCCGTCAAGCCGCCGAAGTCGAAGTTTCCGACGGTGTCTGGAGAGCGCCGAAGTGAGCCAGTCTCGGAGGGGTCCATCGATCCGAAGAAGAAAAGCTTGTCCTTCAGGCCTAGGAGCGGTACCGGACCGCCGATTTCTCCTGCGATATCGGCAACGTTGTTGTGAAGCACGTCGCCAACCTGGTTCGCCAATCCGAACGCATCGACGTTGAGACGCTTCGCCTCAAACTGGTTCGGTTGATAGTAACCTGCCAGCGCTCCGTGGAAGTTTGTCGAACCCGACTTCGTCACAATCTGGACTACGCCGCCTGTGGCGCCGCCATACTGCGGCTGAAAAGCGCCGGTTTTTACCTGCACTTCTTTGATGAAAGCCAGGTTAATACCCGTTCCAACTGAACCATAAACACGTGAGTAGATGCCGAGGCCGCCGAACGCGGTGTCGGTGATGCTGACGCCGTCAGCAACGTACATGTTCTCGAGACCCGTAGCGCCGGAGATCGAAGGGTTCGAAGCGCCCGTGCCACCGCCGCTCACGACGCCAGGAGCCAGATAGAACAATCCCGCGACGTTCCGCTGAACCGGAAGCTTCTGATAAAAAGTGTCATCCAGGTTGGTGGCGACGGCAGTTGTGCTGGTGTCAACTGTGACCGCTGAAGAAACAACTTCCACCGTCTGAGTGACCGTACCAGGTTCCATGACGACCCGGATACCGGTGACACTTCCGACGTTAACTTGCACGCCGGAAACCTGCGACACCTTGAAGCCCTTCACTTCTACGCGCACTGAGTAGTTACCGGGAATCAAGTCCTGCGCGATGAAGAGGCCAGAATTCCCCGTGGTGTAGTTCTGGTTGCCGACCGGACCCGTCACAGTCACTTGGGCGCCCGCGATCGAGCCCCCAGTCGAGTCCACGACGGTGCCGTTTATTGTTCCTTTGGCTGCCGATTCCTGCGCCGACAGGCAGGGTGCCAAGCTAATGGCTAGGACAAAAGCTAGAAACGCTGCAATCCAAATCCTTCTATTTCGCATTCAGGACACTCCTCGCACGGTTTGTGCTTGCCCCGGGATTCCCAGCAACTACAAGTATCCCCCTAGGACACCCGTTGGTTCACCATAGAGCAATTTCTTGCCCGAACGATTTAATACTTAAATGCATTATTTTCAGATAGATACTTAAATCGGGAGAATGGTTTCCTATTGAATAGCATATTTACAATCAATAGCTTTACAGCTATCCATATCGAAAATATAGGGGAATCCGGGTAGTCTTTGCTGGATAGAGGCGATTACGGGTGCTGGGCGGCTAGCTCGTGTCCCTTTCGCTCGAGGTCATCACCGGTCTGGGTGTCTCCCAGTTGCCGATAGTAAGAAGCAAGCGTCAGATAGACAGGCGGGTTCGGGCTCTTCAATTTGAGCGCAGATTGTAGAAGGCTGATCGCTTCTTTGGTACTTCCTGCCTTGTCCAGCCCCCCGGCCATAAGAAGAATTGTTCGATCGTCCGTGCTGGCGGTTATCGGATATTCGCGAGCGATTTGGGCAAGTGCCGAGAAATGGTTCTGTTCAGCTTCTATATTAACGAGTAAAGAGCGCGCATCTTCGCGAGTCGGACTCTTCGCTAATGCTGCGAGGAAAGCACTTCCTGCTTCATCCCTCCTGCCAAAAGCCTGCAAACAAAGACCTCGCTGATAATCCGTAACGCCCGTTTGTACGTCCTTGGATATCGCCTCCCCGTCAAACACATCCCAGGCTGGATCCACTGGACTGGCCAAAAGCAGGCGAAATGTCATCGTCGCAGAGGCTTGCTGTTGCTTATCCGGGCTATCGAGAGAAAGTGTCAGCAAGTAATTGCCCTGCGCCCAATCGCCGAGTGGGATCTTCTTGCCCGTCAGTAGTGTGCCGGTGGAGTCGATTTGGCCGGCTGCCACTTGATCCGTAATAATTTTCGCTTCGCCCAAGCCTCCGGGACGGCCAAAGGCATATCGGGCTTCGAGAACATTTCCGGCTGCTTCCCCGCCTACCCTATGGGCAGCCCAAATCTGATAGAAAAACTGCAAATCGGTCGCCGCGCTGTAGTTCATTTCGCGTGCGAGGAGCGGTGAGAACCTGACACCCGCGGCACTAAAGGGAATTAACCCGGAAAGAGCTGGAGCTACGGCCTCGGCGGATGTAAACGACACCAGCGGAGTGACAACAATTCCGGTGGACGGAATCTCTGGAACAACCACGTTCGATTCGGCTTGATACGCCACTTTACCTACGGGATTGCCGAGCGAGAACTTCAAGTGGTAGTGGCCGGGTGGCAGTGGCAGCCAGTCTTCATAGCCGAGAACCTTGTGCTTCACTTGTTCGAGTTGCTCAGAACTAATCGGGCGCTTGAGATTACGTTCCTGGGTAAATATTGGTTTGTCGTCGGAGGTCAGAACCTCAACCCTTGCTTCCAAGGAAATATAGTAGCTCCCGTCCGCCGACTTCGCTAAGACGAAATCCTCGGGTCTCATCAATCGCATCAGATAATGAAGCTTTATGCTTCCATCAGAATCTCGCAGGGGAACTGTCAAAGTGCCTAAGGTCCCGCCACCGACCAGTAGACGGGACGATACCGTCATCATCGCTGCGCGCCGCTGTAATGCGGCCACGTTATACGACGTGTTCGCCAGATCGTGAACCTGAGACATGAGAACGTCTGATTGCATGCTCGGTCGCGGAGAATTTGTGTCGACCGGTTCATCCGGAAGAAGCGTTAGCGCAGTATGGGCTACTTCCTGCCCCAAATCGCGATAGATCTCCTGGACGGCATTGGTGTCCGTCATACCTCGTTCTGTGATCAGTGCTTGCGGGCCGTCGAAATAGGGACTGTAAGTAACAAAATCGCCGACACTGTCTTTCTTATAGAAGACGACATGAAAATAGGGCGGTAACGCCGGCGAATTTGACTCGTAGAACCAAATCTGCATGGGCCGTACGCGGCTGTAACCGTTATAGTTGGCCATCTGCTTCGGAGCGCCCAGAGTTATATAGATTCGGCCTCGCGCCGAGGTCCACCCGGGGACGCGCTTACCCGTGCCAAAATGATCATCTGCGTAGGCGAGACGTCGATAGTGTTCCTCTTTATAGCGGTTGACAGGCGAGTCTGGATCCGGATTGCGTATGGCCCAAAACCAATCGATGAATTTGTCGCGCTCCGCATCCGATGTTAGCGAAAGAAATTGGGCCTTTTCGCCCCGCGTAATGATATAGGCGGCGTCGCGATCGAGCCATTCGCGATATTGTGGAGGCAGCTTGCTCTCTTTGTCTTTCGCGAACACCGATGAGTCCACGAGGCAAACCATCATCAGAGCCATCAATGTGTAGAGCAGCAAACGCACGGAGCAACGCACGACCTTCACCTCCAGGGCACAATTTCTTTGCGGGACGTATGAATTATGAGACGACAAGTTCGCTCAAGCGGTTGTATGCGATGAATTCCAGAGAATATAAAGCTGCGAACAGCCACACGCCCCACCGATGGCATTCTAGCGGCGCAGGTGCCGCTGGTCAAGGCAGGTCGGGAGCTCGCAGCGCGATAGCGGCATTCTGCCCGATTCAGCCAATCAGCCTTGAGCGTTGCAGGCAAAATTCTACGACGCGATTTTCAGCCCAGAAACGCGCGTCTCCTGGCTCATTCGAGATGAAGGCGCAGTGGCCGCCGTGCTGCGCAACCACTAGTTCGATGCAGTGGTTTTCGCGGATCGCAGGATTGCTGAATGAAGATATCGGGACGAAAGGATCGTCTTGCGACGTGAGGATCAAGCACGGCCTGCGAATCATCTCTAGCAATTGCCCAGCGCTCGATCGCTGGTAATAGTCGTCGGCACCGGCAAAGCCGCAAAAGCGAGCAGTGATGAGCTCATCAAATTCGCGCACACTACGGATATTCCGCATTCCGTCCACGGGGAAGATTTCAGGGAACAGCCTTGTTTTCAAGCGCATACGCCGCTTCAAACCTCTCACAAAATGGCGCTGATAGATTAGGTTTCGCCGCTCGCCGAGCGCGTCTGCGCACGCCGCCAGATCGAGCGCTGGTGCCACGGCGACGAAACCGCAGATCTGCGAAGGCGGTGAGTCCGCTAATTCACCGGCCATTTTTAACACCAGGTTACCGCCCATCGAGAACCCGACGGCGAAAATCTCGGTCAGGTGATCGCTCTCTATCAGTTCGAAAATCACTGAACGAATGTCGCCGCTCAGCCCCGAATGATAAAGCGTTTGAGTGAGCCGTTCGGTTCCTCCGCAATTGCGTTGATTCAATCGAACAACATTGAAACCCGCGATCCACGCTTTCTCAGCGATTCCGAGCATGTAGCCGGAGTCAGACGAGCCTTCGAGGCCGTGCAAAACAACGATCGTCGCGTGCTTGCCCGGATTTTCTTGCCAGTGACATTCAGCACGGACCTGCGTTCCCGGCTCGACTTCAAAAAGCCGAGTTGTGTTGGCAGGAAGCCGCCCGAACCTGCGCCTCCAGAACGTGGCGGCAATTGTCATTGCATGCGGATTTCGAAGCCATCGCGATGGAATAAATTCTTTCATCGCATCCATGGTAGGCAGTCTATGGCAATCGCGCAACTCAGCGGCGGGCGCACGCTTCTTGATTTCGTCTCACAATGCGCCTAGAATAACTTTTTTAATTATGAGGGTAAGTTGCGACAATCAAATCGAGGTCGAGCCCAGCGAATCCGGCTGGGCTGAGTTGTTTATGGGCGCTTTATTAGAGCGACGCAAAACAGGAAAACACAGGAGAAATTGATGATTGAGGGCGCCATCCCGGAAGGGCTGACGTTTGACGACGTTCTACTGCTGCCGGGCAAGTCTTCGGTTCTGCCAACCCAGGCGGATACACGTACCTGCCTGGCCCGCAATGTCCCGCTGAATATTCCAATCGTGGCCGCTGCGATGGATACGGTAACCGACTCGCGCCTCGCGATTGCGATCGCGCGCCAGGGCGGAATCGGATTCATTCACCGCAATATGAGCATCGACCGGCAGGCCGAAGAAGTCGACCGTGTGAAACGCTCGGAAAGCGGGATGATCGTCGATCCGGTGACGATTGCTCCCGAGATGTCGGTGCGCCAAGCGCTCGATATTATGACGAAGTACCGAGTCTCCGGCTTGCCCGTCACGCGCGGGTCACGGCTCGTGGGGATTCTGACCAATCGCGATCTCCGATTCGAGCGGAACCTCGATCAGCCTGTAAGCGCGGTAATGACGAAGGATAATCTCGTCACCGTGGCAGTGGGAACCACGCTCGACGAAGCTGAGCGGATCCTGCAGAAGCATCGCATCGAGAAGCTTTTGGTGGTCGACAACGAATTCAATCTCAAAGGGTTGATCACAGTAAAGGATATCCAAAAGAAAATTGAGTTTCCGAGCGCCACGAAGGACGAACAAGGTCGCCTTCGCGTGGGTGCTGCGATTGGAGCCACCGGCGACTATCTCGAGCGGGCTGAAGAGCTTGCGCGGGAGAAAGTGGACGTGCTCGCGATCGATACTGCCCACGGGCACACGTCGCGCGTAATGGAAGCAATTCGAGCTGTGAAGCGCAAGTTTCCTGAAATTCAGTTGATTGCCGGTAACGTCGCAACCGCCGAGGGCGCGTGCGATCTGATCTCGCTTGGGGTCGACGGATTAAAAGTGGGCATTGGTCCCGGCTCGATCTGCACCACCCGGGTGGTGACGGGCGCGGGTGTTCCGCAAATCACTGCAATCATGGAATGTTCGCGAGCGGCCAGAAATTCCGGCGTGCCGATCATCGCCGACGGCGGAATCAAATTTTCAGGCGACATTACCAAGGCGATCGCAGCGGGCGCGTCCACTGTGATGATTGGCGGCCTTTTTGCCGGTACCGAAGAGTCTCCAGGCGAGACGATCCTTTACCAAGGACGCACCTTCAAGTCGTACCGCGGCATGGGATCGCTCGGCGCTATGGAAGCCGGGTCGGCCGATCGTTATTCGCAAGAGCTCGCTGACCGAGGCAAATCTGTCCCTGAAGGAATCGAAGGTCAGGTTCCCTACAAAGGTCCGCTTTCCGCACTTGTCGATCAACTCGTTGGCGGGGTGCGCAGCGGAATGGGCTACTGCGGGGCTGAGAATCTGAAAGAATTGCAGGAGAAGAGCCGCTTCATTCGCATTTCATCGGCAGGCTTGCGCGAAAGCCACGTTCACGACGTGATCATCACCCGGGAAGCTCCGAACTACCGGCTTGAATAGCGCACAACATCCAGGAAGTTGGCCCGTGCCGGTGTGTCCGGTGTGGTGGCGCTAAAGTGCGCTGGCTCAGGTATTGGTGGCCTGCGATTCTTTGGGCGATTATCATCTCATCGTTCTCGACGAGCGCTTTCACCTCCGAGAACACCTCCCGAGTCATCATACCGATACTCCGCTGGTTCCTTCCGCACGCAATGCCCGAAACACTTTCTTTGATTCACCACGTCATAAGGAAAAGCGGGCACTTCACCGAGTATTTTATTTTGAGCCTGCTTTTGCTTCATGCGCTGCGAGCAGGGACGCGAGACTTCGGCCTCCGTTGGGCCCTGATAGTGATTTTTATCGTCGCGGGATATGCCGCTCTCGACGAATTTCATCAGTCATTTGTGCCGGGGCGTGGAGCCGCTGTAACCGACGTGATGCTTGACACTAGCGGCGGCGCGGCGGCTCAGTTGCTCGTCGCCTTGCTAGTGCTCTGGCGCGGCGTTCGGAAGCGACGGGGGGAAAGCACCGCCCAGAGTCACAACGGCATTCGGCCCGCAAGTTGAAAATCAATCCCAAAGGGGGGACGTTAGGATGCTTGGACGCATCGCGAGGGTATCTGCAACCTTGTTGCTGCTTTTAGCGCTCGATTTCTCGAGGGTTTCCGCCGCGGAGCCACTGCATTACGAACTTGGTTTTGAGCATCCCAGCACGCACTTGATGGACGTGACGATCCGCGCCTCAGGCCTTGAAGGAGCCACAGCGGACTTTGCGATGCCTGATTGGGCGCCTGGTTCCTACTACCTCCAGAACTACGCGGTGAATGTCCAGCGCTTCCGCGCTATGGGGCCAAGCGGAAAAGAACTCGCATGGCGCAAAACCGACAGCCAGACGTGGCACGTAGAACTTTCCGGCGCGAACACGGCGACGATTCAGTATCAAATATTCGGCGACACGCTTCGCAATAACCAGGCGCAGTATGACGAACGGCATGCATTCATCGGCGGGCCTTCGGTGTGGATGTACCTGATTGGAGGCAAAGACCGTCCCATTGAACTTACGATCGCAGTACCTTCCGGCTGGAAGGTGGCGACTGGAATGGAGCACACATCGGACCATGCGTTCCATGCCGAGAATTACGATTGGTTTGCAGATGCGCCGCTCGAGATTTCCGATTTTACGGAGAAGAAATTTCAGGTTATGGGGACCACTTATCATGTGATCGTCCATGACATCGAAGCCGGCCAGGACTTTTCGAAATTTGCCGCTGACACTCAGAAGTTCGTGGAACAGATCGTACCGATATTTGCTTCCGTGGCAGGCACGGCCTCACAGGCTGCCCCGTTCAAGGATTACTACTTCTTGTTTCACATCTGGCCCGGAACCGGCGGCGGTCTCGAGCACCTGAATTCGACGCAAATCAATTTTCAAAAGGATTGGAACGACGAGACCCCGGCGGAAAATTACGGCACGCAATACGAGTTGAAACTATTTGTCGCGTCGCACGAATTCTTCCATGCCTGGAACGTGAAGCGGCTGCGCCCGCGCCCGCTCGGCCCCTTCGACTATTCGCAAATGGTGCACACCCCGTCCCTGTGGATCTCCGAGGGACTCACGAGCTACTATGGCGCCCTTGCGCTCGTTCGTGCCGGTTTGATCTCCCCGCAACACTACCTAGACAACCTCGGCAAGTTGTTGACGAAGTTTGACTCGGAACCGGGACGAAGCGAACGCAGTATTGAAGATACTAGCTGGGACACATGGTTCCCCAACGCCGGAGTAGTTCAGCAGAAGACCAATCTTGCGAATACCTGGTATTCCTACTACGACGGCGGGCAGGTGATGGGCCACATTCTCGACTTTGCGATTCGCGAGAAGACCAACAATCAGAAATCGCTCGACGATTGGATGCGGCTGCTCTACTCGCGTTATGCGCTTCCGAAGCCCGGTTTCGAGCCTGAAGATCCGATTCGCGCGGCATCAGAAGTGGCCGGAGCGGATTTGAGCGATATCTTCACTCGCTACATCAGCGGAAAGGAATCGATTCCGTACGAGAAGTACTTCGCCTATGCGGGTGTCACCGTCACGTCAAAAGTGGATTCGAACAAACCGTGGATCGGAGTGGAAATCAAGAAGGGCGAGGATGGGCGATACACGATTCGAAACGTAATCCCGGGTAGTCCAGCGGAGAAAGCAGGCCTCGAGCTCGACGATGTAGTCATGGCGTTCGATGATCGAGCCGTAGGCCCCGGAGGGCCTGCCGAGGCTGTGAGCGCGCACAAACCCGGAGATGTGGTTCACGTCTTGGTTATGCGCCTCGGGCGGATACAGGAGCTTTCCCTGACGATCGGATCAAATCCTCATGCCACGTATAGCCTTAAGCCTGCGGAGCACCCGACCGCGCAACAAAAGGCGATTTGCGAGTCCTGGCTGGGGATCAAATCGAAGTAGTGGAGCCCGAGAAAAGAAAGAGGCCCGCGTCGGACCCACCGGCGCGGGCCATCAAATTCCCTTCAGAAGAATTACTTCTTGGTTGAAGCGACTTCCTTTTCTTTCTCTTTTTCGTTCGCTTCAGGCGCCTCTTCCGCTCGTCCTCTGCGCTGCTTCTTCTCTTTTTTCTTCAGCTCGGAGCCGATGAATTCGAGAATCGCGAGTTCGGCGCCGTCACCGATTCGCCAGCCTGCGCGAACGATGCGCGTGTACCCGCCCGGACGATCCGCGAAACGCGGAGCGAGATCGGAGAAAAGCTTCTTGGTGGCATCCGGCGTCATAAGGAAGGCCGCCGCCTGCCTGCGCGCGTGCAACGAGTCGCGTTTGCCGAGCGTGATCATGCGTTCGGCAATCGGACGAGCCGTCTTGGCGCGAAGCAGAGTGGTATGGATACGCTCCTTCTCAATCAGGTTTGTGACCAGATTGCGGAGCACGGCACGTCGATGCGCCGGCTGCTTCCCGAGTTTTGAACCCGAAATAAGGTGTCTCATGGTGGCAACCGCGGCTTAAAGAGCCGTGGCGTCTCCTTCGGAAGGCGGAGGAGCCGTCTGGCTCGGGAGCGGCGGCCAGATAATGCGGCCATGCTCGTCGAATTTCATACCCAGGCTGAGGCCCATCTTCACTAGTATATCTTTGATTTCGTTCAGCGACTTGCGGCCGAAATTCTTCGTCTTCAGCATTTCGGATTCGGTCTTCTGAACGAGCTCGCGGAGGTTTTGAATGTTCGCGTTCTTCAAGCAGTTGTAGGAGCGCACGGAAAGCTCGAGCTCTTCCACCGAACGGTCGAGAAATTCCAGACGCGGATCGTTGTAGCTCTCGACGATTTCCTCTGGAAGATCGGGCGTCTCTTCGAAGTTGATGAAAATGCTCATGTGGTCCTTCATCAGCTTCGCCGCGAGGCCAATCGAATCCTGCGGAGTGATCGCAGCGTTCGTCCAGACTTCAAGCGTAAGCTTCTCGTAATCAGTCATTTGGCCAAGGCGCGCCGCTTCCACGGAATAGTTCACCTTGCGCACCGGCGAATGTACTGAGTCGATCGGGATGTATCCGATCGGCAGGTCTTCGTCAAAGTTGCGATCGGCGGCCACGTAGCCACGGCCGTTCTTGACGCGCAACTCGAGTTCGAGCTTTCCGCCTTCGCTTACGGTCGCGATATAGATGTTTTTGTCGAGCACGGCTATGTCGGCATCCTCTTCAATTTTTGCCGAGGTTACCGGGCCCGGCACATCGACGTTGAGCGTGATCGTTTTCGGCTGATCGGTATTGAGCTTGAGCGGCACCTGCTTCAGGTTCAGGATGATGTCCGTGGCATCTTCGACGACGCCGGGGATGGGCGAAAATTCGTGCAACACGCCTTCGATCTTCACGGCGGTGATCGCCGCGCCCTCAATCGAGCTCAGCAAGGCGCGCCGCAGCGAGTTACCAACCGTGGTTCCCCAGCCGCGCTCGAACGGCTGCGCGGAGAATTTTCCGTACTTGTCCGTCAGTGTTTCCGGTTCTGCTGCCAACCTCTTTGGTTTCTGAAAGCCCTTCCACATCTTTGCGTCCTCCTGGCCCGCTAATGGCGAGCCTACAAACCCTTCGACTTAGCGATTGCTGTAAATGAATCCGCTACTTGGAATAAAGCTCGACGATCAGCTGCTCGTTCATCGGCGGCGTCTGCACGTCTTCGCGGCGCGGCAAAGCAACGACGCGCGCTTTGAAATTCTCGCGGTCGATATCGAGCCACGGAGCAATACCCTGGCTCTGCGCCAGGTTGCGGGCTTCCAGTATCATCGCATTGTCGCGCATCTTGTCCTTCAGCGTGATTTCGTCGCCCACCTGAACGAGGTAGCTCGGAATATTCACCTTGTGACCCTTCACGCGCACATGGCCGTGAAGCACAAGCTGCCGCGCTTGCGCGCGCGAACCGGCGAGTCCCATGCGGTAGACTGCGTTGTCGAGACGCCGCTCGAGCATCACCATCAGGTTCGATCCGGTGGGCCCCTTCGAGCGCTCCGCCTTCTCGAAATAGTTGCGGAACTGGCGTTCGAGCAGGCCGTAGGTGCGCTTCACCTTCTGCTTCTCGCGCAGCTGCACGCCGTAGCCGACCATCTTCGGGCGGCGCGACTGGCCATGCTGGCCTGGAACGAAGTTGCGCTTTTCGATGGCGCACTTTTCTGTAAAACACCGGAGGCCTTTGAGGAAGAGTTTCATCCCTTCCCGTCGGCACAGCCGGCAAACTCCTTCACGATGTCTTGCCAAGTCCTTCTCTCCTTTGCTTCTGCTGCAAAACCTTAGCTACCAGCAATCCAAATTAGACCCGACGGCGTTTCGGCGGGCGGCAACCGTTGTGCGGCACCGGCGTTACGTCCTTGATCGCATTGATGTGCAGACCAGACGTTGCAAGCGCTCGCACTGCCGATTCGCGCCCGGCACCCGGCCCCTTCACGCGCACTTCGACTGATTTCATGCCGTACTGATCGCGCGCAATCCCGGCTGCGGTCATGGCAGCCTGCTGAGCGGCGTAGGGCGTACCTTTGCGCGAACCCTTGAAGCCGACTGACCCGGCGGTTGCCCAACTAACGGTGCGACCGTCAGGATCGGTAAGGGTGATCATCGTGTTGTTGAACGTCGCCGAGATGCATACGACGCCGTGCGGCACGACGCGCTTCTCGCGCTTCTTGCGAAACTCTTTCTTGCGCTTCGATGTTTTTGCGGGCGCTCCGCCAGGTACTGCTGTTCCCGCGGCTGCGTCCTTCGGTTCTTTGGCCACTTGTTTCCTCTCGTCGTACAAAAACGATCGGGTCTAATCACCCGAGCTGAATAGAATCCAAACTACTTGCGAGCCGCCACTTTCTTCTTGGCAGCCACGGCGCCCTTGCGCGGACCTTTTCGCGTGCGCGCGTTGGTATGCGTTCGCTGGCCGCGCACCGGAAGATTCCGGCGATGACGCAATCCGCGGTACGCCTGAATTTCAATCAGGCGGCGGATGTTCATCTGCATCTCTTTGCGCAGATCGCCTTCCACACGTCCTTCGGATTCAATCGCGGCGCGGAGACGCGTGACTTCGTCTTCCGTCAAATCCTTGATCTTCTTCGTGTGGTCTACCTTGGCTTTTTCGGCGAGCGACTTCGCGCGCTCCTGCCCAATTCCGTAAATTGCCGTAAGGCCAATCCAGAGCCGCTTGTTTGGCGGAAGATCCACACCTGCGATGCGAGCCATACTGTTCCTCCCTGCCTCTTAACCCTGGCGCTGGCGGTGCTTTGCGTTTGAACAGATCACGCGCACCACTCCGCGCCGATGAACCACTTTGCACTTCATGCAAATTTTCTTTACCGATGCTCGTACCTTCATTTCGACTCCGTCCTTCCCTGCTCTACTTGTCCGACTATTTGTAGCGATACACAATCCGTCCGCGCGTCAGGTCGTAAGGCGAAAGCTCCACCGCCACGCGGTCGCCAGGAAGAATGCGAATGAAATTCTTCCGCATTTTTCCCGAGATGTGGGCCAGCACCTGATGCTTGTTCTCGAGCTCCACTCGAAACATGGCGTTCGGAAGCGGCTCGATCACGGTTGCCATCACTTCAATGGCGTCTTCTTTCCCGCTTTCGCCCGGCTTCTTGTTGCTGTCCTTGATCGGCCCTCTAGCCATGTGCTCCTGTCAGTTCGACCTTGCTACCAAACCGGTCCTGCGGCATCTCGTGGCCGCGTCAAAATCCAAGGCCCATTCGCGGTCACTGCAACTGTATGCTCGAAGTGCGCGGAATCGCTGCCGTCCGTCGTTACCGCCGTCCAATCGTCGGCGAGAATCTTTACGCCCGGGCCGCCGCGATTCACCATCGGCTCAATCGCGAGAACCATTCCTTCCTGCAACCGCGGTCCCTGTCCCGGAGTGCCGTAGTTCGGAATCTGCGGCTCTTCATGCATCCGGGTTCCGATGCCGTGCCCAACGAACTCGCGGACGATCGAAAAACCATTCTTTTCGACCCACTGCTGCACCGCTGCTGAGACA
>Ga0209525_1000056_pt1 | contig 41707 bp, 29 predicted proteins | sample JacPin_JW_Ref_O1_FD_187958 | JGI IMG/M metagenome (GOLD analysis project Ga0209525, IMG submission 187958) | Forest soil microbial communities from Algoma, Ontario, Canada - Jack Pine, Ontario site 1_JW_Ref_O1 (SPAdes) (version 2) | ecosystem: Environmental > Terrestrial > Soil > Boreal... | reverse complement strand
TTTCTTTACGCCGTCTTGAGTTGAAGCCGAGGCGGCAGTTTCAGTTTCGGCGGCTGAATCGTTGGCCATATCACCATTCGCATCGGTTGAGAGGTCGGAGATTTCGCCTAGCACCGGGATTTGATCTCTGCTTTCGGTTTCATCTCGAGCCTCACTGCGAGATCGCTCTGGCGCTGGCGGAGGCGTTGGTTCGGCGCCCTGCGCGGGAAGCTCGATTCCAAGACGCTCGAGCGCTTCCTGAGCTTTCTTCTTCCAGTCGGCGCGCCGGAATCGCTGCGCCGAAATAATGTACCAACGGCCCGCTTCTTCGTTGCGTCCGGCCTTCTCTTCGATCGCGCCAAGTTCCCACGCCACCATCGCGTCGCGCGTTCGCTGGTAAAGTTCGGAGAGTTTAGCGGAAGCGTCCGGGCTGTTTTTTGCCTTACGGATGCGTGCTTGAATCTGTCGCCAATCTGCCATGTCGCAACATTGTAGCGCCTATGCCCATCAAGGCCAATAAAGTAAAGTTCACGCGAGGCTATTTGTCCGAAGGCCGTGGCATGATGAGGGTATGACTCCCACCGAACGCAGCCTATGGATTTACGAGCGAGCGCGTGCGCTGGGCTTCGATCTTTGCGGAGTTGTTTCTATTGCGGCAGCCGAAACTGCGCATAATCCAGCGGGAACGGCGCTTGAAGAGCTGGCGCGATTGCCCGAATGGTTAGCGCACGGTTATGCGGGAGAAATGAAGTACTTGAACGACCCGCGCCGCGCCGATCCCTCGCTGATTCTCAAAGGTGCGCGCAGCCTCTTCGTCGTCGCGTTGAATTACAACACGGATTATCCATATTCAACAGACGTGCTGCCTGGCGCGAGTTCGGCGGGCGCAAACCCAGGAGGCTCACACAACAGTGCGCCGCGCGGCTGGATCTCCCGCTATGCCTGGGGCGACGACTATCACGAAATCCTTGGCGAGAAATTATCTGCGCTCGTAGCCACGATGCAGGCCCAATTTGGCGCTTTCGATGCGCGCTTTTACGTTGACACCGGGCCGGTGATCGAGCGGATCGCCGCGAAGTACGCGGGACTTGGATGGCTCGCAAAAAATACTTGCCTGATCAATGAGCAACTTGGATCGTGGCTGTTTTTGGGTGTGATCGTAACCACGCTCGAGCTCAAGCCCTCCCTGCTCCCGGGCGAGCCGCCTGCTCCCGATTTGTGCGGTAATTGTCGGCTGTGCCTTGACGCTTGTCCCACGCAAGCGTTTCCTGAACCATATGTCCTCGATGCTCGACGCTGCATTTCTTACCTCACTATTGAGCTTCGCGGTTCGATCCCCGAAGAACTCCGCCCCAATATAGGCCGAGCCGCTATTGGCTGCGATATATGCCAGGACGTGTGCCCCTGGAATCGCAAAGCGCCCGCATCGCGCCTTACTGAATTTCTGCCGCGTAAGATTGATGCACGGGAGAACAGGCAAGAGAGAGCAGACGGTTGGCACTCGCTATTTTCGCCTGAGCTTGAATGGCTCGCATCGCTCACGCAGGAAGATTTCAGCCGAATATTTCGCGGCAGCGCGGTGAAACGCGCGAAGTGGCGCGGGCTAGTGCGTAACGCTTGCGTGGCGCTCGGGAACTCCCACATTGATCGAGAATCAGACACTTATCAACGTATTTCGTTGCTGCTCAGCCGTCTCGTGGATTCAGACGACGCGTTGATTGCCGAACACGCACGCTGGGCCCTTCGCCAACTTGCCCTTCGAGAGCCACTCGTTGGCTTTTCGAGCGAACTCCGCTAGATTTCTCATTCGCAGTCAACGAGCAGGCTTAGCCCACGACTGGAGGTTGCAATGTTCATTGCGGTCGCCCCAATCTTTCTACAGACGCTCGAGCCGCATTTCAGCTTCCCTCAGGGAGCTGCAACCGAACAAATTGCGCTGCGCTGGATGCATTTCGTCGGAGGCTTCATTTGGATCGGTCTGTTGTACTTTTTCAATCTGGTGGGTTTTCCTACCATGAAGCAACTCGACGCATCGGTTAGAGGGAAAGTATTTCCGGTGCTGATGTCGCGTGCAATGGGCTGGTTCCGCTGGTCGGCCTTTTGGACTGTCGCAGCAGGCCTGCGTTACTTCTGGATGATCCTGGCCGCCGATGCGCAAAATGCCGGAAATAATCGCCTGGCTCTGCGCTGGTTCGGTGAGTGGCTTGTGATTTGGCTGGTGGCCTACGCTCTGATCTATCCGTTCCAACTTCCGAGTAAGGGAGTCCTTGACAATCCATGGGTGCGCACAATTGCGATCGCAGCGATCGTAATCGCAGCTTCGTGGATCGTTCTCGATTCAAATGCCGGGCCGCAATCCTCGAATAGCCACCTGTCAATCAGTGTCGGCGGAGGCATCGGTCTGCTGATGCTGATGAATACTTGGGGCGTGGTGTGGCGCGCGCAGAAGCGGCTGATTGCGTGGACACGCGCCAGCGTGGAGCAAGGCACGCCGATGCCCGCAGAGGCCGAGCGCCTGGCGCGTTGGGCTTACATCGCGTCGCGCGTGGGATTCTGGCTATCTTTTCCGATGCTTTTCTTCATGGGCGCCGCAGATCACTACCCTTTTCTCAGTAGTATCACGGACTGAGGCCCGGCGTAACGGGGCGGCGATTTCGGGCGTCTAAGTGTTAAAGAATCGGAGGCCCCGTGATCACTCGCCCTAGATTGGGCTTTCCATATTTCTTGCGGTGCTGCTTATCGGAACTCCTACGCTTGCGTTCGACGATCCGCTAACGTCCACGTCAATTCGCGATGCATACATGCTCGGGAATCGTAAGGATTTCAAGACCGCCGAATTTTTCGCCCGTTATAAACATTTCTTGCCGGCGCCGGAAACAGGGCCTCACGTGGCTGCGATTAGCGTCGAAACACCGTACGGCCAGATCGTCGAGTTAGGCGAGGCAGCGCTAAACACCGATATTCAAGGAGCGGAGGAAGAGTGGGTCGGGAAGACTTTCCCGCTTATCGTGCGTGTGGGAGTTGATCTGACGGATACCTATCCGGGGCCACCTCCCTGGAATCCACGTGCGCCTGGAATGCCGTTGCCAAATTTCGAACGTGATTTTGATATTCAGCTTATTCAAAACCACAAAAAGATTCCCCTGAGGTCGACCCAAGTCTATTTGCTTTATTCCGATGCGGTCGCGAACATATACCAGATTTCAGGAGTCATCATTGAATTGCGGTACGACACCGAGTCAATCGATCCCTATGACGAAGCGACCATCACAGTTCACACCCCAGATGATCAGCATGTTGAAACGAGTTTTGAGTTGGGCGACCTTCGGTAGTGTCCGATTTCTTCGAGGTTCTAAGATCGCCAGCGTAACGTGACCGGGCCGACCATCGGATGGCGCATCGGCGTTCCTGTTCGCTGGGATTCGAGATACGCAGATTTCAAGTCGAAATACCAGCGCGCCTGGCGGTCAGCATCATCTACCAGCATCATGCGGTCGCCGTACTGCAATCCCAGCGCCTGTTTCTCGATTACTTCCACGTCTTGGCGAATAAAACGCGGTCCAAATACATAAATGATGAAGGGCACGACCGGAAACCACGGAAGAATATTCCACGCTGCGCAGAAATCGAGCCGGCAGAGATTTTGGCGGATGGGCGTTACGGTGGTCCGACTCGTCAGCCAGTATCGCCCGGCGCGAATCATTTCGAAGCGCTGATTAGGCAGAACGAAATCGATCGTTGTGGTGGCGGGTTCGCCGGTAATAAGTTTTAGGATTTTATACGGGGCACTGTTGACCGATGGCGCATGTGGGCTCATGCGAAATCCGTTGGGAATCGGCTCGAACTGCTTTGATTTTTCACGAATGCTGCGGCGCGACCGCCACCACCAAGCCTGATGAACGAAAGGGCCGTGCGCTGGATCCATCAAGCCGATGATTCCGTGGTCCACGGTGCACGGCAAATCGGCCCAGAGATGCGCGACTTTGAAGTGGTCACTGAAAGTGGGAAGGCGAGGGACTTCGGGCAAACTCGGCTGCTCGGCGGGCGGTGTCGCGCGACCTTCTGGATTGGTCATAAACGCCCATATGTACCCGTCGTGCTCCGCACAGGGGAAGCTGCCTGCGTGGATTCGCTCACATTTCAGTTTCGAATCTGCTGTAAGCGACGGGATCACAAGGCACTCGCCGGTGTGCGCTTCAAACTGCCAGCCATGGTAGGCGCATTCGACGGCTTTACCGTCAAATTGCCCGAAGGAAAGGGGAAACGCACGGTGAGGGCAAACGTCGCGGAGGGCGAAGGGTTTGCCGGCAACATCGCGACCGAGAACAAGCGGGACATTTAGCAGCATTGCGCGCACGAGCTTGCGTCCGGTGACATGCTCGCTGCGTAGCGCCGGATACCAAAATCCCCACAAGAATTCACTGCCGGAATCTGCTGAATTGAGGTTCGAGTTGGAACTCATTCTGAGGTCGACCGTTGTTTAGGCGATGACACTTCGAGCATATTGGCTCGGTCATCGTAGTACATCCTTCGAGATTCGCAAAGATTCAGGCGCTCGTTCGCGGCTTGATGCCTTGACACTTCGTGGAGTGAACCTTAGCATCGAATATTGCCTGCGTGCCGGCGTAGCTCAGTGGTAGAGCGAGGGTCTCATAATCCCTAGGCCGTGGGTTCGATTCCCCCCGCCGGCACCATCAAAGGCACTAACAGCCACGATATCAGGTAGGCCGCAACGTCTTGATTTCCGAGATCAGTCAGCGCGGGATGCGTATGCGCGAACGGGTTCAGCGATCGCATCATTGAATGCGGGTACGTCGCCTGGTTCTCTGCCATTCCCCAGTTGCCATCAACTGATGGGCTACTTGTTCTGATTCTTTCATCTTTCGCGTAAGTATATGTACGTTGAAGAGTTACAGGAAGCAATCCCGCCCGGTTAATGGTTTGCCCTGATGTTCAAAAGCTCGCTAGAACCTTATCGTTGGGACAGTCTCGGAGTCGGACCGAAAATACAAAAGGAGGAGTCATGCTCGCTGCTATCGCCGCCGTGTTGCTCGTGTTGTGGTTGCTGGGATTTATCGCATTCCACGTGACGTTCGGAGCGATCCATCTGCTGCTCGTGATCGCAGTCGTTTTGTTCGTCGCGCATTTCCTCACCGGACGAAGCGCTGCCGTTTAGGCGGGAAGCCACTGATTGGCCTTTTGTGGTCTCGTCCAGCTCTGCCAATCGTGGCTACAATTATCGTTTGTGCGGCCGGCTTAATCGCTCTTTCGCGTTTGCAAGTCTATACTCGCATTTGTACCGATACGCGAATCTACTGGCGAAGCGATCGGTGCAAGACGGGCCTAATCAGGGTTTTTGGAGTCTGAGTGGTCGCTAGTGGTGTTGCTGTCGCCGGATTCCAGGAGCGCTTCAATCATTCCGACCATTGGAAAAGCGTTGGTTTTGGACACAACCGATCGAATGCCTACCTCAAGGGCGTGCCGTTCCAAGTCAGCGCTGGCATGCTGCGTGAAAAGCACAACGGGAATGGCAGGTGCTATTTCGGCCATGCGGCGTGCCGTCTCGATTCCGTTGATTCCTGGCATCTGAAAATCAAGGATTACGATGTTAGGCCGCAGTTCCTTAAACATCTCAACGGCCGAGACGCCATCCGCAGCTTCGCCACATATTTCCCAGTCCGGGTTGGCTTGCAAGACCATGCGCAGAGATCTTCGCACCAGGTCGCTGTCGTCTACAATTAGGAACCGAGTGCGCATCTGAATCCTTGATTTAACTTTAGTCGATCTCGAAATCACGCGCTGACCACCGCCATATTACCCACAGGAAGTGAGGCTGTGACAGTGGTGCCATTCCCATTCGATTGTATGTCGAGTGTGCCGCCCAACTCTCTCACACGTTCCCGCATTCCGCTTAACCCCACACCGTGGCTGTTGCCTACCAGCGTTGAAACGCGGCTGTCGAGAGGTATGCCCTTGCCCTCGTCGGACACTTGTACAGTAAGCGATTTGTCGCGAGTAGGGCTGATCCGAATCAGAGCGGTCTTACTCTCGGAGTGGCGATAGACGTTAGTAAGGCACTCTTGCACGATCCGGAAAATCGAAATCTCCATGGTGGGCGGAAGTCTTCCGATCTCAGGCGAAAGTTCCACTGTGACCTTCACATTGCTACGCTCGCCAAAGCCTTCCGCGAACATTCTGATTGCGGGCAAAAGGCCGATCTCGTCGAGAAGCGGAGGATGAAGCAGATGCGAGATCGTACGCGTTTGCTTAGAGAGCTGTTCGATCAGTTCGCTATTCTGGCGCAGGGCCTCCACGGCTTGAGGGCCTAGTTTCTCTGCCTGTTGGTGAACCAAACCATTATTCATCGAAAGTGCCGCCAGTAGCGGCCCGACGCTATCGTGGAGATCGCGGGCGATGCGCCGCCTTTCTTCGTCCTGCGTCGTGATTAAGCGGGCAGAAAGTGTGCGCAAATCGCGGTTGAGCATCTCGAGCTGATAGGTCTTGCGATGGAGATCGGCAAAAACACGCACTTTTGCCCGCAGCAATTCGGGAACAATCGGAACCGCGATGTAATCCACGGCGCCGCGCTGATAGGCCTTGAGGCGGTCGATGTCCGTAAGGTGCACTGCGGAGATGAAAATAATGGCCGTATTTTGAAAGCGAGGGTGTTGGCGAATCATATCGGCGAGTTCGAAACCATCGAGCTCGGGCATGCTGACGTCCATCAAGACGACAGCAACGTTGGTTTTCAACAGATGGTCAAGAGCCTCTTTTCCAGAACGCGCTTGGATCAAATTCTCATCCAACTCGTTCAGTATGGCCTCGTACGTGACCAGCTTCCCCGGCTGATCGTCCACCATAAGAATATTGACCTTCTGATGCTCAGCCATTCCTTTCCTCACTCCGCTTGTGCGAAATTTGACACAAGCCAAGATCCAAAACGAAATTTGCGATCAGGTTCCCATTCTAGCGATGGAACCACATTCGCAGTGCCGAGAGTAGTTGCTCGGTATTCACCGGTTTTGCCAAATACTCTGACGCTCCGGCCTCAAGACACTTTTCGCGGTCGCCTTTCATAGCTTTCGCGGTCAAAGCTACGATTGGCAATCGGCGAAATGACGGATTACGGCGAATAATCTGCATCGTCTCGTATCCGTCCATGTCCGGCATCATGATATCCATCAACACGATCGCGACATCAGAAGTAGACTCGAGCGTGGCGATCGCCTCGCGCCCGGTACCCGCTGTCAGGACCGACATTCCCCGGCGCTCGAGCACGCTGCTAAGAGCGAAAATGTTTCTCACGTCGTCGTCTACTACCAGCACTTTTTTCCCGACAAGCGCTTCGTCGGAGTGGTGCAGGAGGTCGAGCATCTTCTGCTTTTCGGCGGGTAGATCGGTGACCACTCGGTGCAAGAACAGCGCTGTTTCGTCGAGAAGTCTTTCCGGCGATTCGACGCCCTTCACAACCACGCTGCGTGCCAACATATGGAGACGCGCATCTTCTTCCGGCGAGAGATCTTTCCCGGTGAAGACCACGACCGGCAAGTGACTGAGCATCGGGGTATCGCGGAAGCGCTCCAATATTTCGAATCCCGACATATCCGGGAGGCGAAGATCGAGCACCACGCAATCAAAGGGTTGGTCATCAAGGGCTGCAAGCGCCTCAGAGCCTGTCGCCGCCAACTCCACATCGATATCCTCATACCCTAACAGTTCCCGAATACTGAGTTGCTCAGCGGGATTGTCCTCCACCACCAGAAGCCTCTTGCGTCGAGGTGTCGTGTATTCCTTGATTCGCGATAAGGCCATCTCAAGCTGCTCGGGCGTCGCTGGTTTCGTCACGTAGGAAAACGCTCCGCGCGCCAGACCGTGCTGCCTATCTTCATCGAGCGTCAACATCTGAATCGGGATATGCCGCGTTCGCGGATCCTGTTTTAAATGGTTGAGCACCGTCCATCCCAGCATATCCGGCAAAAAGACATCAAGGGAAACGGCCGTGGGATGGAACTCCTGAGCCAGCGCCAACGCTTCCGCCCCGCGAGTAGCCACGAGCACTTTAAATCCTTTTTCGCGGGCCAAGTCACATAACACGGTCGCAAAATAGGGGTCATCTTCGACGATCAAGAGAGTCGCATCGTCAGGCTGCAGATTTTCACGATCATCTTTCACGGTAATCTGTTCGATGACGCGCTTCGAAGCAGAAGCGCTAGCCAACTGACCGGGAGTCGTGGTCATCACGGACGCCTTAGTGTCCGCGCTCGCAGCACCTGTCGAAGGACCGACATAAGCTTGAGGGAGATAAAGCGTGAACGTGCTGCCCTCATTCGGCGTACTGCGCAACTGAATTTCACCACCCAGCAAGCCCGCGAGTTCGCGGCTGATCGCCAGACCCAGGCCAGTACCTCCGTACTTGCGGCTCGTTCCGGCGTCCGCCTGCTGGAACGCCTCAAAGATAATGCGCTGTTTCTCGGGTGGAATTCCGATACCCGTGTCCGTGACTTCGAACGCAACCACCGAGGCTGACCTTCCGAGGATCGGATGGCCCTCGCTCCAGCCGGTTTCGGCCGCAAACACAGATAGCCGTACGCCGCCTTTCTCCGTGAATTTGAATGCATTGGACAGCAGATTCTTCAAAACTTGCTGCAGACGCTTCGAGTCGGTGACGAGACTGCGCATCAGATTCGGATCCATTTTCACTTCGAAATTCAGCCGCCGATTTTCTGCTTCGTGGCGGAACGGACGCGCGATCATGTCGAGCAAGCTGGCAAAGAAAACTTCTTCTGCCTGCACCGACACGGTACCCGATTCAATCTTTGAAAGGTCCAGAATGTCGGTAATCAAGTTCAGAAGATCAGTTCCCGCGCCGTGAATCGTGCGCGCGAACTCCACCTGCTTGGTAGTCAAGTTTTTGTCCGGATTGTCAGCCAGCTGCTGGCCAAGAACCAGGATGCTATTGAGAGGCGTGCGCAACTCGTGCGACATGTTCGCGAGGAACTCTGATTTGTACTTCGAGGTGAGAGCCAGCTCCTTGGCTTTCTCTTCCACCGCGCGACGCGCTTGCTCGATTTCTTGATTTTTGCGTTCCACTTCTACGTTCTGTTCGGCCAACTGCTGCGCTTTTTGTGCGAGCTGTTCGTTGGTCTGCTGCAATTCGGTCTGCTGCGTTTGGAGTTCGGTCGCCAACTGCTGGGATTGCTTTAGCAGCCCTTCCGTTTGCATCGTCGCCTCAATGCTGTTGAGCACGATACCGATGCTGGAAGTCAGCTGGTCGAGGAACGCGAGGTGAGAAGCCGTGAATACGCGCAACGAAGCAAGTTCGATTACAGCCTTTACGCGGTCCTCGAACAAGATTGGAAGTACGATAATGCTTCGTGGCACTGCCCGGAACAATCCAGAGCGGATCGGAATCGCGTCAGCCGGTACGTCGGTAATCAGCATGCGCTGTTTTTCGGAGGCGCATTGCCCCACGAGTCCCGTTCCGAGACGTAGCCGATGCGGATGACCGTCGGGGTCGCTGTCTGCGAAGGCGGACAAGAGAACCATCGTTCCTGATTCTTCCGACTCCATCTGATAGATCACGCCCTGCTGGGCGGTAACGAGCGGCGCGAGCTCGGAAAGGAGCATGCGTCCTACAGTCGTCAAATCGCGCTGCCCTTGCAACATGCCCGTGAACCGCGCCAGGTTTGTCTTGAGCCAATCTTGCTCGTTGTTGCGGTCGGTGGTGAGCCGGAGGTTGTCGATCATCGTGTTGATGTAGTCTTTAAGCTCAGCTACCTCACCGCTCGCTTCTACTTGAATTGACCGGGTCAGATCGCCCTTCGTCACCGCGGTCGTCACTTCGGCGATTGCGCGGACTTGGTTCGTCAGGTTGTCTGCTAAGAGGTTCACGTTTCCAGTGAGGTCTTTCCAGGTGCCGGCGGCGCCGGGCACGTTAGCCTGTCCACCCAAGCGGCCTTCCACACCTACTTCGCGTGCCACGGTCGTCACCTGGTCGGCGAACGTAGCCAATGTGTCCGTCATGTTGTTAATGGTGTCGGCCAGCGCTGCCACTTCGCCTTTGGCGTTCACCGTAAGTTTCTTCGTCAGCTCTCCGTTTGCAACGGCCGTCACGACTTTCACAATTCCGCGCACCTGCTCGGTGAGGTTTGCGGCCATCACGTTGACGTTGTCGGTGAGATCCTTCCACGTGCCGGCTACGCCGGGCACTTGCGCTTGTCCGCCCAGCTTTCCGTCGGTGCCGACTTCGCGCGCCACGCGTGTGACTTCAGCGGCGAATGCGTTCAGCTGGTCCACCATTGTGTTGATCGTGTTCTTCAGCTCGAGAATTTCGCCCTTCACGTCCACCGTGATCTTGCGTGACAAGTCGCCGCGCGCTACGGCCGTGGTCACTTCCGCGATGTTGCGCACTTGGCCAGTCAGATTGCCGGCCATTGCGTTCACCGAATCCGTCAGGTCTTTCCACGTTCCCGCCACGCCCGTGACGTTCGCCTGGCCACCGAGGCGGCCTTCGCTGCCAACCTCGCGAGCTACGCGCGTTACTTCAGCGGCGAACGAACGCAACTGCTCGACCATTGTGTTCAGCGTTTCTTTGAGCTGCAGGATTTCTCCGCGAACGTCCACCGTAATCTTGCGCGACAGATCGCCGCTCGCGATGGCGGTCGCCACCTCCGCGATGTTTCGCACCTGGCCCGTCAGGTTGCTGGCCATGAAGTTCACGTTGTCTGTCAAGTCCTTCCACGTACCGCCTACGCCGAACACCTGAGCCTGGCCGCCCAGTTTTCCTTCGGTACCGACTTCGCGCGCCACGCGCGTCACTTCTCCAGCGAATGCGTTCAGTTGGTCTACCATCGTGTTGATCGTGTTCTTCAACTCGAGAATTTCGCCCTTCACGTCCACCGTAATCTTGCGCGAGAGGTCGCCTCTCGCCACAGCCGTGGTCACTTCGGCGATGTTGCGCACTTGGGCCGTCAAGTTACCGGCCATCGAGTTCACGGAGTCAGTGAGGTCTTTCCAAGTGCCTGCGACACCGGGCACGTTAGCCTGTCCGCCGAGCCGGCCCTCGCTGCCGACTTCTCGCGCCACGCGTGTCACTTCCCCGGCGAAGGCGTTCAGCTGGTCCACCATCGTGTTGATCGTTTCTTTCAGAAGTAGAATTTCACCGCTGACGTTCACGGTGATTTTCTTGGAGAGGTCACCGCTAGCGATGGCAGTCGAAACTTCGGCAATGTTTCGCACCTGGCCTGTCAAGTTGCTCGCCATCGAGTTCACGGAGTCAGTGAGGTCTTTCCAGGTGCCTCCAACTCCTGGCACTTGCGCCTGGCCGCCCAGCTTTCCGTCAGTACCAACCTCGCGTGCCACGCGCGTCACTTCGGATGCGAACGACCTCAACTGGTCCACCATCGTGTTGAGCGTGTCTTTCAGTTCGAGAATTTCACCCTTCACGTCCACCGTAATCTTGCGTGAGAGGTCGCCTCTCGCCACCGCCGTCGCGACTTCCGCGATGTTTCGCACCTGACCGGTCAAGTTGCTAGCCATGAAGTTCACGTTGTCGGTTAGGTCTTTCCAGGTTCCGCCCACTCCGGGCACTTCAGCTTGCCCACCCAACTTCCCTTCGGTGCCGACTTCGCGTGCGACGCGCGTCACTTCGCCAGCAAATGCGTTCAGCTGGTCCACCATCGTGTTGATGGTGTTCTTCAGCTCGAGAATTTCGCCCTTCACGTCCACCGTGATCTTGCGCGAGAGGTCGCCGCGCGCAACCGCCGTCGTTACTTCTGCAATGTTGCGCACCTGGCCGGTCAAGTTGCCGGCCATTGAGTTGACCGAGTCCGTTAGGTCCTTCCACGTTCCCGCCACGCCAGGCACGTTGGCTTGACCACCGAGCCGGCCTTCGCTGCCGACTTCGCGGGCCACGCGCGTCACTTCGCCGGCGAACCGGTTCAGCTGATCCACCATCGTGTTCAGGGTTTCTTTGAGCTGTAGGATTTCTCCGCGGACGTCCACTGTAATCTTGCGCGAGAGGTCACCGGTCGCAATGGCGGTGGCCACTTCGGCGATGTTTCGCACTTGGCCGGTCAAGTTGCTGGCCATGAAGTTCACGTTATCAGTCAAGTCCTTCCACGTGCCGCCAACGCCGGGCACCTGCGCCTGGCCGCCCAACTTCCCTTCCGTACCCACTTCGCGCGCCACGCGCGTTACTTCTCCGGCGAACGCGTTCAGCTGGTCGACCATCGTGTTGATCGTGTCTTTCAACGCGAGGATTTCGCCCTTCACGTCCACCGTGATTTTGCGTGACAAGTCGCCGCGCGCTACGGCCGTGGTCACTTCCGCAATGTTGCGCACTTGCGCGGTCAAGTTACCAGCCATCGCGTTAACAGAGTCGGTGAGGTCCTTCCACGTTCCCGCCACGCCAGGCACGATTGCCTGTCCGCCGAGCTTTCCATCCGTGCCCACTTCGCGCGCCACGCGCGTCACTTCCGATGCGAACGATCGCAACTGGTCCACCATCGTGTTGATGGCTTCCTTCAGCTGCAAAATTTCGCCTCGGACGTCCACCGTAATTTTGCGCGAAAGGTCGCCGCTCGCCACCGCCGTAGCTACCTCAGCGATGTTGCGTACTTGACCCGTCAAGTTGCTCGCCATCGAGTTGACTGAGTCCGTGAGGTCCTTCCACGTCCCCGCCACGCCGGGCACTTGCGCTTGTCCGCCAAGTTTTCCATCGGTTCCCACTTCGCGCGCCACGCGCGTCACTTCTGAAGTGAAAACGCCGAGCTGCTGAATCATCGTATTTACGATCGTGGCGGAGCGAAGGAATTCGCCTTCGAGTGGCCGGCCATCAACGTCCAGCTGCACCGTTTGCGTCAGATTGCCTTTCGCTACGGCGGCGATCGCTCGCGTCACTTCCGTTGTCGGCCGTAGCAAGTCATCAACAAGCGTGTTGACGGAGACTTCCATCTCTCCCCACGCAGCCTTGGGAAGATGAAAACGCATTCGCTCTCGTGTTCGCCCTTCCTTTCCCACCACCTGTCCTACGCGCTTTAATTCCCTTGCCATTTGCTGGTTGGCGGCGACGATGTCGTTGAACGTGTCTGCAATCTTGCCTGGGAGCCCGGTCCAATTCCCCGGTAGTCGAACGGAAAAATCCCCGTCGCGCATAGTCTGGAGGCTTGCGAGGATCACGCTCATGTTGGCGGCAACAAGTTCTTCGCCCGCCGCAGTCTGGCCGTTGCTTTTTGCACTTTTTGCTACAGGTTCAGCTTCCACCGTTGCGGTTGCCGCTGTCTTGGCAGGGTCAGTTCTTTTCATACCTCTTCTCCCAACTGAGACTTTCTCAGAGGCGACTTATGTTGGATTTTCGGCGTTGCGATGCGAAAGGTCATGAGTTAGAAAACGCTTTATTGAGTCTACCTTGGGCCTGGTTTTAGCGGCCACGCGCTACGAGCGGAAGTTCCTCATTCGGACGTCCTCAGCCGGACTTGAACCGTTGTTGATAGCACAAACTTACCCGGCCCTACCTACAGTGATTAGTGTATTTAGCGGTGTTCTGTTGGCTTTTTGTGAACTTCGAGGAAAGACGTCCGTGGTTTATAGAAGACGACTGATGGTCAATTCCTACGTCGCTGGCGCAGCCTTTCACGATTGAAATTTTGAGAGATCCATCTTAGCCAGAAATGAAAAAGGGAGGCCTACTACTGGCCTCCCTTTAAAACTACAGAGAACGATCCTAGCTCGTGCTGCCCGAAGACGTGCGCCGCACTTGTGGCTCGTTCGCCGGATAATCGGATGACGACTCGCCGGTCGAGGAAATGTCATCCGCGCCCGTGCTCTTCATGACTTCCTTGGCTCGCTTGATTTCGTCCGACGTGTCGCAGTGAACCGACAAGAGGATTCCACCTTTCTGGATCCGTCCTTCATATCGTTTTGCCTCGTACTCTGGAATTCCGAGGCCAATCAACGCCCCTGTGAATCCACCAACCGCGCCGCCAACTCCGACCCCGGCGAGAGCAGCCATGATCGGTCCAGCCGCGATAAATGGGCCGACGCCGGGAATCGCCAAAGCGCCAATTCCGGCGAGCAGCCCGAGCGCGCCACCCAGCACCGCGCCGGAACCTGCTCCGGTAGCTGCTCCTTCTGGTGCCTTCGTAGCTTTCTGAGTTCCAATTTCCTTGCCGCCGAGATTGTCGGGCAGCAACGCCGAGATATCGGCCGCGGGAAAGCCGGATCTTACGAGCGTGTCTGTAGCATTATCCGCGCTCGGCAAGCTTGAATAGATTCCAAATACAGCCGTCTTTTTTGACATCTTCATGGCTCCTTGTGTGGAATTGTTGGTTCCCTTTATTTCGCTTACCTCTTACTGCGATTGCTTTGGGGGAGCCACTTCGAGTTGATCCGTCACATTATTCGCCCCCGCAATTGCGACAGCCTTGGATTCGATGGCGGCCTTTTCGTCTTCGGACCGAACTGGACCTTTCAACGTGACTTTGCCGTCTTGCGTAATGATCTTGATGTTGTGCGCATAAGTCGAAAGCGACTTGTCTTTCATGATGGAGCTGCGAATTTCCTTGGTGATGTTGCGGTCGGCGGCATTCATCTTTTGCTGGTCGGCCGTCGTTGCTCCTTTGTTGGCGTCACCCTGATTCGTTTTGGTATTGTCCGGCGCATTCTGCTGCGCACGAACTTGCGGGCCGGCACCCAACCACAAGCCCAGAACCGTGCTCGCGGTCAACAGCAGCCCTTTTGACATTCTTGGTACGCTAGCCATTTCGATTCACCCCCGGCGGAAGTTGCGGATTCCTCTTTCTGACTTAACAAACTATTGTCAGTCCGCTTCATTCGCCATACTGAGAACGGAGTAGATTGATGGATAGTGCGCAGTAGAGCGGCTGAGCTGAAGTTGTAGTGGGTATTCCCCACGCGAGGAGCGCCGGTCGAGCAACAAAAACGTACAGGAAATCATTCATCTCCCTAGTCCTAAGAGTGTATAGGTGCCTGAAGCGGGGCGCCGCAGAATGGTCAAAAGAAGAGAGTCACTCACTCGCTCAAACCAGAAGGAGGCACCATGAAACCAACGTCACTTGCGGGGCTTGTGCTAATCGTATTAGGAGTAATTGCGCTCGCTTATCAAGGAATTACTTACACAACCCAGAAAAAGGTCTTAGACGTGGGACCGATCCAAGCAACCAAGACGGAGCACAAAACGATTCCGTTGCCTCCCATTTTCGGCGGAATCGCTTTGGTTGGTGGAATCATTCTGATGATGGCGGGCGCGAAGGAAGCTTAAGAATAATTCCTCGGCGCAGGGTAAACCAAATCACTAACCGACGTGTCCGAAACCGACGTTCACTATCCTAAGACAATCCGAATTCGGTGCACCGCCCCATCGTCAATGAGTGGAATGTTGGCCGGCCCAGCTTGCAGTTTTCCGTCGAGTTGAGTGATCGCCACCCCGCGCGTTACACCCGAGGGATTTTCTACTTTGATTTTGTAGACCGCCGAGTGGTATTTGAACTCGATCGAGTAACCGGGCCAGTTTCGAGGAATACAAGGGTCGATCGAAAGCGTCATCCCGCGCAGACGGAATCCAAGAATCCATTCGATGCCCGTGCGGTAAAGCCAACCGGCTGAACCCGTGTACCATGTCCAGCCGCCACGGCCCACGTGCGGTGTCTCGGCATAAATATCACCGGCTACTACGTACGGCTCCACCTTGTATTTCTGCACGCCAGCCCGGGAGTTGGTGCGATGGATCGGACTGATCATGCGAAAAAGCTCGGTGGCTTTGTCGCCATCGCTGAGCGCCGCGAATGCAATCGCCATCCACGTGGCCGCATGACTGTACTGCCCGCCATTTTCCCGGATTCCCGGCAGATATCCCTTGATGTAGCCTGGATCATGATCCGGATGGTTGAAGGGCGGCGTTAAAAGCAGAATCAAGCCGTCCTTTGGTCGCACCAAGTGCTTCTCCGCCGCTGCCATTGCGCGCGCCCCGCGGCCCGGCTCCGCAGCGCCGCTCATGATTCCCCACGTTTGTGCGATCGAATCGATTCGGCATTCCGTGTTCTGCGCGGAGCCGAGCGGGGTGCCATCGTCGAAATAGGCGCGCCGGTACCAGTCACCGTCCCATCCTTCGCGTTCGAGCGCAGCTTTCAACGCACTCACATGCAGCCGCCAGACTTCTGCACGCTTGCCCTCGCCGCGCGCATCCGCGATCTTGGCAAACTCCCAAAGAATCGTATGCAAGAACCAGCCAAGCCACACGCTTTCACCCTTGCCATCCTGGCCGACGCGATTCATCCCGTCGTTCCAATCCCCGGTGCCCATCAATGGGAGACCATGCGCTCCCAACGAAAGGCTGCGATCAAGTGCTCGCGCACAGTGCTCGAACAAAGTGGCACGGGTCTCTGAGACTCGGGGTTCGAAGTACGATTCTTTTTGGCCTTCTGCCAACGTGTCGCCTTCAAGAAACGGAATCATTTCTTCGAGAACAGCCATGTCGCCCGTGGTCTCGATGAACTGAATCACAGCGTAAGGGAGCCAAAGCAGATCGTCGGACATGCGCGTGCGAATTCCGCGCCCCGAAGGGGGGTGCCACCAGTGCTGCACATCGCCTTCGACAAACTGCCTCGATGCAGAGCGCAGCAGATGATCGCGAGCTACGCTCCGTTTCGCTACGCCCAGCGCTATCACATCCTGCAGTTGATCGCGAAAACCGTACGCGCCGCTCAATTGATAAAACGCGGCACGCGCCCACACGCGGCAACTAAGTGTTTGGTAAAGCAACCAGCGGTTGAGCATCAGATCCATGCCCGGATCGGGCGTGTTCACTTGCACCGCCCCCAGCAGATCGTCCCAGCGGCGCGTGACATTCAACAACACCTGATCAAGATCGGCGCTGCGACAGCGTTTGATCAACTCGCGCGCCTGGTCTCGGTTTTCAGCCTGACCGAGTAAGAAAACAACTTCTGCGCGCCCCCCGGGCTTCAACTCTATGACTGTCTGAAGCGCAGCACAGGGATCAAAACCGGCGCCGACCTTCTGAGAAAGTGATGCGCTTCGTTCAAGCGCCGCAGGTCGATCCGGTCCGCCGTTCCGGCCGAAAAACTCGGAACGGTCCGCCGTATAGGACGTCTGCCGGCCGCAAAGGTCCGCAAACGCGAGTCGGCCACCAAATTCGCCCGCCCACGCGCTCCGGGCCGTCAACGCGCCGGTCGTCGCATCAATTTCGGTGATGATGTATGGCGCAGTCGCGCTGCGCGAACTTCCCAGTACCCACTCAGCATAAGCGGTGACCGAGAGGCGACGGGCGCGCCCCGAAGTGTTTTCCAAAGCGAGCCGTGAGATTTTGATCGGGTCATCCGGAAACACAAATTGCAGCAACTCATGCGCGAGGCCATGCGATGTATGCTGGAAACGCGTGTATCCCTGGCCGTGCCGTGCCACATACGTGGCCGTATCGTCTCGAATCGGTAGCGCTGTTGGACTCCAAACCTCGCCGGTATTCTCGTCGCGGATGTAAATCGCTTCGCCCGGGGGGTCGATGACGTGATCGTTGGACCAAGGAGTGAGCTGATTTTCGTGGCTATTGATCGCCCACGTAAATCCGGCACCGGACTCTGACGCAATGAATCCGAAGCCCGGATTTGCAATCACATTGACCCAGGGCTCGGGCGTTCGCAATCCCGCATCGAGTACCGTCACATACTCACGGCCATCTTCGCTGAAGCCACCAAATCCATTGAAAAACTGCAGCCGTTCCCGCGGCGCAGGAATCTCAGCATACTTGCTGGGACGGGTGATCCTAGTCGGCGCAAGGAAACCCGTCTCGCGCACCTGAGCTCTCGAAATCTGCTCCGCGAGCGTGCCGCGGCGGCTCAGGAGCACTACGCGCGCAATCACTTGCAACTGCGCCCGCGCCGCGGCAGTCAGTAAGTCACCCCGCAACAAAAAAATCTTTCCGCTCGCTGAGCTCGTGTCTGGCGAGAGCCTTAGCTGGCTCCCGCGTACCAGCGCCTCGAGTGAGCCTTGTAATTCCTGCACGTAAGACGCGGCTCTTTCATTGATTATCACCACGTCGGCCGACAGTTGCTTCATCCGCCAGTACTCGTGAGCACGCAACAGCTGGCGGATAAGGTCAAAATCCTCCGTATCGTCAATGCGCGCCAGCACGATCGGCAGGTCCCCTGAGATTCCCTGCGCCCACAGTGTGGATAGTTCCAAAGAAGTCGCGCTTAATACGTCGGGAGGCGGTCGCAGCGACGCATCGGAGTAAAGCACAGCATTCGCGAGTCTCTGGAAAAGATGGGCTTCGTCCGGGCTTATTCCAAGATGTTGAAGCTGGACTTGTGCCTGCGTCCAGGCCAGGGTTCGAGATCGTTCATATGTCCTCGGGTCGCGATGTTTATCCGCCAAGTCCAAGACCTCTTCGCGTGTGGAGGCAACAACCGTCGAGTAGATCACGTGCGCGGTCTTGCCCGGCGGAATATGCACCGTCATCCTGAGCGATATCGCTGGATCGAGCACCGGACCAACCGTGTTCGAAAGTGGCCGGCCGTCGAAAACCGAAATCGGATCTCGTGAACTCCTCGTACGGCCAAGAAATTTTGCGCGATCGGTCTCATACTGCAATTCGCCGATAGTCTCCGCTTCCGACGCAACCACATGCGCCACCCACACAGATGGCTCATCCTCGGAGCGCTTGCGACGCGTAGCGACAATCGCCGCCACGTCAGAGACAAACTCCGTTTCGACGAAAAGATTCGCAAATGCCGGATGGGCCACATCGGCAGCCTGCAAGGTGAGCGACAATTCCGCGAATGAAGTCACTTGAATGTCACGAGCGCGCACACCCAGGTTCGTGATGGAGACTCGCCGGACTTCGGCATCGTCCTCGGACGACACGACCACTTCAAGCGTTGTACTCAGAGCTCGGTCACGCCGCTTGATCTCAGCGTGATCCTCATAGAAGACCGCCTCGTAAGAATCCGCCTCCACTCCGCATGGTTGGTAGCCTGCGGACCAGACAGCGCCTGTCTGCTCGTCGCGAAGGAAGATGTAAGTCCCCCAGCAGTCGCGGGTCAGGTCCTCTCGCCAGCGAGTAATCGCAATATCGCGCCAGCGGCTGTATCCCGAACCGGCAGCTGTAAGCATCACCGAGTAGCGGCCATTCGAAAGTAGTTGCGTCCTCGGAGTCGCGTCGTGCGGCGTACGGAACCGGCGCACCACGGGTGGAATCAGTTCTCGAACCTGTGCCGTTGCCGAAACTTCTTCAGCGCGTGGCCTCGCCACGAGCACGTCACGCGGCGTGCGCTCCTGCAGCAATAGTTCCGTGGCTTGCACGATCGGCTCGAAATGGAAGCGGTTTCGCATCACTCCTTCCCGCAAAGCATTCGCATATGCCACAAGCGACATTCCCTGATGGTGCGCCATGAAAGCTCGCACTATCCCGACGTCCTTTCCCTCCGGCAGCCGGCTACTCGTATAATCGAGCGCTTCATAGAAACCGTAAGCGCCCAGTCCGCCGGCACGGGTGAGAACTGCCAGATTCTCCACGGCCGCGTTTGGCTCAACCATTGCTGCGAGAGCAGTCGCGTACGGCGCTATCACGAGATCCTGGCTCAAGCCGCGCTTGAGCCCCAGGCCAGGCACCCCAAAACTCGAATACTGATACGTGAAGTCGATATCGCGCGCATAGTAGGCGGATTCTGAAACCCCCCACGGAACGCCCCGCTCCGTTCCATATTCAATCTGCCTAAACACAACGTGTATATCAGTCTGGCTGAGAATGCTTTCAGCCGGCGACCGCATCACGAGCCCAGGCATCAAGTACTCGAACATCGAACCCGACCATGAAACGAGCGCGGAACCGCGTCCCACCGGCGTCAGCGCGCGGCCAAGATGAAACCAGTGCGACGAAGGCACATCGCCTTTCGCAATGGCGATAAAGCTCGCCAAGCGAGCCTCTGAGGCGAGTAAATCGTAGCAACTCGAATCCAGGCTTCCTTCACCTGCTCGATATCCAATGGAAAAAAGTTTGCGCGACGGATCGAAGAGAAAACTGAAGTCCATTTCGTCGAAGAATCTCTTACACAGCACAGCGATCTCTTGAAGACGCTTGCAGAGCTCTCCAGATTCAGCAGAAGATTCCTCGAAGACGTCAACGAGTGCATCGATTCGGCCTGACACATTCGAATTCTCGTCCGCGGCGGACGCCATTCTTGCGCGAAGCGCCGTCAGTTCACGAATAGAAGCCTGGAATCGTTCGGGTGCGGTCGCCAGGGTTGGAAGAACCTTAAAAAATGGCTCGATCGCGGCCCATATTGGGGCGTCGTCCTGAAAGCGATGCGCCATGGCTACAATTTCCCTCGGATCCAGCCGGAGCCAGGGAATCAAGATCCTCGCATCTCGATAATGGCTTTCAACAGACGCGAATATAGCCGCAGCCCACGCTCGCAATTCTGAATCAGTCGGATCGCCCCGTTCTTGCACCAACGTCTGTGCAATATCTGTGACGTTACGCGCCTGCTCGCGTAACTCAACGATCCGCGCAGCCCAGTCCCGCGCATCAGCAGGAGGCTGGCTGACAAGCGGCACCAGGGCATCGACCGCATTGACGAGGTGCCTCTGCGTGACTGTCTGCGTGCGGCGAATATCACTGCTCTTCGAAAGAGCCTCTCGCAAGAGAGCAAGCGAATCTTCCAGTCCTTCCAGAAACCGCGCTTGAGACGAGGAACTCTGGATCAATTCGCGGCACCCGTTGCCGAGCGCCAGCAAATGCCCGGCAATATTTCCGCTGTCAACGGTCGAAACATATTTTGGATCAAGCGGACGAAGGTCGCGTGTGTCGTACCAATTGTAAAAGTGGCCGCGAAATCGCTCCATTTCGCCCATCGTCTCGAGCGTCGCTTCCCATCGCTCCACAGAATCGCGTGCGCCAATCCAGCCGAAATCACATGCGGCAAGCGTGGACAGAAGATATAGGCCGACATTTGTCGGCGAAGTGCGGTGGGCCACGACGCCCTTGGGATCCTCTTGAAAATTGTCCGGCGGAAGAAAATGGTCGGCAGCTGAAACGAACGTCTCGAAGAATCGCCACGTTCTACGCGAAATGGCTCGCAGCGATTTCACCTCAATTTCAGAGAGCGCTTCTAATCGAGGCGGCCGCGGAGGAAGGCTGATCCCCCAGGCCACGGCTGGCGCGGCAGCCCACACAATTATGAACGGCAGTGCGGCAGGAAGGCCGGAGCGGTGTACAACCTCGATAATCGCGAAACTGCCGCCCGCAAGTATGATGGCGCCGTTCATCCGCGCGAAAATTCCGAGAAGATTCAAATCCACTGTGCGCTTGGCGTGAGCGGCCGTCACCCATTCCAGAAGATGGTTTCGCGTGATGAACAGGCGGCCGAGGGTACGCACAATCGCGTCCAGCATCAGCCAGGTTTGATAAGCAAGAAAGACAATCGTCAAAGCGGTTTGAGCGGCTCCTAGCAGAAAATCCGAAAGAAGGTCACGAAAATGGCTGCGTTTCGAAATTCCACCCAGTCGCGTGTTTAGTCCCGTCAAAAACGGAATGAAAGCGGGAATTGAGATCGTCGCAAGGACGAATGCTGTCCAGATCCAGGGAGAGACTTCGGGAATCAGCCAGCCTGCAAGGAGCGTCAGAAACATCGCAGGCGCCGAAAGGCTCCGTCGCAGATTGTCGATCATCTTCCAACGGCCCAAGGCTGGAATGCGCACTTTAGCGCTTTTTTCGGCGGCCGCTCGGCGAAGTCCGAGAATCCAGGGCAGCAACTGCCAGTCGCCGCGCGCCCAGCGTTGCTGCCGAGCCGCAAATGCCTCATAGTTCGACGGAAATTCGTCGAAAAGCTCTATGTCCGTCGCCAGCGCCGTCCTCACAAAGATGCCTTCGAAGAGATCGTGGCTGAGGAGAGCGTTGTCGCGCACTTTCCCAGCCAGCGCCGTTTCGAAGGCATCAATGTCGTAAATTCCTTTTCCGGTGTAGGAGCCCTCTCGAAAAAGATCCTGATATACATCCGACACAGCGGATGCATAGGGGTCAATCCCACTAGGCCCCGAAAAAATTCTTTGGAACAATGACCCTTCTCGGTTCGTCGGCAGCGATGGAGTAATTCGCGGCTGCACCAGCCCGTAACCGTCAATTACCCGGCCGTCAACCGGGCTGAACTGCGGACGGTTCAATGCGTGGGCCATCGTGCCAACCAGACGAGCCACGGCCCCGCGAGGCAATCGCGTGTCAGCGTCCAGCGTAATCACGTACCGAACACCCGGCACAATCTCGGGCGCCTGCCCACCGACCGCTATGAAAGACGTCACACTGGAACCACGCAAAAATTGGTTTAGCTCATGCAGTTTCCCGCGTTTCCGCTCCCACCCCATCCATTTCTGCTCGCTCTCATTCCAAAGACGCTTGCGATGAAACAAGAGAAAACGGTTGCCCCCGCCCTCCACTGGGCCATATCTCTGGTTCAATGCTGAGATTCCCTCATACGCAGCCGCTAGCAGTTCTTCATCTCCAGGCTCGGCCTCGTTGAGGGCATCCGCCCAATCGGACAGCAGTGCAAATCGAAGATCGCCATCTGGATTCGCCAGATAGTGAATTTCCAATCGCTCCACCTGTTCTTTTACGAATTCCTGCGAGGTCAAGAGCGTTGGTACCACCACCATCGCGCGAAAGTCCGCCGGAACACCTGCACGAAAATCCATGCGCGGGAGAGGGCGAGGGCCCAGCAAATCAGTGACAACCCGGTTTATAAGGGCGATTGCCAGATCCGAAGCCGGAACAATTGCGAGCAGACTAAACAGCACAAGATATTTTGTGCTTAGACCTAATTCCTGAGCGTGAATCACAGGAATCGCCGCGATAATTGCTGTCAACAGGGCGATAGTGCTGAGGTAGCCAGGAATGGCCGCTCGCACGTATAGACGTAAAGCCCAGCGTCTCCATAGCAGCTTGAAATTGAGCTCTCGTTCAAACGACAACCGACCTTGCGAGATGAGATAAAAACCTGGATCGGATTTTTTGTTATCGCCAGGCTGTCCATTGCGCTGCGGCTCCGCACTTCCGGTTTTTGCGCGTTGCACGGCACGACGGGCAACCTCGATCTCTGAAAAACGCGATCCGCGCGAAAGGTCTTCAATTGCGTGGCGGTACTGATCCCGTGTTTCGAAATCCATCTCGCCAAAATTGCTTCCTTCCCGCAGGATTTCGTCCACCAGGCTGACGCTTTCAAAAAATGTCTGCCAATCGAATGCCGACGTCAGCCGCATGCTCGTGATGATGTTGCGCACCGTCACGCTCATCGCGGCTTGTTCTTGATGTTCCGCGCGCACCACTTCATCTGCTGATGAACCTTGCGCGGAGAGTCGCTCGTCGAGCCACAGCAGAATGGGCCCAACCCGGGGATCGAGATCACGCAACCGCTGGACAAGCTGCACCGCAAAGGCTCGGTCCAAAGGTTTGCTTTCGAGGCTCCGCAACACGGCCGCTGGCGCTACCGGCGCGGGCCCACCGGTGCCCAGAAGGCTGTCCGCAATCCGATCCGCTTCCTCACGCGCGACTCGGCTGCGCACGATTCGTTCGGAAACGCGGCGGAGATTTTCTACGAGCACCACCCGTAAAGTGATCGCCACCGCCCAAAGCTCCCCGATCGTGAGGGGTTGAATGCGCTGGTACGCCGCAATAAATCGCCGCAAGATTTCGGGATCGAACCGGCTGTCGGTATGCGCCACATATGCCCAAGCGACACCATAGACCCGCGGATAGCCTTCCAGAGGACCGGCAGAAAGTTTGGGAAGTTTTCGATAAAACCCGGGAGGCAAATCGTCACGAATCTCGCGCAGCTGCTCTTCGACGATATAGAAATTGTCGACGAGCCATTCCGCGGCCGGAGTGATTGCTTGCTCGCGCGAAATCGCTTTGGCGGTTGCCTGATAGTATTCGAGCAGAACGCGGCCGTTCTCCAATACGCGAGGTAGCAACGGACGGCCTTCGCCTACGGTTTCCGTCACTGTCTGAGCAGCCGCCAGCGACTCGGCATGCTGTTCGAGTCGTTCCACGCTGAACAGCTCGGCGCGAATCGGTTCTTCGTGTTCGGGAAACACTACTAGCGGCGCCTGAGACATGATCCCTTCTTACTCCAAATTACGTCTGTACAAGAGAAAGAGCTAGAGCATACGTGAAAATTGGCGAAGGCGTTCGTTTGCTCAGAAGAAGCACCGCGGCCGCTGCATACTTTCGCGACTTATTGGGGCGCCGGCGCGCTATATCCTTGATCTTTAATCTGGACGTGGTGGCAAATTTACAAGGAAGGAGCGTTGATCACTGCCAGAAGATCTGCGTCTGACCAAGACTGCGGAGTGCGTCGAACGTGAGTGATCCGCGAAGCGCTGCTGCTACAGGCGCCCTATCCCGCTTTGCGCAGGTCCGGTTGCACTACGCTTACGGGATCCTGCGCTCCTCGAGCTGACAGACCGCGTTTCGAAATTGTCGCTCGCAGAATTCGCTCCAGATCCATCCTGCGATATGGGTGGCAAAGGAAATCAAAAGCTCGCAAATTCAATGCCGCCAGATAATCCCGATATTCCTGGGGGCAGGACGGCGCGCACACCACGATCGCCGGGATCTCAGCCGGCTGCCGTTTCAGATGCCGTACCACCTCGCGGTAGGTGCCGTCGATCAGCCAAAAGCCGCAAAAGCACGCGTCCACGGTCTCTCTGGAGAGTGCCGATCGCACTTCATCCACGCCACGGGTCCAAATCGTTCTTAGCGGATACGCCGCGAGGAGGTCGCGCATACTGGTACTGATTGCCGGTTCCGCGGTCGCTACCAATATCGTCAGATGAGCCAGCGCTGGCTCAACAATTTCGACCGCTTCGTGCCGCGATACACTTGTGGCATTTTCATTCGCGGCTCTCGACTGATTCATGGGAATTTTGCCTTTCTGTTTGGACGAGAAGAAGGATGAAAATCGGCCCAGCCCTCCAACCTTGCTTTCACAAGGTCACCGAATCTCATCCTCCTTCCGTACTGCAATCATCGTTGAAATAAATTCCTTCAACAATACAGATTAGGCGTTAGGAAAATTAGGAACTTCCTGTAGTTAGTCTTAAGGGCAGCCCGCGAAAGAGGTTTTGATTAGCTGTCGCAAATGAATACTAATTCATGCGCAGGTTCTGTCTGCGAGATTTATTCTTACTCGCCGAGAGCAACCGAATTCAATTAGGCTTCGACAATTTGATTTCGCACGGCGTAACGGACCAGTTCGCTCACGGTGTGCAATTGCAACTTGCGCATGATATTGGCGCGGTGCGTTTCCGCTGTTTTTACGCTGATGCAAAGCGACGACGCCACTTCTTTGCTGCTCTTTCCCTCCGCGAGCAACTGCACAATTTCCCGCTCCCGCGAAGTCAGCCGATCGCGTAATGACGTCGGAAGTTCCGAGCGCATCCGCCCTTCCTTGAAATTCGTCAGCATCACCTCAGTTGCCCGAGGGGTCAGAAACGGTTTGTGATTCGCAAGCGTTTCAACCGCGATGATCAGATCTCGATCAGAGTCGGACTTCACAATGTAACCTCGCACCCCGGCCTCCAAAATGTCTCGAATCAGCTGGTCCGAGTAGTGTACGGACAAGATCAGTATCTCCGTGTTCGGTGACTCTTTTCGAATCCTGCGTGCAGCATCCACGCCATTCAGATCGGGCATGCTGATATCGAGAATCGCGATATCCGGCTTCAATTCCTGAGCCTTGGTGACGGCTTCCCGTCCCGTATGAGCCTCTCCGCAAATTTCCCATCCCGGATGCGATTGCAACATCCCTTTGATACCGCGACGCATAAGATCGTGATCATCGGCGATTAGAATTCGGAGGGCTTTGGTCATCGTTTACTCCTACAGCGAGATTACCTCTTGATTGTACAAGAGGCCGGCGATCAGCTTGAGCAACCGACTGAATCACAGCTGATCGCCCTAATTACTGCCAGGAAATCCGTACGTACCTTAGTCCGCTTCCGGTGCTCGGCCTATCGGAGGCATCCTTTAGTACTCCTAGGTAAAAGCCTGTAATTTTGACAGAATTTAAGCCACTTACGGGCTACCCGGAAGCCCCCCATAGCTCATTCGACAGGGAGGCTTGAGATAATTGTCGTTCCGTCTGGCCGGGATTTCACTTGAAGCCAACCGCCCAGTTGCCTAACCCGTTCCCTCATTCCTCGAATGCCCACGCCCAGCTGGCCGCCGCTGCTGTTCAGCGCTGCTAAGACGTCATCCGGGATTCCCTTACCCTTGTCTGCCACTTCCAAACGCACGATGCCCAACCGTCGGGTGATTCGGACACTGGCCGTATCGCTACCGGAGTGGCGAAATATGTTCGTCAGGCTTTCCTGTACGATTCGGAAGAGGGTTCTTTCCACGATTTCTGCGAGCCGTTCTTGGCCGATTGAAACGTCCAAATCGACTTTCACCTTGCTTCGTTGCGTGAAACCGTCGATGAACCACTCCAACGCAGATCTCAGCCCCGCGTGGTCGAGCGTCGGGGGATACAAAAGATACGACAGCGTGCGAGTCTCGTCCGATGCCTTCTGCGATAGATCGATCGCTTCTCGCAGCATTTCTGAAGCGGTTAAGTCGATTTCGGTAATTCTTGCGCTGACCGCCGAAAGATGAATCACCAGCGCCGCTAAGCTCTGCCCGGTGCTGTCGTGCAGCTCTCGCGCAATGCGCCTGCGTTCCTCATCTTGCAGTTGGAGCAAACGGCCGGAGAGATTGCGGAGTGCCTCTTCGGCATCTTTTCGCGAAGTGATGTCTCTGTTGATTTCAAGGACGCCGATCGTCCGTCCTTTCTGATCGTGCTGCAACACCTGGCGGCTTGCTACGTGGATTCGCCTTCGATCCTTCCTAAGGTGCACCAGCTCGCCTTCCCAAGAGCCTCGGCTAAGCAGTTTTTCCTGCCAACTTTCGAACGGCTCTGGAAACTGAGTTCCGAGGAGTTGATGCGATATATTGCCGCAGGCTTCGGCAGGCGACCAACCGTAAGTCTCCTGCGCCCCCCGATTCCAGAACAAAATCACGCCATCCACATCGCGAACCATGATCGCATCGTGGGCGAGTTGCAATAATTCCGTCTGCTTTCTTAAATCCTCGATTGTTCGGCGCTCTTCCGTTCGATCGTCGATAGCAAGTAGTATCCATCGCCCCGGGTTGTCTTCGCTTGCCACTTGTCGGGCATTCACAACAAGAAACTTTTGTCCCGCCTCCGGAAAATCGCGGCTGATCTCGTAATTCCGCAATTCAACTTTTGGTCCAACGACGTTCCTGAGCGACGATAGCAGCGCAGGTATGTTCCATTCCCCGCTGTTGAATTCACTCAAGAGCCGGTTTTCGATCTCACGGCGCGTAACTCGGAATGTCTCCAGGAAGGCTCGATTTGCGGAAATTATCCGCAAATCCTCATCGAGGACTATAACGGACTCCCGAATTGTTTCGGCCATCGTCTCTGCATAGGCTCTGGATTCGATGGCCTTCACGTTTCGTTCATCGGTGTTCATCAGGATTCACAGCAGGCAGCCGCCTCCCCAATCGCCCGAATTGTCCCGGATGAGGATACCGTGCGAGCGGAGGAATTGGCTAGCGGAGGGCGACATCTACCGGGCTGCCGATAGATTCTTGCCCCCAAAGAACGGCTTGTGTTGCCCGATTGCCTCTACGGCGGTCACAAGCCAATTTGCCTGAGACTTTAATAAGTAACCGCTGGCTCCCGCATTTCGAGCTTCGCGGATAATCTGAGAGGATTCGTGCTGCGTAAATATCAGTATTTCAGCGCTCGGGATAGCCTTCTTGATTTCGGGGGTGGCTGCTAACCCATTCAGTTCCGGTAGAGTTACATCCATGATCACCACATCTGGCTTCAACTCTTTCGCCTTACCAATCGCCTCGGCGCCGTCGGCGGCCTCGCCAACGACTACCCACTCCTCCCGCGTCCCCAACAGCCTTCCCAAGGCTGTTCGCACTGCTTTTTCGTCGTCGACAATTAAAATCCGCAGACCGGCCATCATATCCTTCACGCTGATTCATTCTATCCGTCTGTTTCTGCCCTTACTGCAACCTGATTGCCGTATTTCCCTACCGGGAAAGATGTAGTTACTCTCGGATTAGCGGCCTCGTTCGCCGGGAGGAGGGCCTAAAAGCCGTAAGATACAGGAATAGAAGGGCGTTTTGAGACGGAACCGCGGACACACAACGCGCTTCGATCTAATTTTCGAGCTAACTAACTACATTCTGCCTATGAGAAAAAACGTTAAGCTAAAAGGACGAACGCAACGAAACTAATCTCACCCGCACGGAAATACTCGTCTGCTATGTCGCCACTCAGGGAAAGCAGCTAAAGCCACCAGGACCGCAACAATCAAAGCCGCTACTAAGAAATGAACACGGAAGCGCGCTTTTTAATCTTTGTGCCGGGGAGAAGGAATTCCTCTTCGCTCCTTCCCCCCGCGCATCAACCAATGAATCAGCGATTCGAACCCGCCTTGGCAGCCCGCTGCCTCGGTTTCATTTCGCCCGCCTCTTCACCGACCCCGCCTCGATATGCCTCGGAATTAATTTGCTTCGAAAGATCGGTCAGCTTCTGATCGGTCTCTTTTTCCTCTTCGAGCGTCTGTTCGAGCAACGACGCTGCATCGCTCTCGCCCATCAGCTCCGCATAGGCATGTACGGCGCCGTATGCAGCCATTTCATAATGCTCCACCCTTTGCGCGGCCGAAATTAGTGCTGCGTCCATCACAGCGCCTTCATAATCCTCGGACATCACTTCGCCGCCCTCCGCTACGATTCCTTCCATGCCTTTGCACTTCTTGCCTTTTACCGGTTCGCCCATGCCGCTGAAAATCTTCTCAATGCGAGCCGCATGCTCTTTCGTTTGCTCCAGATGCTCCTCGAAGCCGCTTCGTAGCTCTTCTGAGGTGGCAGCCTTCGCCATTTTTGGCAATGCCTTGATCAACTGCTGTTCCGCGTTGTAAATATCGCGGAGTTCGTCCACAAACACTGACTTCAAATTTTTTTCCGCCATCACAACACTCCTGAAGGGGTCGCGCCCTGAGATTTTTGAATGCACCGTCAGACTAGACCCGGCTCCCAGCCCTCACCATCGAGCAATCGCTGTAACCACTGGATTGAGGTGCCTTAGTCATACGTGGAGTACTGCGCGGAGGCGCTGTCAACCCCGAAGGAACTCAAGGCGCCGCGATGATCTCAGACGCCATTTCCCTGCGCCGCGACATACGGCGCATGGTTATCCCACTTACACGGTGCGCTGTATTCCTCCTCACTACCCTTTCTATGCATCATCAAAATGCTGTCATTTAACTTCAGGAGACCAAAATGAACTGGGATCAAATTCAAGGCAAGTGGAAGCAATCAGCCGGTAAGCTCAAAGAAAAGTGGGGAAAACTCACCGACGACGATCTCACCACCATTAACGGCAAAAGGGAACAACTCGTCGGCAAAATTCAAGAGCGGTACGGAATCGCCAAAGACGCAGCCGAAAAGCAGGTAGACGAATTTACAAGTTCTTATCGGCTGGACGATGCAGCGAAAAGCGCCAAGAGCTCATAGGGATCGGGTACGGGAGTTGTCTCTGAAAATTCAGGCACAAGGAGAAGCATGATGGCTCGATACGGCAAAGCAGCGGGCAAGAGCGTGGAGAGCGCCATGCGCCGCGAAAAGCGCGGGACTCTCCGATCTGGAAAAGGCGGCAAAGGCGGTAAGGTGACCAGCCGCAAACAGGCGATCGCGATCGGACTTTCAGAAGCTCGCAAGAAGGGTGCCAAGGTTCCGCGGAAGAAGTCCTCGTCCTAATCGTCCTTCGCGCATAAAAAAACGGGCGAGGCCCTTGCCGGATCGGCAGATGCCTCGCCCGTTTTGTTCTTACCCGCAGCTAGTGCTTTTCCTTCGGAGCTGACTCTTGATGCCCGGACGCTTGATGCGCTGGCTGCTGTTTTTGCTGTAATTGCTGCTGCTGCTGCACGTGCCGCTGTTGCATCTGTTGCGTCTGTTGCGTGTGCTTTTGTTCGAGCTGCTGATTTCTCGCTTCGTTCGCGTTCTGCTTCGTGTACTGCTGATGCTCTCTATCTTGCTGCTGCTGGAGTTTTTGCCGCTGTTGATCCTGCTTCCTGGACAGATCTTCCTGCTGCTTCTGATACTTCTGATCTACCTTTGTATTCCCTGTATTCGGAGCTGCCGGACGTTGATACGCGGGCAAGTCCTTCGGATGGACCGGATTATTCGTGTGCCCTGTCTCAGTTCGGGTGGTCTCCTTGCCCGGTGCCGCTTCATGCCCGTTAAATTCTCCCGGACGCGGAGTCGCAGTCACAGGCGGCCTCCCGTGATTCACGGAATTCCTTAAGTCACGATTCGAACGAGCCGCTTCTTCGTGACGGACCTGGTTTTGGTCGGGCGGTAGATGCCGCTCGTGCTCGGCGGCCTCTTCCTCACGGGTTGGTCGCGCCTCGATTCCACCCCTGCCGCCGTTGTAGCTCACTCGAACATTTTCTCTGACGTTCACTCTTTCCTCATACACGTTGTGAATCTCCGTTCTATTCACATGCCACACCGCGGTGTTGTAGAAGAAGTGCCCTCTCTCCCACCGCCCGCCCGAAAAACCATTTCCGAAGTAGCCGAATCCATAGTTGATTCCACCGTAGAAGCCCACCACCGGTCCCCAATACCCTGCGTGGAAAAGAAAAGCCGAACCGCCCCAGCCCCAGTACGGTGGAGTCCAGAAGTAGCCGACTTGCGGCGCCAGCACCCACGTGCCAGGCACCCAGTAGTAATCGTCTCCGTCCCACGCCCAGTAGCCGGGAGTCCAGATATAGCCGTCGCCCGGACAAATCGGCTGCTCGTACACGGGCAATTCGGGCGGCGCAATCGTTACGGAAATAGCCACTTGCGCGGAAGCCGAAGAAGCGATGAATAGCACCGGCATTCCCAAAAGCAAAAAGCAAAGTGCATAACGAAGATAACGCATCAATCCTCCTATTGACTTGATTTCATCCAGGGGCCGTAACGCAGTTGTCGCACCTGCGTCAGTTGATGCTTTCGTGCGGAATGATTTCTAGATAAAGCCAAGTTAATTCGATTGAGGTCATATTCCAAATTATTACAAATTCTACTGATTCCAGTATTACCGCTCCATACCATCATGCCTGTACTGCTGCAGGAATAAAAGACGTACCCTAATTGCAACAACCGTCGCCGCCGAAAAACCAAAGGTTCGAATTCAAGATTCTCAGCCTAGGAATGTTCCACAGGTTGCGCGGGCATCGCGGACATCTCCTGCGCCTCGTGGATAAGCTCAGCCAGCGTCGTAAATGCGCGCGAATCGTCTTTCAGCGCCAAGCGCCGGGCGAGTTTCGTCGAGTCTCCAGAAAAATGCCACAAGCCGACAATTACTTTCTGATTCGGACTCTGCCCGTGCATTCTGCCGTACAGTGCGCGAACCGCTGGTATCGCGAAAGGAGGTAAAGCTGAGATACACACGAGGTCCGGCTTCTGCTTAGGAATCTGCGCCAGCATGTGCTCGGCGCTTCCAACCTCTAAGCACTCGGCTTGATGTCCGGCTCGCTGCAGCAGCTGTGCCAGCATTGTGCCCACAATTTCGTCCGCTTCATCTCGCGCCGGAACGCAAAGAATGTTGAGCGGCCGCGTTGAGTCCGGCGCTGCAGCTCTCAGGGTTGTTTCAGCTCGGACGCCTTCAGACTCGGGCGTATTTTCACCGTTGCGGGGCTCCCACAATTCGTCAATCAGCTCGCGCGTACTCTGGCTGATAAATCTTTCGTTCTCATCCTGCAGCAGGTTTTGGTGCCGGTCCTGTTCCGCCAGGCCGAGTGCGGGGATCAGCACATTTTCGTAGAGTTCCTCGAGGCTCATTTCATTCAGGCACTTTTGCAGCACCTCGCGCGCTTCTTCGTAATCCATTGCCAGAAGCCTTTGATAAAACCGTGACTCGGGCGTCAAGGGCGGTTCGTCGCCAAGCAAAATGTGCAGAAAGCGGAGTTGGGGAGCGTGACGTCCAACCACGAGCAGACAAACCGTCAGTGGAGTCGACACCACGAGGCCGATGGGACCCCAGATCGCCGTCCAGAAGATTGCCGCCATCACGATGGCGAGTGAAGAAATTCCGGTATGCGCTCCGTAGAGCATCGGCTCAACAAGATTCGATACAGCCAGTTCTGTGATCACAAAGAGCCCCAGCACCAGCAGCGGCTTCGACCAACCGTCAAAAACAGCCATGGATAGGAGTAGCGGCATGATGCCGCCAAGTGGCGGTCCGATGTACGGAAGAAACCGCAAAATGCCGACGATCACGCCCCAAAGAAGCGCGCCGGGAAGCCCGATGAAGTAAAGTCCCATCCCGATAAAAATTCCGTAGCCTATGTTCACCAGAAACTGAATCAACAAGTACTTGCTCACCCGCGAGCTGGCCTCATCCAGGGTCTGTGTAATCAGATGAATGTGTCCATGCCCGATGAGTGAAATCAGACGATTCCGCAGGTCCTCGCGGCGAATCAACATGAAAATCGTGAACACCACCACGATGAGCGCGCGGGCAAGCAGTCCAAGAATGCTTTGCATGGATTCGAGCGGCAACGAAGGCGGCGATATCACTTGCACCGGAACAGGCTGCCTCGCGGTCGCCGGGCGATTGGTTGCGGAAGGGGTGGCTTCGAGCGTTTGTGCAGAATCCGAAGACGATGGCGCGGGCTTCGCAGCGAGGTCTTTACTAATCTCTGTTACCGTCTCAGACGCGTTGTGTAGCACATGGCTCTCGGACCAATGCAGCGAGGCCAATTTTTCCTTGATGTTCAGCTTGTACGACGGCAGTTCGTTCACCACCTGCCCGACCTGCTTCGACACGCCCCAGCCCAGGCCGGCGCAGGTTCCTAGCGTGAGCAAAACCACCAAAAGACTTGAAAACGCCCTGCCGAGGTGAGCCCGTTCGAGCAGCCGTACCACCGGAGTGAGAATGAACGTGAAGAGAACGGCTAGCGCAAAAGGGATTAAGACGACTCTGGCGAAGTAAAGCGCGGCAATCGTGACCACCGCCACCACCACGGCGAGCAGGTGATACACATCCTTCGCTGGATTCGATCGCGTCACGATCGTGTCGCTCGCGCGGTCGGTCGTCACGCCCGGCTAACGACGCTCATAGCCAGCGAAACCACGAATAGAACCAGAAACACGTAGAAAAGCAGTTTCGCGATTCCTGCGGCCGCCACCATCACTCCAGCAAAACCGAATATTCCCGCAACGATCGCGACAACGAGAAACAGCAAAGCCCATCGCAACATATGAAAATCTCCTTAAATAGGTCTTTTGGCCCGAGCCTTGGTCCATGCTGCGCGCTGTAAGTTTTTTAATTAGTCGAACTGGCCTTCTGATTCTTCACCTGCAGCTCGTTCACTACCTGCTGAACATTAGGCACGGAAGAGGCGATATGCGCCGCCTGGTTACGCCGGATTTCTGAATTCACGTTTCCTTTCAGCGTCACCACTCCATTCTTCACGTCATAACTGATGTCTTTGTTCAATTTGTTCTGAATCAGCGCAGCATCTAGATTTTTGTCGATCGCCTTATCCAGATCGCTACTCACCGCTTTCGCGTCGCTTTCTGCCCCGGCTGGCAAAACCTGGACTTCGTCGGCAACCACTTGTCCGGCCGCCATCGACTTCGCGATCGTTTCCGCTTGTTGCTTATCACCATCCGAAGCGACGTGGCCGGTGAGAGTCACCACACCCTTCTCGCGGTCTTGGCTCACCGAAACGTCTTTGTATCCCGATTGATCCAGCGACTTCCGAATCTGGTCCGCCACCGCCGGCGATCGCGTGTCGGTTGTCGAGCAGCCTGCAATCATTCCGGCAAGAAGTGCGGCAACGGCGACTAGTTTGAAAACAGGTGAGCTCATAAGTCTTGTCCCCTTTTGCTTCGGCAGGTTCGCAATCCCATCTTGGATCGGGATCCAAGCTCTGAAAGGTTATTACCGGCGTTGGACAAAGCCCATAAATGGAAGCCCTTAATTGCCTTTTGATCTTTCCGTACTAGGGACCGTACTAGGGATTTTGGCGGCGATCCATTACTGGGATCCGCTACAGCAATGCCCCGCAGGGAATCAAGCCTTCTGCCGATTGCCGAGGCCAGCCACATGGGCCTAACTTCGCTACAAAGCCCGCACCAGCCGGTTTCCAGTGGGAAATCTTTTTACCGTGATGCCCGGCGGTTGAAAGCAAGCGAACCGGTCATCGCAAAGGCAGTTTCCGATGACGTTTCCCGTTCTCCTGAACCCGCTCTTCCAGATGGCAGCTGCTTTCGTCATTTTCTTTGCTGGTTTCATCACACTCTTTTCATTTTGCGCTTTATGCGTCGTGATCGGATGGGCGCTCTATCACTGCACCAATCGCCTCGCCATCCTTATGGCTCGATCTCACGATGGAACCTCGCCCTTGCTCTCAAATGCCGATTCCTCGAACACGATAGCAGGCATCCGCCACCAACCCGTTCAATCACGCCCCGTCCCAAGTTAGAAATTCACTAAGACAAAAAGACGCGGAGAACGCCGGAAGTTTCCCTCCTAGCGCCGGCTTTGTCCTTAGGAACGAAGGGCATCCTGCGCGCTGTCCCCGTCCCGATGGTGTTCGCGGGGCCGGCTCTTTTGAATTAAATCCCGGGAAATAAGTCTGAATTCGTCGCAGCGCATCGCAAGAACCGTCTGGTTTGCGGTACGATTTGAGCAGCAGGAGACCGATCGATGAGCGATATCTGCTACACCTACTACGAAAGCCCGCTGGGTAACACATTGCTTGCCGCCGACGAGCGCGGGTTGCGATTGATAAGTTTCGCCGCTGGCAAACGGCCCGAGCGTCCAGAATCGAACTGGCGCAAAGACGCCGCCCCCTTCAAGGAAACCATCCGCCAGTTACGCGCCTACTTTGCCGGTGAGCTAAAAGACTTCGACCTGCCGCTCTCCCTCATTGGCACGGATTTTCAGCGTCGCGTCTGGCAAATGCTTCAGACAATTCCTTACGGCGAGACCACTTCCTATGGCCAGCTGGCGCGCCGGCTTGGAAATCCAAACGCCTCGAGAGCCGTGGGCTTGGCCAACGGATCGAATCCGATTCCCATCATCGTTCCGTGCCATCGCGTCATCGGCAGCAATGGCAGCCTGGTCGGTTATGGCGGCGGCCTTTCAAATAAAAAGGCCCTGCTCGCTCTCGAAAGCCGGCAGCGCCGTTTGCCTGTTTCCGAAATCGACCTTTCCCTCACAAGCAAGTGAATTTCGGTTCCTCCAATGAACGTAATCAACGCTTCTAGATCGCATCAGGTTGCAACGCGTGCGTCGGGCGCACTTCCGGCTATTTTCTCTGCTGGTTTGTTGGCGGGAGTGCTTGATATCACGGCCGCCTTCGTTACTTGGGTTCCGCAAGGCGTTCCGCCGGTGAGAATCCTCCAGGGAATTGCGAGCGGGCTTCTCGGTCCGCAAGCGTTCAAGGAAGGGATGCCGACCGCCCTTCTGGGCGGAGCGTTGCATTTTCTGATTGCGTTGTCAGCAGCTGCGGTTTTTTATGCGGCTAGCCGGAAAATCGATTTCATGACGCGCCGCCCCAATCTCTCCGGCGTGCTCTACGGCGTTTGCGTCTATCTCGTGATGTACTGGATCGTGATGCCGCTTTCGAGATTCCACCCGGCACAAACGATCCCGCGGTCCATGATCGCTGTCGCCACCCACATGATCTGCGTGGGTCTGCCGATTTCTTTGATGGTGCGCCGGTATTCGGCGCCGCGCTAGCTACGCTGTTTTGCCGAAGCGGCTCAACGTCCGGTGCCGCACTTTGCCAAACGTACGATTCAAGAAATGGCTGCGCGTCAAAAACGGCAGCACCGGAGATCGCCGCTTTTCCACCCGGCTTCGGGCCCGCACCAACCGCGCGTCATTTCCAAAACGTGCCAATGCCACGTCGATCGTGTCCAGCGCCTTCTCCCGTCGCCCCGAGAGCGCGTATACTTCCGCCAGATTCAAATGAAATTGGCATTCGTTACGCCGCAATTGCACCGCGATCTCGCACAGCTCTGTCGCTCGATCCCAGCGGCGCTCCGCGCGCGCCACCGACAAGCCTAGAAACGAAATATAGAAAGGATTGTGTTTTTCGGATTCAAACGCCGTTCGCATGTGTACGAGGGCTTTCTGGGGATAACCGTGTTTCAGCGCCTTTAAACCTTGTCGAAACTCGCCGACCAGGTCTACTCCGGCTTTCACCATGGCACTCTCCGCTGTCAATCCGAGGTTCCTCGGAGATTTCAGATCCAAACGTCCAGGGCGGGTAGGACACTCTACAAGTACTAAAAACCAAAAATCTACTGTCCTAAAGGACAGTTTTTGAATTTTTGCCAACGAATTTAACCTTTGGACTTACCTCGGAAGATTTCGCGCCCTGCCTTAGCCCTTAAGGACAGACTGGCACAAAGTACTATTGGAGACTCCTCGGCATTCCGCAAAAATGGAGCCGTCAGCTAATTTCTTGTGAATCCGGCATGCCGCTACTTGGGCGCCGGACTTGGGGCACAGGATGAAGGCTCGAACCCTTGCGTTTCTGATTCTCGTTGCCGGCGCAACGTCCGCGCGCGCCGAAGCCGTCAGCTATGCGGTCTGCGGCACCTACGACGCTTACGTTCTGATTTACAAGACCACCGAGCGATTTGAGGAACTCGGCAAGCTGCGCTGCAGCGAAAGAGTCGAGATTCTGAACCAGAAGGGCGCCTTCGCTCAGATTCGAACCCAGGATGGACGGCTCGGCTGGGTGCGTTTCGCCGATCTGGCCGAAGCGCCACCGCCGCGGCAACATGTATATACGTTCGGCCTGACGGAAGATCCCAAGCCCGTTGAGCCCAGCACACCTCTGCCGCCGGCTTCTGCGCTGACCACCGATGATATTCTGGCCATGCACGCCATGCATCCAGGCTCGGATTTCCTGCTGAAGAAAATTTCATCGAATCCTTGCGCTTTCGATATGACGCCTCCTTCGATTCAACGGCTTCGCGCCGCTGGCGTCTCCGACAAAGTGGTCCTTGCGATGCTGCAGGCGCCGGTCGCAACCGGTTTGCCGGCACAAAAGATTCCTGAGGGAGTCGACGTCAAGATTCCAGACGGCACGGCCTTCGAGGTGGAGCTGAAGGGCAATGTTTCCTCGGAAGAATTGCAGGAAGGAACGATCGTTGAAATGGAAGCCGCTGAGGATCTCGTCGTGGACGGCGTTCCAATCGTGGTGCGCGGCTCGGAAGCCCGCGCTCGCGTTCTCGCAGTGCGGCCGGTCGGTGCCCATGGCGGCTCAGGAGTTGTGGCCTGGTTTATGCAGGACATCGTGGCCACCAACGGCGAACGTATCCCGCTGAACTTCGCGGTGAAACAACCGGACAACGAGCACACAAAAAACTTTGAAGGCTATCCGTATTTCCTCACCGGATTTCACAAAGATACTCCGGCCATCAAGGCCAGCGACAGGCGCTTCCGCGTCGTGGTCCATGGCGATACGATCTTGACTGTCAATCAATCGCTGACGGCTGCCGCCGTGCCAAAACGGAAGACACAATCAATTCGCCACGTCGCCGCTCAGCAGCCAGCCCCTGCGCCGCAGCCAGAATCACCCGCGGCTCAGCCAGCATCGGCACCCGACGAAGCAAGACCTTAAGAATTTGAATTCACTCGTATCGCAGCGCGACGAGCGGGTCCGTTCGCATGGCGCGCCGCGCCGGAATGTAACAAGCCAAAGCGGCAACCGAGACGAGCAGCACAGTAGCAACTGCGTATGCGATGGGGTCGACCGCCGCTGTATTCACCAGCAGGTTCGCCACAATCCGCGCAGCCGCTAAGGCAATCGCCAGGCCGGCGGCCAGTCCAATCACCACAAGCTTCAGACCTTGCACCATCACGAGACCGAGAATATTTTCGCGCTGCGCTCCCAGGGCCATTCGAATTCCAATCTCGTGAATCCGCTGGTTCACTGCGTAGGAAATCACTCCATACACGCCCACAACCGCCAACAATAATCCCAATCCCCCGAGCGCGCCTGCAAATTGAGCGGCAAGGCGCATCAACATGAAGCCGTTACCACCCTGAAGAGCATCGTGCATGGTCATTACGTCAAACACCGGCAGATCGGGTGCGAGCGAATGCACCTGGTCTTCGATCGCTCGCGTGAGCGTGACTGAAGAGACAGAGGTGCGCACGTGCAGCACCCGAACTGACGAATAATCCTGCGTCAGCGGCACATAAAAGTATGGACGCGGATCCTCGGCGATGAAGTTGTACTTCCCGTCGCGCGCCACTCCGACCACTTCCACTTCTGGCGCCTGGCTCGAACCGTAACGGAAATGATGGCCGATGGGATCCTGTCCGGGCCAGAATTGTCGGGCCATCGTCTCGTTAATTACGGCTACACGTGGTGAGCCGCTCTGGTCATGCTCGTCTATCGCTCTTCCTTTCAGAATCGATATTCCCATCGTGGCGAAATAGGCAGAGTCAATTTTGTTATGGGGAAACCGAGGCAGGTCGCTTTCCGGGATTCCCTCCTGGCCCTCCTTCCGCACTTCATTCCATTGGCTGTAATAACCCATGGGCACCGAGTAAGCGAAGCTCGCCGATTCCACTCCCGGAAGCGCGCGAATCCGCTCGCCAAGCTGCCGATAAAAACTTTGTCCGCGAGGTTCGTCTAATCCGAGCTGTTGAACGTCCATCGTGAGATTCAGGACGTGATCGGGATTGAGTCCGATATCCAGCTTCTGGGCGTGTTCCAGGCTCCCCAGGAAAAGTGCCGCAATAATCAGCACAACTAAGGACCCCGCGGCTTGCGCAATCACCAGCGCATTCCGAATCCGCGTGTGGCCGGCGCCGCCGGTAAGCGACCGCCCGCTCTCGCGCAAGATTTCGTTCAGGTCCAACCTCGAGGCTCGCCAGGCCGGCACAAGCCCTGCCAGCAATCCAGCCACGATGGCAATCGACGCCACATAGGCAAACATCCGCCAATCGAACGGGAGGTCGGTGCGTAACGGAAAGTCACCGGGAAGACGAATGGCTTCAATCCATCTCATCAGATAAAGACCCAGCGCAGCGCCGCCCAGTCCGCCAAAAATAGAGATCAGTACGCTCTCGCTGAGCAATTGGCGGAACATGCGGCCGCGCCCAGCGCCAAGCGCTGCGCGAATCGCCATTTCTTTCGAGCGCACGGAAGCGCGGGAGAGAAGGAGATTCGTGACGTTGACGCAGGTAACGAGCAGAATCAGGCCGACGAGCCCGAGAAAAACCGTGGCAATCATGGGCCATGCGGCTGCGCTCCCCGCTTCAGGACGCGCCAGCTTTTCCGAGATCACGTCCATCTGGATGCCCTTGTTCGTGTCCGGATATTCGGCACCGAGCCGGTCAGCAATTATTTGGAGTGAAGTGCGTGCCTGCGGGATCGTAACGCCCGGCTTCAAATGTCCAAGCGCGCGCATCTGGCGCTCGTCGCGCCCATGGAGAATTCTCTGGGATTCCGGGCTATCGGTGATTGAAGCCAGCGGCGCGTACGCGTTGGATTCGACGATGAAGAAGGTTCCGTGAAATTCCTTCGGCGTCACACCGACGATCGTCACCGGATGGCCGTCGAGGTCAACGGTCTTGCCGATCACGCCGGGATCGCCGTTGAAGCGCCGCATCCAGTACGCATAGCCAAGAACAAGAATTGGATCCTTTCCCGGCGTCTGGCCTTCCGAAGGAAGGAAAACGCGGCCCAGCAAAGCCTGGATTCCAAGTGACGTGAAATAATTTCCCTCGACATACGTGACGAGCACGCGTTCGCTGCGGTGATCCGCACTGAGTCCGGCGAACTGAATCAAGTAAGCGGTCATGTCTGACAGAATATTGTTCTGCGCCTCGAGGTCTTTGAAATCCAGCTGTGAAATCTCATGAGGGTCTTGGTCTTTCGTGTCGTGGCAGGCGACAACAACGAGGCGGTTCGGATCCCGCACGGGCAACGGCGAGAACAAGAAGGAATTGATGACGCTGAAGACGGCGGTGTTCGCACCGATGCCGGCAGCAAGAGTGAGTACGGCGACGGCCGTGAAGCCGGGACTCTTCGCAAGCATGCGGAGTCCGTAGCGGACGTCCTGCCACAAATTTTTCATTGGTGCACCTCGGACGATGACAGAGGTACGCAAAGCGGTCGCGAAATGTTCAGTTTGCGACCCGGTAAAAACTAGCTGCCGAAGAAATTACGCGCGAGGAAGAGAACGTTGGCGGGGCGCTCGGCGAGGCGGCGCATGAACCACGGATACCAGAACGTGCCGTAGGAAATCAGGACGGCGGAGCGATAGCCCTCTTGCGCAAGACGCAATTGCTCGGCACGCTGGATGCCGTAGAGCATTTGAAATTCGAGGCGATTCTTCGGGACTCCTTGCGCAGCAGCCCAATCGATGAGACTCGCGATCAACGCGCGATCGTGCGTAGCGATCGCGGCGCGCACGCCCGCCCGGCGAGCTTCTGGGCTCAGCAACCTCTTGGCAAGTTCCATGTAGCTCGCATCGACATCGTTCTTGCGCGGATACGCAATTTCAGCCGGCTCATTGTATGCGCCCTTTACCAAACGAACAGCCGCGCCGATTGCAATCAGCGAATCCAAATCTTTCTGCGTTCGATACAAATACGCCTGAACGCAAACGCCCACGCTCGCATAGGCTTTGCGCGCGCGCAGATAAATTTCCAACGTGGCGTCCACGTAGGGGCTTTGCTCCATGTCGATCCAGAGCGTTTTGTCCGGCGGTGTGGCTTCGATGAGCCTCGCGAGATTGGCGTAACAAAATTCGTGATCCAGATCGAGGCCAAGCTGCGTAAGCTTCACGGAAACTTCGGTTGGCAAATTAGCCGCACTGATGCGTTGCAGAACGTCGAGATAGTGATTGGTGACCGACTCCGCCTCGGCGCGGCTCTCAATGTTTTCGCCGAGTTGCGTGACGAGGGTAGCGATGCGCTTTTCTGCCAGTTGGCGCGCTGCCGCGAGAGCGTCGTCAATCGTTTCACCCGGCATGAAGCGGGTGACGGTGCGGCGCAAGAATCCGTAACGCGGCGCGTTTTTGCGCATCCACGGGTTCGCGGAGGCCTTCAAGATCGCGGTGCGCATCAGGCTCATTTAACTTGCCGTCTCTCGCTGGAATTTCATTGGCACTGAGATTCTATTCACCCGAACTAAGGGCTTTCAAGAAGCGGTAGTAGAAATCAACGCCGGCATAGAACGATGCCACTCGTATGCGTTCATCCTTACCATGTGAGCGGTCGTCTTCGACATCTGTAAAAACGCCGACAATTCCATAGGCAGGAATCCCACGGGCGCGAAGGATCGAGTTGTCGCTCGCTCCCGGGTCCATTTGCGGCACCACGGGAACCCCCGGCCATAATCCCGCGCTTACTTTTTCCAGCGGGTCCATCACGTCCGGACGCAATGGCGAGGGTTTGGTGGCTTCCGATCCAGCTCCGCGTGAAACAATTGGAATAACGGAAATATTCGGATCTTTCAGTGCTTCCACCAAAGCAGACCTCGTCTCGTCGGCCGTGTGACCAGGCAGGATGCGGCAGTTGACGTTGGCTGTCGCAAAGCCTGGCAACGCGTTTCTCGCGTGGCCACCTTGGAGCATCGTCGCCAC
>Ga0209525_1000055_pt1 | contig 42334 bp, 47 predicted proteins | sample JacPin_JW_Ref_O1_FD_187958 | JGI IMG/M metagenome (GOLD analysis project Ga0209525, IMG submission 187958) | Forest soil microbial communities from Algoma, Ontario, Canada - Jack Pine, Ontario site 1_JW_Ref_O1 (SPAdes) (version 2) | ecosystem: Environmental > Terrestrial > Soil > Boreal... | reverse complement strand
AGACTCGTGATAGCCCGACAAATGATAATCAAGCGACGCGTAGCCCCGCGAAACGCTCTTCAACCGGTCGTAGAAATCGAGCACGATTTCATTCAGCGGCATCTCGTACGTCAGCATGATCCGCGTCGGCGAAAGATATTCGAATTTCTTTTGCACGCCGCGCTTTTCCTCGCATAACGCCAGCACGCCGCCCACAGATTCTTCTGACGTGATGATCATCGACGTTAGCATCGGCTCTTCGATTTTCTGAATCGAGCCCGGCGGCGGAAATTTCGTGGGGTTGTCCACCTCGACCACTTCTCCCGCTGTATTCGTGATGCGGTATTGCACGCTCGGCGCCGTGGTGATCAGTTCGATGTTGAATTCGCGCTCGAGCCGCTCTTGCACGATTTCCATGTGCAGAAGCCCAAGAAAACCGCAGCGGAATCCAAAACCCAGCGCCACCGAATTTTCCGGTTCGTAGAAAAACGCCGCATCATTCAGCTGCAATTTTCCCAGCGCATCGCGCAGCACTTCGTAGTCGCTCGCGTTCACCGGATACATCCCCGCGAACACCATCGGCTTGATTGCTTCGAAACCGGGCAGCGCCGGCGCAGGGCGGTCTGCTTCCACCACCGTATCGCCGACGCGCGCGTCGGCCACGCGTTTGATATTCGCGATGATGAAGCCCACGTCTCCCGCGGAAAGCTCATCAAGCACGATAGGCTTTGGTGTGAGCACTCCGAGATCCTCCACTTCATACACTTCGTTATTCGCGCAGAGCCGAATTTTCATGTGCTTCGTGATCCGCCCTTCCATCACGCGCACCAGCACCACGGCGCCACGATACGAATCAAACCAGGAATCAAAAATCAGCGCCTGCAGCGGATTTTCCACCGAGCCTTTTGGCGGCGGCACGTGGCGCACAATTTCTTCCAGCACTTCATCGACGCCGATTCCACTCTTCGCGCTGATCAGCTGCGCCTCATCCGCCGGAATTGCCAGCACATTTTCGATTTGCTCTTTTACGTGATCCGGGCGCGCCGCAGGCAAATCAATTTTGTTGATCACCGGAACAATCGTGAGATTGTGTCGCGACGCCAAAAACGCATTCGCCACCGTCTGCGCTTCCACGCCCTGGCTCGCGTCCACCACAAGCAGCGCCCCTTCGCACGCCGAAAGCGCCCGCGAAACTTCGTAGGAAAAATCCACGTGCCCCGGCGTATCGATCAGATTCAACCGGTACTCGTGCCCATCACGCGCCGTGTAATGCAGGCGAATGCTTTTCGCTTTGATCGTGATGCCGCGTTCGCGTTCCAGGTCCATCGAATCGAGCACCTGCGCGGTCATTTCGCGCTGACTCAACGCACCGGTCAGCTCCAGCAACCGGTCGGCCAGCGTCGATTTCCCGTGGTCGATGTGCGCGATGATGCAGAAATTCCGGATGTACTGCGGGTCCATTGTCTGTATTTGCTCGGGTTCTCTCTGAGGCTGTGGTTCGCCGAAGGGCGCGCCGCAAAACGCGCCCGCGGCACACGCGCGTTCGAGCCGCGCCTCTCAAACTATCGAGTGTGCCACAGTTTACAGCATCGGGCCAGCGGAGTCAGACGCGCGTACGCGCATGCAACGCGCGACCAAGAACAAGATTCGCGAACTCTGGAATTTCGAGATGGAACGCGTCAGGCCATCTTCGTGACAACGCGCCGCGCCGCGAGCGAAAGCATCAGCCGTGTGGTACCGCTGAAAAGAATGCTCAGCCCCACCAGCGTGCCAATCACCCATTCCGTGCTCGAAGGCCACGTCTTCCAAACGAGACCGCCGAGAATGAGCGTCACGATTCCGTCCAGCAGAAACCACACCGCGCCCGGACCTGAGCGGTGCTGGAAGAAAAGAATGATTTCCATCACGCCTTCAATCAGCAGGTAATACGCGAGCACCAGCGTCAGCGTCGCCAGCCCGCGCGCTGGATGCTCCAGCAAATAGAATCCGATCACCCCATACAGAATTCCCACTAGCACTTTCCAGATCACGCCGCCCGTGCCTCGCGTTGACCATGCATACACAAAATGCGCCGCGGCCGCAAAGATCAGCATCCAGCCCACAAAAATATTCACTGCGATGCCTGCTTCGAGCGGCAGCAGAATCGCAAGGAGCCCGGCGACGATCATCAGCACGCTGATCGCAATCGACCACCCGGTCACTTTTTTAGCCACATCTCCAACGGTCGCGTCGCTCATGTTTCACCTCGAAGTGAGATTCCGCCACGCGGAACAATTGCTTGGGTCGGAGGCCGAGACGTCAGGAAAGAAGAAAGAGATATACACTTCGCGCCGGTTGCCTGCAATCCTTTTCGCTCTCGCAGAGAGTCGCGGCCCGCTGGGTGGCGACCGGCAAGCTTCGCGCCTTTCCTCCGCTGCGATACACTGGCCATGCAATTCAATCGCGAATGATTCGGGAGACCTCATGACATACGATTCGCATCAACGCGCAGCCGAGTTTCACATGCTCGCAGCGCACGCGCATCAAGCCGCCGCCGCGCACCACGGCAAAGAAGATCACCTCACAGCCCACGAGCAGTCACGACAAGCGATGGAATATGCTTCGAAAGCCTTCGAGTTCTCAAAGCAGGCTCATGACGAATCGTCGGTAATTTTCAAGAAGCACGAAAAGAAGGCTTAAAGCAATTCGTTGCCGCCGCAGACCGCGCTAGGGTGCGGCCGAGTTCACCCATTTCTCGCGCGTCAGCCGATACAACACATGCCTGTGTAGCGGATCAGCAACGGGCAATCTAGGATGGTCAAAATTTTCAGTCGCGTCGTGCGTCATCCCCAGCTTCGCCATCACGCGCCGCGAACGTTCATTCCGAATCGTCGTGAGCGAAACTAACTCCGGAAGCCCGAGTTCTTCGAATGCACAACGCACAATTTCGCGGGCGCCTTCCGTGGCGAGTCCCGCGCCCCAGTATTCGGCCGCGAGTCTCCATCCAATCTCGACGCACGGAGTGAATGCAGCCTCAAAGGTTGGCATAGCCAGCCCGATGAATCCGATAAACTCGCTGCCCTCAGCCAGTTCCGCCGCGCACAATCCGAATCCATGCGTCCGGAAGTGCGCTTCGATTCGGTCAGCCACTTCGTCGCTCTGCTCCCGCGATATTGGCTCGCCCAAATATTCCATCACGCGCGGATCGGCGTTCATACGCGCGAACGGCTCCCGGTCTGCCCCGTTCCATTCCCTCAAGATCAGCCGCTTGGTTTTTAGGGTCAGCATTTCGATTCTCGAAGAATGTTTACGTGCGGTCAGGTGCGCGGCACAAACAATCGCGTGTCTTCACCTGATCCCGGCATGCGGATCATTTTCTCAAACTGCAAACCAATCTTTTCCAGCACGCGAATCGATGCTTCATTGTCCGGCGAAGTAATTGCCACGATCCTTTTCAATCCCAGCGAGTTTCGTCCATACTCCATCACCGCTGCAGCCGCTTCGTAAGCGAAGCCTTGTCGTCGGAATCTTTCAAGAAACGCAAAGCCGATATCCACATCCTCGAGCGAATCGCGCTTCAGCAATCCGCAAATTCCGATCGCCGCGCCCGTTTCCTTGAGCACTACTACATACAGTCCAAACCCGAACTTCGCATAACTCGCCACCGGCCCGCTTAAAATATAATCTCGCGCGTCGTCAAGCGTCCGCACTCCCTTGTCGCCAATATTCCGAATAAACGCCGGCTCATTTACCAGTTCGAAGATAAACTCAGCATCTTCGACCCTCATCTGCCGCAACATCAGCCGCTCGGTCTCGAGAATCTTCACGCGCACCCATCCCCGCAAAACGCGCCTTAGCGAAGTGATTGTCTCAAATTTCGAGACTTCGATGAGAGAGGCCATACTCCAAGCTATCGGGGACACTCGGTAACTATAGCGAAGTAATACTGAAGAAATTACGCCGGCTGCACGGACGGTTGAATGCGCGGCGCCTGCGATAAACCCCAGAAATCGTCGCGATCCAGCAGCTCGACGCCAATCTCGCGCCAACCTTCCGAATTATAGCGGCAGTAGACAACGCGCGCTTGCACCCGGTTCGCGCGATCTCGCCGCGATAAGACCAGCGCCCCACCCGTCTCCACAGGATGGCGGCACACGAGCGACGCGCCGTGCTGGCTAACCGTGATCGTCCACGTCTCTTCTTCCCACGTGCGCCCGGAATCCTCGCGGCGCAGAAAAATAGGCACAGAAGAACTCAGGCGCGGGCTGCGACGAAGCCGCTGTCCCGACTGCGACACGCGGCGAAGAAATCCCTCGAGACTGCTCTTCGTCGATCCGTCGGTCAGGCTATCATCCTGAATGAAACGGCTAGCCTGCTCAGCACATGCTGAAATGAAATTCTTGAACGCCAGCGTGGCTGCCTCGTCGTAGAGGCCGTTCTTCAGCCGCTCGCCTCGCGATTCGATCTCTTGTATGCAGACCGGAATAAAATGCCGCACGCACAGCGGCCTGCTGCGCAGCGCGATAGCCGCACTCTCGTCACACGACGTCATGCCGCAAGCCGCGCTCTCTTCGATGAGGCGAACTTCAGAAGGTGCTTCGATCAGATTTTCCATAGCCACGTCCCAAGAGCGGCCCGCCTGGCTGCCCTATTCTTTAGACAATTTCCCGATGCCCTTCGCCAATTCCGAAATCGCACCGCTCACAAATTCCAGATGCTCGCGGCTCTGCTTCTTCATTTCACCTGTAAACTGCCGTGACGCTTCCGCCGCCTGATCGCCCACTTCTCTCACCACCGATTCTGAAACCCCGTTCAGCTGTTCGCGAAGCTGCGCCTGCGCGCGCTCCTGATGCTGCTGCGAAGTTATACGCAAATTGTTGAGCGCCAGATCCGTGGCCGCCATTCCGGCGCGTTCCATCTCTTGTCGTGCGGCTTCGATTCGCGATCGCAGCACCGTTTCGAACTGCTTGTCGAACTTCGCGCACTCCTCTCCCATTCTCACCTTGGTCGCTTCCAACGATTGCCCGATCAGTTTTTCGATTTCCTCTTTGCGCCGGGTGAGTTCCGCCGCGGCCTTCCGAGTCTCTTCCACCACCGGCGCCACCTGTTCTTTCAACCGCGCGACGATTCGATCCACTCCATCCTTCCGCGAGGCTTCGAGCACGCTCTCCACTTTTTGCAGCGAGTTGGCGGCCAGGTTGCGCGAAAGCTCTTCCACTTCCTGCCGCCGCACTTCGATCTGTTGCAACGATGTGGCTAGATCCAGCTCCACCTTTTTCATCCACTGCGCGTGCATCTTCTGCGCCGTGTCTTGACCCGAAATTTTCATCTGCTTCAGAGCCTGCTCGATCCATGGCCCGGCTTCCGCTGCAGTCGTCTCGGCGAGAATGTCTTTTGCTTCTAGCCGAAGCTTGCTGTGAATGTCGTCCAGCATCGCAGTCGTTTTTTCGCGCACCGCTGCGGTGGCCACTTCACCCAGCATCGCCTCCATCTGCTGCTGGAAGTCGCCCATCAATTGGCCCACCGGGCGCGTCGCCGATGCGATTGTTTGTCGCACGCCGCTTTCGGTCCCACTCGACCCGACCGCGCGATTCTCGCCAGAGGAAGGTGCTTTTTCCCTGACGACTGCCGCTGGTGCAACCGGTTCCAGCCGCGGCACTGCAAACGGTTTCGATTTCGAGGTGTCGATCTCAATCGTTCGCGGACCGCAGAACGGCAACCAATCCTTCGGAGGTGTTGCGATTCCCCACACGTTACCCGGATCCTCAAGTTCGACGGCCGTCTCAAACACGCCGCCTTGCAGACCCGCAACCCACTTCACGCGGCCGCGCGCCGATACCGGTTTTGTATCCGCCTTACCGTTCTTCATCTCGAGAATCACCAGCGCATTCGATAGCACCTGGTGCTTGGAAAAATATTTGCAGCCGTGCGCGCTCACGCTGACCGTGGAAACCTCCTCGCTATACGGCCCGCGGTAAGAGTCCACACCTTCCACTCGCATAAGGACAGCTTCGCTCAAGCGCGTGCTGCGCCGCGCCGGCCGGTTCGCCGAGCTGACAATCGGACTGTTCGACATAAGTGCCTCGATAGGGCCTGTAGAAGGCCTTGTTGTATGGCTGGACAACTACGATAGACCGCCAATCGCCGGGAGCGATGGTCAAACTGCCGCCGAATTCCTCAATCAGTTACTACGAAGGGGAGGCGATACCTTTGAGACCGGTTAACCGCCTTGTACGGTTGAGCCGCGGAATAAAAAGCCTCGCAGAAAACCGCTTTGTCGGTCGCCTTCAGGGGCGACACAAAAGGAGTTGAGCAGCAGGGCGAGTTCCTGCAATGAATCACTCGCGTATATCGAAGCGCACGATCAGGCCATCCTCAATCCGAAAGATATGGCCTACCATCCTGTCGATTACCACATTGCCCTGGAGGTTGCGCACGGTCTGATGAACCTCCACCTCCGTAGCTCCGCCCGCGCCAGACGAGAATCGGGTCGGTTGCACACGTGGGTCGATAATTGCCCATTGCCGCGTCCAATAATTGCGAACGCCGTCGCGTCCGTAGACGTATCCTCCGTCCATTCCGTTTGCCCACACCACTTCCGGATGCATCTTCGCCAGCACCGCTTCCATGTCGCGGGCGTTAAAACCATTGTAAAGATGCATCAGGAGCTCTTCGTCAGGCGACATTTGCGCACTCTATGACTCGGACGCCGCGCGGCAAGCGATCGCCGCCTTTCTATTGCTGATCCTTCAACTTAAGCCTGCTCTTATTCTCCTCCAGAAACGCCCGCAAATCCGCCGCAGCATCCAGCAGCCGGATCCACTGCTCGTAATAAAGCGTCACAGGAAAGCGCCCCAGGCCGTAGACGCTCACTCCGCCCTTCTCGCCCACTTTGAAATCAATTACACCGCGTTTGCGCGACCCGGTTTGCTTCTCAAGTTCCGCAATTCGGGCCATCAACTCTTCTTTCGTCGGTTCAGCCATCGCTGCCTCGCCCCCTGGGTCTTTTTCGGGTAAAGTCTTCCGTGCGTCGATGATACCAGTCATGATACCAGCCATTTCGCCGAATCGCAGCCGTACCACCCCCGCGAACATCCGGCAAAGTCACGGATTGCCTGCGGCAACCTCTTATCGTAGGCTGTAGCGGATTTTGAGCCCGCCGGGGGCGTGACGGCGGGGGCGCCACCATCCTAAGATTCTAAAGTGCGGATAAACGACAGGGAACCGGCGGTGCCTGCGCCGCCTTCCCTGAAAGCCATGTTCGAACCGACGCCTCAAGAGCCCACTCAGGTTCCCAAGATTCTTGGGTACGGCCTTGCCATCGCCTGCCTGATCTGGGTTTTACACGATTTCCACATCATGAAGGCCCTCCGCGATCTCTCTCGCGTGGACTACAAGTGGGTTCTTCTCGGCATGGGTTTTGACGTCCTCAGCTATATCGTGCAGGCGGCTCGTTGGAAATTTCTCCTCGCCCCATTCGGTAAAGTCCGGCTCACGAAAGCCATCCGCGCAGTCTATGCCGGCCTGTTTGCCAACCTGGTTTTTCCATTGCGGCCCGGCGAACTCCTGCGCAGCTACCTTCTTTCCAACTCCGAGGGCATCAGTATCGGGCGCGTGCTCGGCTCGGTGGGTGTCGAACGCCTGGTGGATCTCGTGATTGCGGTGGCTTCGCTCGCGGTAGCTTCTCTGATGGTTGATTTGCAGGCGTTTAGGAAAGTCGTGTACACCCTGGCGATCATCACCCTCGTTCTCCTTGGTATGGTCGTGGCGCTTATTTTTTACCTCGAAGTGAAGCTGGGCGACAGGCAATCTTTCGAAGGCAGAAAGGCGCGCTTGCCCGGAAAATTCATGAGCGCGCTGGTAGATCTGCACGCGATGGGAACCTCTCCCAGCTTTTATCCCGCGATTCTCTTTTCATTGCTCATGCCAGCCTGCCAGGTGGGTGGTCTGTGGGCCGTGATGCAGGGATACAAACTGCATCTGCCCTTCTTCGCGGCGGTTGTAGTGCTGCTCGTCATCAACCTCGGCGTCTCGCTTCCCAACGCTCCCGCGAATATCGGCGCGTGGCAATTTTTCTGCGTTCTCGGCTTGGGCTGGTTTGACATCGAAAAATCCAGCGCCACGGGCTTCTCCATTTTCGCCTTCCTCGCCCTCAACATCCCATTCGTCTTCCTGGGATTCGCAGCCCTCGTGCGCAGCGGCCTCTCGCTAAAAGACATGCGCGAACGGGTTAGCCATCTCCCCAGCGAAGTCCATCCGTAGCCCAGCTCCCGGCCATCGCTGCTGCTGCCATTGCAACGCCCCCGCGATTTCCCGGTGAGGCCGCCTCATTCTCCGATGTATAGTTAAACTCCACCCGCGCGCCGGGTGAACCGCGGCGAAAGCCTCGGAGAGGGCGATTGGATGGACTCCCTCAGCCTGTCCCGATCGCCAGTGCGCGCAAAATCCCATGGCATTAGCGGACGTCAACAAACATTTCGAGAAAGCGCGGCGCCTCCTCGAGAAGAATAAGCTTCGCGAAGCCACCGTCGAATATCAGGCGGTCCTCGACGAAGTTCCCTCGAATCAGGAATCGATCCAGGCGCTCGCCGATATCTATACACGTCTCGGCGAACCCTCCCTCGCCGCCCAATATTACGGAACGCAGTTCGACCGCCTTGTGGAAACGGGAGACGCTTCAAAAGCCACCGCCATCTTCACCCGTTTCCTGCGCACATTCCCGCAGCCGCCCGACCGTCTGATGCAGTTTGGCACCTTGCTTCAAAAGCAGAATCGCACCGGCGAAGCCATCGAACAATTCGGCGCGGCCGCGCAGCTCTATCAACAGCAGGCCCGCGATATCGAAGCTCTCGCTTGCTACGAAAGCATCGCGCTTCTCGACCCGGAAAATCCCGGCCGCCATGTGATCCTCGGCGAATTAGCCGAACGCCTCGGCCATCGCGATCTCGCAACGCGCAGCTATCTTCGCGCCGGCCAACTCACGCAGGCCTCCGGCGGCCTCGATGAAGCCATCGAGTATTTCGACCGCGCCCACCAGCTCTCGCCCGACGATCGCACCGGCGCTCTCCTCTTCGCCGAAGCGCGCCTGCGCAAAGGCGACGCAGAGGGCTGCGTCGAGCTGCTCGATCCCATCGCCGCAAATGAAAAGGACACCGCGTTCCTGGCTCTCTTCGGCGAAGCGCTTCTCCGCACGAACCGCCTCGATCGCTCCCGTGAAATTTTTGAAGCCTACTACAAGCAAAAGCCCGAAGGCTTCTCAAAGCTCTTCGAACTGGCGGGCGCTTACATCCTGAATGGCGATGAAGCCAAAGCCGCCACCCTCCTCGTCCAAACGAAAGACGTAATGCGCAGCCACCGCCGCGAAACCGAACTCGTCGCCCACATGGACCAGATGGCGGCCCTGTATCCCATGTCGCTGCCTATCGCCGAAGTTGTCGCGCACCTCTACGAGGAGCTCAACCGCGAAACGAAATATTTCGACGCTCTCGTCCGCCTCTTCGACCTCTACCTCGAAGCAGGCCAAATCAAGCCCGCCTGCGATTCGCTCGACCGCCTCGTCGATATCGATCCCTACGACTACCGCAACCACGAACGTATCTCGCGCCTCGAAGGCAAGGCCGATCCCGTCTTTCTCCAAAATATTCTCGCCCGCGCCGCCAAGGCAGCCACCGTTTCCACTCGCACCGACGGCTTCACCGGCGCAGGCACCGATCAGGGCACCGGCGCTATCCCTATCACCGAAGAAGCTCGCGCCCAACAGGCCCTCGAAGATCTCAGCGTGCAGGTCGAAATCTTCCTTCAATATTCGCTGCAATCGAAAGCCGTCGAACGCCTCCAGCGCATCGCCGAACTTTTTCCCGGCGAAGAAGAAAAAAACGAGCGCCTCCGCTCACTCTACGATCGCGCCAACTGGTGGCCCAAAGGCGCGCCTCCCAAACCCGCTCCCAAGCCGGCGCCAACCGCACCAACGCCCCTCGTGATCCACATGCCGTCGTATCCCTCTCCTCCCCCAGCCGCAGTCAACCCTTCCGCCCCGGCGGAAACGCACCGCGATCTCGCCGCCATCGCCGAAATCAATCGCCTGATGTACCGCCAATCCACGCCGCGCGAAGTGCTCACTTCCACCGCGACGGAAACCGGCAAGCATCTCGGCGTCTCGCGCTGCCTGGTCACCATCGGCGGTTCCAGTGACTCTCATTTGACCGCTGAATACGCGGCCGCTGGATTTCAAACCGCAGGCGCGCAACGTATCAACGCCCTCGCGGATGTAATCTCGAAAATGTCTCCCGACGCGCTCGGTGGAATCGAGCTCAACGTTTCCACCAGCCCGCTGCTCCAAGATCTAGGTCTCACCTCCGCGCTCGGCGTCGTCCTCACCGACAAAGAAACCCAGCTTCCCGCCGGCTCTCTCATCGTCGGCACGTCGCAAATGCGCCGCTGGAAATCCAACGAAAGCTTCTTCCTGCAAGCCGTCGGCGATCAGCTCGTACTCTCCGTCAACCACACGCGCCTTCGCTCGCTCGTCCGCTCTCTCGCCGTTGCCGACGAACGCACCGGCCTCCTCAGCCGCGGCGCCTACGTGGATTGTTTGCTGATGGAATCGAATCGCGCCCGCTCGCAGGGCACTCCGCTTTCGCTCATCGTTCTTCACGTCGACCGCGGCGGCGAGCTTCTCCGCCAGCACGGTGACGCTGCCGTCGATCACTTCATCGAGCAGCTAGCCCGCGCCGTTTCCTCCGCCGTCCGCCAGACCGACGTCGCCGTGAAATACACCGCGTGGTCTCTCGTCTTCATCCTGCCCGACACAAATTTCGAAAACGCCAAAGCCCTCGCCGAAAAACTCCGCCACGTCGCCTCCACAGTCCACCCTTCCTGGGGTGCACAGGATTTGACCATCAGCGCCGTCGTAGCAGAATCCACCGCCCGCCCTGGCGATGAAACCGAAGACCGCGTCACCGAATGGATGAACCGCGCCGAGGCCGGCATCGACGACGCCCGCCAACTAGGCGGCAACACCTTAATCGAACTAGCCACCCCATAGTCCGGTTTTTGCCGTCGCCGTTCAGTAGCACAGGCATTCCTGCCTGTGCCCCAAGCCAAAAAGCAGCACAATCACAATTACTTGTCTCGTCCCCGCTAGCGTTCTTTCTAGTAGCGTAGGCTTCAGCCTGCGCCCACGTAACGCGGCAGCACAACCGCCAGTGCTCGGCGTCCGCACGCCGGCGCTCTTCGCCTCACGGTTTCAACCAATCGCGACAACCCGGCCGCGGATCATTTGGCATCGGCGCCACAGGAAAAGACTCCGCACTCACCGCCGCCATTCGACCCGCATCGCTCAAATCGTAAAGTTCCAGGCTCACAGACGTCATCGTCAACGACGGAAACTCCACCGACTCCTTCCTCACTCCAATCGTATTCAAATATTTTCGAACCGCCTCCCGCACCACGCGAAACGGTCGCGACGATGCCGACAGCACCCACAACCGCCGCACCCCTCGATAGCGATCCACATCACGGATGTATGCCCGTGAGTCATCCCGGCTGCAAACCCCGGTCGTCCAATCCTGCGGCTCTATCCCGTAACTCGGCCCATAAAAACTCATCCCGATACGCTGCAGCGGAAACACGTATACCTCATCGCCCGGCTGCCGATGATTCTGCAAATAACTCAGCAGTGCCCGCCAGTGCTCGATGTCGTAGGGCGGCGGCATTTCCCACATCGCCATTACAGGCGACGCTAAAAAAGCCAGTATCAAAGCCACCCCGAGCGCCGCCCCCAATAATGAATGAAGCGCGCTCGCCCGGCCTCGGATCCACTCCGCGCCAGCCGCCGCTGCGATCAACGCGCTCGGTACGAGCCACACAATTAGCCGCCCCCGAAATGGATACTGATGCGCCACCGCCGCCGCCATCGAAACCACAAACGGCCCAACAAGAAGCAGCGCCACCGGCCGCCTTCGCTGCCACAGCGCAACCACTCCCACAAGCGCCACCACCAGAAACACGCCCGGCCATCGATATCGCAGCAAAGTAGGATCGGAAAAAATCGAAGTCAAGCGCTCCCAAAACCACCCCGGCGCTTGCGTCACCTTCAGCGTCCGCGGAAAAAATCCGCCCGCCCAGAAATCATCCATGAACTCGCGCGTCGCCGGCGTCATGCTCCGCATTCCCGCAATCACAGCCGCCATCGCCCCCACAGCCCACAATGGAATCATGATCAGCAGCTCTCGCGCCGCTTTTCGGTCCCGCGAAATCAACCAATCCACCGCCAGCCCCAGTCCAATCCCCGCCATCACCAGCACAGCCGTCTGCGAGAACCACACAATCACCAGCCCCAGAGCTCCGGCGAGCAAAAGCCTTTTCGTCGTCGCCTCCTTCTCGCGCAAATCCAGCGCCAGAAGCAGGAGTCCAATAGCCGCGGCAATATCCACCGAGTACTGCTTCACGTCTCCGCCATACCGGATCAGCGGCACTCCAATCGCAAACAGAAACAGCGCCAAAGCGGGCCCCGCTCCCGTCAGCACCCGCGCCGCAAGCCGCCGGAAAAGAATCACGCTCAATATTCCGCATAGTAACGGAAATAGTCGCAGCGCCAGTTCACTAGGACCAAAGACCATCACCACAAGCCGTTCGATCAGCAGAAATCCTCGCGGCGCCACCTGATCCATCAAAAGTGGTTTGGTCAGAAGCTCTCTCAGCGGCATGCCCACAATGCTGCGCGTAAGCAGAATCTCGTCGAGGTAAAGCGACCGATTAAAGAAGTACTCCCACAATCGCAGCGCCACCCCCAGCAGAACCAACCCGTTCAATATCTGCGCTCGGCTCAAAATCTGCCCAGAGCGCACTCCGTACTTCGAGCCGGCACTGGCTCGTACGTGCCCCTTCGCAACTCGCTCGAATCCCGTCAACGCGTGAGACCCTCGTTCAAAAATTTGAAGACGTCGTCCTGCCATACTCCGAGTTAACCGCCGCCAGTCGCCGACCCCCGCACCGAAATCAAATAAACCGCCATCGCCAGTCCCACCAAAGCCAAAAACACCGCCACCAGCACCGCCTGCACCGACGGCCGCGCAACCACCACCTCTCCCCGGTTCAACGCCCGAATCAGCCGCACATAATTCCAAGCCGACGAAAGATACACAGCCACCCCGGCCAGTATCAGACCCGTTCCAAACCACACCGAAAGTCCATACGAATGCGCCGGCGTAACATGCTCCAGGTAGTCAAGCCTCTCCAGAAACAATCCAAATCGCCACCACAAACCCAAGTCCCAGCAGCGCCAACCCAGTCCGAATCCACGCCAAATATGTCCTCTCAGCCGCCAGCGAATCGCTCAAACTCCCCCGCTGCATCGTTTCAAGTTTCGCTTTCTCTGTTGGTGCTTCCATCATCTTCGTTCCCGTGCCGTCAGCTACCCACAATCAGCCATTCGCAGTAAGATCGTGATGGTCAGAAGGATACAGAAATGAAACTCTGCCGCCCAGCCTCGTTAGTTGTGGCCCTCGCATTTTGTTTTTTGCCCGCAGCACCAGCGCAAGTGAAAGACTCGCCTGAACAACCTGACACCGCCCCTAAGTCCGAACCAGCGCTCAAGCTGCTCAAGGCACCAATGGCGCCGTTTCCCGAAGAGGCCCTCAGGAAAAACATCGTAGGCAAAGTCGATCTGAGTCTCGTGGTCGACGCACAAGGTCACGTTTCGGACGCAAAAATAGTCAGTGGTCCTCCGGAGTTCTATCAAGCAGCTCTCGATAGCGTCAAACAGTGGCAATTCGAGCCGCCCGCTCACGTCCCCGCAGAAACAAAAGCATCAGTCGCTTTCGGCAACCCAAAACCTTGTCCGGCGCAGGTGGCCGCCATCGGTACCGTAATTCCTGACAGCTGGCTCACAAATGACAAAGGCACAGGTGTCGAAGTGCTACATGACCCCAATTGGAAATCGCCTCACTATCACTTCGAAGACATGCGGGCCGGCGCTGCGGGCATTATGGTGCTGTCTGTCACAGTAAACGCCAAAGGGAAAATAACAAGAGTTGAAGTCGTCCACTCGCTTTCGCCTCACCTCGACAAAGCGACAATCAAGACCGTGCGCACTTGGAGATTCAAACTGCGAGACGGTAGCCCGGGCAGCCTTCCCGACACTTTCCCGCTCCACATCAAATTCGAGCCGGATTGCGACATGGACCTATAACCGATGCGCCCGTCCCTTGTAGCGCCGGCATGCTGCCGGCTCTTTGTCCTGCACCCAATTGAACTTTGAAATCCGTCGATTGATCTCCGCCTAAGGCCCTGTCCCGCAACCTGTCTTAGCACCGTAGGCGCGACATATACCTAGCCCAGCGCGGAAGCGCTGGGAATCAAAGACGACGCAACGCGCCACCTCTTGCGCAGTCTCACCCGCGCAAGCTTTTAGTTTGTTGTCGCAGCCCGGCACTATCTTCGTCAGCGTTCGCTTTCGCCTTTGAAATTCGAAATTTTCAATTTGAAATTGCTCTTTTTCACCCCTAGCAACCTTTCCCTCATTCTCGCACTCCAACGATATAGCCAGTAGCAAAGCAGTTCGCAGTTGCTTCAAGCACTTAGTTCTTCGCTTGAGGCAGGTTCCATAGAAAATGTGAGTTTTTTAGAAAGTGAATCCGCAAAGCGGATCGGCGGTGTTCTTCCCGCCAAAAGGAGGTCGTTCACCATGCCACGACGAGTACCATCCTTCCCCATCAGATTCGAGCTCTTCAAGCCCACTCGCTTCAGCAAAGAAGAATCCGTAATGTATTTCGCTCACGAATGGGACGCCTACCAGAAATCCCTGCACCACGACGATCAGCCAGCCGCCACTCGCCCTAAGGCCGCCTCTCCTCCGACAACTACCGCCGCCCTCGCGCCGGATATCAATCATGCTACCGACCAGACCACCGCAACTCCGCCGATGCCTGCGCCATCCGCAATTTCGTCCGAACCCTCGCCATTGGCGTCGATTTCCCCAACGTCCTCGGTTACCTCTTCCGTCTCACGAACTTCCTCGATGTCCTCTACTTCCTCGCCTTCCTCTACGCCCTCGAGAACGCCTCCCGATTTCTCCCGCCACTCCCGTCGCTGCTGCATCTGCCTGCATCCTGATCGCGACGCAATCGAAGGCGACTTCATCCGCTGGCGCAGCCCCGAGCTAATCGCCAGAGAATACAAACTCGCGAATCGCACCTCGATCTACCGCCACGCCCATTGCACCGGCCTCTTCGCCTGGCGCCGCCGCGAACTCGGCCGCGTCCTCGAAGGCATGCTCGAAAACCATGAGCACATTCCACTCGAAGCCTCCGACGCCATCGTCCGCGCCGCCCGCGTCTACGCCCACCTCGACGAAAACGGCAACTGGTTCGAGCCTCCGCGCACCAATTTCGTTTTCACCAGTCCTGTAACTGCGCTCCTTCCCCTGGAAAGCTCTATGCCTACGAACTCAGGTCGGACGAAGCGACGAAGTAAGAAAAAAGCGCGCACTGGGGTCAAGTCTAATAGCAACATTCAAATCACAGGAAAAAGGTCAAGTAAATGAATACAAAGGAGAAAGCAAATTTCTAACCGCAACAAAATCGCCGTTTTCGGCAAGAGCGAGGCTCGCGCTTTTCTCCTCGCCTCGATGCGCGCGTCTCGCCCTTCGCCCGGCTTCCGGTTCTCTTGCCTCCTCGCCCCGCTTCCCTTACCCTACTACGGCGCAATCAGCACAAGATTGCGCAGTCACATCGCGAGCAGTTCTCGGAGGCAGTTGCATGGCAATTGAAAAAGTAGGAGTAGTCGGATGCGGCCTGATGGGCTCAGGCATCGCGCAAGTCGCAGCGCAAGCAGGCTGCCAGGTAACGGTGCGCGAAGTTTCGCAGCAGCTCCTCGATAAAGGGCTGCAGGGCATCGAGAAGAATCTCGCCCGTCTAGTCGAGAAGGGAACTCTCAGCGCCGCCGATCGCGATCAAGTTCGCGGCCGTCTGCGCGGCACCACAAACCTCGAAGATCTCAAAGACAGCGACGTAATCATCGAAGCGATCATCGAGCAGTTGCCCGCCAAGCGCGAGCTCTGGGGCGCTCTCGACAAAATCTGCCCGAAGCCCACAATTTTCGCGAGCAACACGTCGTCGCTCTCCATCACCGAGATGGCCACCTTCACCCAGCGCCCCGACCGCTTCGTCGGCATGCACTTCTTCAATCCTGTGCCAGTGATGAAGCTGGTCGAAGTGATTCGTACCATCGCCACCGATCCCAAAGTCTTCGATGAAATGGTCGCCTTCGGTCAGCGCCTCGGCAAGACGGTCGTGCGCACCTCCGATCGCACCGGCTTCATCGTGAATCGCTTGCTCGTCCCGTATCTGCTCGACGCGGTCCGCGCTCTCGAAGAGGGCGTCGGCTCTGTCGAAGACATCGACAACTCCATGAAAATCGGCTGCGGCTACCCGATGGGCCCGTTCACGCTGCTCGATTTCGTCGGCCTCGACACCACCTACTACATCTCCATCATCATGTTCGACGAATTCAAGGAACGGCGCTTCGCCTCGCCGCCGCTTCTGAAACGAATGGTCCTCGCAGGCTGGAACGGGCGCAAAGCCGGCCGAGGCTTCTACGATTACTCGGATCCCGCCAAGCCAAAGGCGATGCAGCTGACCTGAGCGAGAACGAAGAAACCAAAAGTGGCTGGAGCGAAAAAATAAAAATGGGCTACGAAAATCTACTCTACGACGTGAAAGACCAGATCGCCCGCGTCACGTTCAATCGCCCGAACGTGCTCAACGCGCTCAATCGCAAAACGGTCGAAGAACTTGACGATTGCCTCGCCGCCATCGAACGCGATGATTCGGTCCGCGTAAGCATTTTCACCGGCGCCGGCGAAAAAGCATTCGTCGCCGGAGCAGACATCAACGAGCTCTCCACGCGCACTCCGGTGACAGGTAAAGAATTCTCCGTCTTCGGCAATCGCGTGCTCCATCGCCTCGAAACCATGGGCAAGCCTTCCATTGCAGCAATCAACGGCTTCGCGCTCGGCGGTGGCTGCGAATTCGCGCTCGGCTGCACGATGCGCATCGCGAGCAAGAATGCAAAAATCGGCCAGCCGGAAACAAAACTCGGCCTGCTGCCCGGTTTCGGCGGCTCGCAGCGCCTGTCGCGACTCTGCGGCAAAGGCGTCGCGCACGAACTGATTCTCACCGGCGAAATGATTTCAGCTGACGAAGCGCTGCGAATCGGCCTGGTGAATCGCGTCGTGGAGCCAGCCGACCTTCTGCCCACCGCCGAAGCCATTGCAAAGAAAATCATCGCCAACGCGCCGCTCGCCGTGAAATACGCGATGGAAGCGATCGAGCACGGCATGGACATGACGCTCGAAGAAGGCCTGTTTCTCGAAGCAACGCTCTTCGGCGTCTGCTGCTCCACCGAAGACATGCGCGAAGGCACCCGCGCCTTCCTCGAAAAGCGGCCGGCAAAATTCCAGGGACGCTGACGCTGATGACGCCGATGAGGAACATACGAGATAAACGACGATGACGCTGAAACCACAAGTGACTCGGGGGCAGTTAAGCGCAGCGGGCCTGCGCATCGGAATCGTCGTCAGCCGGTTCAATAATTTCATCACCGACCGGCTCCTCGCCGGCGCGCTCGAAGCGCTCGAACAAGCCGGCGCCGACGAAAAACAAATCGAAATCGTCCACGTCCCCGGCTCGCTCGAAATTGCGCTCGCCGCAAAAAAACTCGCAGCCACAGGACGAGTCGATTCGATCATCTGCATCGGCTGCGTCCTGCGCGGCGAAACTTCGCACTACGACTATGTTTGCTCGGAAACCGCTCGCGGCATTCAGATCGCGCAACTCGACACCGGCGTGCCAATGTCGTTTTGCGTTCTCACCTGCGACACGCTCGAGCAAGCCATCGATCGCGCGGGCCTGAAATCCGGCAACAAGGGCTACGACGCCGGAATGGGCGCGGTGGAAATGGCGCAACTCTCGCGCAACCTGGCGTCTCAGTCTCCGCCAGCGGGCAAAATTTCAGGGAAGCCCGGCACCAAGCCGCGCCGCGGAAAGCGATGACTCTTCGGCGCAAGTCTCGCGAATTTGCGCTGCAGATGCTTTTCGAGTGGGACATGGCGCACCAAAAACCAAAACAAATCGAGCAACATTTTTGGAAACAGGCGCGCGCCGCGGATTCCACACGAAAATTTGCGGACCAACTTTTCGAAGGCGCGGTCGCGCAGGCAGCCGCAAATGACGCGCTGGTCGGGAAACTTTCGGAGAACTGGAAGTTCGAGCGCCTGGCCGCCGTGGACCGCAATATTCTGCGGCTGGCAATTTACGAATTCAAATCCGGCACAGCACCAGTGAAAGTGGTAATAGACGAAGCCCTCGAGCTCGCCAAGAAATTTTCCTCGGCAGAAGCCCCAGCATTTCTGAACGGAATCCTCGACGCAGCGCAGAAAAAATTAGAAGGCTGAGATCATGTCGAGCGCGGGGTTGAGACTGAGGCCAAGCGCGAGGCCAAGCTCACACCCAGTTCGGCGACTAGGCCCAAACTCAGGCCCGGAACTAAGCGTCGATGTGGCCTTCGAAAACGCGCACGGCCGAGCCGCTGACCTTCGGCACCAGGCGTCCGCGCGCAGAAGTGACCTCGACCTGAATTTCACTCGGCCGTCCCATCTCGACGCCTTGCAGGATCGTCAGTGTTTCGCCCGGCTTCAGCCGCTCGCGCTCGACAAGATAAGCGCCGAGCGAGCCGCCGGCGGAACCGGTGGCCGGATCTTCGATGAGCCCCCACGGCAGCATTCCGCGAGCGAAGGCTTTCCCTCGGCCGCCGAGCGCGAAACAGTAGGCCATCACGCCGTTGCGCGAGATCAATTGCGCGACCGCCCGCATGTTCATGTGAATCTTCGACAGGGTTTTTCTGTTGCGAATCGGGACCATCAAGTTAGAAATTCCGGTGGAAACAAATTCGGGCGGAAGCGTGGGATCGAGATCGGCTGTTTTCAGGCCGAGAGTTTCGGCAAGCGTGGCGCGATTCAATTTGGTCGCGACGAAGCGCGCTGGTTTTTGCGTCATGGTGACTCGCACAGGGCGGCCGTCGTGAAAACTAAATTCAACCGGCAAAATTCCCGCGCCGGTTTGCTGCATGATTTGGACGTGGCCTTCCGACGCTGGGACGACGCCGAGCTCGGCGAGCAAGAACCAAGTGCCGATCACAGGATGGCCGGCGAGTGGAAGTTCGCGCGTGGTGGTGAAGATGCGGAGACGGGCGAGCGCGCCGTTGTTCGTGGGACGTTGCACGAAAACCGTTTCCGCGAGATTCATCTCACGAGCGATGGCTTGCATTTTTGCCGGTGCAATGCCGTCACCGTCGGTGATTACGGCGAGCGGATTTCCGGCGTATTGCTTGGTGGTGAACACGTCGAGCGTGTAGAGACGGCGCTTCATGAGCTGAACTCTCCTCGGCCGCGATGACTGCGTTTCTAGAGCCGCTCCAGTTCTACCACTGTCCGCTCGTTGCGCACATTACCGGTGTTGAGGGTGGACTTGGGCTCGAACAGGACAATATGGACTTCGTCGTCGGCTTCGGGCATGTGCTCGACGCCTTTGGGCACGATGATGAATTCGCCCGGCGAGACGAACACGTCGCGATCGCGGAAGCGCATTTTCATGCGGCCTTTCACGACGAGAAACATCTCGTCTTCGCCGTCGTGGTGGTGCCAGACGAAGGCGCCTTTGAATTTCACGACCTTTACGTAGGAGTCGTTAATTTCGCCGACGATTTTCGGGCTCCAATGCTCTGTGACCTTGGAGAGTTTTTCATTCAGATTTACGACTTCCATCGAATTCTCCCTTTGCTGAAGAGATGGGCGCCCGCGAAAATCAGGAGGCGCGCGCGAGGAGCACGCTGCCGAGCAAACCGCGAAGCACGAGCACACCACCAGCGAGCGCGAGCAGAAGCGCTTCATAGCGCAGCGAAACAAGCGGGACGCCGAGGATGATCAGTCCGACGAGAATCAGCGAACCGCCGCGAATCGCGGCGTGTTCATTGACGGCTTTCGAGACGGGACGCATTCCTGCGCGCAGTCCCCAAAAAATCAGCACGGCGCCAAGCGCGTACCACAGCGAAGGCCGCGAAGGCAGTCCAATTCGATTCGACGCGGCGAGCAGAATCAGCAGCGCGCCAAGAAGCAGCATGATGAATTCATTCAGAAGGCGGAAAAGACTCGCAGGTGTTTGCATCGAAATTCCTACTCGAGGCATTATCTCGCACGCGGCGGCCAGGCAGCAAATCTTATGCAGTCTTCTTCGAGTTCGAGCACCAATGTCGAAATGCAGCCGCGACAGCTCGGGCGCTGTACCCGGACGTGCAACGCATCTCGAGGAGACCAGCGTCTCGCTCCGTTGAATTGCGAGCCAGTATGCTGTATAAGTGGACCTTGCTGTCGTGTCTTGAAATGCGTTCCCGACTCACTTTCGCTGTGTTGCTCGGATTATTGTTCTGTAGCCTCGCTAGTCTCGAGGCCACCGAACTCATCAGACTTGCCGATGACACCTCCAACGACTTCTCGCTTTCACACTCCGAGCATGAAACATCTTCGGCGAGTGTCCGTGAGAGTCATTCGGTGCAGCCGAAAACTCTTCCAGCCACGGACGAGAGCGAGCCGCGGAAAGTTCGTCGCCTCTTCGAAGATTCTTCTTACGCTGCCAAGGATTCACTCCACTTCCTCTGCATCATGAGGACATAGAACCTTCGTTCCCTGAATTACTATCCCCAGCTTTTCTTTGTGACCAGACTCGCGGAAAACTTTTCCGTGGGACCCTGATCGACCAGCCCGCGGGATTTTGCTCAAGAGCATGACCCCAACTCGCGGGTTCCTCAATCGAGCCCGGTCTTCGCGACCGGCAGCTAGGGAGCTAAAAATGAATACTTCATGCAATAGAAATGATCCACTGGTTCTGCAGGCATTCCTTTATGACTTGATCTGTAAGGTGAAGTGGCCAGAGGAAGTCGAGCTGCTGGTTGAGGCTGTTTTGAACATCCAACAACCTCACAGTATGCCTCGATCAACCTTTTCTCCAGTTGGCCCAATTGACGGCCCTGCTGTCCCTAATCAGGGCCGCACGGGATAGCGCACACGGCGGCAGCCCCGGCGTTTCCCGGATGCCGGGGCCGCCGCCGCAATAGTTCTCGCTATGCTTCAACGAGGGAAACCGCGGTGCAGACTGCGAACACCCAAAAGCCCGACTGGCTCCTCGAGATGGAGACCATCCTGCAAATGCTGAGCGTTTGTAACGATTTCACCTCTGAAGTCACCATGGGATGGAGCAGCAGCTTTACGGTTGAGCGGCGGCAGGGCATGACGCACATGTCGCTTCCCATTAATTCCAGGCCGGTGTATAAATCCAACCCACAGGTCGCAAATGGCGCGTGCACGACTAAAAATCGTTGGGGTTCTGGTTCCAGCACTGCTCTTACTTCTCCTGTGTGGGATTGTGGCTGCGGAATTCCCTGAGCTTCTGTCGCTCACCGACAACACTGCAAACGATTTTACGATTTGTAAGGTAAAGACTTTGGGATCGCATGACTTTCCCGAGGCCAGCAGAGCTGCTCGAACGGTTGATATAGATTCCTCCCGGGCTGTGTCCGCCCTACTTTATTCGCGTCTGAGACCTTCAGAACGAGGATCGTTGCTAGCCTCAGAAGCTGTCATTCTTCACCCCGTCCTCCGTACGTAGCGCGAGCGCCTTTCGTCTGGGCGCAACTCCAAGAGTCACGCTTCCAAGAAAAAATCTGATTTCGTCATTTTTCGCTGGATTGCGCGCACGCGGGTCCGAGCCCAGGAGGCATAATGCCGTCTAGGAATTTTTGGATTGTTCTTCGTGAGCGCGCTCCTTGTGTGCGAATTGGATTATCGGCGAGCAACTACACAGCGATTGCGGATACGTGGATGTTCCCAGCGCTGCCAGCCAGGCGAATTTTATCTTCACAGTAGAGGAGGCTCGAACGTCTGACTGGCATTCGTGTGGGTAACGCTTGATATCGTAAAATCACGGCGCCGTGAGAATCGCTGTCGTTGACAGCTGTGATGTAAGAGAACCAAACAATCAGTGGCAAACCATCGAACTGAGCAGCGGCGTGCTTTGGCAAACATCGATTGCGCGGGTGGCGTAGCAGGTCTCGCAGAGCGGCTGGAGATTGCGCATACAAGAGAGCGAGGGCACGTGATGATGAACGATCATGCGATTGCGGCTTTTAGAGCCAGTTTGCGCGGGGAGTTGATCGAGCCCGGGGATGCGGGTTACGACGCGGCGCGCAAGGTGTACAACGCGATGATTGAGAGGCGGCCGCGGTTGATTGCGCGGTGCGTGGACGTGGCGGATGTGATGGCGGCGGTGAAATTTGGGCGGGAGCAGAAGCTGCTGGTGGCGATTCGCGGCGGGGGGCACAATGCGGGCGGCTTGGGCGTGTGCGACGACGGGCTGGTGATCGATCTTTCGCGAATGAATTATGTTCGGGTGGACCCGAAGAAGAAAACGGTGCAGGTGGGCGGGGGCGCCCTGTGGCGCGACGTGGATCATGCGACGCATGCGTTCGGGCTGGCGGTGCCGTCGGGAATTATTTCGACGACTGGCGTGGCTGGGCTGACGCTGGGCGGCGGGATGGGTTACTTGACGCGGCGGCACGGGTTGACGATCGACAATCTGCTGGCTGTGGAGATGGTGCTGGCCGATGGGCGATTTGTTACAGCGAGCGCGAAGGAAAATTCGGATTTGTTCTGGGCGGTGCGCGGCGGCGGAGGGAATTTCGGGGTGGTGACGTCGTTTTTGTTCAAGGGGCAACCGGTGCATACCGTGTACGGCGGGCCGATGTTCTGGCCGCTCGAAGACGCGGCGGAGATGATGCGGTGGTATCGCGACTTCATCGTGAAAGCGCCTGATGACGTCTACGGGTTTTTTGCTTTTCACACGATACCGCCGGCGGCGCCGTTCCCTGAGAATTTCCATCTCAAGAAAATGTGCGGGATCGTGTGGTGCTATACCGGGCCGATTAAGAAGGCGGAGAAAGTTTTCAAGGCGATACGGAAATTCAAGGCCCCAGCGATCGACCTGGCCGGACCGATTCCGCATCCGGCGTTGCAAAGTCTGTTCGATGGCCTATATCCGCCGGGGATGCAATGGTATTGGAAGGCGGATTTCGTGCGCACGCTTCCCGACGAGGCGATTGCGAAACATTTGAAGCACGCGGCGACGTTGCCAACGTTGCAATCGACCATGCATCTTTATCCGATCAATGGGGCGGCGGGGCGGGTGAAGCGAGGGGCGACAGCGTGGTGGCATCGCGATGCGAATTGGACCGAGGTGATCGTGGGCGTCGATCCGGATCCGGGGAAGAAGGAAGAGATATCGGCGTGGGCGAAGGAGTACTGGAGCGCGCTGCATCCGTATTCGGCGGGCGGCGCGTACATCAATTTCATGATGGATGAAGGCGAAGAGCGGATTCGAGCGACGTATGGGAAAAATTATAAGCGGCTGGCACAAATCAAGAAGCGGTATGATCCGGGGAATTTGTTTCGGGTGAATCAGAATATTCGGCCGAAGTGAAACACGCCCGGATTCGTCTCGTCAGGAGATAGTTGGCGATAATCCTTGTTCGCAACATCTATCCTACTTTCCGATTACGGCGGTAATCGGGACTTGGCCCTGTTATCAAGATCAGTACTCTTGTCCAATGTCATTACAACAATGGTACGCGCTGAAAGACGCCCCTACATTCGTCTTCTCAGTGCTAATCATGATTCTCTACGCGGTGGTGATCTCTCTCCCTGGTTTAGGCATTGCATACCTTGGTTGGAAGCTGTCCCGTCGATGGCAGTCCACAGCGGCTCAAACCCTTTTCAGGGCGGGGTTGATCGCAGTCGCGGTTACGCCATCGGCCTGGGGCCACGGCGGAATATTCCCCGCCATACTTTTGGCCATCGTATTGAGCGGCAGAGAGAAATTGGCGGGGGTTGTTCCTATTTTAGTTGTATGGGTCGTCGCCATTCCGGTCATCGGTATCCTCGCCAAGAGGCGGAGGCGATATGAAATAGGGTCAACGCCTGGTTAGTCGTGTTACCGGAAACTTGTGGACATCATGCAGACTCCAGAGCACCTACTCCAACTGGACAATAAGGGGCGTCACATGATTTACAAAATACTAGGTGGCGTCGTCCTAGCGCTGGTTGTGCTCGTTGTTGTCGGCCTGGAGGTCCGTACGACTGGTTCGTATGAACGCACGTTCGATGCTTCCCGCGACAAGGTATGGCGGGTGTGGAACGATGAGGATTCGATCAAACACTGGTGGGGGCCGAAGGGCTACACAGCCCCATTCATCAGAAATGACCTTCGAGTGGGCGGGACGTATCTGTGGGCAATGAAGTCATCAAAAGGAGAGATGTTCTGGAACACAGGCGTTTATAAGGAAGTGGTCCCAGACCAAAGGATCGTCTCTACCCTGTCGTTTGCCGATGAGACCGGTAAAGCCATTCCTGGCTCGAAGGCGCCGGTCCCGGGCCGTTGGCCGGATGCGGTCACGGTCATTGTGGAATTCAGTGAGTCGAACGGAAAGACGAAGGTCACTGTTACGGAGGTAGGGCTTCCCCTGATGGTAAAGATCTTGTCCAGGGTTGCCTGGCAACAACAGTTCGACAAGATTGAGGGTCTACTTTGAGGGTAAGACGCGCTCTCTTCAATTGTCCTCGGTCGAAATAGACTTTGCGTTACTCGCCTACGCACCGATTCGCAATGGAATCGCGGCCTCCCAATATAGAATGGCATACACAAAGTTGGACTGAACGGAATTATTAACTCCGCTACAGCATTTAGCGGACGGAGAGCCTCGTTGCACAAATGGCAAGGTTCGCTAAAGGGAGTTCTATTTGGAGCGCTGACTGGCATCGCGTTGGGCTTGGGCGGTTTCATATTGGCGGAAATTCCCAAGACTCATGCGATGGGCGGTGTGGTGTTTCTGCTCGTTCCATTTGCTGCGGGAGTGGCGATCACTCTGGTGTCGCGCAGTTTGGAGAGAATATCCGCAGCGGTGCTTTTGGCTACGGTCGGATCACTCGCTATTTTGATCGCTATGAAAATGGAAACTCCGGTCTGCGCGCTGATGGCGTTTCCCTTGCTTTTCGTGGGTCTTTTGGGCGGCGTTGGAATCGGATACGGGCTCGGGTATTTGATCAGTAAGCTGAAGGCAAGGTTTGGAGGCGGAGAGGCTACATTTACTTCGATCGTCCTGCTGGCGATGCCCCTAGTGATTTTTGCAGGTCACCGCATGGAGCTAACGAACCCGATTCAGGCACGGCGACAAGTGGTCACCTCCACGATTCGAATTTCCGCGGAACCAGGGCAGGTTTGGGCTGACCTCCAGTCGTTCGACAGCCTCGCAGGCGAGAAACCTCTCTTGATGTACATCGGACTTCCGATCCCAACGCGGTGCGTGATGGAAGGAAGCGGCCGGGGAGCCAAGAGAACGTGTTACTTCGACCACGGGTATATTCAGGAGACGGTGATCGAATGGTTGCCGCCGAATATGATGCGCCTTTCGATTGACCGAACGAACATGCCGGGGCGCCACTGGCTCGGGTTCGAAGATGCCGAGTACGATTTGCGGAGGGAAGGCAGTGAGACGGTTCTGAATCGAAGCACCACGATTGTTTCGTATTTGTACCCGGCTTGGTATTGGGGACCATTAGAGCGCTGGGGCGTTCAAAGTGAACACGGCTATGTATTCAGCGACCTCGCGAGGCGTGCGCTACATCCGTAATCTGCGGGCGACGTCTAGGAAGAATCATAAGCAGCGCGAATATCAAGAAGCGGTATGACCCGGGGAATTTGTTTCGGGTGAATCAGAATATCAGGGCGAGGTAGTTCGGATTTCACGCACGTAGCAGGGGTAGCCGCTTTGCGCTTCAGCGACCCGTGTGATGTCAACGTCGATACTGACTAAAGGCGTGGAAGGCGACGTCTCGGCGAGCAATTCTCCGGTGGGCGAATAAACAAAACCGCGTCCGCCAAAGTTCGAATTCGGATCGTTCACAGGGGAAGCGCGATTGGAGCTGAGGACGTAGCAGCCGGACACAATGGCTGCCATGGCCGCGGCGGTGTCCCATTTGCGCGATGCGCCGCTGGCACGCGGCACTGCAATCACGTGAGCACCTTGACGACGATAGTGCCTCGCCCACTCGTTAAACATCAACTCGGTGCAAAGCAGCACGCCAATTCTCAAGCCACGGTGCTCCAGCACATCGAAGCCGGGGCGTTGCGGAGCGAACCAGGAGTCCTCGAAAAAGCCCGGCTCCTGAGGGAAAAAGTGCTTGTGGTGAATGGCTTTGTAGTCGTCATCAGCAATCAGGAATGCCTCGTTGGAGAGCTTGTGGGTTCCGGGGACAGGCCGGGAGCTGAGCATGGCTGTGGAGATTTCGTGCAAATTCGCGATTGCACGTTCGTGGTCACGCACGCTGGCCGTCGCCAAGCCGGGATCAAAGGTGTCGCGGCTCGCGAGCCATGAGCCAAAAGGCATTTCGTTCAACACCGCAATGTCGGGCCGATCGTTCTCGATCCCCCGAAGGAGGTCAGCCCATGCCGGGTGGTCAATCGAGAGGCCGTCGGGGAGTTGGCAAACTGAGAGTTTCAAGAAGAGCTCCGCAAATTTGGGTGCTTAACGCCGGCTGCTGCGTGGCACTTTTACCATTGGAAATGAGCGACTGTCTGGTATTCGTGCCGACTGTTCATTCGGTGTCATAGATAGAAAAGCAGACAGCAAGTTCCAGAACCAAGTCTGCCTCCTTCCCGCTGTCAATCATACTGAGATAGGCAAAAGGATGGCGGGAAATTTGGAAGTGTGGCTCGTATTTGAAGCGTGCGATTTCAGGACTGCAGTTTATTCAGGAAGTTGAAGTATCGGGCTCGGTCTTCTTGGGTCATCGCGACGATGCCGACGCCCATTCCTTCGCCGGGTGCGACGTCACGAACAATCGCGCGGGCGCGAACACCATTTCCTGGAATGTCGATCAAGAACTGGATCATTGTGCCGGTCTGGGGAGGTTTCTTCGTACGAATAAACAGGCCACCCAAGCTCAACGTCTGCACACGCGAGACGAATCTTAGAGTCCCACTCAGCCACGCCACGTTTAGTCCCTCTGGTGATTTCATCCGAGGGTAGCGCCGAGTGGAATTAGGAAGCATGGTGAAACTCTAGCGAAGATTATTCTCGTCGACCACGCTTCGGAACGCATCGGTGCTTTAAAGAACAACAGAAAAACAAGATTCGAAACCGCCGGCTGGATGCCAGCGTTACGGAAGATTAGCTTGATTCGTACGCAGAGGGTGTAGAATCGCGGCAATTTCCACCAGAAACTCAACTCAGGAGAGAATACATGGCACGAAGACAATTTCTAACGCAGTTGATTGGATTACCTTTTCTCGCGTCGGGCAGGGCCTCGTCACAAGAGGCGAAAAAACCCCTCAAGATCATGATGAAGAGCGCGTGGGGACCGGATGATCCGACGCGGGCGGCGTTTCCGTTTGCGCACGGTCTCGTGCTAGCAGAAGCCGGCCATGAAGTGCAGATTTTTCTCCTGGCGGAGGCAACCTCGCTGCTGCGTAAGTCGATGGTGAACGCGATCCTGCCGGTTGGCTGGCCACCTTTGAGCGAGACGCTGGCGAAGGTGGTGGCCAAACAGATTCCGATTTTTTCTTGAGGAGCCTGTTCCCGGGCCCGTGGGGTCACGGAAGCAGACTTGAATCAGTGGGGAGCAAAATTCGGGAATCCGACAATTTTTGTGTCACTCGTGGAGTGGGCGGATCGGATTATTGTGGAGTGAATGGCGGGCCGGTCTGTGACGCGCCGCTCCCTCGAAAACTAGCAACGCACTCGCGAGTGCACCGGATCAGTGCGATTTTGTGTTTTCCGCTTGGGCGACGCGGGCTTTCACGAGCTTTTTGATTAGTGCTGTTGGTAGCGGCTTGTCGATGGGGAAGTGGATGGTGCCCTTGGATTTGGAGAAGGGCTTCAGGTGGTTTTTGAATTTTTCGATGATTGCGGCGGTGGGGAACAGGCTGCAGTGGTTTGAAAACACGGCGTACCAGACGAGGACGCGTTTCTGTTTGAAGGCGGGGATGCCGTAGCTGATGATTTCGACGGAGTCTTTCGGGACGGCGGAGCGGATGGCTGCGCGCATTTTGTTTAGGTGAGCGCGGGCCGGTTGCGGGACGCGGGCGAGGTATTGGTTAACGGTTTTTATAGCCGGGCGGGTTTTCTTTGTGGGTTTGCGGGTGATGGATTTTTGTTTTGTCATTTTTGGAACTCCTGCGAGCAGGATTATATGACGAATTATTGTTGAGGTGCGGGGTTGCGTTTATGCGCGGGGCGTTCGATTCGCAGATGGTGATTGCGCGTTTTACAGGTAAAGGCCCACGACGAGAAGGGCGTCGTCGTGGCTACCACGGGGAGTGAAGAACGCTCGCGCGGAGTAGACAAGCAATTGTGATTGTGCTGCGTTTTGTCTTGGGGCACAGGCAGGATTGCCTGTGCTACTGAAAGGCTAGGCGTAGAGGAATGGGCGGGATTTGTGGCTGGTCCAGAAGTAGGCGAGGATGATGATGCTGGCGACTGCGGCGTAGGCGCACCAGAGGGACGTGAAGGCGTAGCGCTTGAAGATCATGACGGCGAGGAGAATGATGAGATTTGCAGCGCCGAAGATGACCATCATTCTGATTTTTGAGAAGAAGAGGGACCCGCAGGTGGCGATCACGTAGAGAATGGCGACGATGGTGTTGTTGGTGGCTGGGTTGATGTAGACGATGCTGTTTCCCTTCACGTAGACCTCGAGCTGGAAGGCTGTGAGCGCCCACAAAATATAAAGCGTTGTGCCGCCGCCGATGATGAGGAACGGGAGCATGAGTTTGCGGGCTTTGGCCGTGGGTTCGAAGAGGTGGATGCTGAGCGGGAGCAGGAAGGGGAGCAGGCCTTGGGCGTAGAGCATGAAGGCGGCGCCCATGTCGTGGGCGACTTTGGGGGAGAGGATGCCGTCGAGTCCGAGCCAGACGAAGCCTTCGATGAATTGGTGGATGGCGAAAAGTGTGGGGAGGGTGGCGAACAGGAGTTCGCGGCGGTGCTTCACGCGGGAGAGCGTGGCGATGCCGATTCCGGCGAGGACTGTGCTGCCGGCGAAGTTTGCTGCGGCTGAGAAGCACATTGGGCGGCGTTTTCTCCGGTGCGGAAAGTACATGAAATTTTGGGGAAGACGAAATGTTTTTTTGGGGTGGGTGCGATGTCGGGTTGAGTGCTTGTTATGACGCGGCGCAGTGAAGAAAGGCGCACAGGCCCTTCGGTTCTCAGGATAAACAAGAGTGCCTGTGCCACTGAAAGACGAAGAACGCTCGCTCGCGAGAGGCAAGAATTGGTGGTTGTGCTGAGATGTTTTGCGGGCGCAGGCTGAAGCCTACGCTACTGAGAAACGAAGAACGCTCGCGCGCGGGAGGCGAGAATTGGCGATTGTGCTGGGGTGTTGCGTTGGCACAGGCATGAATGCCTGTGCTACTGAAACCCGTGGCTACTATTCTGTTCCGCGGGCTGATATTCTTTCGCGTCGCTGACCACTTGTTGCTGAAAGGAGTTCTGTGATGCGTTTCTTGTGCGCGCTTGTTGTGGCTGTGTCCGCGATCGGCTTTTCAGTGCTGCCGCAGGAGCAGAAGACGAAGGTGCCTGAGGATTATCTGTTTGCGTGGGCCGGCGACGAGGCGCACAAGGGGAATGATTTTCTCGCGGTGATTGATGCGGATCCTGCGTCGGCGTCGTATGGACATTTGGTGACGACTCTTGCGACGGACCAGCGGACCATGCAGGTGCATCACACCGAATATGCGATGCCTTCGAGTGGCATGCTTTTTGCGAATGATCACGGGGCTGGGCGGACTTTCATTTTCGACGTGCGCGATGCGTTGCATCCCAAGATGGTGACGTCGTTCACCGATATAGGCGGCTACATGCATCCGCATTCATACTTGCGGCTGCCTGACGGGAATGTGCTGGCGACGTTTCAGCACGCGCATCATGGAGGGAGCGAGGGGCAGACGGGCGTGACGGGCGGGCTGGTGGAAATTAATGACGAGGGCAAGTTGGTGCGGAGTGCGAGCAATGCTGATCCGGCGTTTGCTGACGCTTTGTTGATGCCGTACAGCCTGGTGGTGCTTCCTGAGGTTGATCGCATGGTTTCCACAAATTCTTCGATGCACCTCGACGATATTCTTAGCGGCGTGACGTATCAGGTGTGGCGGCTTTCCGATTTGAAGCTGCTGAAGACGGCATATTTGGATGTCGGAGAGAATCGCTACGCGCAGATTAGCCCTGAGGAGCCGCGTCGCGGTCCGGACGGATCAGTTTTTATTCAGACGCTGGGGTGCGGAATCGAGCGCATCACGGGAGTGGACAAAGACGAGCCCAAATCGCAGCTAGTGTACACGTTCCCGGGCAATTGGTGCGGCGTTCCGACGATCGTGGGGCACTATCTGGTGCAGAGCGTGCCGGCCGTGCACAGTTTGATCGTGATCGATATTGCGAACGCCACTAAACCTGTGGAAGTTTCGCGGATCAAATTGACGGATACATATAGTCCGCACTGGACGGCCTGGGGCGAGAAGACGCAGAGGCTGGTGGTGACTTCGAGCGGGTCGCCTGAGGATCATCGGATGTATTTGTTGAAGTTGGATCAGGGGACTGGGGCTATCACGATGGATGATGCTTTTCGCGATGTGGACGGGAAGGTGGGATTTAATTTTGGTGACCGGGAGTGGCCTCAGGGGTGGAAGGGGAGCGGGGCGCCGCATGGGGTGGTGTTTTCGAAGTGAGGGGGACAGCGTACTGATGCGGTTGGCTTGAGCGAGGTCGTGGCTTCGGCCGGTTTTTGGTTGTGCCGCGAGGAAAGCGCACAGGCAGGAGTGCCTGTGCCACTGAAAGGCAAGCGGGTCAGGAATGATTGAGCCAGGTGGTTTGCAGTTTGGGTGGGTGTTGGAGGGTTTGCATAACGACGCAGAATTGTTCGGTTTTTTCTTGTAGGGCGCGGAGCTGGTCTGGAGTTGCGTTGGGGGCGGAGATGTTGAAATTCAGGCTGATGTTTTCGAAACCTACCGGGACGTCCTTAGAAATGCCTAGTGTGCCGCGTAGATCCAAGTCGCCTTGTACTGTGACTTCGATGTGTTCGGCTGCGATGTCCATGGACGCGGCTACCATTTGACACGTGATTTGCGCGCACGCGGCTAGAGCGCCTAGCAGGAGATCGCCTGAACAAGCGCCGGCTCCTGCGCCTCCGACGCCCTTGTGGGCTTCGGCTTGATAGATGGCGCGGCCGATGTCGACAGAGCATGAGACGGGAGCGCCGGTCTGAGTGCCTTTCGCGCGCAGAGTGATTCGCGATGCGGAGGGGTCGGCGCGGTATTGGTCTTTCAGAGGTTTTTGAAGCGATCGAAGATCCATTTGGCCCTCATTGATTTATTCTCAGCGAATATTTTACAGCGATTCTAAAGGCTGAAAAGACTGCGAGCGCGCTGTCTTGTGAGCCTTTGGTCGGCATGCTAGCATCGAATTTGATCAGGAGAGCAGCCGTGCCCAAATATGTTATCGAACGCGACGTGCCGGGAGCAGGAAATTTAACCGACGCGCAGCTGCGTGAACTTTCGCAGAAGTCGGTTAGCGTGCTTAAGGGAATGGGTCCTGAAATTCAGTGGTTGCACAGCTATGTGACCGGCGACAAAGTGTACTGCGTTTACCTGGCTCCGGATGAAGCTACTATCAAGGAACATGCGAAACGAGTTGGTCTGCCAGCAAACCGCGTGTCGGCGGTCAGGCGATTGCTTGACGCGTCGAGCGCGGAATAAGTTCGCATAATTCGTAAGTCAGCCCCCACAATCAATTTGATTCGAAGCTAAAATTTGCCGCGCGCCGGAGTGTGCGAACCCGACGAAGGTTCTGAATCGGACCTGAGAGCTTCCTCGATTGCTTTCTCTATCGCTTTCTCGAGGGGCATGCCCCAGCCTTCGAGCCACGCTGTGGCGCCTGAGGTGTTGGCCAGGGCGTAGCGAGCCGGATCGAGGTGAGCGTCGAGCTTGGCTTGTTCTGCCGGGGGGAGCGGGGCGCCGATATTTTGACGAAGGGCGGCGGCTGCGCCAGCCAGGCGAAGGGAACGTTCAGCCTGGAATTGAATGGAAGCGGAGCAGGCGAAGCATTCGAGGACCCGGGCGATTCCGCGTTTGTGTTCGAGTTCCTGGAAGACTTTCAGACTTTCGCGATAGAGGGCGTGGGCCGTGGCGCTATCGCGCTGTTCTCTCGCGAGGTTTCCGAGATCGGCGAGGGTGCCGGCGACACCCCAGCGATCGCCTATCTCGCGAAACATCGACAAGGCTTGTTCGTAAAGAGTGCGCGCGGAAGCGGAGTCGCCTTCATCGCGGGCGACGTCACCTTTGTAATTGATCGACCAGGCTACTCCCGTGCGATCGCCCAGTTGGCGGAAGAGCGACTGGCATTCGTCGTAGAGATCGCGGGCTCCCGCGAAGTCTCCCTGCAGTTTTACGACGCTTGCGAGATTGCTCAAAGCGCGGGCGATGGCTTGTTGATCACCCGTCTCTCGCCACAGTTCGACATTTTCTTCGGCCAGCGCGTGCGCCTTCGGGAGATCACCACGATCGCGTGCCGACACGGCTATCGCGTTCAACGAAACGGCGACGCCCTGCTTGTCACCTAGTTCACGAGAGACATCAAGACTTTCACCGATCAGGACTTCGGCCTGAACGTAATCCCCCTGCTCCACGGTGAGTATGCCTGCGGCAAAAAGAGCACGAGCCCGCGCTCGCGAAGGAGCGGCCGCGGCTGGGAGTTTGAGGAGTTTGCCCAGCCAGTCTCTGCCTTCGGAGAGATACTCGAGCCGCTCCCAGAAACGAAACAGCGCGGCGCCGAGGCGCAATCCCCAATCTGCATCGCCGGTTTCGGTGAGCCAATCGAGCGCGGCGCGAAAATTATCGTGCTCACGCACGAAGTTTTCGAGCCATTCTGCTCCTACCGTTTCGCCCTGTTCGACAGCGGCTTCTTCAGCGAGAACGAGACAATAGGCGGCGTGTGCGCGTTTCGTTGGAGCTTCTTCGTTGCTCGCTGCGAGTTTTTCGCGCGCGTATTCACGAATCGTTTCCAGCATCGTGAACCGCGATTCGCCGTTGGGCTGCGCGACTTGCCGGACCAGGCTTTTATCCACCATCGAAGCCATGCCGTCGAGCAGATCCAAGTCAAGATCGGCTTTGGCGTCGCAGACGGCTTCGACGCTTTCGAGGGTGCATCCACCGGCGAAGACGGAGAGGCGCCGGAAGAGCTTCTGCTCGGCGGGTCCGAGCAGGTCGTAGCTCCAGTCGATCGCAGCGCGCAAAGTTTGTTGCCGCTGCGGGAGGTCGCGGGCGCCGCCTGTGAGCAATTGCAGCCGGCTGGCGAGGCGAGTGCGCATGGCAGAGAGAGAGAGAACCTTCACGCGCGCGGCTGCTAGTTCGATTGCGAGCGGCAGACCATCTAACCTGCTGCAGATTTCGATGATCGCGGAGGAGTTTTCGTGGTTCAGCTCGAAATCAGGTTTGGCTGCGCCGGCACGCTGCAGAAAGAGCGCGACCGCGGGATATTTGGAGAGGTCCTCAATAGAGGGCTTGGAGCGCGAATCCGGCACGGCCAGCGGCGGTACGGGAAATTCGTGTTCACCGTAAATGTGGAGAGCGGCGCGGCTCGTAACCAGGATTTTGAGACTTGGACCCATTGCCAGCAGATCAGCGATCGCGGGCGCGGCTTGCAGAAGATGCTCGAAGTTATCGAAGAGGAAGAGCACCGGAGGACGCGACGGGTCCTGGAGATGCTTTTTCAGCAATTCGAGCGGTGACTGACCTCCGGCTTCGCGAAGGCCGAGAGTCTGAACGATCACGGAAAGAAGAAGGCCCGGATCGTTGACGGCGGAGAGGGCGACAAAGTGAGCTCCTCCGGGGAAACGATCGGCCACGGCGGAGGCGATTTCGATTCCAAGCCGGGTCTTGCCGATTCCGCCCGGGCCGGTAATCGTGACCAGGCGAACGTCGGAGCGCAGGAGGAGTCCTTTCGCGGCCTCAATTTCTTTTTCGCGGCCCACGAATCCGGTGCGTTGCACGGGAATATTGGATTGGCGGGATTCCGGGTGCCGAAGAACTTTTTCAGCGAAGCGGTCGCGGATGGCGGCCAGTTCATGGGCGAGATCGCGCGTTGACGCGTAGCGTTTCTCAGGTTCCTTCGCCAGGCAGCGCTCGATTGCCCAGGCGAGGGGCGCAGGCGCGTCGGGAGCGAGCGTGGCGACTGGGTCGGGCTGATCGCGCAACACGGCGACGAGGGTTTCAGCGGCGGTGCTGCGGCGGAACGCGCGCTTTCCCGTCACCATCTCGTAGAGCACGAGGCCAAGCGAAAATTGATCGGAGCGGAAATCGAGGGGCAAGCCGCTGGCCTGTTCGGGCGACATGTATTCCGGCGTACCCAAAATTACTCCCGAGCGCGTGTCCGAACTGGCGCGCGTATGCAATTGCGACAACTCTTCGCCAGCAGGAACGAGCTTCGCCAGACCGAAGTCGAGGATCTTCACGAATCCGTCGGCGGTTACCATCAGGTTTCCCGGCTTGATATCGCGATGCGCGATGCCGGACTCGTGCGCTTTGGCGAGCCCTTCGGCGATTTGTGCGCCGATGTCAATGGCCTGCCGAATTGGCACAGGGCCTGCTTTCAGCAAATCGCGCACCGTTGCACCCTCGACCAACTCCATCGCGATGTAGTGAACGGAACCGTCGCGTCCAAGCTCATGGATGGTGACGATGTTAGGGTGATTCAGCGCTGATGCTGAGCGAGCTTCGCGTTCGAAGCGGTGCAAATGTTCGTCCGCGGTGGCCAATGCGGCGGGGAGAATCTTGATGGCGACGATGCGATCGAGGCGCGCGTCGCGGGCACGGTACACCTCACCCATTCCGCCGGCGCCTAACGCGCCGACGATTTCGTACGGTCCGAGTTTGGTCCCTGGGGCGAGCATCCCGGTGGGTGAGGCCATATCTGCAAAGCGGAACTATCGCACGAACAGCCCTTGTAGGAGCATATAACAAACTTAGAGCTGAAGTTACAACGCGGATTCGATGCTTTCGCGACGAGGCGAGACATTCCATCGATTGGCGCTTAATCGTATCGCCGAGATCAGGTAATCGGAATACGCTTGACGCTGGCAAATACCTTGTCGATGGGGTTCGCGTGTCCGGTCTCGTCGAGGAACAGAACCAATTTCAGATTCTCGATATAGACCCCTTCGAGTGTGTGCGTGCCCGGTCCTGGCCCATGGCGTAGCATCATGGCGCTGGGACCGTGGTCGGAAACCGAAGTGGGAGGAACGGGACGGGAATGCAGCACGACGTCGCTTCCTTCCCGCTGAAGCGTCACCATCTTGTCCTCGCCCACCGTTTTCACCAAGAGCTTGTAGTCACCGGCCGCCAATTTATGGCCGTGACACTGCACTTCATAGGGCAGTGAGACATGCCCCTCGAATTCTGTCTTAGCCGGGTTATGTGCGATGGCGGCCGTATTATTACTTTCGTGGTCCTGAGCACCGAGTTCCGCCTGGGCATGAGCAACGGCTGGGAAAGAGACTGCCAGCATGAGTGCAGCGATCGTCCACGTAATTTTCGTCATCCGATTTGCGATTGTATTTTTCATCGGCAACTCCGTTTGCTTTTGCAGCCGTAAGGATCGAATTCCGCACATTGCGTTCCGAATCTTTACCTCTGTGCTGAGCGCGAATGTTACTCCGGCCTGAGAGAATCATCAATGCATGAAATGTCGTTTAGCAAGCGCCATTAGCGAAAACCGCTTCGCGTAGCCGACGTTCTAGCTGTTGCGGCGCTAAATGCTACAATAGTCAGCTCTTCAGATTGCATCGCTTGAGTTGATTCAGCATCGAATCGTCAGGGAGAATTCAGTGCGCAAGGTGATCATCATAGGAAGCGGGTGTGCGGGGCTGACGGCTGCGATTTACGCGGCGCGTGCGGAGTTGCAACCGCTGGTGCTGGACGGCTACGAGCCGGGCGGTCAGCTTGGGCTGACGACGCTGGTGGAGAATTTCCCCGGATTCCCAGACGGCATTTTAGGTCCGGCCTTGATCGAGAATGCGCGAAAGCAGGCGCAGCGGTTTGGGGCGGAGTTTGCGGCGGGGGCGGTGAGTTCGGTGGATTTGAGCAAGCGGCCGTTTAAGGTTGTGGCCGGCAAGGAAACGTATGAATGCGAGGCGCTGATTATCGCATCGGGCGCATCCGCGCGGATGCTGGGGATTGAGTCTGAAAAGCACCTGCTGGGCTACGGTGTTTCGACGTGCGCCACGTGCGACGGCTATTTTTTCAGGGAGCGTGACATTATCGTGGTCGGGGGCGGCGACACGGCGATGGAAGAGGCGACCTTCCTGACGAAATTTGCGAAGAGAGTGACGCTGGTGCACCGGCGGAATGAATTTCGCGCGACGAAGATCATGCTTGATCGCGCGCGTGCGAACCCGAAAATCGAATTCCTCACGCCATATGTGATCGAGCATGTGGACGATGTGGACAAAAAGTCGGTGGAGATGGTGAAGCTCCGGAACGTCGATACGGGCGAGCTGAAGACTGTGGCGGTGGAAGGCGTTTTTGTAGCTATTGGGCACGATCCGAACACCAAAGTTTTCAAGGGTCAGCTGGAAATGGACTCGGACGGCTACTTGATCACGCACGGCGGGCCGAAGACGAACGTCGAAGGAGTTTTCGCGGCGGGCGATGTGCAGGACCATCATTACCGCCAAGCAATTACGGCCGCGGGGTCAGGTTGCATGGCGGCGATGGATGCGGAGAAGTTTCTAGGCAAGAATAAATTGTAACGAGAGCTAGTCGAATCGAGCAGTTCGCGGCATAATTCCCAGCGCATGCGAATCGCATTATTCTTTTCCCGAAAAGCGCGCGTTTTTTGCTGATGCGTGCACTCCTGCTAAAACTTTCCGAAAGCAAGCGGCTCGCGCCGTTAATTATGAGCAATGGTGTGAGCCGGCGCGTAGCTCGTCGGTTCGTGGCCGGGGAGACGCTTGATGATGCGATTGAAGCTGCGCGAGTGCTCAACGCAGCGGGCCGCTCGGCGAGTCTCGATTTGCTCGGAGAAAACGTCTCCGATGAGGCCGGGGCGCGTGATGCTGCGGATGGATATGTTGCGATGTTCAATCGAATTGCACGCGAGAATCTGAACGCAAATGTGTCGCTGAAGCTGACGCAGCTGGGATTGGATCTGAGCGAATCGCTTTGCCAGGAACTGGTGGAACGAATCGTGGCGCATGCGACAGATTTGGGAAATTTTGTGCGTATCGATATGGAAGGCTCTGCGTACACGCAGCGCACCGTGGAATTGACGAAGCGGGTGCGGGCAAAATATACGGGCGTCGGCACGGTGATGCAGGCATATCTCTACCGCGCCGAGAAGGACGTGCAGGATCTATTGAGCGTGGGCTGCCGGATGCGGCTTTGCAAGGGCGCGTATAAGGAACCGCCAGAAATTGCATTCCCTGAGAAATCTGATGTGGATGCGAATTACGTGAAGCTGATGAAGCTGCTGCTGCCCAGCGGAATTTATCACGGAATTGCAACGCACGATCCCGCCATGATTCAGGCAACGAAAGATTTCGTGCGCGAGAAAAATATCGGGCGCGACCAGTTTGAGTTCCAGATGCTGTATGGAATTCGCACCGACTTGCAGCAGCAATTGGTGCGCGAGGGTTATCGGTTGCGAATTTATATTCCATTTGGGACGGACTGGTTTCCTTACTTTATGCGGCGGCTCGCGGAGCGACCTGCAAACCTGGCGTTCTTTTTGCGCAATTTGTTGCCGAATTCCTCCGGCAGCGGGGCTTGAAGTGATGCCGAGAAAGCCCAATATGAGCGGATTAATAGTAGGGGCGGGTCTAAGACCCGCCCGCGCCGCCCGCACCTCCGCCATCGTGGATACCTGAGCGCTAGAAGTGACGAGAGGGCCAGCCTCAGCAAATCGTTGTGATAATTTTTCGCCGGAATTAGAATAGGCAAGCGTGGCAGTCCAAACTCCCCGCAGTTCATTTCGCTCGGCAAACTGAGGTGCAAAATGAGAACTGGCACAGCTGTCCGATGGCTCGTAATTGGCGTCCTACTCGCAGTTGGCGGATGCAATAAATCAAATCCAAATTCCAATTCCGGCAATACAGGCGGCGCTCCCGCAGCGAACGCCCCAGCCGGCAATTCATCCGCCGCCAACTCGACCGGTGCAGGCGCGCCAGCTTCGAACAACGCCCAGAGCCAACCGGCCCCGCCACCTGCTCCTCCGCCCGTAGTGATTCCGGCGGGAACTCTCCTCACCGTGACGATCGACCAGACTGTCAGCTCAAAGACAAACAACAACGGCGACCCGTTTGCCGCATCACTTGCCGCTCCGATCAGCGTCGACGGCGTGACCGTGTTGCCCACAGGAACTCGAGCGAAGGGAACTGTGGTGCAAGCTGACTCGGCTGGACGCGTGAAAGGCGGAGCCGTGCTGGCACTGACTCTCGATTCGATCACCGTGAATGGACAGCCGTACTCGATTCAAACGTCCGAGTTCGAAGAAACCATCAAGGGCCGCGGCAAGCGCACTGCAATTGGTGCGGGCGGCGGCGCGGCGTTTGGCGCAATCGTCGGAGGATTGGCAGGCGGAGGAAAAGGCGCTGCGATTGGCGCGCTCGCAGGTGGAGGCGCAGGAACCGCAGGGACTGCGTTCACCGGAAAGCGCGACATTACGATTCCGGCCGAGACGCGGCTGCACTTCAAATTGACGACGCCGCTGACAGTTCAACCGCCAACTCAATAGATAAACGATCGCTGAGTGCCTGTGCTAATTCAGGATTTGCGGCAGACAGCTACGCCATCACGTAGCGGAACGATCACGGGAAAAAGTTCGTCCGACGAGTAGACCAGGCGATTGAATTGCTGAATCGAGCTCGTTCGGACGTCTTTCGTTTTCGCCGTTACGCGGCCGGACCAAAGAACGTTGTCAGTGATGAGAAGTCCGCCGCTCTTCAATCGCGGAACTGCTTTTTGCATCGCTTTAGGATATTGATGCTTGTCGACGTCGATGAAAATGAGATCGAACAGGCCGCCGATTTCATCGAGAAGAAGCAGCGCATCGCCCACGAGAATTTGAACGCGGTCGCTCACACCGGCGCGATTTAGATTCTGCCCCGCGAGCTTCGCATTCTCCGCGCTGCCATCTGTGTAGTAAATCTCTGCGCCCGGTCCTGCCGCTCGCGCAAGCCAGATTGTGGAATAGCCGATGGCGGAGCCCATTTCGAAAATTCGTTTCGCGCCGGAGGTCTGCGCGAGAAGGTAGAGCAACCGCCCGCAGGCCGGCCCGATAATGGGGACGTCGTGTTTCTTTGCGTAACGCTCCATCTCGGTAAGGATCGGGTCGCGCTTAGGCAGCAGGGTTTCGAGATATTTCTCGACGTTCGAATTCAGGATTTTTCCGGCCATTTGTTTCCTCCGGTGCGTGTCGCACGAACCGTACCCCTTTGTCGGCGGGGTGCACGAATCAGCGAAAAGACCTCACCTCTAAAGAGGTGGGCTACATTGAGCCAACTGCGAGTCAACTACCTAGAATCTATCTTGCGCTTGCGGATTTCTCTTCGCCCAGAGTTTCGCCCGGCTTCATCACGTGATATTCGAGGCTGGGAACGTCGCGCGTGAGTTCGCGCAAAGCATCGGGCGTGCCCGTGAGTGCAGGGAACGTGCCAAAGTGCATGGGAATTACATGGCGCACATTGAGCAGCCGGACGGCGAGCGCCGCTTCGCGCGGGCCCATCGTGTAGTGATCGCCGATCGGAAGCATCGCGACGTCCGGCGAGTAAAGCTCGCCGATAATCTTCATGTCGCCAAAAACGGCGGTGTCGCCGGCGTGATAAACGGTGAGCCCACCGGGTAGGCGAATAATGTAGCCGCAGGCTTCGCCTCCATACACGATCTTGTCGCCGTCCTGAATGCCGCAGGAATGAATTGCGTGCACCATGGTGACTTCAATTTCGCCCACTTTTTGCGTCCCGCCCTTATTCATGCCGGAAATATTTGAGACCCCCTTGGACTCGAGCCAGCCGCCAGTCTCGTGAATGGCTACCACGCGCGGTTTGAATTTCTTGCCAAGTTCGACGGCGTCTGCGATGTGATCGAAATGGCCGTGCGTGATCAGCATTGTATCGACGCGGTCGATTTTCTTGAGCGCCTCCGGCGTCATCGGATTCGATTGAATCCACGGATCTACCAAGATCACGTTGCCGGTGGGAGTAGTGATGCGAAACGCAGCATGGCCGAGCCAGGTGAGTTTATTCCCGCGAGTTTGAAGCATTGGACACCTCCGAGAGAGATGAATTAGTATGGCTGGACGAATTCCGAGCCGAACGCGCCGCTGATCGGTTAGTGGCCGCTTGCCTGCGCGCCCGGACTTGCCAGGACTTGCCGTATTCCTTCTTCGAACAAAGCGCGAGATTGCCCGCCGACGAAATGGCCGATGATGTGTCCATCGCGCCCATAGAAAATCGTTTCGGGCATCGTGCCGGTCCACGCCGGATTCACGCCGCGATAGAAAGCATCTACATCGATTCCAGGCTTCTGGCGATAATTGGAAAAGCCGGGCTGATTGCGCGCGAGGAAGCGGCGAACGAGGTTCATGTCAGCGTCGTCGTCGAGACTCACGCCGAAAATCGCGAGGCCTTGCGGCGCGTACTGCTTTTGCAGCTCGACGAGCAACGGAAATTCCTCGCGACAAGGCTCGCACCAGGTAGCCCAGAACGTGACGACGAGCGGCTTGCCGCGATATTTCGCCAGTACCTGGTTGTAGCCGGCGACGTCAATCAGTGGCAAGTCGGCTGCCGCGGGTTTGCCGGATTTAGGCGCGGGTTTGGCGGAGGCCGACTGCCCCGGAGCAGAATGCGAGATGCCTGCCGTTATAAGTGCGAGCACGAGTACCGTAAGCAGCACGAACGATGGCGACCATTTGAATTGCTTTGTCTTCACGTCAAACATTCTAGCGGGTTAGACGCCGAGACAGCAACTTCGGTAGTGGATTGCGGGACCAGATCGCCGCAAATTGAAGGCTCTTCGCAGGAACTCGGAACCGGATTTCTGGCGCAAAAACGGTAGCTGCGAGGCGTACTTGTGCCCCTGTTGGAATGATGATATAAAAATTGTTTAAAGTGTGGTGGGCAGAATGGCAGTGATTCTGTGAGGAAGACAGCCCTTATCCAGGAGAAAACGAAATGGCTTATGTAATCGCAGAGCCTTGCATCGGAACCAAGGACACGGCGTGCGTCGACGTTTGTCCGGTGGATTGCATCCACCCGCGCAAGGACGAGCCGGATTTCGAGGCGGAAACGCAGCTCTACATCAGCCCGGTGGAGTGTATTGACTGCGGCGCGTGCGTCCCGGTTTGCCCGGTGACCGCCATTTTCGCGCTGGAAGATTTGCCGGAGAAGTGGGCGAACTTTACCCCGATCAACGCGGACTGGTACACGAATAAGCAGGCGTAACGAAAAGCGGCGGCCGTTGGTCCTGCGGCGAGGGAATTACAACCTATTGAGCGCGGTGAATCGAGAGATTTGCCGCGCTTTTATTTTTGGGGCGCGTGCTTACGCTTCCGGTTCGATGCCGAGAGCCTTTCGGCCGGCTTCGCTGATCATCGCGGGATTCCACGCCGGTTCCCAGACGATCTCCACATTCACATCCCGAACTTCTTCAATCGCGGCGATGCGCTGCCGCACCTGCTCGGGAATGGCCTGCGCGGAAGGGCAGCCTTGCGATGTGAGCGTCATCTTCACTTTGACGTTTCCTTCGGGGTCGTTTTGCACATCGTAAATCAGGCCGAGATCTACAATGTTGACGGGAATTTCCGGATCGAAGCATTGGCGCAGGGCGTCCGTGATTTGTTCGCGCTCGAGAGGCATGATGGTCTCCTTGAGCAGCGTTCCACAGCTGGCTGGTGTGTGTCAACCAAACTGGAGCGAGAACTCTTGGAGCCGAGGGTTCCATTTTTGATTTGAAGCACGTAAGCTCGCCCATGGAGGCATATTTTGAAAATAAAAATTGGCCGCTGGATACTCGCGCTGCTTACTGCTCTCGTTGCGTGGTCATCGTTCGCGCAGGCACAAGAGAAACCTCCCGAGAAACCGCCGCGAATGATTCAAGTGGCGGCGAAGGATTTTGAATTTGAGCCATCTGTAATCCGAGTGAAAGCAGGTGAAAAGATTCAGCTGAAATTGACGTCTGTGGAC